>Ga0316189_10007783_pt1 | contig 10105 bp, 7 predicted proteins | sample LowCovwburrow_MG_FD_204930 | JGI IMG/M metagenome (GOLD analysis project Ga0316189, IMG submission 204930) | Coastal sediment microbial communities from Maine, United States - Lowes Cove worm burrow | ecosystem: Environmental > Aquatic > Marine > Coastal > Sediment | place: USA: Maine... | reverse complement strand
ATCCATCGGTCGTCCCTGCATCAACAACACGGTTGCCCTGCTCGATGAAGAGGGTAATGAGCTTGCCAATGGGGTCGCTGGAGAAATCTGTATTCGCGGCGAGCTCGTTACACCGGGCTATTACAAAAATCCTGAAGCCACCGCGGAGGTGCGGCAGCATGGCTGGCACCATACCGGCGATATCGGGGTGATGGATGATGAGGGCTTCATCACCATCGTGGATCGCAAGAAAGACATGATCATCAGCGGTGGATTCAATGTCTTTCCCAACGAGGTCGAACAGGTGCTGAATGCGCACCCTGCGGTGCAGGAGTGCGCCGTCATCGGTGTGCCGGACGAGAAGTGGGGCGAGGCTGTCAAAGCCGTCATCCAGCTCAAACCCGGCCAGTCCTGTGACGAGGCGGCATTGATAGAGCAGTGTAAAGAGCAGCTGGGCAGCGTAAAAGCCCCCAAGAGCGTGGACTTCATTGAGGATTTACCACGCAGTCCGGCTGGCAAGGTATTGAAAACAGATCTGCGCAAAGGCTACTGGCATGGCCAGGCCAGGGCAGTAAATTGATAACCAAGGAGTTGGTCTGCTTATGGTTGAGTTCGAAGGTAAGGTAGCGCTGGTTACAGGGGCGGCAGGTGGCATAGGCCGCGCCGCTGCAGTGCAATTTGCCCGGCAGGGCGCAAGGGTGGTCGCGGCCGATATCGACTCGCAGGGATTGGCCGAAACCGTCGCTATGATTGGCAAAGATAGTGCCCTGGCCGTCACTGTGGACGTTGCCGATGAATCGGCCTGTGAAGCGATGGTGCAACAGGCGCTGGAGCGGTTCGAGCGCCTGGATATCCTGTTTAATAACGCCGGTATACCCGGCGACCGCGCGCGAGCGGCAGATATTCCCACCGCAGACTGGAGCCGGGTGATTGCCATCAACCTGACGGGAGTATTTTATTGTTTGCGGGCGGCGATTCCAGCAATGCAGGCCAGCGGCGGCGGGGTGATAGTGAATACCGCGTCGGTGGATGGGCTGGTGGGGATGCCTACCGTGTCGCACTACGTGGCGGCAAAACACGGGGTGATCGGCCTGACCAAGAGTGTCGCACTCGAATATGCCCGGGAGAATATTCGTTGCGTCGCCGTTGCGCCCGGGTATATCGACACCAGGATGACGCAACAGTCCTTCAGCGAGGAGGAGAAGCAGTTACTGGCCTCGCTGGTACCGCTGGGCCGTCCTGCCGAGCCTGAGGAGGTGGCCAACCTGGTGCTGTGGCTTGCCTCAGACCAGGCAAGCTATGTGTCGGGCAGTGTTCACTCCGTGGATGCCGGCCTGCTGGCCGGGGTCAACCTGCCCGAGTAAGAAGCGGCCTGCGGCAAGTACCCGGCGCTTCGCCATCGTTGTAACAACGTGGAATAGGTGGTAGTTTCCTGCGTTTGAGCTGGCGCGTCAGCGATAGTGGACCGCGTTGGCGTTAGTCCTCGGCGAGCGACGGGTCATGACGCAACAGGTAGCACAGACCACCATGGCATCCTATGTGCAGGCGTTCGCCTCGGCACTGGAGGAGCGTGGCATAGATCCACAGTCGGTGCTGGAAGATGCGGGCATTTCCGCCCGAGCATCTTCCGATCCACTCAAGCGCATCAGTGAAGCAGAGGTCGGCAGACTGTTCCAGGCCTCGGTTCGGGCCACCGACGACCCTGCTTTTGGTATTGCCGTTGGACAGCGCATGCAGCCGGGCAACCTGCACGCGCTGGGATTTGGCCTGCTCGCCAGTACCACCTTGCGGGATTTTTACGAACGTATCTGTAACTATTACCGGGTGGTTTCGCAAAGCGCGGATTTTCGCTTTCTGGACACGGGCGGCGAATCCATTCTCGTTGCCGCCGATGTCGGCGCGCAGGTCTGCTTCGAAACCCGCGATGCCTGGGTGACCATGATGGTTCGCTTTGTCCGTTTTCTCTACCAGCAGGAAATTGACCCACTGTGGATAGAGCTCTCGCGGCCGCGCCCGGTGAAAAGTGCGCAGCTCTACCAGGAGTACTTCAAGTGTCCGGTGCGCTTCAGCTGCACGGAGGATCGCATCGCCCTCGACAGCCAGGTGATGGATCGCCCGCTGCCTGGAGCGAGCCCCGATATGGCGCAGTATAACGACCAGATTGTTATGCAGTACCTGGAGCAGATGGACCGCAACGATATCGTAAACAGGGTGCGCCGGCACATCATAGAAGACCTTGCCTCGGGCCGTTTGACCAAGCAGGGCGTGGCGGACAAAATGCACATGAGCCCGCGCAACCTGCAGCTGAAGCTTGCTGCCGATAGCACAACGTTTCAGGAAATACTGGACAGTACGCGCCAAAGCCTTGCCATTGGGTACATGCAGCAAAGCCACCTGACGATCACGGAGATCGCCTACCTCCTGGGCTTTTCCGATGCCAGCAACTACACGCGAGCTTTTCGGCGCTGGTTTGGCGTGTCTCCCCGGAAATACCGCACGGACCGCGATATAAGTGATAGTTAGCGCGGCATCTGCCTTGCTGGTGTCGAGCGCAGCGCCCCGGGCGCCGGGCTGTCGGCTAGGCGTATTGCTCCCGCAGGACGCGTTTCAGTATTTTGCCTGACGGATTGCGCGGGATGGTATCGACGAAAATGACCTTGCGTGGCAGTTTATAGCGCGACAGCTTTGCCTCACAGTGACTGATGATGCCCTGCTCATCCAGGGCGTCGTCGGTTTTTACCACGATGGCGCAGGTCGTCTCACCCCACTTTTCGTCAGGCAAACCGATCACCGCAACCTCGGTAACGGCGCTGTGGGCCAGGATCACGTTTTCCACCTCGGCGGGATAGATGTTCTCACCCCCGGAGATGATCATGTCCTTTATCCTGTCCTTGATGAAAATGAATCCTTCCTCATCGATTTCGGCAATATCACCCGTGCAGAACCAGCCATCGTCATAGGCCTCTTCGGTTGCATCCGGGCGCTTCCAGTACTCTTTCATCATGTGTGGCGCTTTCATCAGGATCTCGCCTTCGCCCGTGTCATGGCGGTTGCCTTTCTCGTCGCGGATACAGACCTCGGTAAACATGGTCGCTTTGCCTGCCGAACCTATTTTTCGCATGGCGTCTTCGTTCATCAGCATGCAGCCGCCGCCCCCGGATTCGGTCAGCGCGTAGCCCTGGATAACTTCCATCCCCTTGTCGTTGTAGATGCGCGTGAGCGTCTCCGGCATCGGTGCGGCGCCGGTAATAAAGAAGCGAAAGTCCGGCGCATCCAATTCGGCGAATTCCGGCACCTGTCGCATGAAATTGAGAATGGCGGGCACTGAAGCGCCAATGCAGATCTTTTCATCAACGATCAGGGACCAGACGCGCGAGGGATCGAAATCGGGCATCGATACCAGCGTGACGCCCCTGGCCGCACAGAACAGCACACCGGTCAGGGCCGCCACGTGAAACATGGGCAGCGGCAATAACAGGCGATCGCGGTAGCGCACATCAACGGTGTTCGACCAGCACTGGGCTGCCCACATGATCGAGTCGTGGGTATGAACAACCCCCTTGGGCAGGCCCGTGGTGCCGGAGGTATACATGATGAACATATTGTCCTGGTCGCCGCCGGTGATCTCGGGCTCTTCCGAGCCAGCGTCAGCGAGCAGCGACCTGAGGCAGTCGCCCTCGGGCAGACCCTCTGCGGTGGTTTGCAGATAGGTGGTGATATACAGCGGGTGTTCCTGGCTGGCCTTGATAGCATCGACGGTCGCGGCGAACTCGTGGTCGAAGAACAGGGCCTTGCTGCCGCTGTCAGACAGGATGAAAGACAGCTCGCTGGCGGTGAGTCGCGTGTTGAGCGGCACCGCCACCAGGCCCAGCTTCGCGGCACCATAGAACAGGGTAGTGAACTCGATGCTGTTGTGCATGAGCAGCGCCACGCGGTCACCCGGCTCCAGCCCCAGGTCGCCCATGACTGCCGCGCACTGGTTGGTCAGGCGATTCATATCCGCATAAGTTGCTCGTACGTTGGTCGACGGTTCGACATAGGCCTCCAGGTGAGTGGATACAACCGCGCGCTGTTTCAGCATCAAGCCGACGTTTTTGATCATTGTCTTTACTCCGAAGCTCCGGTGGGGGAATCTGCGCTATTTTTTCGCCGCTTTCTTTCTGGCGGCCGCCCTTTTTGGCGCGGCTTTTTTGGGTGCGGCCACGGATTTCTGCAATTTGTCGAAGCTCTGTTCGATAAACTGGATCAACTTGTAAGGGTCGTCCACCGCCTCGGGCGCAGCTCCCACCGCCAGGCATATGTTCTTGTTGAAGCTGGCGAAGGTGACGTTCAGGCCGCCGCCGGGTGGCACAATGGGCAAGCCCTGAAAGGCAACCATTGGCATGCCTCCCAGGTACAGCTGCTCCTTGGGCCCGACCATGTTTGAGATGATCAGGTTGGCGCTGGGGATGGCTTCGAAAGCCGACGAAAAGTCCGAGATCGCTGCGCTGCCGAAAATAAACAGGGAGTAAAACTGGCGCACTGAATTGGGTAGTTTGCGGCTCTTGTCTTTCACCTGCTGGATTGATTCGTGGACCTGCGTCAGGCGTTTGTCTATAGCGCTGTTCGGCAGCCCCATGGGCACCAGTTCCACGCTGACCTGGTTGCCGCCCGCATCGTGCTCGTCGGTGCGCAGTGACATCGCCATGAGGCTGACCAGTGGTACCTTGATACTCGCCTTGTGGTCCTTCAGGTAGTGATGCAGGGCGTCATCGATGATGGTGGTCACCACATCGTTGACCGTGGTGCCGGTTTTCCTGGCGAGAGACTTGATGTCGGCCAGCGGCAATTCACAGTTTGCATAGCGTCTGGCCGACGATTGGGCCATATTATTGAACAGGGTCCTGGGTGCACCGAAGGGCAGAGCTGACTCCTTCGGGCGCAGCTTCAGCGTTTGCGCGCCGATTTTCGCGAATTGGGAGCTGGCGCCCATCACGCCGGCGGGTAGTTTGCTGAAACCAGATAGCAGTTGCTTCAGCTGCCGCTCATTCGAGCCGGGGCGTTTACGCTTGCCCCGCGATTTCTCGTTCGGCATCCACACGGCCCGTATCGCCTTGTCTTTGGCGGTATCGCTCATCGCGGCTCGAAACAGCTTCAAGGCACCGCCACCGTCTATCAGTGCATGGTGCACCCTGACCATGATGGCCACGTGGTTGTTTTCAATTCCCTCGATAATGTAGCAGTCCCACAGGGGTTGGTCTCTGTCCAACAGCGGGGTGTTCAGGAATGACACCGTTTCGTAGAATTGCTGCATAGAGCCCGGTGCCGGCACCGCCAGGTGCCGAACGTGGTAATTCAGGTCCGGCTTCACGGTCTGCCAGGACGCGACATCCTTGCCCAGCCATTTCAGTTTTTTGTTGAAGGGGCTTGCAACCTCGCTGTTGCGAAAGGTGTCCAGCACCCTGGTCACAAAGCTTTTCTGCTGCCGGGCGGGTACCTTGAACAGCTGGTAGGCGGTCATGTGCATCTGGCGACTGCTGTTTTCCAGCAGCAGGAAGGCCATATCCAGGGGTTTCAGTCGGCTCATGATTCAACTTGTTCCTTTATATTTTCTTGCGCGAGGGTGCTTGCTTGCGCTTGTGTATCGTCCTGCGGTATCAGCGCTACCAACTTCGCCAACTCTGCGGTGAAATAGTCATACAGCTTCCAGCCGTCTGGCAGGACTTTTTTGTCCGCCAGTACACACAGATTGACATTGTTGATGTAGCTCCACATGGTCATGTTCAGGCAGGTACCGTCGATGATCTGCCCGGTGGAAAACCAGTTGTCCAGTTTGTATTTGTCAAAGTAGAGCTGCTTTCGTGGTCCCGGAACGTTGGACAGGGCCACGTTGGCGAACAGGCTGAGTGAGCCTCGCTTCTTCTCGCGCAACCACCAGCTGAACGCTTTAACGATCCACGGCGGCAATATCTTCATGATTGCGCTGAAGTCGGCATTCATCTCGACCATCTTGTTCAGGTGAACCTTCATGTCCGCGGCCGCCTGGTGACTGGCGTGCAAGCGTTCCAGGGGGTCATCTATCTCGGTGTGCAACCAGCAATAGTCCAGGGTCACGAAATTGCCAAGGCCCTCCATGCCTTCCGGCCGTTTGCCGGCGAAAGGCGTGGCAGCGATGAGCGGACTGGTGTCCGGGTTGTAGTGCCCTTCGAGAAACAATTGCCGTATTGCGCCTGCGGCGCAGCACAGAAACACGTCGTTGATGGTGACGCCCAGGCCCTTGGAAATGGTCTTGAAGTCTGCAAGCGGCATGGAGTCGCAAACGAAGGTGCGACCGTAATGCAAAACGGCATTGATCGGCGTATGTGGCATCATGCCCGGCGAGGGATGCGGCGGCTTGCCCTCGTCGGCATATTGTTTTTCCAATGCTCTTTTTTGCCGTATCCCCGAGACCACCTTCGGCAGGTTCTTGAGTACCACCTCTGGCCAGTCCACGATGCCCAGCCACAGGCGGCGGCCCCAGGACGGTGCGGGCCGCGGCTCCCAGGGTTCCGGGGCCTCGTGCTCATACCCGGGCACCTCACGGTATAATTGCTCCAGCGAGTAGGAAGCACCCACACCGTCCACGTAGGCGTGGTGCAGCATGGTCACCGTTGCCACCTTGCCACCCTCCAGGCCTTCAACGACCCAGCATTTCCACAGCGGGCGGCTGCGGTCCAGCTGGTAGGAATACACGTACGACATGAACTCGCAAAGCCCCCTGTGGTCATTGGGGCCGGGCAGGGCGACACGGCGCACGTGGTACTCCAGGTTGAAGTCCTCGTCTTCGATCCAGATCGGGTGATTGATCCCCAGCGGGGTATTGGCGTATTTCCAGCGAAGGTACGGAACGAGGTGGAGCCGTTCTGCGAAAGTCCGGTGAAACTTCTTGAACGACCAGCCATCGGGATCGCTGGACGGATCCAGTATCGCCACCTTGAACGTGTGCATGTAGGCCTTGGGTGTTTCCATTGCCAGCATGAACGCGTCCGCGCCGCCCAGTCTTCTCATGCGATTGCTCCGCAGTTCCCTGTTGAAGGTATCATTAGTTATAGGATATTTTCCCGCTTAAGCAACTCTGCAGCGGTATCACGCCGGTCTAAATTGTGGCCGAGAGTTTGCCATCGCGTAACCGGGATGCCAGTGCGGCGCCATCCGCGCCGGTATCAAGCAATTGTGCATAATCGGCGAAGGCCTGGCGATACAGCGCCGCGAGTTCCCAACCGTCCGGCAGCAACTTGCGATCTGCCAGGATACACAGGTTGAATTTGCCGGCGTAGCTCCACACGGTGGTGTTCAGCGCCATGCCGTGGAAAACCTGCCCCATCGATACCCAGTTGCTGAGGCGCATTTTACCGAGGTACAGCGGCTGCGCCGGCCCCGGCACATTGGACAACGCCGCGTTGCCCCATATTCCGGAAAACTTCCCGTCGGATCTCTTCACAAACCAGTCGAGCAGGTGCAACAGTGCAGGCGGGGTGACCTCCAGGATACTGCGTACATCCAGCCCCTCGGACTGGGCCAGGTGCGCCTTCATAATCTGTCCGGCTTGCTGCGCGGCCCGCAGCCGCGCCGCGGGGTCGTCCAGGTGGACGGGTAGGGCCAGGTAATCTGCTGATGATTTGTTGCCGATGCAGTCGTCTTTATCCGGCGGTGGTCGCTTCGATACCGGAATGGCGGTTACCAGTGGGCCGGTGTCGGGATCGAACCCGCGCTCTGCCATGAAACTGCGATAGGCCCCGGCAGCCGCGGCCACGAACAGGTCGTTGATGGTGATCCCAAGGCCCTTGCTCACGGCTCGTATGTCATCCAGGTTATAGGTGTCGACCACGAATGTCCGCCCCTTGCCCAGCATGGTGTTGAACGGGGAATCACGCGAGTCGCTGGCGACATTGGGCGGTAGTTCCTCCCCGGAGGCCGCATACTTGCGTTTCATTTTCCGCAGCGCGACAAAGCCCCTGGCGATATCGGGCAGGCAGCGGGCCAGGGTGACGGGCAGGTCGACCAGCGCCCGTGCCAGCAGGCTCGCTCTCGAGGGCAGGGGCTCGGGCCGCCAGGGCTGCGCCGTGGGTTCGATTTCTTGTGGCGAGGAGGAATAGACGCGAGTGAGAAGCCGGGCGGCACCGGTGCCATCGGTGTAGGCATGGTGCAGCAGGGTGATCAGTGCCACTTTGCCATCCTCCAGGCCCTCGGCTACCCATAGCATCCACAGGGGCTTGCTCAGATCCATCGGGTAGGCGTAGACCTGTGAAATGAGATCGCAAAGAGCGACGCGGTCCCCGGGAGACGGGCAGGCAATGCGGCGCACATGGTAGTCCAGGTCGAAGTCCGGATCGTCTACCCACACCGGGTGATGCAGGCCCAGAGGTACCCGCATGAATCGCCAGCGCAGCATGGGCAGCAGGTCGATGCGGGCGGCGACACTGCGCCGGAAACGACTGAAGTCCCAGCCATCGGGTATTGCCGACGCGTCCAGGATGGCAATCTTCAATGTATGCATGTACGCGCCGGTGCTCTCCTGTTCGAGCATGAAGGCACTGAGGCCATCCATTCTGCGCACGCGTCACCTCCTCGCAGGATTGCTGCTCAAGACCTTTGGAATATATGTACGAAGCCCGCACTGCCCAGGCCGCCATTGTGCTGCAGCGCCGTGCGCGCGCCCTCGACCTGCCTCTTGCCGGCGGTGCCGCGCAGATGCAGCGTCAGTTCGGTGATTTGCGCCAGGCCCGTGGCCCCCAGAGGGTGGCCCTTGGCCAGCAGGCCGCCGGAGGGATTGACCACATAGCGCCCGCCGTAGGTGTTATCGCCGTTTGCTACGAAGCCGTCCAGGTCTTCCTCCGGACACAGGCCCAGGGCCGAGTAGGTGGCCAGCTCGTTGGTGGCGAAACAGTCGTGCAGCTCGATAACGTCGATATCCTCCGGCCCCAGTCCTGCGTCCTCATAGGCCGCGGTGGCTGCGTCGCGGCTCAGCGCCTGGAACATCACGTCCATCACGCCGCCGGTAAAATACTGCTTCTTGTCGCTGCACCAGCCTTTCCCGACCAGGCTGACATCGTCGCGGATGCCATGGGTGCGCGCAAATCCCTCATTGCAAACGACAACGGCCGCCGCGCCGCAACTGGGTGGGCAGGCATACAGTTTGCGCAGGTTTCTGAAAACCGGGGGCATGGCCAGAATCTCCTCGACGCTCAGCGGCTCGCGGAAGATGGCGTTGGGGTTATACTGCGCATGCTGGCGCGCCTTGCAGGAAATAGAGGCAATGGTTTCTTCGCTAACGCCAACCTGCAACATCGCGTCCACCTGTGCCGCGAACATGGCCAGAGCCGGCGGCGCAGCGCGCTCCTCCTCGCTCAGGTTCATGGCACGGGCAACGGCGTTTTCGTGGCGCGCCAACGGGCTGGGCCGATCGGGGAAAATCACGTCTATAGCGCCTGGCTCCATCTGCTCAAAGCCCAGCGCCAGCGCGCAATCCACCGCCCCGGATTCTACCGCCTGGGAGGCCAGGGCGAACGCCGATGAACCACTGGCGCAGTTATTGGTGACATTGAAGATCGGTACTCCGTTGATATCCACGTGATACAGCGCCGCCTGACCTGCGCAGCTGTCACCGTAGACGTAGCCCGCATAGGCCTGCTCGATCATGCCGTAGCTGATACCGGCGTCCTGCAGGGCGCTGCGGGTCGCGTTCTGTCCCATGGTGTCATAGGGTTCGGATTGTCCCGGCTTCTTGAAGGGCACCATCCCGACGCCCGCGATGACAACTTTGTTGTGCATTTCTCATTACCTGCTGAGGAATTTCGAACATAAATGTACAAGGCGCGGCGCCGAGTTGCTTGGCCTCATCGGTAAAGCACTTGTCTGATGCCTTCACGGGCGCAGCTGGCGTGCATCGCCTGTTCCAAAACAAGCGTGTCCGCTGCGGGTACGTCGACTACATGAAGGCCTCCAGCAGGCCCAGCAGGATGGCATAGCGCGTCGCCTTGCCGATAAAGGTCAACAGCAGGAACAGGTCAAAGCGCACACGCATGATGCCGGCAATAAAGGTGAGCGCATCGCCGCCGATGGGCATCCAGGCCAGTAGCAACGACCAGAAACCGAATTTCTGGAACCA
>Ga0316189_10007781_pt1 | contig 10105 bp, 9 predicted proteins | sample LowCovwburrow_MG_FD_204930 | JGI IMG/M metagenome (GOLD analysis project Ga0316189, IMG submission 204930) | Coastal sediment microbial communities from Maine, United States - Lowes Cove worm burrow | ecosystem: Environmental > Aquatic > Marine > Coastal > Sediment | place: USA: Maine... | reverse complement strand
GAGCGGATACCTTTATCTCTTCGCGCAGCTGCTGCATACGAATAATTTGCTTAGGGTCGGCCACAGGTTCCAGGGTGGTGAGCGGATCACCTCTCTGAAACTTTTCAAGTATGGCCACCTCTTCACCCTTGTTCGGGTAGCCCAGGTTAATCTTAAGCAGGAAGCGATCCAGTTGCGCCTCTGGCAAGGGAAAGGTTCCCTCGAGTTCAATGGGGTTCTGGGTCGCCATGACAAAAAAGGGAATCGGTAGCGGATATGTTTTTCCGTCGATGGTAACCTGGCGCTCTTCCATGCTCTCGAGAAGACTTGACTGGGTTCTGGGGATCGCTCGGTTGATCTCATCAGCCAGGAGAATGTTTGTCAGAACCGGACCTGACTGGAATTTGAACTGTCCGCTTTTCTGGTCATAAACATTGAATCCGGTAATATCAGCAGGCAATAGGTCGGGGGTGAACTGGATTCGCTTAAAGGATCCCTCGATGCTTTTGGCAAGGCACTTTGTGATCAGAGTTTTGCCAACACCCGGGACATCTTCCAGTAAGACATGGCCATCGGCAAGGAGAGCGACCAGTAAGAGTTCAAGCGCATCACCCTTTCCCACCACGACATTGGATATATTCTTAAGGATTTTTTTCCCTAATTCGAAATCCATTTTTAAGCTATCAAAAAGTTGGTTCTAAGATCCTATACAACCCCTCGTTTAGCATCTATTTCATTAATTTTCAATTAGTTAATTTGGTCCGAGAAGCAGCAGAGCCCATATTTACGGAATTCACCGTTATTGTCCATTTATGTATAGGTAAGTATATTATAGATAAATTTAAAGCATGATTGCTTGGGAAATACGCCATTGAAAACCAACTGTTGAAATGCGTTCAGCAAAGCTATTAACATATATTTATATATAAATTTAAAATGTTAAATAATTTATTGCCAACCTATATACCCAGATTCAGCGAAGGAAAGCTAGAGTTCATCAATGTATAGAATGAATAGTTTAGAATAATAATTATCATTTTGTATAACCTGAGATAAAAAATTTAATATTATTTATAATAAAATATCAAGTATTTACATTATTCATCGAGTTTTTTTTGAAAATTTTATAAGTTTATGTTGACATTATTGTATATCAAAGTTAATATATTGATACCAATTTATCTGAAAGGATGATGATTATGTCCAGGTTACTTACAATTAAAGAGGCCGCCAGTTACCTTAACGTGTCTGAAATGTCAATTCGCCGATGGACCAACTCAGGAAAGCTTAAATGCCTGCGTGTGGGCCAAAAAAACGAGCGACGCTTTCGGATAGAGGACATCAAATCCTACATAGCTGGAGATGCGCCATCTGCTATCACCTCCCTGGAGTTGCCAGAGGAGTCCCATGTGGCACACTTTTATAAAAATCAGGAAGAAGGACTGGAAATGAGCCTTGCTTCTGTAAAGAAGGGGCTGGATCAGGGCGAAGTGGTTGTAGCGGTCGTTCCAAAGAAAAAAGGCAATACGCTGAAAACTAAATTGCACGAACAAGGTGTCTTGGTAGACATCTTAGAGGCCCAACAAATTTTGACAGTTTTTGACGGATGCAAATCACCCGATGAACAGATTGCCTTTATTGATCGGATTATCGAAATCTCAGAAAATTTCAAGGGCTTCAGATTGGTGGGAGATATGGTCTGGACCAGGGATAAAAAATGGAATGTGGAAATGTTGCGTATGCTTGAGAACCTCACCAACCATCAGCGTAAAAACCTGACAGCAAAGTACGTCTGCCAGTACGATCTAGGGATCTTTTCTCATGATGAAGCCTTTTTAGCCATGCAGACCCATAATTATACCATTTATAACGAAAAGCTGAATAAATGTCCCTATTACGAACTGGCACCGAAATGAGGCCCCTAAATGCCCATGCAGTGAGCACCCTTAATTAGAGGAGGAACGAATTTATGACAATTTCTCTTGCATTTGATGTATACGGAACAATGATAGACACCTCAGGTGTTGTCACAGCATTAGAAAGGATCATTGGTGGCCAGGCCAGCGCTTTATCTCAGGTTTGGCGTGAAAAACAGCTCGAATACTCATTTAGGCGCGGGCTTATGCAGAACTACCAAGACTTTTCGGTCTGTACGGAACAGGCACTCGATTATGCATGTCTATTATTTGGAATAAAAATCACGCCGAACCAAAAAAAGAGCCTTATGGATGGCTATAAAGTTTTGCCACCTCATTCTGATGTTGAAGAAGGCTTATCGAGGTTGAACGCTGCGGGATTCCGGATGTTTGCATTTTCAAATGGTCGCGCAGATGATGTTCAGATGTTGCTTAAAAACGCTGATATTGAAGACTATTTTGAAGGCATCGTCAGCACAGACGAGGTTAAAAGCTACAAACCAAATCCAGGTGTTTATGCACATTTTTTGCGTCAATCCAAATCGATTGGTTACGAGGCATGGTTAATTTCAAGTAATCCTTTTGATGTTATTGGGGCAATTTCTGCCGGAATGCTTGCAGCGTGGGTCAAACGGTCACCCAAAGCTATATTTGACCCGTGGGAGATTGAACCAACGATCACTGTGGGTGGAATGATTGACCTTTGTGACTCCCTAAGTCACTCAGGCAATCCGGCCTGACATCAAAACCAAATGTATCTGCAATTTTAGGATATTTGGTAGAAGTAAGAAGACGGTTAGGACATTATCACCGTTTGTCCGATCTCGAAAATTCCTTTGCATATAATTCTGTTCAAAAGCAGGTGGAGAAAATCCTGAGGAAAACCCCAGGCTCATTTGAATCAATATTTCATGATTTGCGCAATCGCTTAATTTAGTATTGCTGCGTAAAGAGGTTGGTGTTCAATAATAGAGCACCAGGGGAAAAATAAGTGATATTTTCTGTTATGAAAAAATGTTCATATAATAACCACGCTGGAAATAAATTTGATTAAAGTTGAATTACTTAAATAAGTCACAATTTAAATGGAGAGCGACATGAAAGCTATAGTTGCAAAAAGTGGTAGCGAAGCACAAGACGCAGGCGCCTTTAATTTGAAAGAGCAGCCAATACCTGAGCCGGGAACACAGGATCTTCTGGTTCAAGTCATTGCCATCGGGATGAATCCTGTAGATACAAAGGTTCGCCAACGGTCAGAAAAAGATAGTGTGCTTGGCTGGGATGCCTATGGGATTGTCGAAAAAACCGGCGATGGCGTGACCGGATTTAAAGCGGGGGATAAGGTCTTTTATGCGGGTGATATAACCCGACCAGGGAGCAATAGCGAATATCATTTAGTAGATCAGCGGATAGCTGCGTTAGCTCCTAAAAAACTCTCGCCTGAAGATGCAGCGGCAATGCCTTTGACTTCAATAACTGCATGGGAAGGGTTGTTTGAGCGATTGGCTTTCGTTCCGGAAGCAAATGCTAATTCCGGTAAAAGCATTCTGATAATCGGCGGTGCGGGAGGCGTTGGATCTGTTGCGATACAATTGGCTCGTTGGGCTGGTTTGAAAGTATTTGCAACTGCTTCAAGGCCGGAAACAGTTGAATGGTGCAAGAGCTTAGGTGCTGACATTATTCTGAACCACAGAAATAGCCTCTATGAAGAGCTAAAGGCAACTGGAGCCGATTCAGTAGACTCCATCTTTTGTACTACGCAAATGGAAAGGCATTGGAAGGTGATGGCTGAATGCATCCGTCCTCAAGGCCATATTGTTTTCATCGATGACCCGGTGGATTCATTAGACATCACGGTGTTTAAACTAAAGAGCGTCACCCTTTCCTGGGAATTTATGTATACCAGATCAATGTTTGAGACGGATGATATGTCCGAGCAGGGGAAATTACTTTCGACTGTAGCTGGACTGTTAGATGAAGGTACTCTTGTTACAACACGACAAAAGACTTTGACCGGTCTAACACCTGAGAATATCCAGGCAATGCACATCAAACAAGAGAGTGGAACAATGATGGGCAAACAGGTTCTTATTCTTTAGTCGAACATAGAAACCCTTGGCCTTAGGCCAAGGTCGGCAGCTTTAGGGGCTGAAGGCAGAAAATCCTGCCGAATAAAGCAGGAAAGGGCTGTATTGTGGGCGAAAGGATGATTGCCGTGAATCAGGTATGAATCGGTATCAGGCATTTATCCTGTCTTATTTCAACACCACGGTACTGCGTATTTCAATGTTTTCGGCCGGAACATCACGATACATGCCACGCATGACGGTCTTTGCCGAAGATATGGCATCGACCACATCCATCCCCGCAACTACTTTTCCAAAGACCACGTATCCCCAGCCCTGCTGTGTTTTGCTTTTGTGATTCAGAAAATCATTGTTGATGGTGTTGATAAAAAACTGCGCGGTCGCGGTGTGTGGATCATTGGTGCGCGCCATGGCAATGGTGCCACGATCGTTTTTCAACCCGTTATCCGCCTCATTTTTTATCGGTGCACCGGCGGGCTTTCGTTTCATGTCTGCGGTAAAACCGCCGCCTTGAATCATAAATTTCGGAATCACGCGGTGAAAGATCGTACCGTCGTAAAATTTGGTGTCCACGTAATTTAAAAAATTTTTCACGGTATCAGGTGCCTTTTCCGGAAAAAGCTCGATCACGAATTTTCCTTTGGTTGTCTCCATCTCGACCTTCGGATTGGCGGCGGCGGCCATATCGACACCGGCCGTAGCAAATGTAACAAGGACGCTAATGACAACAAATAACTTAATCTTCATTTCATCTCCTCTGCTTTTCATTGAGTTCGATCTCTAATACCTGGGATAGGCGGTTCAACGTTCAGTGATTAACGTTCTGTATTGAAAATCTCCTAAGCAACTCCTATCACAAGGATTCCGCCTGCATATTTTAATAACCCCTTTTCACCCCCTAGGTCAAGTCGGGTATTCCGGATCTTGATCAATATCGTATTAAGTTTCAAACAGTCATAACCTTTGAAGCCTCATATGACAATTCGTATGAGATTGTCCCTGGCCGAAACCATGAACCGGCTGTAGGTTAGGTTGCGCCGCAGGCGTTACCTGACAATCTGCGGGTGGTGCCAGATAAAGGGATTTGTCAGGGAACTCGCTTCGCTCGCACCCTGACCTACTAAAAGACTAAAAGACCGTTCAGATAGCTTTCTGAGTTTCTTTTCCGATCATACTGGTCGCTTTTCAGGCTAGCGGCGGCGCTGAACCGGGAACCGATGATTGCGTGTCACGATGCCCGTTGCCCAAACTGCTCCCTTACCAGCTTTGCCACTTCGGATTGACGATGACAGGCCACTTTATGGTCGCTGGCAGCCTCTTCGATGGGCGGTTCGATCTTGCGGCACACATCGATAACAAACGGACAGCGGGTATGAAACCGGCAGGCTTGGGGGGGATTCAAGGGGCTGGGCACGTCACCGCTGAGAACAATTCGCCGGCGGCTGTGGGCCACATCCGGCACCGGAATGCCTGAAAGCAAGGCATGGGTATACGGATGCAAGGGATGCCGGAAGAGTTCTTCGGTGGGTGCAGTTTCCACCACTTTTCCCAGGTACATGACTGCCAGGCGGCTGCTGATGTATTTGACCACCAACAGATGATGGGTGATAAAAAGGTAGGTCAAATGAAGTTTTTGCTGCAATTGTTTGAGTAGATTCAGAATTTGGGCCTGGACGGATACATCCAGCGCCGATGTGGGCTCATCCAGAACGAGGAACTCGGGGTTGGTGGCGATGGCCCGGGCAACGGCGATTCGCTGGCGTTGACCGCCTGAAAATTCGTGCGGATACCGCAGGTAGTGATCTTTGGTCAGACCCACGAGATTGAGCAGTTCCAACACACGTGCTTCCAAATCACGGGAACCGATCCGTTGCAGGGCCAAAATGGGTTCGGCAATGATATTTTTTATCAGCATGCGGGGGTCGAGGGACGTCGTCGGGTCTTGAAATACCATCTGTAACTTGGAGCGAATACCCGATTTTTTTAACCCGCGCCTTCCCATTCCGGAGATATCCACCGGTGGTTTTTTTTCATTTCCCCCATTTGAAAAATATTGGATTTTTCCATGGGTGGCGTCTTCCAGGCCAATGATGGTTTTACCGGTGGTGGTCTTACCGCAGCCCGATTCACCCACCAGCCCTAAACACTCCCCCCGATAAATGTCTATATTAATACCATCTAAGGCTTTGACCGAATTCACTTGTCGTCGCAGCACGCCGCCCATAATGGGGTAATGTTTTTTAAGATCCTTTAAGGATAAAATTTTTGTTGGGTTTCTCATGGGACGCTCGCTCGGGATTGGTCGGTGTAAAGATAGCAGGCGACCGTATGGTTGTTGCCCAGATGCGTATCCGCCGGAAATCGTTCGCGACAGGCGGGTTTTGCCTGGGTGCAGCGCGGATGGAACCGGCAGCCGGGCGGTGGTGTGACCAAATTGGGCACATTGCCGCCGATGCTTTTCAATTGGCCTTCCTGGTTGAACTTCGGCACGGCCGCGAGTAGGGCCTGGGTATAGGGATGGCGTGGGTTGGAAAACAACTCCTGCACATCGGCGACTTCGCATAGGTTGCCGGCATACATAACGCCCACTCGCTGGCAGGTTTCGGCGACAACCCCCAAATCATGGGTGATTAACAACACTGAAGAAATTTGCGTTTTCTTTAATTCGAGCAATAGTTGCAGAATCTGGGCCTGGATGGTTACATCGAGGTTGGAAGTGGCTTCGTCGGCAATCAGCAGCATGGGGCGGCAGGCCAGGGCAATGGCGATAACGATCCGTTGTTTCATTCCCCCGGAAAGTTCGTGGGGAAAGCGGTGGACAATCTCTTTTGTATTGGCAATGCCGAGCTGTTCCAACAGTGAAACGACCCGGCGCAGTGCTTCTTTGCGCAAGCGGCTTTTGGAACGTATCGGGATCACGGAATTTGTCCTCGATGCCTCCCGGGCCAATTCCTTGCGGCGATGGATAAGAAAACTCTCGGCGATCTGATCGCCGATACTCATGATCGGATTCAAAGCGGCATTCGGTTCCTGGAAGATCATCGATATTTGGTTGCCCCGCAGCCCGCGCAGGTAGTCATCGGATTGTTGAACCAGATCGACCGGGCCGGCATCACGCTCCGGGTAAAAAAGAATCTGTCCCCCGTCGATGCGGCCCGGTTCTTGTATGATCCGCATTAACGAACGCACCAGCACGCTTTTGCCGCACCCGGATTCTCCCACCAGGCCAAAGGTGACGCCGTGTTCAATGGTCAGACTGATCCGGTTAAGGGCCTGCACAACCCCTTCGTAGGTGTAGAAGTTTGTAACGAGATCAACGGTTTCCAGAAGCTTGGGCATTTGGGCTATCCAATAAATTCTATTTTTATCATACAAGGCGGATCTGCGACCCGACAATTGTTCAACTTATTACAAACAATCCCCATTCCTACCTTCTAATTTTCCTATCTTCTCAGCTTCTCATTTTCGCCTTTGTTTCGGATCGAAGGCATCGCGCAGGGCGTCGCCGATTAAATTCCAGGATAGGACAAACAAAATGATACAAATACCGGGAATGGCGATGGCATGCCAATATTTGAGTGGGTCATCGGGGGGACCGACGATATAGTTGCGGGCTAAAGCCACCATTTGACCCCAATCTGCATACCCTTTGGGAGCTCCCAATCCGATAAAACTCATAAAGGCTGCCACGATAACCATGGACCCGATGTCCATGGAGGCCATGACCAGCACCGGATAGATGCCGTTTGGCAAAATGTGCTTTAGCATGATCTTGAAATTGGACACGCCCATCACCTTGGCAGCCAGGACGTAATCGAGTTCCCGCAAAGTCAAAATTCCCGATCGCATGACACGCACATAATCTCGCCACTTGACTATGGCCAGAGCAATCATGACTTTGTCGAGACCGCGCCCGAAAGCGACGACAATGGCCATCGTCAATACCAGAAGGGGTATCGCAAAGATAATATCCACGATGCGCATGATGATCTCGTCGACAATGCCGCCGTAATACCCGGAAATAATACCCAGTGTGACGCCGATGATCACGGCGATACCGATAACGAAAATGCCTATTTTAAATGCCGTGCGGGTGCCCCAGACGGCCCCATAAAAAATGTCGTATTGCCCGGACGTGGTGCCGAATATATTGTCTTTGCTGGGTGGTTTGGGCGTTTGGGAATATCCTTTGTGGGGCATCTGGTACGGATTGTGTCTGTATTTGGGGGGCGCGATATACGGAGCGAAAACGGCGACAGCGGTAAAACAGAGCAAGAGTGAAAAACCAATGATGGCCGATGGATTCTTGAAAATTCGGCGAAGCGTGAATTTGAATTCGCGTATGCGTGGATGGGGCTGGGTCATGGTCAGGTACCAGTGTAACGAATTTTTCTAAGCATCCATCAATCCGAAGCAAACGAAACCGGAAATAGTATATAGACGAATGACGAGTGACGAACGACGAACGACGAATTAAGGAAGTCGCTTTGCTCAGTCATTTGTATAGGGTCAAGATTCGTCCCGCCTTTAGTCGGATTATTTCAAAATGCAGCTTATTTTCCCGATAAAATTTAAAACCTTTTGAAATTCAAATAAAATATTTTGCTCGGATAATGTTACAAATTAATACTTGCAAAAAGTACACATAAGATCAGATAGCATTCCTCAAATCTTCAATCGTCATTCTTCAATCTTCAATCAACCCAGCCTTATCCTCGGATCGATAAAAGCGTAAAGAATATCGAGGGCCAGATTGACGAGTACGTAAACAAGCCCGAAAAAGAGACAAATGCTCATTAGAACCGGAATATCCAACGAAATGGCGGCATTGGCCAGCCACCAGCCGATACCCTGGCGGTTGAAGATATATTCCACGGCGATACTCCCCTCCATGGAATAGGCCGCCAGCCAGCCGGCCACGGTAATCACGGGTATGAGCGCATTTTTGCGGGCGTGTTTGAAATAGATGTCTTTTAAGCGTGCACCCTTGGCCCGGGCAGTCATCACATAATCTTTGGAAATTTCTTCGATCATGCTGGAACGCATCACCCTGAGCAAAACGGCGACAATGACGACGACTTGGGTGAAAACCGGCATGACCAGCCGTTTGAAGGCATCCCAGGCAATGTCGAACCGACCGTTCAATACGCCGTCCAGCGTATACAGATAGGTGTAGCGCCTGAACTGATCCGGATTTTCATGGATCCACAGGGTGAGCTGGTCATCAAGGTATCCGGGTGGAAACACATCCAGGTACCCGTAAAAAATCATTAAGATAATCAAGGCAAAAAGAAATGTCGGCAAAGACCAGCCGATAATAGCGAAAATCCGGGTCGAATGGTCGACCCAGGTATCCCGGTAAATACCGGAAATCGTGCCCAGCCAGATACCCAGCAAGATGATAATCGGTATGGTAAAAAGGTTGAGTTCCAGCGTGATGGGAAAATAGTACCAGAACGCTTCCCACACTGGCTTGGCAGCCACGACCGAATACCCCCAGTTTCCCGCAGAGACCTCTTTTACCCACCGGCCGTATTGGACGTAGAAAGGGTCGTTTAAGCCATGCTGTTCGACAATGTGTGGAAGATCTTTGACTTGCTGGGGAGATTTGACGTAGGCCATGGCACGTCGTTCGGGGCTGAAGGTCATGAGGATGCCGAAAATCAAGACCGATACCCCGAAAAGCACAAACGCCAGAAAGATAAATCTTCTGATAATGAAGGTTATCAAAATCGCCTGCCAGCACTTTCGGAGCGGCCGACGCCAGCGGCCGCTCCATGGTATCGATTAGTTTTTAGACAGGCGCCCGAAGAATTCGATGGCGGGTGAAAACATGGGATTCATTACGTATCCCTTGACATAGTCACGGTACACCCACAGCTCCAGCGGCTGAAACAAGGCAATGCCCAGGGCATCTTCATACCAGATATTCTGAAGTTTTTCATAGGCAGCCGCGCGCTTGGCCGGTTCGACATTCTCGATTCCCTCTTTGAGAAGTTGGTCTACCTCAGCGTTCTGATATCCCATAAATTTGCCGTATGTGCCGTTAGAACTCATATACGGGTACATGAAATTATGCGGGTCCGGATAGTCCGCACCCCAACCGATAATAAAGATCGGGAT
>Ga0316189_10007779_pt1 | contig 10107 bp, 5 predicted proteins | sample LowCovwburrow_MG_FD_204930 | JGI IMG/M metagenome (GOLD analysis project Ga0316189, IMG submission 204930) | Coastal sediment microbial communities from Maine, United States - Lowes Cove worm burrow | ecosystem: Environmental > Aquatic > Marine > Coastal > Sediment | place: USA: Maine... | reverse complement strand
TGGCTGCGGCTACCCTTTCAGTTCCTATTCATCGCTTGGGCGTACTGGTTCACTGGCTGAGTTCCGCCGGGTGTCGCCCACAGCCGAGAGCGGGTATACGGGCGGCGTGGTCCCGACGTGGCTGCAATTCCCGAGAGAGGCTCCTGGAGACCCCCAGCTGCCGCGGTGGGCGTATCCAGTGTGCGCTCTGCTCGCGTTGACGGCCGTGTGGTGGCACCACTACCCGGCGGGCATCGATCTTGCTCAGCATGCCCATCTGTACAAGCTTTGGTGGCAGCTTCGAGAGGGCCCGCTCGAGTATCAGCAGCTCTATCGCTACAACCTCGCTACGCCATATGTCTTGCCGTTCGCGCTCGGGGCCTTGCTGACGAAAGCCCTCGGCGCTCTCTTCGCCGTCAAGTGCCTCTTGTCCCTGACAGCGCTTGCAACGCCGCTGACGATGGCGCGCTGGCTCAAGACAGTCGGCGCGAACCCGATGTTCGGCCTCTTCGGCTTCTTGCTGGCCTTCGACCTCACCTACCTCTGGGGTTTCCTGTCTCACAGCCTCGCGATGCCCCTCCTCTTCGGATACCTGGCGGCTTTCGAGCAGCAGTACGAGACGCCCACGAATCGCGGCATCTTGTTGACGTTCGTGCTCGGCCTGGCGCTGTTTCTAAGCCACGGTATCGTCTTCGGCATGGCCATGCTGGCGTCGGGTGTGAGCTATCTGTGCCGACGTGAGGTTTTCAATAAATGGCGCGCTGGCGTACACCTCGTTCCGCTAGCCCTCATGACGGTGGCGTGGGGCCTCATGCAACGACGCCCGAACAGTTCCGCACCGCGTGACTGGTTCATCGACACCGATCGGCTGCTCTCGCTGTTTTCGGGACCGTTCGTGTCCACGGGCGATGGATTCTGGGCCACAGTCGGCGTCGCGATCCTGCTGATCCTCGCCCTAGTTGGGCGACCACGGCTGGTCTTTAGCGTCGCCCGAACCGTCCCCCTGGCCCTTAGCTTGCTGTTGTTTGTCATATTGCCGGAATGGATCGCCTCTACGTTTCTCGTCGGCACCCGGTTCTGCGTCTTCGTGCACGGATTCGCACCGGCATCCTTTGCGCCGCGCACTCATGATCGGCTGGGTCGACACTTGCCACGAGTTGTCATGGTACTCGTCGTGCTGTGTCTCGTCGTGTTGAACGTTCGCCTTCAACGGTTCAACGAGGAGGCGAACGGTTTCGACGAGCTCGCGGCCGCCCTGGATCCTCAAGGCGACGTCATGCAGCTCGTTACGAAGACCGATAGCCACAGCGCGATTTTCGGGCGATGGCAGTTTGGGCAAATGCCGGCGTGGATCACTGCGAACGGCGGAAACCTGATCCAAAACGACTCGGCTCGATACTTTCAGATGCCCGTGCTGCGGGAGCCAACAGGCCGCCCAACCTACTACCGCTACGTTATCGCCCGCGGAGACCTGGCCCGAGCCACGCGGGTAGTACGCCGCTACAGGCCTCGTGCACAGTTCGCCGGAGCGTACGGCAAGTGGTTGTTGTTCGAAGACCCTCCCCGCAAGCTCGGGCCGCTCACGATCGTGCGCGACGCTCAGGGTTGGAAGAGCTTGAAATACGATCGCTCGGTGAGCGGAGCCGCGCTACGAATCAATGGCCGCGAATACTCGCAAGGTCTCGGAGCCCACGCGCCCTCGTTCATCCGCGTTCGAGCAGACCAGGGAGGCACGAAGCTTAGCGGCTTGGTAGGTGTTGACGATGGTTCGCGTGGAAAAGCCACCATGAGCTTTCGCATCCGCGACTCCGAGGGGAAAGTGCTGTTTCAGTCCGAGGAGATGACTTCAAATATGGATGCCGTGCCGTTCTCCGTCCCACTCGACGAAAGCCGCGAGCTCCTCTTGGAAGTCCTGATCAGGGGACCAAAGCGGTTCGCTCACGCGTCCTGGGTCGATCTGCATCTCGAGTAGACCGCGGCAAGAGCTCCCCTCGGATTCGGGTTCCTACTTCCTACGTGGCGGTCGCGGCTTGCGAACGGGCTTCAGGGCCTCGGCATTGCGCTCGGTGGAGTGCCCGCGCTTGGCGAGAATGAAACTTCCAGCGACTTCCACAACGCCGAAGGTTCCATCACTGACTACCGGGTAAATGTGGTCGAGATCGACGCCGCCGATGCTCTCCTGGAACAAGATGAACTCAGCATCCTGGATGCCTGAGGAGCGAATGGTGTACGCATCGGGTCGATTGGAGACATGGGGCAACGTCCTCTCGGTCCCGGCGACCTTGGCCTCTGGGGGAATGAGAACGCACAGGGACTTGAGGTTCTCGTAGCGCTCGATGTCTTCCTGGGTCCGATCGAATTTGAAGGCGGAGAAGCCACCGCGTGCGGTATTGTGCTGAAGAATGGCACCGTGTTGATACGATGTGGCAGCGACCGCTAGCGCTAACGCGATCAGCCAAGACCGGACCCGGGTTTCACCCTGCCGGTCTCCGGCCCAGGCGGGCTGCTTGATCATCGTCAGGACGACGACTGTTGCGAGGAACCCCTCGAGTGCCCAGTGCGCGGTGTACTGAAACCCAATGTCGTAGAGGGCGGAGCGAGTCGCCAGCAAGGTCATCACCAGCCCGGGCAAACAGAAAATCAAGCCTATCGGTCTTCGCAATGGCAGGAAAACCAGCGGCACCATCACCTGGAGGAAGTACTTGACCTTTGCGCTCGTGAGTAGAGTACCCAGGGTGTAGCCCGGGTTGCCGAAAATCGTTACCAGTACGCCGCCAAACCCCCCTGGTCCGCCCGCCGGAACCAGCTTTTCGTAGTACCAGACGAAGGTAGACTTGCCGTCGCGAAAGTACGGCATCACGCCCATCTTCATGATGAGAAAGTAGCCGAGACCGATCAGCGCAAGCGTCAACCCTGCCCTGGGCCTGGTGCGCGACAAGAGGAAGTACGCACCAAGCACGAAGACGGAGAGCGCGATGTCCTCGCGCACCGACAGGCTCAGGAGCAGGGGAATGATGGCCCATCGGTACTTACCCACATCGACCAGATAGGCGATCCAGAACACGAATCCGATCCCGAGCGGCGGGTAGTGAAAGTCGTACAGGTTGCCGCCGTGCAAGGGCGCATAGAACACGTACATGGCCGCGATCGAGACCGCTTGGTAAGGCCCGAGACGATTTCGCGAGAACAGGAAGAGCGGAATGACGGCCGCACCGATGAGCGTGGCTTGGATGATCAGCAGTGTCTCCGCGCGCGGCGCAAGCGCATAGATGGGTACGAGCAAGTACGCGAAGAAAGTCGCGTGGTGACCCAAATGCGTGCCCTCAGGGCCGAAGATCGGCGAGGCTTTCAGCAATTCGCCACGCATCGCGTTGAAGACGACATTGTCTTCGATCCCCATGTCGTACGCGGATGTCCCTAGGTTCCAGTGGTTGCGTAGGGTGAAGAACGAGAAATAGGACGCATAGAAGAAGAACAATCCGATCACGAGGACCCAGGGAAGCCACGGCGACCATCGATTGAAAGCGTCTGCGGCGCGTTTGCGAATGGAAGCAAGGGGCCCTGCGCTCGCGCCCCAGAGAGCAGGCTCAGCGAGGGACCGATAGAACAGCTTCTGCGCCGTGACTGCGGTGATTGCGGCCATGACCAGGAACTGGATGTCCAGGCCCTTCCAAATCTGCCACCGAAACAGCAGGGGAAGAGCGAACGCAAGGAGCAGCGGCGAAAGCTTCCAGCCGAGGAGCTCGACCCTACGGGCCGCATTGAGAGGGCGAGCTCGGCGCCTCCACCAGTAGATCGCAATGGCTACCAGCGGAAGCGCCAGTCCGACGCCGGCGAACAGAAACAGCAGCTTTCGGGTCGCGGGTTCGATCTGGTTCGATCGGATGTAGTCGACCATGAGATCGCCGTACACCAGTTCCCACGCAGCGATGCCGCACGAGGCACCTACACCAAGCAGCAAGGCCATCCCACGAACGAGCGACGACAGATACTCGTCGCCCCCCGGCGACACCAGCCGCTCCTCAGGAGCAGTGACTGCGAGTCCAGTGGTGTCCTCAGAAGGCTTCAACTCGTTTTCCACGCCGCCAGATTAGTCATCTCCGGGTTCATGTCCAACTGGCGACGACAGTCCCTCCCGAAGCTCTCATATTCCCCCACACGGATCCTAGCGGCGCGGTAGCTAGCTACTGAAAACGCCTGGCCTCCCATAGGTTGCCAGTGGCCGAGGCACCCAACAGCGGCCGCAGTTCTTCGACGATCTCGGGACTGCTTTGTGCCAGGTTCTCGGTCTCCCCTGGATCCGCCACGGCATCGTAGAGCTCAACGCGGTCTGACAAAGCTTCGTAGACCAGCACGTGTTTGTCCGTCCGCACGCTGCGCGTAAAGAAGTTCTTTCGTCCGCCCAACAGCTGGAAGATCGAGCAGAAGATCGGACGGTCGGAATGCGCCCTCTCGGGTGGGTGTGCGGGAATGAACAGGCTTTGGCCATCGAGGGAATTGCGATCCACTGACAGGGACATCACCTCGAGCAGGGTGGGAACGAGGTCCGTGAGAGCGACGCGGCTCGATATTCGTTGCGGCTCAAAGCCTGGTATTCGCACGACGAGAGGGACGTGGACCGACTCTGCATAGCACGTCACGGAATGGATGGCGCCACCGTGCTCTCCGAACTCTTCGCCATGGTCTGCGGTGAGGATCACGATGGTGTCGTTCCACACGCCCGCCTGCTCGAGATACGACGTAAGGAATCGCAACATGTTGTCGAAGTGTGCGATGCAGCGGTCATACGCGGAGATGTTCCGTTGCGAGCTTGGAAAGTTCGGCACAGATCTCCCTTGGTGCGCTCGGTACGGGTGATGCACGTCATCGAAATGCGCCATGATGAAGAAGGGGCGCCGGGCCCGCTTTGCGTCTTCCACCGCCGAGACGACATTCGAGATGATGTACTCTCCGCTCTTCCAGTCGGCGCCCGCTGGCACAGAGACTACCCGCTCAAAGTCCCTTTGCAGTCCCTTGAGATGCTTCACCACGTAGCGGTTGATCGCGAGCGTGGTGCGGTACCCCTCTTTGCTCAGGAGCTGGGGCAGCATCCATTCGCTTTCGACGGTTTCCGGATACCCGCCCTTCCAACGTATGCTGCTCGGCCTCCGACCGCTCAACATGCTGGGCATGCTGAGCGCAGTGGTGGAGGACTGTGAGTACGCGCGGGTGAACAGCCATGCGTCCTTGGCAAGCTCTTCCATGTACGGCGATGTCTTCTTGTCGTAGCCGTACGTGCTCAGATGGTCGGGGCGGAGCGAGTCGACGACGAGCCAGAGCACGTTGAAGCGCTTCTTCTTTGAATCGGGGAGCTGACCATAGAAGGCTTCCAACTCGGGCAGGACCCGTGCCGTCGTTATATCCTGGCCGTCACAGTCGTCGTCGATACCGTTGTTCGGAATTTCGCCATTCATTGGCGAACGGCTCGCGTCGAAGGCTGCACAGTCGGCCCCGCCGAATAGCGAAGAGACGCCATCGCCGTCGGCATCGGTCAGACGCTGCAACTTCACAGCCACCGATGGCATCACCCGCCCCGCATCTACTGCGGCACTGGCGCCCTGCCACAGCTCGAAAAGTGCAAGGCTGGTGACGACGGAGGCGAGCAGGAATCCGGCCAGCACGCGAATCGCGAACGCGCTGCCGCCGCCTCCGGGCTCGAACCAGAGCTTGCGAATCGTTTGCGCAAGTCGCCAAACCAGACCCTCCGCAACGAAAAACAACGCAAGTGCGAGCGGCGCGGTGAGGATACCCAGTTGCACCCCGAACTCCGTGAACATGGGCACGAAAAGGAGCACGGCCGGAAGCACGACGAACAGAGCGTACCTGAGCAATCGCGATCGAGGGCGTGGCAACCCCCATGCGCGGTCGATCCTCTCGAAGAGACTTGCGAACATCGGACGCGCTGTTGACGACAGAATGAGCGCCGCTATGACGATCCCCGCGGCGCCCATGATCATGACCGTCTCACGGAGCGCGACCTCCTTGATGCGCTCCGAACGGCTGAGCAACGACGCAAACCCAAGCAGTAGCGGAGTGCCTACGATGACCCCGGAGGCTAGCCAGGCATGAAAGTCCACGACCGGCGTCCGGTCTCCCGTCGCGTCCGTGTTCATTGCGGCCTGCCAACGACTGCGCCACGCGCCCCTCTGGGCAATCGGTTCGATGAGGATCAGCAGCGCTGCTTGAGCCAAGCCCAGGATCGCCCCGGCGATGGCAAGGGTCCCTGCACTCAGCGCCGCGCCGAGCAGCGGATTGAGATCGGTACCGCGCGCACTCCATGCGCCGTCGAACGCCCCTACGATGAACGCAGTCGCGGCCCCCAACAGAACATGCCGAATGACGGTATCCCGCCGTCTGGATCCGGTGTCTGACATGTGCTCGCTAGGATCTCTCAGATGACGAGGCCGCGGGTTCCGCAGTCGCCGATGGGCTCTCGATCGGCGGAAGGTTCAGCGTATCGGCTACCACGTAGAGCGGCCGCCGTTTCACTTCTTCGTAGATCCGGCCGATGTACTCGCCGAGGATTCCAGTCATGATGAGCTGAGCCGACGCCGCCAATGCCACCGCGATCATAATCGTCGCCCAGCCGGGAACCGTCTCGCCCACGACGGCTGCGTAGAGCGCCCAGGCCGAGGTGACGATCGCGACGAGCCCCGAAAGCAATCCGAGCCAGGTCGCCATCCGGAGTGGAACAATTGAAAAAGAAGTGATGCCGTCTATCGCGAAGCGGATCATCTTGCGAAGCGGGTATTTCGTTTCGCCGGCGAAGCGTTCGGGCCGCTCGTATTGCACTGCTGTTTGCTTGAAACCCACCCATGAGACCATCGCGCGCACGAAGCGATGCTGCTCGCGCAGGGCGCGCATCGACAACACGACGCTGCGACTCATCAGCCGAAAGTCCCCCGCATCGAGCGGTATCTCGATCGGCAGCAACATACGGAACAGGCGATAGAAGGCAGCGGCGGTCGCTCGCTTGAAGAAACTCTCCCCGTGGCGAATGGACCTCTGCCCGTAGACGACGTCGTACCCCTCGCGCCACTTCTGAATCATCTCGGCGACGACCTCAGGGGGGTCCTGAAGGTCGGCGTCCATGATCACCACGGCGTCCCCTTCCGCGCGGTCCATGCCCGCTGTGATGGCGATCTGATGCCCGAAGTTGCGCGAGAACGAAATGACCTTGTAACGAGGCTCCGTCGCGGCAAGCTCACTCAGCGCCGCTGGCGTCCGGTCCTTCGAGCCGTCGTCGACGAAAACCACTTCCCAGGTCTCTTCGAGCGCTCCCAAGAACGCCTTGAGCCGGCGGTCGAGCTCCGAGATGATTTCTTCCTCGTTATAGACGGGAATGATGAGAGACAGCGCCGGACGTTGCATGAGTCGCTCCGAGCCTACAAGCGGCAGCGGGCCTTGTACAACGACGTCCTGTATAGTTCAAGCCTCGGAGCTAGCGTGGGGTTTGAGGAATACAAACAGAGCTATGTGGCGGAAGTCGAGCAATCGATCGACTTCGCTGGGCAAGGCCATGACTTCTTCATTCGCGTCAAGGCCGATGAGCTCGTCGCTTCCTGCGATCGGCAGCTCGGGAACCTGGAGCAGCGCAGCGTTCTCGACCTTGGATGTGGGGTCGGGCTCATGTCGCGCTACGTAGGCGAGCATTTCGGTGAGCTTCACGGCGTCGACATCGCCCCTGGCGTAGTGGAGCGAGCCGCCGCGCACTTTCCCGAAGGGAAATTTCAGCTCTATGACGGCAAGCGAATCCCGTTTGAAGACGAGACCTTTGACGTCGCCTTCACCGTGTGCGTTCTTCATCACGTGCCGCCAGAGCAATGGACATCGCTAGTCGCCGAAATGGCCCGTGTGCTTAAGCCAGGCGGTCTCCTCTACGTTTTCGAGCACAACCCCTACAATCCACTCACCAGGCGGGCGGTAAGCAACTGCCCGTTTGACGCCGACGCGACGCTGCTCACACGCAGCCGGTCCACAGCCCTCTTGAGAAGCGCAGGGCTCGACGCGGCCGAGGAGCGCTACGTCCTCTTCTTTCCATGGAGTGGCTCGGGCTTTCGAAGCATCGAATCCGGCCTGCGCTGGCTGCCGCTTGGCGCACAGTACTTCGTCTCAGGGCGCCGCGTCCGGTAACGACTGCTGCCAGCCCTCCCAACCGCGTCAACTGCCCAGCGGCGCTGGCTCGAATCGCTCGATCCGTCGCAGTGCGCTCTGCGCCGCATGGAAGCCGCACATTCCGTGCACGCCGCCGCCCGGAGGCGTAGATGCCGAGCAAATGAACACGCGTCGGTTGGGCGTCCTGTAGGGATCGAGCCTCGCCACGGGTCTGGTGAAGAGCTGAAATGCGTCGGCAACGCCGCCTGTGATCGCGCCGCCGACGAAGTTTGGGTTGTATCGATGAAAGTCGTGGGTGTTCATCGAGTGCCGGCTGAGGATGCGATCTTTGAAGCCGGGCGCGAAACGCTCGACCTGGTTCTCGATGGCTTCGGTCATGTCCACCGTGGAGCCGCCAGGCACATGGCAATACGCGTAACCCGTATGCTTGCCCTCGGGTGCTCGGCTCGGGTCGAACTGGCTCTGCTGGCAGAGCAGCACGTAGGGTCGCTTCGGATGCTTCCCGCGAAACATCGCGGCTTCCCCGGCCGCGATCTCTTCGAGCGTGCCACCCAGATGTACCGTCGACGCTTCCAGGCAGTTCGGGTCGCGCCAAGGGATCGGTCCGTCGAGCGCCCAGTCGAGCTTGAACGCGCCAGGGCCGTATCGATAGCGGCCAAGTCGCCGCCGGTAGCCGCTCGGTAGCGCGGCCTTGGCGATCGAAGCGAGTTGATCCGGGCTGGTGTCGAACAGGTAGACCCGGGCTGCGGGAAGCTCTGCGGCAGACGTCACGCGCACACCGGTCCGGATCTCACCGCCAAGCTGCTGCAAGAGACTGCCAAGCGCCCGCGGGATCGCTTGCGAACCGCCGGAAGCCACCGGCCAGGGCTCTACGTGGCCTGCAATCGAAAAGATCAGCCCGAGGGCCGCCGTGAACATCTTGTCGAGCGGCAAGATGCTGTGGCCGGCGCAGCCAGCGAACAGCGCCTTGGCCCGTGACTGCTGAAAGCGCCAATTCGCAAAAGCGCTGGCCGGCCACATCGCCCTGAGGCCAAAGCGCAGCAACGGCCCCGGGTGACGAGGCCAGCCGAGCGGCCCTAGCGCATCGCCAAAGAAACCCTGCGCGTTCTCGAGAAAGGGAGCGATGAGGTCTCGGTAGCTGCTCGCGTCGGCGCCAAGGCCCGTAGCGGTCTCCTCGAGCGAGCGCCACATCATCACGGCAGGCTGATCGTCGAGCGGGTGCGCGACCGAGGCCGGCGGCGAAACCCAGCGCAGGCCGTGTTCTTCGAGCGGAAGAGAGCGAAAGAATGGCGAAAGGATCCCCGTCGTGTGCACCGCCGAGCACACGTCGTGCTGAAACCCCGGCAGGGTCAGCTCGGCCGTACGCGTGCCCCCGCCGATCTCTTCGGCCGCCTCCAGCACCAAGACAGAGGCGCCTGCCTGCGCCAAGGCGACGGCGGCGCTCAGGCCGTTCGGGCCCGAGCCAACCACCACCGCATCGAAAGACTCCCGGTGCTCGCTCACCGCTTCGATGTTTACTCGAAGGCGGTCGTGTTCGTCATCCGAATCTCGAAGGCCTCTTCGACCGAGATCTTTTCGGTGCCTTCAGGGCCCGTCACCACGAGCTTGTCCGTGGCGGCGCCAGCGGCCGCTGCATCGGACTCGAGGGCACCCAGATTGAGGATGATTTCGCCGTTCGCATTCGCCGTCATCTGCTCGACCGCGATCGCAAGCCCCTCCTCGGGGAAATCGACGGTCTGCGGCAAGGCGTTCTGCGTGACCACTACGTTCAGCTTGATTTCGTCACCCACGCGCTCGACCAGTGTGTACGAGTCGACCTGCTGCACCTTGAAGCCGTAGAGCTGGAGCTCTTTGCGAGCTTCCCAACGGGCCCCGAGGCCCACCGGCTCGGCGGGCAAGACCACGCGAGAAAGCGTGGAACGCGCATTGACGATCATCATCAGGAGGCGCAGCGGGATCTCTGGGCTTTTGGCC
>Ga0316189_10007778_pt1 | contig 10107 bp, 8 predicted proteins | sample LowCovwburrow_MG_FD_204930 | JGI IMG/M metagenome (GOLD analysis project Ga0316189, IMG submission 204930) | Coastal sediment microbial communities from Maine, United States - Lowes Cove worm burrow | ecosystem: Environmental > Aquatic > Marine > Coastal > Sediment | place: USA: Maine... | reverse complement strand
AGTCCTGTTTTGGTCTGACTGCTGACGTCGCAGGTACCATTGCAGCAGCGTGAGGTCGCCGATGGACTCTCCATCAGCCAGGCCAGCGCCAAGCACTGCGGTCAGTTCCGCCACGTCTCGCAGGGCGAGATTGAAACCCTGGCCTGCCACCGGGTGCAGTGAGTGGGCGGCATTGCCCATGACCACCACCCCCTGGCGAACCTGTTCACTGGCCTGCATCAGCGCCAGCGGATAACAATGCCGCTCCCCCACCTGCAGCATTTTTCCAAGCCGATAGCCGAACCTGTCCTGCAGGCTTTGCAAAAACGCCTCCTGCGGGCAGTCCTGCAGGTACTCCGCCTGCTCTCGCGGCAAGGTCCAGACCAGCGAACTGCGATGCTCCCCCGGGCTGGAGGCCAGCAGCGGCAGCAAAGCTACCGGACCCTGGTCAGTGAAGCGCTCGTATGCGCAACCCGAATGGGGCTGGGCAAATGCGACATTGGCCACGAGGGCATGCTGGTCGTACGCCTTTTCATTTACGGCCACGCCGAGTTGATCGCGCAGTCCCGATGTAGCCCCATCCGCCACCAACAGGAGTGCCGTCTGCATCACCGTGTCGGCAACACCCTCCAGCTCAAGGCGCATGCCTCCCTCCCGGGGCAGCGCAGAAAGCACCTTGGCGGGGCTGATTATTTCCACCCGCGCCTGGCGATAAAGCGCTTGTATCAGGGCATTGCCCAGCCAGGCATTCTCCACCACGTAGCCCAGGGCTGACCAGCCGTAATCTTCCGCCTGCAATAAAGAGCTACCAAAGCGACCGCGGCTTGATACGTGAATACTTGCTATAGGGCACAGCCATTGCTGCAGCTCATCCCAGAATCCGATGTTCTGGTAGATCAGGCGGGAGCTGTAGCTGAGCGCGGTGGAGCGAGCATCAAAGGAAGGGTGGTACTGTGGTCGCCCGGTCGCCGCAGGTTCGGGCAATGGAAAACCTTCAATCAAGCTGATTGAAATATCCTGCGGCAAAACCTTCCCCAGCTGCAGGGCCAGGCTGGCGCCGACCATGCCCCCGCCGGCAATAACAATATCGCGATTCTGCTTCACAAGATCACCCGGCCATTTGCTCCTCGATACCGTCTATTGTCTTGGGTACTGCTGCGGTTAACACATCACAGCCCTCCGCCGTCACCAGGACATCGTCCTCGAGACGAATACCAAGACCCCGCCATTTACGCGCGACCTTGGTGTTATGCGGGGAAACATAGATACCCGGCTCAACCGTCATCACCATGCCCGGCTCCAGCTGGCGCCATTCGTCGCCAACTCGATAATCACCTACATCGTGCACGTCCAGGCCCAGCCAATGGCCAACCCTGTGCATATAAAACTCGCGATAGGTCTCCCGTTCGATCTGCCGTTTGAGTCCGCCCTTGAGCAGTCCCAAATCCAGCAGACCCTCCGTGATTACACGCACACTCGCATCGTGCGGCTCGTTCCAGTTGTTACCCGGCCTGACGGCTTCAATTGCCGCCAGCTGCGCCTGTAGCACAATCTCGTACAGTGCCCGCTGCTCGCGGCTGAAGCGACCGTTGACGGGGAAGGTGCGGGTTACATCGGATGCATAATATTCCAGCTCACAACCCGCATCGACAAGCACCATCTCGCCATCACGCATCACGTCATCGTTATTGATGTAATGCAAGGTACACGCGTTAGCGCCACTGCCAACAATACAGGGGTAGGCAAGATGCCTCGCGCCGGCTCCGGCGAACTCATGCGCAAGCTCCGCCTCCAGTTGGTACTCGTACTGCCCCGGCCTACACGACGCCATAGCACGCGCGTGCCCGCGAGCGGTAATCTCACCAGCGCGGCGCAAAAGGCGTTGTTCGGCAGCGCTTTTTACCAGGCGCAAATCATGGATCATATGGTTCAAATCGATAAATTCACCAGGCGGCACGGCGCCGGAGGATTCCTTGCTGCGAAGACTGTTTACCCAGCCCATTATCTGCCGGTCAAAGTCCGCACTGCGCCCCATCGAATAGTAAACCCGTTCCCTGCCTTCGATCAGGCCAGGCAATATGTCGTCTATGTCGGCAATGGGGAACGCGTCGTCCGCGGCGAACTTTTCGCAGGCGCCCTCGGGCCCGGCCCGGAAGCCATTCCACATTTCAAGCACGGGATCCTTCTCTCTGCAGAAAATCACGTACTGACCATGGCGGCGGCCAGGTGCCAGCACCAGCACTGAATCCGGCTCGGTAAATCCGCTCAGGTAGTAAAAGTCACTGTCCTGGCGAAACGGGTGCTCGGTATCGCGACTGCGCATCTGCTCCCTGGCAGATGGAATAATGGCAATGCTGTTGGGTTCCATCAACGCCATCAGGTTTTTCCGGCGTCGGGAGAATTCGGATTTACTGATACTCATTAGGATTGCGCTGGATTGATTTTTCCCGGACGACCGAAGAGGCGCAGGTTAACACAGCTGGCGTCTCGCATAGCAAGAATTGGATTGCGAGCTCGGCCGCTAGTGCAATAGCGAGTCATCCGGCCTGTCAGTTGGCTCCTGGGCCCGACCCTGCATCGCATCCGAGTAGGCGTTAAGAGCGGCAAAGCGAATGTACTCTGACAGCTCCGCATAGTTCTTTTCGAACTCCTCGCCTTCCTCCAGGTCATCCAGGTCCGCCTCGGCAATTGCCGCCAGGTCATCGAGAATCTCGCGCCTCTCATCCGACAGCGCCGCCGGGGCCACGGCCGCCATTGCCCCGCCCTGGGCGTACCCGGCAACAAAGCTACGGCACCAGCTGGCCAGCGCCGCGGTGCGGCTGACAACATCGGCGTTGTCATCCAGCAATAGCGGATAGAAATCAAACTCATCATCTTCCAGCGATAGCGCACTGGCTACATGCAGCGCCATGACCTGTTCAGCCAGCTCACCGTATAGATCCAGCTCAAGCGCCTTGCACAGCCCGGCAAGGCCAGCTTCGCCCTCGTGACTGACGCCCGATGCCAGCAGTCCACACAAACAGCCGTGCAGGTCAGCGGGAGAGACAGACAGGCCCTGCTCCAGTAATTGATTGGCCAGGTCCTCGAAATCAAATTGGGATGCTTCACCGCGTGAATTGATGGACATAATCTTGCCTCTTTGCGCCCGACCGCCACCACACTTCGACTGATGGCTGTGAAAAACTTGGCAGGCTATTGATATGTATGAGTTTTGTTACGTTGACCTTGTTGCGGGCCGCACTTATAGTGGCAGTCACACTAAGCGACCCCCAGTATACCTCCATGGCCGACAACCAACTCCAGGTTCTTGAACAGAAAATTGACGAGTTAATCGCGCTTTGTGATCAACTCAACCGGGAAAACCAGGCGCTCAAAGCCGACAATGCAGGCTGGCAGAGTGAGCGACAGGACCTTCTGGACAAAAATGAACTCGCGCGCACCCGGGTTGAAGCCATGATCAACCGCCTACGGACAATGGAGTGAATTTGTGAGTCAACCCAATACTGTGACGGTCAAGATTCTCGACAAGGATTACCAGGTTGCCTGCCCCCCTGACCAGGAAGCCGAGCTGCAGGTATCCGCCAAGTACCTCGACAAACAGATGCGTACCATTCGCGACACCGGCAAGGTTATTGGCCTTGAGCGCATCGCCGTAATGGCCGCACTCAATATCAGCCACGAGCTGCTGCGCGCCTCTGAAGAACCGCCAATGGCAGAATTACCCCCTTCAGATGAGTCGGTGCAACGGATCAATCGCAAGCTCGATGATGCGCTCTATCAGCTGCGCCAATTGGAAATCAGCTGAATTCGACCACCGCCCGTTCCAATCTGGGGTATACTTCCCGTGGGTACCTGGCGTATGCGCCAGGCAGACAGTCCTCGAGCCGATAAATTTGTAACAGGAGGTTTCTCGTTGCTGTTGGTGTGCATGTCCGGCTCAGACCGGAAAGCCTGATACAGTGCAGGGACCGCCACCTTGAACCATCGGGTTCAAGGGCAGCGCTGTCAGCGGTACGCCAGGAATCCAACTTATTATGCCCAGTGGCTCTCCCAGCAAAGCACTGTTGCGCAGACAAATGCGACAAGGTCGACGGGCACTGCAAGCTGCCCAGCAGTTAGCCGCAGCCGAGTCAGCAGCCCTTCACCTCACCCGACTACCCAACTGGCACAGTGCCGATCGCATTGCAGTTTATCTCGCCAGTGACGGTGAAATTGACACCGGACCATTGAGTGCACGCTGTCGCAATGCGGGCAAGGTGCTGTTTCTGCCGCACATCTCGTCGCAGAACCTGCTTGAATTCGCGGCCTGGCAGACAAACGATACGCTGGTGCCGAACCGGTATGGCATACCCGAACCCCCACTGCAGGCAAAGCGCTGCACTCCGACGGAACTGGATATCATTGTCCTGCCGCTGGTGGCCTGGGATCGAAGGGGTGGACGATTGGGAATGGGCGGGGGTTTCTATGATCGCGCCTTGGCCGGGGCCAGGGGGCCTTGTCTTCTGGTAGGACTGGCCCACTCGTTACAGGAGCTGCCAGAAGTTCCCAGGGACGACTGGGATGTCCCACTGGATTTCGTGGCGACTGAAATCACCCTGCATTGTTGCCAGGGTGGCGACTGAGGGGACCCCGTCAGTCCTGAATGATAATGCCGGCCTGCAGTTCTGAAGCGGGGGCAGCTACCGTGTCGTTGGCTGTCAGCGGCAACAGCAGAGTAACGAGCACGCCCACGCCAAAGGCAACCAGCAGGATGACCAATAAATCCGGTTTACTTGTCAATGTATTATCTCTTTATCAGGGCCCATGGTGCGGCACTCTGTGGTGCCGTCATCCGTTTGTGTCACTGGTCATGCCAGCCTTTTTTTTGTAATTATTCCACAAACTCCCGGGAATTCTATCCCAGGCATTGGTTAAAGAAAACCCTGATATGGACTTAACTGTACTTTTTTCCTACGCCTGGTCCTTGCGCTTGCCCAGATACAGCTGGTAGGCCCGGTTGTCCGTTTCTTCCCAGTAGGGAAAGTTAATATCGCGCAGAATTTCCTCAAATGCCGAACGATCAGACTTTGGCAACTGGACACCAACCAGTATTCGCCCATAGGCAGCCCCGTGATTGCGATAGTGAAACATTGAAATGTTCCAGCGATGGCCCAGTCCCGACAGGAAGCCCAACAGGGCTCCCGGCCGCTCGGGGAATTCCACCCGGTAGACGCGCTCGTTTTCTATCACTTCAGGCGCGTGGCCACCCACCATATACCGGATATGCAGTTTGGCTACCTCGTTGTTGGTCATGTCTTCGGTAACATAACCACGCTCGCCAAGATCGGCCAGCAGGTCGGCAAGATCTTCTCCACCGGGAACCACCGACAGTCCGACAAATACCTGTGCCGAGCTGGTATCGGCGTAGCGATAGTTAAACTCCGTAATATTGCGCCGACCCAGAACACTGCAAAAGGCCCTGAAGCTACCCGGTTCTTCGGGAAGAGTCACACTGATTACTGCCTCGCGGTGTTCGCCCGTTTCAGTGCGTTCAGAGATATAGCGCAGCCGATCGAAATTGGTATTTGCCCCACTGACAATGGCCAACAGCTGCTGCCCACTAACCCCGGTGTGTTCGACGTACTTCTTCAAACCGGCCAGCGCCAAAGCGCCTGCCGGCTCGGCAATACTGCGAGTATCCTCGAATATGTCCTTGATGGCCGCACACATCTCATCGGTACTGATGGTGATGACCTCGTCGACCGTGTTGCGAATCACGCGAAAGTTTTCCTTGCCCACCTGGGCTACGGCGCAGCCGTCAGCAAACAGGCCCACTTCAGGCAGTGTTGCCCTGCGCCCCCGGTCCATTGCCAGTTTCAGGCAGGCGGCATCTTCGGGCTCAACGCCAACAATCCGGGTATCGGGCCATACGTACCTGACATAGGCCGCAACACCCGCCAGCAAACCGCCACCCCCCACTGGCACAAATAAAGCATCCAGCGGTTGCTGGTGCTGCCGCACTATCTCCATTCCTATGGTGCCCTGCCCGGCAATCACATCCGGGTCATCAAAGGGGTGCACATAGGTCATGGACTTTTCATCCACCAGTTTGCGCGCATACACAGAGGCCTCATCGAAGGAGTCACCGTGCAGGACGACACGGGCGCCACGGTTGCGCACTGCCTCCACTTTTATCTGCGGGGTCGTGCGCGGCATCACTATCGTTGCCTTGATATTCAGCTTCTGGGCGGCCATGGCGACACCCTGGGCGTGATTACCCGCCGATGCCGCCACCACACCTTGCCCCGCCTGTTCCGGGGAAAGCCGGCTCATCTTGTTATAAGCGCCGCGCAGCTTGAAAGAAAATACTGGCTGCAGGTCTTCGCGTTTCAGCCATACCCGGTTGTTGAACCGGCGAGACATCAGTGTGGCCTCATCGATCGGGGTCTCCCGCGCGACGTCGTAAACCCGCGCGTCGAGGATTCGCTTGATATAGGATTGTGGCATAGGGGAACCGTTTTCCGGTTTGGCGGGCAGACCCGCCATCTTAATGGAGCACGCTGTTTTTTTCAGCCCCGCGACTCGCGTCGATTACGGTAATTTTCGTGATCGAGCACTGCCGCTGTCTTATACTGAATCGCTCATTCAAACCCGAACAGCAAAGGAAACGATATGGACCAGCAACAGATGAAGCAGGCCGTTGCCGATGCCGCTCTGGCTTATATCAAGCCCAAACTGGATGACGACACGGTGCTGGGCATAGGCACAGGCTCCACCGCCAACCTCTTTATCGATCAGCTGGCAAGTATCAAGGGCCTGATCAACGCCACGGTGGCCAGCTCCGAAGGCTCTGCGAGCCGTTTGAAAAGCCACGGCATCCCGGTCTATGACCTGAACACTGTCAACCAGGTCGACTTCTATATTGACGGCGCCGATGAAACCAATAGCGCGCTGCAATTGATCAAGGGCGGCGGCGCGGCGCTGACACGGGAAAAAATTATTGCTGCAGTAGCCGGGCACTTCCTGTGCATAGCTGACGAAAGCAAGTTGGTTCACACCCTGGGTGAATTCCCACTACCGGTAGAAGTGATACCCATGGCCCGCAGTTTCGTGGCACGGGAGCTGGTTAAACTCGGGGGTGACCCGGTTTACCGCGAGGGCGTTGTTACCGACAACGGCAATGTCATTCTTGATGTCTATAACTTCTCGATTGCAAAACCACTGGAGGTGGAAGCGAAAATAAACAATATCACCGGGGTGGTAACAAACGGGCTGTTTGCCTTGCGGCCTGCGGATGTATTGTTGCTTGGGACCGCGGGTGAGGTCAAAACGCTCTACCCGGAATAGGCGGTGGGCAGAACCTGCAGATCAAGCCAGACGCGCCGCGGTGCTAAGCATCAAAAATCTTACCGGGGTTCATAATCCCGCGGGGATCGAAGACGCGCTTGACCTGCCGCATGATTTCGATCTCCAGCGCCGAGCGACTGTACTGCAGGTACTCTTTCTTGAGCAGACCGACACCGTGCTCGGCTGAGATACTGCCGCCGTGGCGCTGCACAATCTCGAACACCCATTTGCTCACCTCACCACAGCGACGCTGAAATTCATCCATTGCCATCTCTTCAGGTTTAAGAACGTTCAGGTGTACATTGCCGTCGCCGATATGGCCAAACCAGACTATCTCGAACTCGGGGTAACTGGCACTGACCACCGCCTCGACCTCTATCAGGAAATCGGGCACTCGCGACACCACGGTAGAAATGTCGTTCTTGTATGGTGTCCAGCGCGAGATGGTTTCGGAAATGTCCTCGCGCAGACGCCACAGGGACTCGGCCTGGGCAACACTCTGGCTGACCACGCCGTCAAGCGCCCAACCCTGCTCCACGCAGTGTTCGAACAGGGTCATGGCGGTCTCCATGGCACGCTCGTCCGGTTGCTCAAATTCCAGCAGTGCATAGTACGGCGTCGCTGTCGCGAAGGGGCGCTGCAATCCCTGGTGCTGGACAACCTTGCTAAGCGCCAGTTCGGAAAAAAACTCGAAAGCACTGAGTTCGATGCGGTCCTGGAACGCGCCCAGCAAGGACATAATAGATGCCATGTCCGGCACACCCAGAACCATTACTGCGGGATTTTCCGGTGGGCGCGCCAGTGACAGGGTGGCTTCAACGACAACGCCAAGTGTGCCTTCCGCGCCGATAACCAACTGGCGCAGGTCATAACCCGCGTTGTTCTTGACCAGTCCCCGGTTCAGGTCGAGCAGTTCGCCCGTCCCGGTGACCAGCTTCAGTCCGGCCACCCAGTCGCGCGTCATGCCATACCGGATAACCTTGATGCCACCGGCATTGGTCGAAATGTTCCCTCCGATCTGGCTGGAGCCGCTGGAGGCAAAATCCACCGGATAAAACAATCCCTGCTCCTGGGCGAACTGCTGAAGCTGGGCGGTAATAACCCCGGCGCCGCAGCGTACCGTGCGATCGACAGGGTTGAAATCTTCTATGGCATTCAGCCTGTCCAGGACAAGTACCAGTTCGTTATGACAGGCGACAGCCCCGGCGCTGAGACCGGTGCGGCCACCGGAAGGTACAACGGGAAGACTCTCGCGCGCGGCGAGACGCACCACGTCCTGCACCTGCGCTATCGTAGCGGGCAGCACTATTGCACCGGCTTGCGGCATAATGGCCCTGGTCCAGTCGCGGCCGTATTGCAGCAGGGAGTCGGCATCAGTCAGCACCCTGTCAGGCCCGACAATATCCCCCAGTGCTGTCAGGATACTTTTGTCGATAGCTGTCAAAAACTCTACCTCCGGTAATTTTCACAGGGCCCTGTTGCAGGCGGCGCGTATGTTAACATACGCGCCGTTTTCCTCGCACAGGCGCGCCCCCAACATGCACCGGGCCTCGTGCCAGCACCTCGTCAACTCGCAAGGGTCTTCACCGCAATGGCACAACAGTCACTGGAAAAAAGCAAAATCCGCTTTCTGTTACTGGAGGGCGTTCATCCATCGGCAATGCAAACCCTGCAGGCTGCCGGCTATCACAATATCGAATTACACAAGAAAGCACTGCCGGAACAGGATCTGAAGCTCGCCATTGCCGACGCCCACTTCGTCGGCATACGCTCTCGCACCCAGTTGACCGCAGACGTCCTGGCCAGCGCGAACAAGCTGGTGGCGATTGGCTGCTTCTGCATCGGCACCAACCAGGTCGATCTCGCAGCGGCGAGCAGCAAGGGCATCGCCGTTTTCAACGCGCCATTTTCGAACACTCGCAGCGTGGCCGAACTGGTTATCGCCGAGGCTATATTGCTACTGCGAGGGGTGGCCCAGAAAAATGCCGCTGCCCATCGCGGAGAGTGGTTGAAGTCCGCCGCAAATTCTTTCGAGATACGGGGCAAGAAGCTGGGGGTTGTCGGCTACGGTAATATCGGCATGCAGCTGGGCGTAATCGCTGAAGGTCTGGGGATGCAGGTTCAGTTTTTCGATGTCTCCAACAAATTGCCCATGGGCAATGCACGCCAGGTGGCCAGCCTGGAACAGCTGCTGGGCAGCTCCGATGTGGTCAGCTTGCATGTTCCGGAGAGCCCCACTACCCGGGACATGATAGGCGCGGCGCAATTGGCCTCTATGAAGCCCGGCAGCATCCTGATCAACGCGTCCCGGGGTACGGTCGTAGACATCGATGCGCTGGCGGACAGCCTTGAATCCGGCTCTCTCGGAGGCGCGGGAATCGATGTTTTCCCAGTTGAGCCCCGCTCAAATGACGACGAATTTGTTTCCCCGCTGCGCCGCTTCGACAACACATTCCTGACTCCCCACATAGGCGGCAGTACTATCGAAGCGCAGGAGAATATAGGCATGGAGGTCGCCGAGAAGCTGGCGCGCTACAGCGATAACGGTACCAGCACTTCCTCGGTCAACTTTCCAGAGGTGGCCCTGCCCCCCCACGAAGGTAGCCATCGTCTACTCCATATCCACCACAATACGCCCGGCATCATGGGCGCCATCAACCGGGTCTTTTCGGACAATAATGTAAATGTCACGGCCCAGTACCTGCAGACCAACGAGACCATGGGCTACGTGGTAATAGATATCGATGCCGAATACAGCGACATGGCCCTGTCACGCCTGGCGAGCATCGATGGCACGATCCG
>Ga0316189_10007777_pt1 | contig 10108 bp, 11 predicted proteins | sample LowCovwburrow_MG_FD_204930 | JGI IMG/M metagenome (GOLD analysis project Ga0316189, IMG submission 204930) | Coastal sediment microbial communities from Maine, United States - Lowes Cove worm burrow | ecosystem: Environmental > Aquatic > Marine > Coastal > Sediment | place: USA: Maine... | reverse complement strand
TCATTGATTGCTGCCCAATGGGCGTTCCCCAACCAATGAAAAAAAATACGGCTCCCGCTGTCCACCATCGGATCAACAGCGCGCTTCGTTGATCTGTAAGAAATGCCTTCAATCGTCTCTTTAGCATTGCATCCCTAACTTGATTTAGCCTGTCCCCAGCTTAAGAAGGGAATAGCAAGAGAATTGATTAAAAGAATGACAATTGAAACAATAACAAGACTCCAGCTTAATTGTACGTCCACTAATGTCAATGTTTCCTGATTAGCAATGTCTGTTCGCAAAAGATGTAAATAGACGTAACCTGCAACAGCCGTGAGCCAGTTTATGGCAACGAAGAAAATAATGCCGGTGCGTTTTTCTAACAAGAACGCATTAAAACCAGTCAACAAACAGAAGATGATGTAGAAGAAAAGATAGAAACCAATTGATTTTTCAAAGACCTTAGTTATTGCTAAAATATGAACCTGTGACATTGCCAACTGACCAAATCCATTTGCCAGTGCAATACCACGGAGGGTTTTTAGTATCCACTCTTTCACTATTCCCGCTCCTCTAGATGAAGACGTTCACCGGTGGTGGCATCAAAGAAATGAGCGTGGCTCATATCAGGGTAAATCTCAAGCGAATCGCCTATTGTTTCTGGGATATTTTCTGTAAGGCGCGCTGCATATGCCGAGCTACCGATACCAAGATAAAATAGAGTATAGTTTCCCAAATATTCTTGAATCTGAATCTCTCCACCAATGCTATCACCTGATGTTTCATTTGGGGTCAGCGTGCAATGTTCTGGTCGGATTCCCAATACAATCTCTTTCCCGCGATGCTCATTCAGACCCGCCAGTAGTTCTGATGGCAGAGTAAGATCAAAGCCCTGAGCAATGAAACGGTTATCCTCAATCTGCCCCGATATAAAATTCATGGCAGGGATACCGATAAAGCCAGCGACAAATATATTCGCAGGTTTTGAATAAACTTCTAGGGGTGTCCCAATTTGTTGAAGCCGTCCATCATTCATAATCACAATTCGATCTGCAAGTGTCATGGCTTCCGTTTGATCGTGGGTTACGTAGATGAAGGTATTTTTCAACTGTTGGTGTAATTTAAGTAACGAACGACGTGATTGTACACGTAATTTAGCATCCAGATTACTAAGTGGTTCATCCATCAATATAATGCTAGCATCGCTCACGATAGAGCGTCCCATTGCAACACGTTGGCGTTGACCACCTGATATGTTACGAGGATAGCGATTCAGAACAGCTTTTAGATCAACAACCTCGGTTGCCGCCATTACTCTTTCGTGCTGAACATCTGGGTCTTCGTGTCGAATTGTCAGGCTGAATCCAATATTTTCATACACAGACATATGTCCATATAAAGCATAATTCTGAAATACCATCGAAATGTCACGGTCAGCCGGTGCGACATTGTTTATACGCTTATCACCGATATACATATCGCCACCAGTGATCTCTTCAAGACCAGCAATCATCCTCAATACTGTGGATTTTCCACAACCAGAAGGGCCGACAAATACGACGAACTCACCATATTCAACTTCAAGATTAAAGTCATAAACGGCTTGGACCCCACCTGTGTATATTTTATTTATATTGACCAGTTTAAGCTCTTGCATTGCGTATCCTTATTGTTGCAAAATCGACAGATCAATATCATTGTCGTGAATATATTGATCACGATCTGTTGTACGTTTTAGACACATCAGCGAACCAACTATTGCGAGAGAACCTGTCACGAACAGCAGTCCAATCAATAGAAGACGTAATGAACCCCCAATTTCTTCAGGAACCCATACCGAACGCAGGATTTGAAAGCCTCCGATTGCAAGCCCTATATAGCCCCAGTTTATTGCATACGCACGCTGGCGAACAGCCGTCAAAAATGCAAGCAAGGACAACACAATGTTAATCATGATGAATAGTCCAAGGTCTTTATCAACCAGAGCAGTGTTCGCAACGAAGATGGTAAACACCGTATTTCCTAACAGGTAAAACATGAACAACTGCTGGCTGATGGTGTTCTGATGATATAATAATGACTCATTGTTTTTCATATGAACTTCCTAATAATTGGATTTCCTTCTTTTAACCTCTGAACAAAGGTGATAACTGCGACTATACAAAGTGCAATCAACAAACCAATCTGTACATAATGAAAAATAAAGCCAATATCAAAGGCGAGAGTTGACGGTGTGTACTCCTCCATGCTCGTAAAATCAGACGCAATATAGTCAAGTCTGTATTTAGAGAGATCGTCGAGCAACGGGAGTGAACGCAGAGAGATATAGATGGTTATGGCTGGCACGTATATCATCCCCAACAACCCAGGGCGATGTTTTGATAATTGGAAAGTCATCAATATCACTGCCAATAGCATAATTTGCAGAGCTATCCTGAAAGCTTCTTTATTGAAAACCTGTAGTTGTAAGTAAAACTCATATAGTTCGTCTGTGCCATAAATAAACAGATCATAATATTGAGTCATAAATCCTAGGTACAACGCAAATATCAAAGCAGATACTGCCACCACGGAATAGACCAAACCAGCCTGGATTTTCATGAGATGTTTTCCCACCTTATTAGCACCTTTTCTATACTCTCTCTGAGGAGAGGGAGAGCAGAACTTCCCTCTCCCTCCCTTGCTCAGACTGAAAAACTACTCAGTCACGCGAGCATATGCACTTCGATAAACGTCAAGATATTCTTCGATCCCAGCTTCAAGATAAATCGTTTGCAGATCTTCAACAGAATCAACTGCCGATTCAGCGCCTACGATATAGAGGAAAATCTGATCGATCTGTTCTTCAGTAATTGCTAATTGTGATACTCTTGCCAAATCCCGATCTGTCAGGGAGAAGACAGGAGGTACTAGACGGAACAGCGGATTTGTTGCTTCATATGAAGTGGTGATAACAGCAACATTGGTGTAAAGAGCCCAAGCGTCCCACCCACGATTCTGGGTATATTGCAATTCAAAACCGATCTCTTTTTGGTATCCAATCGGAATTAGCGAACCTACGAAGTCACGTAGGAAACCGGACATATCACAATTCTTCAATTCACATGAAACATCAATCATCCACTGAGCAAATGCGGGATACTCGGTACCATCAGGTGCAACGAAGACTTCGCCTTCTTCAAGACCAAGTGGCGGACCGTAGTTCTGAGTGATGTGACCTTCTTCGCTATAGAGATAGTCGAAGAGTGCAAGCGCAGCATTAATTTCTTCAGGTGAAGAAGCGGTTGAAATAGCCCAACCATCTGGCTTGATTACGCGAGTATTCTCAATAAAGTGAATGAACTCATCAGAATCGCCAACTGTTGTCATTGGAGGCAACATACCAACAACATCTGGATTAGAAGCAGTTGTTGAAGCGATCCAGTCAAAAGTCATGAAACCAAATTGACGGTGTCCTTCTACTTCGTCGAAGGTATAGAGTGGATTACGGAATCTATCACTTACACTAAGGTCAGCAAATTCTGAGTGAATTAAACCTTCTGAGAAGATGTCGGCAAGATAGTCAACACCTTCCATGAAACCATCTTCAGCGTAGGAATACTGTAATACGCCATCAGCATCTAAGTAGAAGCGTGCGGCATAGGAGTCTGAACCGTGTACACGTTGACCACCGAAGTATGTGATCAGGCGTAGTACGTCTTCACGATAACTTGATTGACGTACAAAGAACGGTGAGATTTCAGTGTCTGGAACAACTGCGCCTGTAATGACCTTTGATAGTGTGTTAGGGGAAAGTTCTACAACGCGCCATAATGCAACAAGTTCATCAATATCATATACAGCAGTTTCACCTAAGTATAAGTCAGATGGATTTTCTAAGTCAGGATAGGTTGCAGAAATGTAATCAAGTAATACTTGAAGTGCTACATCTCTGGTTAAAGTTCCACCTGCAGCCTCATTTTGAAGATCAACAACGTTAGTTGCGTTACGATCCCAGTAGCCTTCATAAGCAGGGGTCAGTGTATGGGTTTCTTCTTCAAGTGCTTCATCAGAATTAAGCAAAGCGAGAACCCAGGTCTCACGACCATCGAATATACGCGCATAGTTACCAATTTCAGCGGCATATGGAACATGATAGATACCACCATCATATGCAGTAACAGCAGTAGCGATGTTAGGAGACGCTTCAAGATAAGCCGCAAAATTAGGCATTTGATCCAGATAGTCATTCAAGCGGACGAAGTAACCTTGAGCACCAAAGTTCATAAAGTCCTCAGCAATGCCGTTACCACCATAAACAACAGCATTATCAAAGCCAGTTGCAGCGGCAATATCAATCATCTCGCCTGCACTCTGGTCCTGTATCGTAACGTCATTCAGTTCAATGCCAAGTTGATCCTGATAGTACTGCCAGGTAGGTTTTAACATACCTTGCGAAATCACGGTACCATCAATTAGTTCGAGCGGGGTTGCCTGTTGGTATGTGATTGTACGCTGATTGTTACCTAGAGCAATATTCAAATCTAGGGAAGTGGCGATCTCCCCGTCTTGGGCTGATACAGTAGGCATTATCAGCAAAACAAGACTTAATAGTAAAAGTAGATACTTCTTCATTCTAAGGCTCCTTTTAAGTGAATGTTTTTACTTCTCATATAACAAACGAATATTCAAATCGATCAGCACCTCCTTATTTATTACTCTTTTACTCCACCCAGATTCACCCCTCTTGCAAAATATCGTTGAATGTATGGGTATATGATTAATACAGGGATGATCGAAACTACCAGTACAGCGAATATATAAGAATCCGCCGCATAGGGTAGATCAACTGGCATATCATCAAATAAACTCTGGTAGTTCTCGATGAGAATACGCATATAAACTTGGAGAGGTAATTCCCTTGGGTCGTTCAGCAATATACGTGCCCAGAAATAACCGTTCCATCGTGATGTAGCATAGAATAATGTAACTGTGGCTATGGCAGCCTTTGACATGGGTATAAATATTTGGGTAAGCAACTCAAATTCGTTTGCCCCATCAATCGTGGCAGCCTCTTCTATTTCTTTCGGGATTGCTTCAAAGAAACTGCGTAGCAAGATGATATTAAAGCCCTGAATGCCGAATGCTACGATGATTCCCCAGCGATTATCAACTCCCATATTGATGTAGTTCAGGTACAGAGGTACCATACCTGCATTGAACCACATTGTAAAAACCACCAAGAAATTGAACTGTCGCCGGAATAACAATCGACGCTTAGAGAGAGCATATGCCCCCAAAGCCGAAATGATGATACTCCACGCTGTACCGAAAATTGTGTAAAATAAGGTATTTATAAACGATATCCACAACCCTTTATCGTTGTAAATAAGTTCGTATACCTGAAAGGAAACATCTTTTGGAAATAAGGTTATTTGACCCGCTTCATATGCTATCTTTCCGCTAATCGACGCAGAAAATGAGTAAATTACCGGATAGAATGCAAGTAAGCCGAAAAGGGTAACAAATAGAACAGTGACGATTTTGAAAATAAGCTCAGATTTACTTAAACGTATCATGATATCCCTACCAAAGTGACGATTCTGATATCTCGCGGCTGATGAAGTTTGCTCCAATGACCAACATAAAACCAATTAACGAGTTGAAAAGATCTGCCGATGCTCCCATTGATTGATTACCGCTTTCTAAGCCGATACGAAGGACAAAGGTACTAAGCACATCAGCAGTCTCATAAGTGTTGGCGTTATATAACAGAATCACACGCTCATATCCCACCGACAACATTTGACCTATTCGCAATACAATCATTATGGTTAGTGTAGGTGCCATACCGGGTAAGGTTATGTATCGCAATTCCTGCAATTTGTTACCACCATCAACTTTGATTGCCTCATATAAGATGGGCGAAATTCCCATCACGGCTGCAAAGTAGACAATCGAACTGTAACCTGCTTCTTTCCATATACCGGTAATGATAAACATCGGACGGAAATAATCGGCACTTTGAATAATACGGGTGCTTTCACCAATCAGACCGATATCTATAAGCAACTGTGCGAAAACACCTGTCGTTACTTCACCGTTATAAAGTAATGTTAGCACCAATCCAGTGATCGTTACTTCAGATAAAAAGTGGGGCAAATATGATAATGTTTGAACGACATTACGGTAGGCTGTATTTCTGATTTCACTGAAGGCGATTGCCAACACAATTGGGATTGGAAAACCAAATATCAAACCATAAACGTTGATTACAAATGTGTTACGGAATGCCCTCCAGAATTGTGCCGAAAAATTACCTTCTACCAGAGATGCAATATTGGAAAACCCAACGAAATCACTATCCATTACACCAAGGTTCGGTTGATAATACTTGAATGCAATCAATAATCCGGCGATTGGCTTATAAAACCATAATATGTACCAGATTATGATAGGCAACAAAATCAAATATAGTCGATAATCCTTCATAATGGTCCGAGTATATTGTTTGTTTTGCTCGGCATCATTCTTGTTTTTCATAAAGCGACTTCCTTGATGACTCGATTATCCTTCATGAGTAAATACAATGATTGAAAAGAATATTCCCTACCCTCAAATGTGATACGTCCTACAGGCGAGTACAAAAATACGTCGATTTGATCGCCAACCTGAACTTGCACGCCAATAGTCGTACCATCCTGAATAGGACTAACAACTAGTTCAGAATTATTAGCCTCAGTCCCCAAAGCTATCACGTTCAGGAAATAGGCACTCTTCGACTTGGTCTGTGTTGTCAATGCGAGTGTTTTCAAATTGGTCTGACAAAAATTGTCAGGTTCCTGTGATGTCATAACTGCCCGAACGACATTATCTTCCATAGTTGCCGTAAAGTCATCAGGAAATACCGGATGAATCCGCATCGTTGCCGGTCCGTTTTGGTAGAAAAAGGCTTTATCATCTTTAGTTGGGAATACATCTGAATGTAGCAACCAAGTGTAGGTGTGGTCTAACTCGCTTAGGAGTTCATCAAAAATAATGAAATAGGGTCTGTTCGTGTACAATACATGGCGGGCAAAGCGCGTCAGTTTTAGAGATTTTTGATAAGTTTTAGCCGTTTCGCCAACAATATAAACAAGACCTTCTTCGTTTATATGTTTTTCAACAACACCCATCATATCTGGTGTATATTTTGACCAGATGTCATTCTGCCCCTCATCCTGATAACCCGCTCCGTCAACAAGCACTACATTGTGGTGTTCAGCTTTCACTGCTCGGTTGTAGCCGTCATCTATGGCGAAATATGTATCATTGGCAACGAGTATAAAAGAATTATTATCAGGGTGTTGATGGGATAAACTGAGGTGTTTATGCCCTGTTTGTGCAATCAATTTCTGGGCGGTGTCCCACTGTGTTTTACCACCGGGGGCACTGCACTTAAATGAGAAGTGTACAGCGTCTTCTTCCCATGAAGATCGAATTACAACAAGTCCAAGGTCCTCAAAATAGGTAGTTAAGGGTAAATCCTCAAAATCTGCTTCAGGTACAGAGGGATCATAAAACAACATTTCGAATAAACATTCTGGCAGTATTCCGGGTTTAACTTTTGATTCAATAGCTTCACGATACAAGAAGTCATCTCGGACTAAATTACCCAGTTTTTGTGCATGTCCATTCCCATATTCAGCCGCAGTCTTGTAATAAATAGCTGTTGAGTGTCCACTAAAACGGTCATGACAATCCCCGAAATTGATTTGTCGCTGTAAATCAGGTGCAGATTGATATAAACGATAATAAAATGTGTTTTTTAGGAATGGGGTAGTAGCGAAGTAATCAATACCTTCGCGCTCTTTTACTAAATGTGCATAGACAAAAAGCCACATCGCACCATATCGCCAGTAAACAACACCTTCGTAGGAACTACCGTCGTCAGGCAAAGCAGAATACACAACTTCAAAGTTTTCTTTTGCCGCATCAATCCACTGTTGAGCATCAGGATACTCATCGACAAGCGTATATCCAGCCGCCGCTAAACCTGTCATATTGATCCAGTTGTGGTTCTGCCAGTAACTAGCAGACCATCCTGATCCCTTATTCATTTGATTGTGTTCATACATGCGTGAGGCTTGTAAGATCAACTTGTCACGTAGTTTATGCCGTTCTTCTTCTGACAAAGCACTCTTGAGCCAGTCATAAGAAAGACCCAAACCGAAAAGAATCCAAGCCGCTGAAAGGTCTATATCACGATTTTTATCACTACCCCAATGTGGATAGTTGACACAGGTGAAAATCCAGCGTTTTGCTTCTTCAAGATAATGTGGTTGTTTAGTAAGAAGATACATTAAAGAGAGATTGGCTGAAGCAATTCCCATGAAAGTTACACTTCCACAAGGTTGTTCTTCAGAAAGTGATTCATTCCCATATCGCCGACATTGATCATACAACCGCTTGTACACGGCAGCTTTTGTATGATTAATATCTTCTCTAAGATTGTCGATGTCTTGGTTAATAAACAAGTAATTAGGCATAAATCACATAAACTTAATATTTTTTAGACTGTTGATGTCTCGGTCAATAAATAAGTGATTAAATATAAATTACGTAACGCTTTCGGTATTACGTAATCAACACGGACATATGGTAACCAACTTTATTGTGTTTGTCAATAATTTGTTCGTATATTCACATCTGTTACGTATATGCGTAATAATCGCGTTTTGAATGGGGATATTACATTATTAGGGCTTACATAGTTCACAGTTTTTAGTTTGTCTTTAACTTGATAAATATTTAGGCATCTCAGCCATTAGCGTTTAGCTCTTAGCTTTCTTTAGGGTCTTTGGGCTAATTGCTAAAAGCTAACTGCTCAAAATGGTATCATTTTCAAAGATCAGAACTTATTGTCACTGTGTATATCTTCAAGTGCATAACTTCTATTTATATAGTAAGCGTTTCGCGCCAACCCATTTTAATCGAGACCTCTTTTGCCTTTTCCCGAACAAGCGCAGCTTCACCTTCTACATCAAACTCCGAGGTATATATACTACTCATGCTCAATGCAGCAATCACACGACTTGACGAATCAAATATTGGAGCACCAATGCAGAAAAGATGTTCGTCATGTTCACGGTCATCAATTGCGTAGCCATGCTCACGCACTTGCTGTAACTCTGTGTAAAGGTCTTCTAACTCTGTTATTGTATTCTTTGTCTTTTGCTTGAGTGGCTTTTTCTCAATCAAGCTCAAAGCATCCAGATCATACGCGAGAATACTTTTTCCTAACGCCGTATTATGCATAGTAGCCTGACTGCCAATCGAACAAGTTGCGATTAGAACTCCAGGGGCTTCGTGCTTATATAAATAAGTAACTTTTCCGTTGGCATGTTTACCTAGGAAAACTGTCTTATTTAAGAGTGCACCCAGTTCCTCAACGATCGGTTTAGCCCGATCAATCAAAGACGTGTTGCGAATATAGGCATTTCCAATATAAAACGCTTTCAGACCGATACCATATGCCTTACTTCGAGTGTCAATAAGGTCCAGCATCTCCATTTCTGCCAAAGATTTGATAATATCATTGACACTGGTAACCGGAATATCCAGTTCATTGGCAATTTCCGACAGTGTCAAGCCGTTAGCATATTCTGCCACTAACTCTAATATTCTTATGGTTCGAATCGCTGCTTTACTTTTACCCATAGACCTTATCCTGAAAATTTCATTGTAATTCTATTATATACAATTTTCGCAATTACGTAAGCGTTACGATATCATGGGAATAAGGGGTCAGTTCCTTTCAGGGGTAGGTTTTTTGTGGGCGATGAAAAGAAGGGGAGGGTATAAGGGTGAAAGTCACGTTCGATTAATGGTGTATTGTGAATGGTAGAAACAAGTAAATTGATCCACCCTAAAGTAATTAAACTAAGACGGTTGATTGCGTTCACGTTCAAGATTTTTGACACGCGCTTCATATTGTTCCCGAATACGTCTATTCTCCGAACGTAATGCCAACAGTTCCGCACGCAACATTGGGGATTTTTGCATACTCCACCGAAAAACCCTAGCTCCCAGTCCGAAATTACCCCAGATGTGTTTGATGTAATTTATCGTAATTTAAGTACGTAAATCCCTCAAATTAGTCAGGCTAGTC
>Ga0316189_10007776_pt1 | contig 10108 bp, 6 predicted proteins | sample LowCovwburrow_MG_FD_204930 | JGI IMG/M metagenome (GOLD analysis project Ga0316189, IMG submission 204930) | Coastal sediment microbial communities from Maine, United States - Lowes Cove worm burrow | ecosystem: Environmental > Aquatic > Marine > Coastal > Sediment | place: USA: Maine... | reverse complement strand
TGAAGAGGCTGGTATTCACTCTGGCGACTCTGCCTGTTCCCTGCCGCCGCACTCTCTCGGAGATGATATTGTTGCCGAAATGAGCCGTCAGGCAACGGCTCTGGCGAAAGCCTTGAACGTTATTGGGCTGATGAACGTGCAGTTCGCTGTGAAGGGTCAGGATATCTTTATTTTGGAAGTCAATCCGCGGGCCAGCCGGACCGTTCCCTTTGTAGCTAAGGCAACCGGCATCCCGGTCGCCAAGATTGCCGCCCGAGTTATGGCCGGTGAAAAACTGGCAGATTTTGAGCTGGAGAATGTTTCCACTGGCACCCATATCGCGGTCAAAGAAGCGGTCTTCCCGTTTGCCCGTTTTCCCGGCGTCGATATTATTCTCGGGCCGGAAATGAAATCGACCGGCGAAGTGATGGGCCTGGATTCGAACTTCGCCCGGGCCTTTGCCAAGGCCCAGCAAGGAGCAGGTGTCTCTCTCTATACGGAGGGCGCGGCATTTATCTCGTTGAAAGAGCGCGATAAACCAATGGCAGTTGATTTGGCCAGGCGGCTGATCGCGTGTGGGTTTAAGGTCATGGCCACGGCTGGTACCCAGGCTTATCTGACGGAGGCTGGACTTGAAGTTGAGCGAGTTAACAAGGTGCTGGAAGGTCGTCCTCATTGTGTCGATTCGTTGTTGAACGGGGAAGTCCAACTGGTCATCAATACGACAGAAGGGGCGCAGGCGATTGCCGACAGTTATTCAATCCGTCGGGAAGCCCTGACCAATAATATTCCCCATTACACGACGATGAGTGGGGCAGCGGCAGCCGTTGGGGCGATTGAGGCCTTGCTTGGCGAAGGTCTTGATGTTGCGCCACTACAAGACTATTTTCAAAAGACGTTCTAAACCGGTGCGCAGGTTGTTCCGCTGGAATTGAGATGATTTTGCTGGGTTCAAGGGGATTCGGCAGGGTTTTTTTATTGACTAAATCCGCTGCTTTGCCGTTGCAGTGCCCGGATAATAAGGAAGTTAGAAGGCGACGTGATGGATAAGGTTCCGATGACTGCAGAGGGCAGAAACACCCTTGAGAATGAATTGAGACGGTTGAAAGAAGAAGAACGCCCCTCCATTATTCGCGCCATTGCTGTGGCTCGTGAGCATGGTGATTTGAAAGAAAACGCCGAATATCACGCGGCCCGTGAACGCCAGAGCTTTGTTGAAGGGCGGATCAAGGAACTTGAAGGTGTGATTAGTTGTGCCGAAGTTATTGATATCTCTAAACTAAAGGGAAACACAGTGTGTTTCGGGGCGAAAGTTTTGCTTGCTGACGAAGAGACGGATGAAGAAGTCACCTATCAGATCGTCGGAAGTTATGAAGCCGATATTTCCAAGGGTACCCTGCCAATCTCATCTCCGCTGGCCAAAGCGTTGCTCGGAAAAGGCATCGGCGATAGTGCTGAGGTCCACACCCCAGGGGGTGGCAAAACCTACGAAATTTGTGAAATCAGCTTTAAATAATTAATCTGAGCTCAGGGTTGCTCCGGTGGGTCTGCTTCGATCGGCACGCCGGGTTGATTCTTGGAGGTGCGGATGGTTTCGAACGTCTGCACCGTAGAAACGTGTGGTGCCGATGTGATGCGCATAGTGAGCTCGTCCCGATGTTCCTTGTCACGGGCAACGACTTTAAGCAAAAAATCACCGCCGCCCCGAATCATATGGCAATCTCTGATCTCGTCCCAACTGCCGACCAGAGTCTCAAACTCCTGCAACATGTTCTGGGCCTGACTGTCCAGTCCGACAAGGGCAAAAAACATCTCCTTGTAACCGAGCAGAGCCCCGTTGACGTTGGCATGATATCCATTGATATAGCCATCCTCTTCCAGAGCCCGTACCCGGCGCAGGCAAGGTGGAGCTGAAATTCCGGCACGTTTGGATAAATCAACATTGGTGGTTCTGCCATCTTCCTGCAAATCGTGCAGGATTTTCAGGTCGATCTGGTCAAGTTTGACCCTTTGCATGAATAATCTCTCAACTCTATGATTACGAAATAATGTTGCGAAATTATATTACTCTACGTAATTGTCCAACGCAAAAATCAAATTTCCTTGGAATTTTTTTAAACATCTCCTTTTCGCGATGAAAAGGTGTTAAACCTTCTGAGATATCCCCATGATTCACCTAAACTTGATAGTCGGGTGCTTGCGCAGTTGCCATGAGGTTTATATTTTAAGGTTGCAATATTAAAGTTAATAACATCTATCGACGGGAATCGCTTGAAATGCCAGAAAGCCACCATTCAAAAGTCCTGATCATTGGTTCAGGCGCTGCCGGGTATACGGCAGCAATTTATGCCGCCCGCGCCAACCTCAAACCAATTCTGGTCAGAGGCATCCAGCCCGGTGGGCAATTAACCATTACCACCGAGGTTGAGAATTACCCCGGTTTTGCTGATCCGGTTCAGGGCCCGTGGTTGATGGATCAAATGTATGAGCAGGCCAACAATGTTGGTGCGGCGATGTTTGAAGACACCATTGTTGATGTTGATTTATCGCGTCGCCCATTTAGCGCAACCGGTGACTCTGGGGATGTCTATAGTGGTGACACCCTGATTATTTGCACGGGCGCCAGCGCGCGCTGGCTGGGACTGGAAAGTGAGCAAAAATACATGGGCTTTGGCGTTTCAGCCTGTGCAACCTGTGACGGGTTCTTCTACCGTGAAAAGCCGGTAGCGGTTATTGGCGGGGGCAATACGGCAGTTGAAGAAGCCCTGTACCTGACCAATTTTGCCTCAAAGGTCTATCTTGTGCATCGCCGGGATGAACTCAGGGCTGAAAAAATCATGCAGGACCGCCTGTTTGCCAATGACAAGATTGAACTGGTCTATGACAGCACTCTGCAAGAGGTGCTGGGCGGGGAAAATCCGCCAGGCGTCATCGGGGCTCGGCTGAAAAACCTGAAGACAGATGAAATCAGGGACCTGACCGTTGACGGAGTATTTATTGCCATCGGGCACGACCCGAATACGTCGCTGTTTGCGGGCAAACTGGACATGTATGAAGATAATTACCTGAAGACGAAACCGGATAGTACGGAAACCAGTATTCCAGGCGTGTTTGCCGCTGGAGATGTTCAGGACCGTATCTTCCGGCAAGCCGTTACCGCTGCTGGTACCGGTTGTATGAGCGCCATTGAGGCTGAGCGGTTTATAGCAGAAAATGAAATAGCTTCAGAAGCGGCGGAATAATTTGATGCGGATGGACTGGGATAAATTACGAATTTTTCATACCGTTGCCGAAGCTGGGAGCTTCACCCAGGCAGGTGAGCAACTACATCTCAGCCAGTCCGCCGTCAGTCGTCAAATCAGTGGACTTGAAGGCAGCCTGCAGGTTCCGCTGTTTCATCGCCATGCCCGGGGCCTCAAACTGACGGAGCAGGGCGAAGAGTTGTATAACACAGCTCATGAAGTGTTTAGTAAACTGGTGATGGCAGAGGCCAGACTGTCAGAAAGCAAAGTAAAGGCAACCGGAGAGCTCAAGGTCACAACGACGGTGGCTCTGGGGTCAGTCTGGCTGACTCCGAGAATGAAGGGATTTATCAGCCGTAATCCAGAAATTGATGTGTCTCTGGTATTGGCTGATAATGAACTCGACCTGTCAATGCGCGAAGCCGATGTGGCCATCCGACTGGCTCCGCCAACCCAGCAGGGACTGGTACAGCGCAAATTGATGGGCATTCGTTATCATATTTTTGCCGCCCCCGAGTACTTGAAAAAACGCGGTATCCCGCGCGTTCCTCAAGATCTGGATGATCATGATCTGATTGTCTACGGCGAAGAGGCCAGTCCGCCGGTGGCGAACCTGAACTGGTTGCTGGATGCTGGGGTCAAGAACGGGGTGAAGCGCAAACCGATCTTAAAGGTGAACAGTATTTACGGTATTTTTCGGGCCGTCCAAAGCGGCCTCGGGCTCGGCGCGTTGCCTGATTATTCGACTCATGTTGTTCGTAATCTGGTTGAAGTTTTGCCTGAATTGCGCGGCCCGTCAATTGATGCTTTTTTTGTTTATCCAGAAGAATTGAGAAACTCCAAGCGAATTGCGGTATTCAGAGACTATCTTCTTTCTACCCTTGATGACCGGAGAAGTTAGGCCGGTCAGAGCTATGCATTTCATGCATGGGTGCAATGCAATATTTATGCTACCGTATATTATAATAATTTTATATATTCTCTTCAGACGATGTTGCACAGCAACGTTGTCTGTCCCTTCGGGTTTCTACCTGAAGAAGAGGGTATGTTGTTATGCTTTTCAACATTTCCTACGTCTCCTGACGTGAAGCCTCCCTGTTAAAACTCGCCGGGCCATACGTGGCCCGGCTTTTTTTTGCTTGAATTGGGCCGTCAGTTTGCAGAGCGATTAGCAATGATTTTATCGGCTTCTTTGCCGGAGAGCTCTTGCAGGTGATCAAAGTTCCAGTCAAACGTTCCTATCCCCAAGGTCATAGAGCGCAGTTCGATAATCAGGTCATGCATCTGGGACTGGGGAATTTGGACCGTCACGTCATCCCAACCTTTCCAGTCTGCCTTGCCTTCGAAGCCCAGAATTTGACCCCGCCTGCCACTAACCAGGCGCTGTACTTTCGAGGTAAACTCATTAGGCAGGGTGATATGGACCTGACAAATTGGCTCCAGCAATACGGGCTGGCAACCGGGCATCCCTTCGCGCATCGCCAGACCCGCAGCTTTTTTAAAGGCCATTTCAGAGCTATCAACCGCATGGTGCTGACCGTCGGTTAAAGTTACCGCGATATCAACTACTTCAAACCCCAGAGGGCCGCGGCGGAGGTACTCCAAAATGCCTGTTTTGACGGCCGGGATGTATTGTTTTGGAACCACCCCGCCGGTGACTGTGTCACTAAATTCAAAGCCGGTGCCCCGACTCAGCGGCTTGATATCGATATGGACATCACCGTATTCACCATGTCCGCCACTTTGTTTCTTGTGGCGGGAATGCTGAGAGCCGGATTTCTTAATCGTTTCCTTGTAGGGAATATCCGGGCGCTCAGATTCAACTTCCAGGTTGTAGCGACTTGCCAGTTTGTCGATGGCGATCAGCAGGTGCATTTCACCTTGGCCCCAAAGCTGCAACTGACCGGTCGAGGTATCTTGAACATAGGAAAGAGACTGGTCTTCATCGATCAGTTTGCTCAAGGCACCGCCCAGTTTGACATCATCTCCTCGATGTTTGGTATGAAGGGCCATGGAGAACAGAGGTTTTAAGGGTTCCGTCCAATCTCTTGTTCCGCCACTTTCCGTTAACGTATCTCCGGTCGCGACCGAATCCATACGCCCCAGCCCGACGATATCGCCACTGACAGCTTTAGCCAGTTTATTATATTTTTGACCCAATAAAGTACTTAACCCACTGATCCGTTCAGTATTCAGGGTCATCCCGTCGGTAATTTCTCCGGACCAGACTCTGGCGATGGATAATTTTCCGGCGTGCCCGACGTGCAGGGTCTTGAAGACCTGAGCCATCGTTCCCCCGGACGTATCAATTGCCCGGTGATCAGCGGTGATGTCAACCGAGGGGCCGTCATGGCGCAGCGTTTTCAGCAACCGGTGAATGCCGTGATCCTTTTCAGCTGAGCCAAAGAACACTGGAACGACAAGATTGTCTTGAAGCTCGCGCGTTAGATTGTCGAAGATGTCATCACTAGTGGGTATGGTGTCTTCAAGTAAGGCTTCCATCAGGTTATCATCAAAATCAGCCAACCCTTCAAGAAGTTCGGTCCGGGCTTCCTGTTCGCGCTCACGCACGGAGTCAGGCAGCTCAATCAGGTCAGAGGATTTATTTTCATTCCAGCTAAAGGCCCGTTCACTAATTAAATCAACGTACCCGGTAATGTTTTCGCCATCGCGAATAGGAATTTCCCGCAACACAAGGGGGCGCTCGGACACTTCCTGCAAGGCTTCCAGAGTCTCTCTTACTCCCGTGTTCGCGGCGTCCATTTTATTGATAAACACAATGTGGGGGATGGCGTTGTCATCGAGATATTTGAGGATCGGCGAAACCGTCAGGGCTTTGTTGATATCGGCTTCGCAAACAACAATTGCAATGTCCGAGACCAGCAGGGAATTTCGTGATTCCTGGCTGAGTTCAACAGATCCAGGGCAATCGAGAAAGGTCCATCTTTCATCCATATAGTGGGTCGTCGCCACATTCACTTCGGTGCTCATATGACGGGCGCGGGCTTCTGGAGTGCCATCACCGATCATATTTGATTCCCGAACCGAACCCTTTCGAATGGCGTCACCTGTTATGTGCAATAAACTTTCGAGAAGAGAGGTCTTGCCACTAAGGTATGGCCCGACAAGTGCGGCGACACGTGGGCCTGTTTGAACATGCGTACTCATAAATCCCTCCCAAAATGCTTACTATAGTTTATCTGGTGTACTCGGTTCCCTGATTGAAATCGTATTATTAAGGGTATAGCTCCAGAGGGAGGATGCAATAAAAAAAGACACCCAGAGGGAATTTTATGCAAAATATTATAGCCTAATCGATAATTATAATTAGCCTAAATCTAATCTGATAAATGCCATAAAACCAGGTGTTGCAGAGATGTATTTCTAGGGCATTCGGGGCAAGTTGGCGGGGTTCAGCACGGGCTCTCCGGGGACAGCCAGAGAGCCATACTCAGGTCTATAAGAAGTCAGGTCAGCGTGTTGCAGGCCCGTTGAATGCGTGTGCAGGCATCTTCCAGCAAGGCCGTATTGGTGGCATAAGAAATCCGGAAATGGGGGCTGAGGCCAAAGGCTTCTCCGTGAACAGCGGAAACGCCCTCTGATTCGAGCAGGAAGGTGACAACATCTTCATCGTTATTTATGATTATGCCAGACGGAGTCTTCTTGCCAATCAGTCCGGCGCAAGACGGGTACACATAAAACGCCCCTTCCGGTGTTGGGCAAGATAATCCATTGACCTGATTTAACATGCTGACACACAGATCACGGCGTTGTTGAAACACCTTGTTATTTTCAGCAATAAAATCGTGCGGACCATTTAGCGCAGCAACCGAAGCCGCCTGACTGATCGAGGAAGTATGTGAAATGCTTTGCGACTGTACCTTGGTCATCCCCTTGATCAACTGATCAGGTCCACCGGCATAACCGACACGCCAACCGGTCATGCAATAGGCTTTGGACATGCCGTTCATTGTCAGGGTCCGTTCCCACAAGGCGGGTTCGACCTCGGCAATGGTGGAGAACTTGAAGCTGTCATAGACCAGATGCTCATAAATATCGTCGGTAAAGATCAACACATGGGGATGGCGCATCAAGACCTCAGCCAAGCCTTTCAGATCCTCACGCGTGTATCCGGCACCGGTCGGATTGGACGGGGAATTGAGCAGAAGCCACTTGGTCTTTGGCGTAATGGCATCGTCAAGTTGCTGCGGGGTCATCTTGAAACTGCTCTCGGCCGGGCAGTCAATCATCACCGGCTTGCCGCCAAAGAACAGGGCGATATCGGGATAGCTGACCCAGTAAGGGGCCGGAATAATCACTTCATCGCCAGGATTAACTGTTGCCATCATGGCGTTGAAAATGACCGGTTTCCCGCCGCAGCTGACATGAATCTGGTTGGCGTTGTAGTCGAGATTATTGTCGCGTTTAAATTTGTCCCGGATGGCCTCTCTCAACTCCATCGTGCCATTAATATCGGTATAGCGGGTTTCACCACGGTCCATCGCCTGTTTGGCCGCATCAATAATATGTTGCGGGGTATCAAAATCAGGCTCTCCCGCGCCGAGGCTGATTATGTCGCGCCCGGCAGCCTGAAGCTCACGGGCTTTTGTCCCAACGGCAATGGTAGGAGAAGGTTTGATAGCACTGAGACGCTCAGCCATATATGACATAGAATTGATCCACTTTTTTCAGCAGGTAATAGAGGGTTTTGTTTGTCAGAAATGATACATTACGCCTGAGATTTATAAGGTGCAATAACCAAAAGTATTCTCTTTGCACTTGGTCTTGTCGCCGGGGAGCGATATATCAGTAACATGACAAATTCTGAAGTTTTTAGCATTCCGAAACGGTCCCAGATTACGGGTGGCAATTCCTTTGACCTGCAGTCAGAGTTTGAACCGGCTGGAGACCAACCCCAGGCGATCCGAGAGCTGACGGAAGGTCTGAAACAAGGTGAGCGCAATCAGGTCCTGCTTGGCGTGACAGGGTCCGGCAAGACCTTTACGGTCGCCCACGTTATTCAGAACCTTGGTAGGCCGACCCTGATTATGGCCCCCAATAAAACCCTCGCAGCCCAATTGTATGGTGAGATGAAAGAATTCTTTCCCAACAACTGTGTCGAGTATTTTGTATCCTTCTATGATTATTACCAGCCGGAGGCCTACGTTCCGCGCACCGATACCTATATCGAGAAAGACTCGTCTATTAATGAACAGATTGACCGGATGCGCCATTCCGCTACTCGGGCTTTGCTGGAGAACAACGACGTTATCATCGTTGCCTCTGTGTCCTGTATCTACGGTATCGGGGCTGTTGAGACCTATTCGGAAATGGTCTTTAAAATGCGCCGTGATATGGTGATTGATCGCTCTGATTTTCTCCAAAAACTGGTCGCCCTTCAATATAAACGCAATGACACCGATTTCTTTCGTGGCTCATTCAGGGTGCGTGGTGATGTGGTCGAAGTGTTTCCCTCTCACATGGAGGAGCGGGCCTGGAGGTTTTCACTTTTCGGGGATGAACTTGAGGCGATTTATGAAATTGACCCGCTGACCGGGGAGCGTTTGGGGGTTCTGGAAGAAGTTACAGTCTATCCGAATTCACACTACGTGACCCCGCGCCCAACGCTCCTGCAGGCGATTCCCAAAATCCGTGAAGAATTGAGACAACGGGTTATTAAGCTGACCGAGGAAGGTCGTTTGATTGAGGCACAACGGATTCAGGAACGGACCACATTTGATCTGGAAATGCTGGAAACAACTGGTTTCTGTAGTGGCATTGAAAACTATTCCCGGTACCTGACCGGACGCAACGCTGGTGACCCCCCGCCAACGTTATTTGAATATCTGCCGGATAATGCCCTGCTGATCGTTGATGAAAGCCACGTCACGGTATCGCAGGTTGGTGGCATGTATAAGGGCGACGCCAAGCGCAAGAACACGTTGGCGGAGTATGGTTTCCGGTTGCCCAGTTGTGTCGATAACCGCCCCCTCAAGCACGAGGAGTGGGACACCATGCGCCCGGATACGATTCTGGTGTCAGCAACGCCCGGCCCATGGGAGATGGAAGCATCCGGAGGAGTGTTCGTTGAGCAATTGGTCCGTCCAACCGGTTTGATTGACCCTCAATGCATTGTTCGCCCGGTTGAGACACAGGTCGATGATCTGTTGGGAGAGGTGCGTCAGGTGGCGGCCAAGGGCCTCAGGACCCTCGTCACCACCCTGACCAAGCGGATGGCTGAGGACCTGACCGAGTACCTGCATGAACACGGCGTTCGGGTTCGCTATATGCATTCCGATATTGAGACGTTGGAGCGGATTGAGATTATCCGGGACCTGCGGATTGGAGCATTTGATGTGTTGATCGGGATTAACCTGCTGCGTGAGGGGCTGGATATTCCTGAGTGCGGCCTGGTGGCCATTCTCGATGCCGACAAGGAAGGTTTCCTGCGCTCCAAAACCAGTCTGGTGCAAACGATTGGCCGGGCGGCCCGGAATATTGAAGGGCGGGTTCTGCTGTACGCGGACAAAATGACCAATAGTCTTGAATACGCCATCTCTGAGACCAACCGCAGGCGGGAAAAACAGCAGGCCTATAACGTCGAACATGGGATCACCCCACAAAGCATCATGAAGAATATTGGCAGCATTATCGAAAGTGCCTGGGAGAAAGACTACGTCACCCCAGATACCGGGGTGAGCGGTGAGGTCCACAAGATCGGGCATAATATCGAAGCCCATCTGGCGGACTTGAAAAAGCGCATGATAGCCGCAGCGAGTGACCTGGAGTTCGAAGAAGCCGCCCGCCTGCGTGATGAAGTCCGCAGACTTGAAGCCCACGAGCTGGGCCTGGATCAACCCGGGATGTCACCAAAAGTGGCCTGGAAA
>Ga0316189_10007775_pt1 | contig 10109 bp, 8 predicted proteins | sample LowCovwburrow_MG_FD_204930 | JGI IMG/M metagenome (GOLD analysis project Ga0316189, IMG submission 204930) | Coastal sediment microbial communities from Maine, United States - Lowes Cove worm burrow | ecosystem: Environmental > Aquatic > Marine > Coastal > Sediment | place: USA: Maine... | reverse complement strand
GTACAACCAAAACCGACACCGGCACGTGGCACGACAGGCACATGCGGTGGCCCACTGATGTCTGCCTCCTCCAGCACTGTCATTGCCTCTTCAATGGCATAGAGCAGTTCGACGGCTCGCGCCACGATACTGTGAAACATATTACGACTCGGGAAACTGATACCCGTGTCTTCAATCAGCGCACGTATGCCAGCCGGCAACCGTTCGAGGTTAAGATTAATACGTGCCAGCGGTCCTACCAGGTAGGGGCCGTCGTGCAGGCTCGCGTGCAGCGCAGTCGAATACGGCGCCTGAAATTCCTCGAAATGCTGGTCGAACTCCTCGATAGGGATATCCAGCCCCTCGCTGGAAACCAGCCGGCCCTCGTTCATCGGGTATTCATCGGGATGCGAAACCGAAACACTACAAAATGCCTGGTCATCATCGGGCAGATCCAGCCCCGCGGTCCAGGCCACTAACTCGCGAGCATCCCTCCGCCCGGCTTGCAGACTGGCGAGCATTGTCTCGACTTCGCTGGCCGTGGGGAGACGATGGAAACCGCCCACACAGGCGCCTACCGGGTGAACTGAACGCGCGCCCAGCAAGGCGATGAGGTCGTTACCCAGCGCCTGCAAGCGGAGACCCCGACGAACTTCATCCGGATATTGACCGGCCATCTCCGTGACGCTGTTGAATCCCACGAAGTCCGGCGCCGCCAGCAGGTGAATATGCAACGCATGACTCTGAATCCATTCACCACAATAGAACAACCGCCGCCAACGGCGTACCGACGGACCCGGATCGATATCAAAAACCTGCTCCAGCGCGTGCACTGCACTCATCTGATAGGCCACGGGGCAGATGCCGCAGATACGAGCAACCATGTCGGGCACTTCGTGCCAGGCCCGGCCTTCAAGAAATTTTTCGAACAACCGCGGCGGCTCGTAGATGCGCAGCCTCAGGGATTCGATTTCGTTACCGTTAATCGACAGGTCGAGCGCGCCCTCGCCCTCTACCCTCGCAAGCACCGGCACCTTGATGCGTACCTGGCGTTCCTCAGTCATCGGCACTGCTCCACTGCTTGCCGGCATCCAGATATTCAGGCGCATGGCTGTTGATTGACTGAAAACGCCGGGTAATATCGCTATCAACCAGGCCCAGGCCACTAAAGCGTTGTCCCAGGGCCGAGGTGTTCGGCGACTCAGACGGCCCGAAGCAGGCATAGCAGTCACGCCCGAAGCGCGGACACAAGGCACCGCAACCGGTGCGTGTCACGGGCCCCATACAAGGTACACCGTGAGTGACCATCACACAGACTGCCTGCTGACGCTTGCACTCCATACAGACTTTTTCTTTTTCCACGATTGGCGTCACACCCGACAGCAATGAACGCACCGCAGCCAGCAACTGCGCACCGTTGACCGGGCATCCCCATAATTCAAAGTCGACGTGTACGTGATCACGAATCGGTGTTGTGGTATCGAGACTGTCCAGGTGTTCCGGACTGGCATAGATATCAGCATGCCAGGCCGGTGAGTCCGCGAGGTTGCGCAGTGCCTGCAAGCCACCCGCAGTTGCACAAGCACCTATCGTTACCAGGAGGTCGCTGGTGGCGCGTACCTGCTGTATGCGCTCGAGGTCTTCCCTGGTGTTGATGCTGCCCTCGACAAAGGCAATCGCCACATGCGATTCCTGGTCGATCGGACCAGCCTCGGCAAAGTGCACAATATCCACCAGGCTATCGAGCGTAAGTAATTCTTCACCAGCATTGAGAAAGGCCAGCTGACAACCATCACAGGAACTGAATTTGTGTACAGCGATGCGCGGCTTCATATTCCACGTACCCCGAGTTGTTGACGGATTTCCGGGTATGCGAACACCGGACCGTTTTTACAGATGAAGGCCTCACCATACTGGCAGTGGCCGCAGTGTCCGACTGCGCACTGCATGTTACGTTCCATGCTCAGCCAGATGTGATCTGCCCGGTAGCCACGCGCCAACAGATTCTCGACTGACGCCAGCATCATGGGTTCTGGCCCGCAGATCAAAGCAACGGTATTTGCTGTTTCAAGCTCCAGGCGCTCAAACAGCGCGGTAACCTGCCCGCGGAGACCCGTCCAGTTAGCATCTGCAACATCGGCAGCAAGTAGCACCTGCGTATCCGCTAGCGCGGCCCACCGGGCGTAGCGTTCGCGCCAGATCATGTCGTCACTGTGTTTGACACCCTGCAATATAGCGACGCGGTTGTAGCGTTCACGATGATTTATCAGCTGCTTGATCACCGGCAAAACCGGCGCGCAGCCGAGGCCACCGGTCACCACCAGAATATTGCTGCCCGGCAACGTCGCCATTGGCCAGCCGCGGCCAAAAGGCCCGCGCAAGCCGATGCGATCACCTTCGCGCAGCGCCGCCAGTCCCCCGGTCACCCGCCCCACTACCCGGATGGTGTGCTGCAAATAACCCGGCTGTTCGGGATCATCGGCGATGGACACAGGTATTTCACCAACACCATAGAGGTACAGCATATTGAATTGCCCGGCTTCAAAACGGTAAGCCTCATGCTGTTCCGTATCCACCAGACGCAACGACAGGGTGAAGATGGTCGACGATTCCTCGACCCGACCAACGACTTCGGCTTCGAGCGGCAGGTCGCGTTCAGTAGACATCACTGTCTCCCAGCACAGCACTCACCTCTTCGCAGATATCGATACCAACAGGACACCAGGCAATACAACGCCCGCAACCGACGCAGCCACTGCGTCCATACTGACGATGCCAGGTCCCCAGTTTGTGGGTCAGCCACTGACGGTAACGGTGTCTGACTTCCTTGCGCACTACCAGGCCATGGATATAACTGTGGCCCTCGGTAAAACAGGAATCCCACTGCCGGACATGCTCGCTGGAGGCGCCATCAAGCCGGGCCTCATCGTGCTCACTGTTGCAGAAACAGGTCGGGCAAACCTGGGTACAGCTGCCACAGCTTAAACACCGCTCCGCTACTTCGGCCCAGCGCGGATGAGCGTGACGCTCGGTCAGTGCGTCACAAAGGTCACCCGCTGGCAGCGTGCGTGTTTGTGCATCGCGTGCAGCCTGCCGGGCATGATCCACCTTGAGCAACTGATCGGCACGAACCGGCTGTAGTGGTAAATCCGCGCATAAGCGGTTGCCGACCTCGCTACCCGGACGGACGACAAACCCGCTATCGAGTTCATCGAGTAACAAATCGAAACCGGTCTCGGCGTCTGGCCCATCACCAGTGGACGCGCAAAAACAGGTTTCATCGGGATGTGTGCAATTAACGGCGACCAGCAACAGGCTGTTACGCCGTGCGGCGTACCACGGATCGCTATACTCGCCTTGCAGGAAATGCTGGTCCTGCAATCGCAGCGCTGCCAGATCGCAGCTGCGTACGCCAATTACGGCGGTGGGAGACGGTGTGTCGATGCTTTCGGAGAAGGCCAGCTGTCCTTGATCGCCTCTGCTGACCTGCCAGAGCGTCTCCCGGGGGCTGAACAACAAAGGCTTGAGCGCCTGCGGACCGTTGGCCCAGGAAAAATAACGCGGCAACTGGGTGACAGTAGCCCTTACAGAACCGGGCCGGGTCTGCATCATAACGCCGGCCGGCAGTTCATTCACCGAAGCGATTTCGGTATAGGCAATTGCCCCGTCTCTTAAAACGGGACCCACACAACGGTAACCGGAACGCTCCAGCACCTGCAATAATTCACCGAACTGTTGGCGTGGTAAAAACCCTGGGATGTCCATAACCGGCTTCCACTGAGTACCGCTGATACTCTAGCAGAAGCCCGACGCCTGTCATCTGATTAATATCAATAAAGATGCGCAGCAGCGCAAACTGTCAGGCCAGCCCCAGCACATCCTGCATATCATATAGACCTTTGTCTCTGCTACTGAGCCAGGCTGCAGCGCGCACTGCACCGGAAGCGAAAGTCATGCGGCTGGACGCCTTGTGCGTGATTTCGACACGCTCGCCTTCGGTGGCAAACATCACCGTATGCTCGCCGACAATGTCGCCGGCTCGAATGGTTTCGAAACCTATGGTTCTGCGGTCACGCGCGCCGGTAATCCCTTCACGACCGTAGACTGCACATTCTTTCAGGTCCCGCCCCAGGGCACCGGCAACCACCTCACCCATGCGCAACGCCGTTCCCGAAGGCGCATCGACTTTGTGCCGGTGGTGCGCTTCGATAACTTCGATATCGACCGTGTCGCCCAGTACCCGCGCCGCGGTATCCAGCAACTTCAGACAAAGATTGACACCGACACTCATATTGGGCGCAAGCACTACGGCGATATCTCTGGCTGCAGCCTCAATCTGCTGCTTCTGCCGGTCATTGAAGCCAGTGGTACCGATGACCATACGCTTGCCGTTGGCACGGCACAGTTCGAGGTGAGCCAGTGAAGCTTCCGGTGCAGTGAAATCAATCAGCACATCAAACCGGTCAACCACCGATGCAATGTCATCGGCAATCGCCACGCCCAGCTCACCGACGCCTGCAACCATACCGGCATCACTGCCCAGCAGATCGTGGCCCGGGCGCTCGGTGGCTGCCCCCAGTTGCACGTCATCAGCGCGGCCGCAGGCGTCAATCAGGGTACGGCCCATACGACCTGCAGCACCGGGGATTGCAATACGTGTCATCAAAGGCTCCTGTTATTCACTCTGAAAAGCTCACCGCCCTGGCGGGGTCGGCATTGCCGCTCATGTCCCTACTCAGTGAAGAATTTCTTCACTCCGTCGAGCCAGGAATGATGCTGCGGGCTGTGCTTGCCGTTGCCCTGAAGACTGTCATCGAGCTCACGCAACAAGTCTTTCTGCTTACTGCTCAATTTTACCGGCGTCTCGACAATCACGCGGCAAAGCAGGTCACCTACCGCACCGCCACGCACCGGCTTGACACCCTTGCCTCGCATACGGAACAACTTTCCGGTCTGACTTTCAGGGGGGACTTTAAGCACCACACGGCCGTCAAGCGTAGGCACATCGAGTTCTCCACCGAGCGCCGCAGTAACAAAACTGATCGGGACTTCACAGTATAGATTGGCGTCGTCACGCTTGAAGATAGCATGTTCCTTGACCTGTATTTGGACATACAGATCGCCAGGAGGTCCGCCGTTCTCACCCGCTTCGCCTTCATTGGCGAGTCGAATGCGATCGCCATTATCCACGCCAGCCGGCACTTTTACCGACAGGGTCTTTTGCTCCTTGATGCGCCCCTGGCCATGACAGTCGTCGCAGGGATCACCAATGACGGAGCCGGTACCGTTACAACGTGGGCAAGTCTGCTGCACAGAGAAGAAACCCTGCTGCATACGCACCTGGCCATGACCTCCGCAGGTGGTACAGGTACTCGGTTTGGTGCCCTTTTTGGCGCCGCTACCGTCGCAGGTCTTGCAGCTGGTATAGGTTGGCACACGAATTTTTACCGTGGTACCGCGTACAGCATCTTCAAGCGACAGTTCCAGATTGTAACGCAGGTCGGCACCACGATAGACTCGCTGACCACCGCCACCGCCGCGTCCTCCACCAAAAATATCGCCGAACACGTCACCGAAAATATCACTGAAATTGGCACCACCACCACCCGGACCACCGCCCATGCCAGGGTCAACACCGGCATGGCCAAACTGGTCATAGGCAGCACGCTTCTGCGCGTCGCTCAATATCTCGTAGGCTTCTTTCGCCTCTTTGAATCTTTCCTCGGCTTCTGCGTTATCCGGATTGCGATCCGGATGGTGTTTCTGCGCTGCGCGTCGGTAGGCTTTTTTCACCTCCGCATCGCTGGCGTTTTTAGAGACGCCCAGGGTTTCGTAATAATCTCGTTTTGACATGGTAATCTAGTTCTTCCCGCAGCCTTTGCGGCTTCTTACAAACGTCAAAGTCCGGGGCTGACATTTTGCCAACCCCGGACTGTTACCAAACGTACAACAAACTGTGCAGCTTACTTGTTGTCGTCCTTCACTTCCTCGAACTCGGCATCGACAACATCGTCGCCACCGGCAGCACTATCGGCCGTTTCCGCACCAGCAGCACCTGCTGCTGCTGCATCTTCACCACCCTTTTCGGCGTAGAGTTTCTCGGCCAGCTTGCCGGACTTCTCGGCCAGCGCTGTAGTCTTGGCTTCAATGACGCCCTTGTCGTCACCCTTCAGGGCTTCCTTGAGTTCTTCGATAGCCGCGTCGATTTCAGCTTTTTCTTCCGCGCTGACCTTGTCTTCACCCAGTTCCTTGAGTGACTTCTCGGTAGCGTGAATCATGTTGTCCGCACCGTTACGCGCGTCCGCCAGCTCGTGGAACTTGCGATCTTCATCAGCGTGCGCTTCAGCATCCTTCACCATGCGATCAACTTCATCATCCGAAAGACCACTTGATGCCTTGATAACAATGTTCTGTTCCTTGCCGGTACCCTTGTCCTTGGCGGACACATTGAGAATGCCGTTGGCATCGATATCGAACATAACCTCGATCTGCGGCACACCACGCGGTGCTGGCGGAATGTCGGTCAAATCAAAACGCCCCAGTGATTTGTTACCACCGGCAACCTCACGCTCACCCTGCAACACATGCACGGTCACAGCACCCTGATTATCATCAGCCGTGGAGAACACCTGCTGCGCCTTGGTCGGAATAGTAGTGTTCTTGTCGATCAACTTGGTCATCACGCCACCGAGGGTTTCGATACCCAGTGACAGCGGGGTCACGTCGAGCAGCAGCACGTCCTTGACCTCACCACCAAGTACACCACCCTGAATAGCTGCGCCAACAGCTACAGCCTCGTCCGGGTTGACGTCACGGCGAGGTTCCTTACCGAAGAAAGCCTCCACTGCTTCGCCAACTTTCGGCATACGTGTCTGGCCACCGACCAGGATGACATCATCGACTTCGCCAATCGACAGACCAGCGTCTTTCAATGCCAGTTTGCAAGGCTCGATGGTACGCGTCACCAGGTCCTCGACCAGCGACTCAAGCTTGGCTCGGGTAATCTTGACGTTCATATGCTTCGGACCGGTCGCATCAGCCGTGACGTATGGCAGGTTGACATCGGTCTGTTGACTTGACGACAGTTCGATCTTGGCCTTTTCAGCGGCTTCCTTCAGGCGCTGCATGGCCAGTGGGTCACCGCGCAGGTCGATACCCTGGTCCTTTTTGAACTCGTCAGCCAGGTAGTCGATCAGACGTTTGTCAAAGTCCTCACCACCGAGGAAGGTGTCACCGTTGGTGGACAACACTTCGAACTGGTGTTCGCCGTCAATTTCAGCAATCTCGATAATAGAGATATCGAAGGTGCCGCCACCCAGATCATAGACAGCAATCTTGACGTCGCCGCGCTTCTTGTCCATACCGTAAGCCAGAGCAGCTGCGGTCGGCTCGTTAATAATACGTTTGACGTCCAGGCCAGCGATCCTGCCAGCATCCTTGGTGGCCTGACGCTGTGAGTCATTGAGGTAGGCCGGCACGGTAATTACCGCCTCGGTGACTTCTTCACCCAGGTAATCTTCTGCGGTCTTCTTCATTTTCTGCAATACGCGAGCGGAGACTTCCGGTGCAGCCATCTTCTTGCCGTTGGCTTCAACCCAGGCATCGCCGTTGTCAGCCTTGACGATTTTATAGGACACCAGCTCCAGGTCTTTCTGTACTTCGGCGTCTTCGAAGCGACGACCGATCAGGCGCTTGACTGCATACAGGGTATTGGCCGGATTGGTAACCGCCTGGCGCTTGGCCGCCTGGCCAACCAGTACTTCATCGCCATCTGCGAACGCAACGATCGAAGGCGTGGTGCGATCACCCTCACTGTTCTCAATGACGCGTGGCTCACCACCTTCCATCACTGCGACGCAGGAGTTGGTGGTTCCCAAATCAATTCCGATAATCTTGCCCATGTTACCTAGTCTCCCAAATTTTCAAATTCTGTATTGATGTTCAGCTGCCACCTAGATGGGGCCGCACCCGGATATTTCAAGCCTGTTCATTAATTTGCTGCGCAACCCCACCCCTGGATACGATGACCATGGCCGGACGTATCAGCCGGTCATTCAGGGTGTATCCCTTCTGCACCACCGTCACCACGGTGTTGGGCGCCACGTCATCGCGCTCCTGCATGGACATAGCTTCATGATATTCTGGATTAAATTTTTCATTCAATGGGCTGATTTCATTGATATTAAATTTTTCCATGGCCGACGTAAACATCTTCAGCGTCAGCTCGCTGCCTTCTACCAGCTTGGCCACGTCAGCATTCTCCACCGCGGCAAGCAAGCCCATCTCCAGGCTGTCTTTTACCGGTAGCAACGCGTTGGCAAACTTCTCCAGTGCAAACTTGTGGGCGTTGGCGAGATCGCGCTCATTACGTTTGCGCAGGTTCTCCATGTCCGCCTGCAGTCGCAGACACTGATCCCAGTGCTGATCGGCCTTGGAACGCGCATCGGTTAACAAGGCGTGCAGCTCTTCCGGATCTTGCGTTATGCCATCCGCATCACTCGCTTCCTGTGGCATATCCTGCTCAGCATCCAGCACCTCTTCCGGTGTCACCTTTTCCTCGTTGCTCATTGATAACCTCTAAAACGTTGTTCGAAAATTCTTCAGCTATGCATAACATTGCGAACATCAGCACCGCTGACAAATAACATTACTAAACATTATAACTATAATTATTATATAGTTACAATATATTATAAAAGTAGTTTATCTGCGCCGCTCCGATAACCGAACACCACGCGTTGCTTAATATGTGGTCTATTCTCTGGGATTCAAGGCTGCACTGAGTATTCGCGCCGTGGCGTCGACAATCGGGATAACACGCTCGTACGCCATACGCGTCGGACCAATCACGCCCAGCACGCCCACGACCTGCCCTTCAACAGAATATGGCGCAGTCACCAGACTGCATTCATCGAGCATCTGGTAACCGGACTCTTCACCAATGAATATCTGCACACCTTCGTTTTCCACACACTGGTCCAGCAAACCAAGGATCTGACGTTTCTCATTAAAAGCCTCAAACAAGTGCTTAAGAGTACTCACATTGCATAGCTCGTCAAACTCCATGAGATTGGTTTGTCCGGCCAGCACGTAGTCGCTACCGCGCTCTGCACTGCCCAGCACCTGGTCAGCCATATTCAGCGCGGTAGCCATCATGCGATCCAGGCTTTCACGGGTTTCGCGCAGTTCTGCGAGGAGCTGCAAACGCACTGTTTGCAGCTCCTTGCCAGCAAACTGTTCGTTCAGATAATTGGAAATTTCCTGCAATTCAGATGCACTGTAGTTGCGCTCTGTCTGAAGAATGCTGTTCTGCACTTCCTTGTCATCAATGACCAGAACGGCAAGCACTTTCTTATCCGACAGGGGCAGGAATTCAACGCGCTGCAAGGCGGCGTGCTCACGCTTCGGCAACGTCACCACGCCCGCCAACTGCGTCACATCTGACAACAGGGCCGAAGCAGTCTCAGCCAGCCCTGCTGTTTGTATTTCCGGCCCCAGAGTTTGCTTTAGCGAATCAACCACCGAATGCTCCAGCGGCTTGACCGTTAACAGGGTGTCCACGAACAGGCGATAACCCTGCACCGTCGGGATACGCCCCGCCGAAGTGTGCGGTGAACTGACAAGCCCCAGGTCCTCAAGGTCGGCGATTACATTGCGGATAGTTGCCGGACTCAGTGTCATACCCGCATCGCGCGCCAGGGTACGCGACCCCACGGGCTGACCCTCGCGGATATAGCGCTCGGTAAGGGCCTTCAACAAGTGCTGGGCACGTTCAGTGAGTTCGTTCAAAACAGTACCGGATAGGTAGTGAAGTCGGCAATTTACCCGCTTTAGCACTCTATCGCAACGAGTGCTAAAGCGTACCGGCTTTTTAGCTCTGATGCGCCTTCGGATAAACGGTTCCGCGACGACCTGGCGCAGGAAATATCCCCATAAGAACAGGTACCTAGGAGATGCCAGCCGACAAACAGGAAACAATTGTCTACTCAAGCTTATATATATATGCCCGCTAACCTGACCTAGTACACATATTTGTGAAGCAGTTCACATTAACAATTGCAATTTAAGAGGCCAGTAATTCATGTATTTTCGAAACCTGATTGCCATCCTGCTCGCACTCGTTTCAGTAT
>Ga0316189_10007773_pt1 | contig 10112 bp, 7 predicted proteins | sample LowCovwburrow_MG_FD_204930 | JGI IMG/M metagenome (GOLD analysis project Ga0316189, IMG submission 204930) | Coastal sediment microbial communities from Maine, United States - Lowes Cove worm burrow | ecosystem: Environmental > Aquatic > Marine > Coastal > Sediment | place: USA: Maine... | reverse complement strand
GGCAGATATGACCGTAGGTTTTTCACCCGCATCCAGGGCCTGGGCCGTGACTGTTCTTGCCGCATCCATGAGATAGGCATTACCCACTATCCGGGCCAGGGGTTCCTCGATACCTTCGAACTTGCCAATTGGCAGGTTAAATTGCCTGCGAACCCGGGCGTAGGCGCCCGTGATTCGGCTGGCTACTTTTCCTGCACCGGTACTGAGGGCGGGCAATGAGATGGCGCGCCCATCGGCCAGACTTTCCATGAGCATGCGCCAGCCTTGCCCCCTGTATTCGATACCCCCAATCAGATAATCCATGGGGATAAAGACATCCTTGCCCCGGTTAGGGCCATTCTGAAATGGAATATCCATGGGCCAGTGACGGTTGCCGATCTCAATGCCCTTTGTATCGGTGGGTATCAGGGCGAGTGTAATACCAATATCTTCCACATCTCCCAGAAGATGATCCGGATCGTACAGTTTGAAGGCCAGACCTAATAGCGTGGCGACAGGCCCCAGGGTAATGTAACGCTTCTCCCAGTTTAACCTGATACCCAGGATGTCTTTCTGATCCTGGAAATCCCCTCGACATACGACACCGTTATCGGGGATAGAGGCCGCATCACTACCGGCATTCGGACCTGTGAGTGCAAAGCAGGGGATCTCTTCACCGACCGCAAGACGAGACAGATATTGTTTTTTTTGTTCCTCGGTGCCGTAATTCAGCAGCAGCTTGGCCGGACCCAGAGAGTTAGGCACCATGACGGTTACGGCGGCGGTGACGCTACGACTTGAGATCTTCATGACGACCTGGGAATGAGCCAGGTCAGAAAACTCCAGCCCACCATATTCTTTAGGAATGATCATGCCGAAAAAGCGATGCTTCTTAATGAAATCCCATACCTCAGGCGACAGGTCCTTGTCCTTATGCGTGATGATCCAGTCATCGAGCATGGCGCATAATTCTTCGACGGGACCATCCAGAAATTCTCGTTCCTGCTGAGTCAGGGTAGGCGGGCGTAATTCACGGAGTTTTTCCCAGTTGGGGTTGCCTGAAAATAACTCGGCATCCCACCATACTTCACCCGCGTCCAGTGCCTCCTGCTCGGTGGTTGAAATATGTGGCAGGTTACGACGTATTTTTTCCAGTACGTATGCGCTTAACCTGCCCTTCCTGAAGTCCTCATAATTTATGGGTATCAGGATGGCAAGACTGATCAACCAGATAAACAATGAGCCAGCACTTAGACCCTCTATGATGGTCAGGAACAACAACAGGATCGCATAGATAATAGTGGCCGTTCTCAGAGGGATACGGAAATAGGCAAGTATGCCAATGGCAATGATTATAATGAGGAATATCATGAGTCCATCCTCTCTTCCTCCGGGTTAATCTTCGACTAGGCGGGTTTCTCTTTCCCTATCGAAGTTAGCTTTTGCCCCTGTTCAATGTCTTTGGTTTTAGCGTTCATTTGATAAAAAGGTTCGAGGACCCTTGGATCGATACTGGCCAGTCCCGATACGCCTTCCCGGTCCCAGGGCAAGGCGCGATAAATGGCCAGTTCATCGAAACTCAACATGGGATATTTGATAATGTCGAAATACGGGGAATAATCGAAATCATTGGGCGTATAGAGTTTGTGGTTACGCTTAAGAAAATGCATCTGACCTTCGTCGTCCTGAGCCAAGACGGGCAGGATCGGGAAATGCACGCTGTGAAAGGCCTCAGCAATCATAGAAGAACAGACTTCATGAGTAGCAACACCGGTATTATGTGTAAAAAGGCTGGATCGCCAGGTGCGCGGTAAGATGCCATAGGGAAACATGAAACGTGCAAGGTCCAGAATTTGTCGTACATCGTAATCTGAACCCAGCCGTGAGGCAGCGTGTCGTATTACGGAGATGGCATCCTGCCGGGAAAGGCCTTTGGGTCGGCATATCCGTAGATGATAACCATCATAACGCCCCAGGGAAGAAATGACGGTACCTTCGCCTAATAAGGCCTCAACGACCAGAGGATCCCCGGGATCAGGGTCATAATGCATATGATCCAGTACGTAACGCCGAGTAGCCGGATCTTCTATATCGTGTAATCGGCCTATATAAAGACCGGCATGGGTCCAGGCACTGAGTGTAATGGTCTTGATGATGTCGCTGACATGACTACGTCCCTCGACCAGTAAAACATCGGCAGGCCTGACCTCATACTGGAGACGTTCATAATCGGAAAGATGTTCACTGCTACCCGGCGGTTCATGCGCAAGCCAGGAAGTCAGCTTCTTCCATAACCAATGTTGTATCCTGAACTCCATAAAGCACCTATGATCTAAAGGCGCCAGCCTTTGGCGGATTACGTTTTGTAATTACTTATTAAGTCTAGACTATCCGCGAGGGCTTGAAGTTCCGAACTGGGCATAAGACTAAGCCAGCTGATGAATTGCTGTTTTGACCTGATCAATGGCTGCAAGCAGGGATTGTTGGGGGGTATAGAAATGCGGAGAAAAACGCACTCCACCACCTCGATAGGCACACAGAACACCGGACTTCATCAAATGTTGATAAAGCGCTTCGGAAGAGATGTCTGGATAACGAAAACAGACTATACCTGATCGTCTGGCATCATCGGTTTCGCTCAGGATCTCACAACCTGACTTCAGTAATGCCGTTTCGAGAAACAGGCAATGGCTGCGAATGCGCTCTGCAATGGTATCCATACCGACTTCCTGGATTAGTTCCAGGCTGGCCTTGAGCCCATGAATACCCATGTTATTAGGACTGCCGCATTCAAAACGTCTGGCTGAGGTGGCTGGTTCCCAGTCTTTTCGATCAAAGGCACCCATTTCTTCCACCATATGCCAACCAAACTGATTGAGTTTTATGCGAGGAATATTACTGGCCGCGCAGTTGAACAGGGCGACCCCCTCAGGAGCCAGCATCCATTTGTGTCCATCGGCTGCGACGAAATCTGCATGACAGGACTGGACATCAAAGGGCAGGGCACCAAGGCTTTGAATGGCATCGACACAGAAGAGAATTTCGTTGTCATGACAGTATGTGCCAATAAAATCCAGATCCAGACGGAGGCCCGTTGCATAATTGACTGAACTAAGCGATATCAGGCGCGTACGTGGGTTGCAGGCCTGGATCAATGCCTGCTCAGGGTTGCTATTCGATGGAAGTGCTATGACGCGCAGATGAACGCCAAATCGTTCTTCGAGGGGCTCCCATACAATCCTGTTAGAAGGGAACTCTCCCTCTGGGATAATTACCTCGTCACCAGGTTCCCAGTCTATGCCATAAGCTACCAGGGAAAGGGCCTCAGAGGTATTCTTCAATAGTGCTATAGTATCCGCGGATGGGGCATTTAATAACCAGGCTCCGAGCTTACGTAAAGACTGTTCAGCTTCGAGCCAGGCCATATAATTGGCAGAGCCCATGGCCATATTCTCGTTGGCAAACGAGCATATAGCCTCGACCGTACGACGCGGCCATGGTCCAACGCCGGCGTGATTGAGATGTATGATTGAAGGGTCGAGCGGAAATTCTTTTTCTGGATTATAAGCACTCATGAGTAAAGGTTCGTCCTGAATGGAAAAGATTGCAGAAGATTATCTAGACGAAATACTGGCTAAAAAAATCGACCTGCTGAGTAGCCAGCAATTAAGCATTATTATAGCCCACATGGTAGCAGTGGTGCTGTTCTACTACATCAGTCAGGGGGTGATACCCGAACAGCATTTACTGGTTTTTGTGTCCCTGATCCTGGGCTTTGGGTTGCTGCGACTCATTGTCTATTATCGTTATGCCTATGGTCCCAAGTATATCTTTGAGGCACCAAAATGGGCGATACGATTTACCCTGATCTCTACGCTTTCGGGTATTCTCTGGGGAGGATCCAGTTTCTGGTTCGTCAGGCCGGATTATCCACTGCACCTGATCTATGTTCTGATGATCTATATCTCTCTTGCGGCCAGTTCCATGGGCGCTCTTTCGGCTTATCTTCCTGCATTTATTATGTATTCCATCCCCTTGATGGGGCTCATCAGTATTAAGCTACTATTTTTTTCCGGCGGAGATCTAGTCGTCCTGGGCGTTATGTCCTTTATTTTCTTGCTAATCGGACTCTATTACAGTTTCAGGCTGAGTCGATCCAACCAACAGCACCTGTTGCTGGGGTATGAGAATATTGAGCTTGTAAACAGCCTTAAGGTGCAGAAAGATCTTGCTGAGAATGCTAACCGGGCAAAGTCTCGTTTCCTTGCCGCTGCCAGCCACGACCTCAGGCAACCCTTACATGCCATGGGGCTTTATCTTAATGTGCTGACGGATAGTGCCGATGGGAAAAACAAAATCCTCGTTGAGCGTGTTGTTCAGTCCATGCATGCCCTGGAAGGACTACTCAATGCACTGCTGGATATTTCAAAACTGGATGCCGGTATTGTTGAAGTCCATAGAAAACCGATACTACTCAACGAGCTATTCCGCAAAGTGGTTGAGGGTTTTGGGCCTCAGGCAGAAGAGAAAGGCCTGGACATCAAGTGGAGACCATCCAGTGAGGCGGTCTTTTCTGATCCGGTATTGCTTGAGCGTATAGTCAGGAATTTCGTTTCCAATGCGATCCGCAATACCAGTCATGGCAGGATCCTCCTGGGCGCTCGTCGTAGAAGCGAAACCATGTGCCTGCAGGTATGGGATACCGGTCCAGGTATCCCCGAAGAGGAGCTGGCCAAGATATTTGAAGAATTCTATCAAATAGAAAACCCGGAACGAGATCGAACTAAAGGCCTGGGTCTGGGGCTGGCCATCGTTAATCGTATGTCGATGCTCCTGGGACACTGGGTTGATGTGCATTCCAGGGTAGGGAAGGGTTCGGTGTTCGAGGTCTGTATCCCCATCAGTTACGAAAAAATTGAACAGGAATCTGCCAGACTTTCTACTACCCAGAAACTGGCCCGGCCCCTTAAAGGTAATCCCTGTATATTAGTCATCGATGATGAGAAAGACATTCGCGATGCCACCTCGGTACTGCTTGAACGATGGGGTGCAACCGTCCTGGCCGTAGAATCTGAAGAGGAAGCCATAGAGCTATATGAGACCCTGCCTAAACCGGTGGACCTGATTTTATCGGATTACCGCCTTAGGGAGGGGCAAAAGGGTATAGACATTATTCATAATGTCAGCGAGGTTTTGGGTTATGAACCGAGGGCAGCAATAATCACAGGGGATACCAGCTCTGAAGTCTTACTGGAAGTGCGGGACTCGGGCTTTCTGGTACTGCATAAGCCGTTGAATCCCGCCCAGCTGCGAATGGTAATTACTCGTCTGCTAAAGTGAAGGGTTTGTTCTGCTCTTCTTCCATGTGCGTAAGACCCAGACGGTCACCTTCCAGTACGCATTCAGTACGGTTGGCCACATTCATGATCGCAAACAGGGCAGATACATGGGCCTTGACGGTTCTCTCCGTCAGGTTGAGTTCCTCGCCAATTTTCTTATTGGTGTAACCTTTTGACAGCAACTGAAGTACCTGGTGCTGCCGGTTGGTGATCCCCACGGCCTTGGCCTTCGCGCGTAAGACACTCTGCGGATCCATGCTTTCTGAGGCCACGAGCGCATCCAGCTGCTCTTCGAGTCCCTTGGGTATATAGACGTCACCCTCAAAAATGGTCTCCAGGGCGCGCTTCATTTCGCCGGTATCTGAAGTCTTTGAGATAAACCCGACTGCACCCATCTCTACAGTACGTTTAACATCGTAGAGATTGGTTGTTGCAGAGAGTATGGCTACGGGAACGGCCAGGCCCTGGTCTTCCAGCTCCTGTAAAAAATCAAATCCGGACATGACGGGCATATCCAGATCAACCAATACCAGGTCTGTATCCGGATTGGATCTCAGATAATCCATGCCTTTATTGCCGGAATCCAGCTCAACGGCCTCAACATCATCGGCGATCTGGCGTAGCACCATTCCGATGCCTTCGAGAAACAGGGGGTGGTCATCAATGATTAATATTTTCATTATCTGTTAGATGCTTAGCCTACAGTTGCTTAATTTTTAGCATAGTATGTACTTTCGTACCAATAGCGGCAAGCCCCAAGAGTTAATTCATGATTCACTAATTTAGTTCAGCTTCCACGGCGTATGAAGTCGAATAAAAAAACCATTGCTTGTTTCTGCTTTCGATCCCCTCTGTCCTGATAAATAAAGGGCTCTAGCACCTGGTAATTTATATTTCTCAATGCCTGAGCTGCTTAGGGGGCATAGCATGCCCTTGATAAACCGTATCGAATCTCCATATAGAGGGGAGGTATTTTAGTGGTTCCGGGGTGGTTATACTGGAATCCTACGCGGGTTAATCTCACTAATTTCCAGGCACGGGTGAGAAGCCTAATTTCCCATAATTGAACTAGACTCGAGAATAATGGGCATCGATACGCAGCATGAAGATGGAACCGGTCTGCTACTTGAGACCTCTAAACCCAAGTTAAAGCGGCCGCCGATGTATAAGGTGATGTTGCTGAACGACGATTACACACCGATGGAATTCGTTGTGCAGATACTGGAGATATTTTTTAGTATGGACCGTGAAAAAGCAACACGTATTATGCTTTCCGTGCATACCCAGGGCAAAGGTGTGTGTGGCATTTTTACCAAAGAGATTGCAGAGACAAAAGTTGCACAAGTTAATGATTATTCAAGAGAAAATCAACATCCACTGCTGTGTGATATGGAAGAGGCCTGATCTATGCTAAGTAAAGAACTGGAGACCTCGCTGAACAATGCCTTCAAGGGTGCAAGAGACAAGCGCCACGAATTCATTACCGTGGAGCACCTCCTGCTGGCATTAACTGAAAACCCTACGGCAATGACTATTCTTACGGGTTGTGGGGTTGATCTCTCGCTACTGGCCAGGGAGTTGGAAGATTTCATCGATGAAACAACTCCATTACTGACCGAGGATGATGTGCGAGATACCCAGCCAACCCTGGGCTTTCAGCGGGTGTTACAGCGTGCAGTATTTCATGTTCAGTCATCTGGTAAAAAAGAAGTCAGTGGCGCCAATGTCCTGGTTGCCATATTTGGGGAACAGGAATCCCAGGCCGCCTTTATCCTGAATAAACAGAACATCAGTCGGCTCGATGTCGTGAATTTCATCTCCCATGGTGTGAGCAAGATCTCTGATGACGATGATGATGCGGCACAGAGGGAGAGTGAAGCAGAGGAAATTCAGGAAGAACAACCCCAGAAGCCACTCGAGGCCTATGCCACGAATCTGAATGAAATGGCCAGGCAGGGCAGGATCGATCCCCTGATCGGTCGTAAACATGAAGTCGAAAGGACTATCCAGATCCTCTGCCGTCGTCGCAAAAATAATCCTCTTTACGTAGGTGAGGCGGGTGTGGGAAAAACCGCTATCGCCGAGGGTCTGGCCAAGAAGATTGTCGATGGTGAAGTACCTGAAGTGCTGAGCAACAGCATAATTTATTCTCTGGACCTTGGTGCCCTGGTTGCAGGGACCAAATACCGTGGCGATTTTGAGAAGCGACTGAAGGCCGTACTCAAGCAGATCCATGAAGAGCCCGATGCCATATTGTTTATCGATGAGATCCATACCGTGATCGGTGCGGGCTCTGCCTCCGGCGGCGTCATGGATGCCTCGAACCTGATTAAACCCAAGCTGGCCACCGGTGAGCTCAAGTGTATTGGGTCGACCACGTACCAGGAATATCGTGGGATTTTTGAAAAAGACCGAGCCCTTGCCAGGCGCTTCCAGAAGATTGATGTTATGGAACCGACCGTCGATGAGACCTATGAGATCCTCAAGGGCCTGAAGACCCGGTTCGAGGATCACCATGACATCAAGTACACCAATAAAGCCCTGAAAGTAGCGGCAGAACTCTCGGATCGACATATTACCGATCGACATCTCCCGGATAAGGCCATCGATATCATCGATGAGGCCGGTGCCAGTCGACGTCTTTTGCCGGAATCCGGTCGTAAAAAGACCATCGGCGTTAGCGATATCGAGAAAATTGTAGCCAAAATTGCACGCATCCCGGCGAAGTCGGTCTCGACTTCGGATATGGATGTGCTGAAGAATCTGGAGCGCAATCTGAAGATGGTCGTCTATGGGCAGGATGAGCCCATCGAAACCATGGCTACCGCCATCAAGATGTCCCGCTCAGGCCTGGGCGATATAGAAAAGCCTATAGGCTCATTTCTGCTAACGGGCCCGACCGGTGTAGGTAAGACTGAGGTTTCTCGGCAGCTCGCCAAGATAATGAATATCGAACTCCTGCGTTTCGATATGTCGGAATACATGGAACGCCATACCGTTTCACGACTGATTGGTGCACCTCCGGGCTATGTTGGTTATGACGAGGGCGGCCTGTTAACGGAAGCGGTCATGAAACACCCTCATTCTGTGATCCTTCTGGATGAGATAGAAAAGGCCCACCCCGATGTGTTCAATCTGTTATTACAGGTTATGGATCACGGCTCGCTGACAGACACCAATGGTCGCAAGGTGGATTTTCGAAATGTCATATTGATTATGACCAGTAATGCCGGTGCTGAGGCCATGGGGCGCAGTTCCATGGGCTTTACCAGCCAGGACCATTCAACTGACGGTATGGAAACGGTCAAGAAGACCTTTACCCCGGAGTTCCGAAATCGACTGGATGCCATTATCCAGTTTAAGCCGCTGGATCGCAGGACGATTGTTCATGTCGTCGACAAGTTCATCGTACAGCTTGAAGCCCAGCTGGAAGAAAAGAAGGTGATGCTGCATGTGGATGACAGTGCCCGCGAATGGCTGGCCCTGAAAGGCTACGATGAGAAAATGGGTGCTCGTCCCATGTCCCGGGTCATACAGGAGTACATCAAAAAACCACTAGCCGAAGAGGTCCTGTTTGGAAGTCTGACCAACGGAGGCGATGTCCATATCTTTGCCAGGAATGGAGAGATAGAACTGGAGTTCGAAAAGGAACTGGTTGAAAGCTGATTTAAAGACGGGCCGAAAGGCCCGTTTTTTTATTTGGCGCGGTAGACGATACGACCCTTATCCAGGTCATAGGGTGTTAGCTGTACCACTACACGGTCACCTGTCAGTATGCGGATGTAATGCTTGCGCATTTTTCCGGATATATGGGCAGTTACAACGTGGCCGTTATCCAACTCTACTCTAAACATGGTGTTGGGCAGGGTGTCGATGACCTTGCCTTCCATTTCAATATGATCTTCTTTAGCCATTAAATCCGGTTAATCCTGCTATTTGAATCAGAGGACGCCAATTATCACTATTTAGGGCCATAAAACAAGGGCATATCTCTAATGATCCATAAATCTATTGCTCTTGCAGGTGTGGATTGCCTAAACTATCCCGCTTTTCTACCTGGCGGGCATCTATAAATGATATTGATAGCCAGGACAAATGAAATATATAACCAAAGGGAAAAGCCGCAATGACATTCGCCGCACTCTTTCCAGGGCAGGGGTCCCAGTCTGTTGGCATGCTCGCAGAACTGGCCGATGCCTATCCCAGCGTAAAACAAACCTATGATGAAGCCTCAGAGGTGCTGGGCTTCGACCTGTGGGACATGGTCCAGAATGGACCCGATACCGAGCTCAATCGCACGCACAATACCCAGCCCGCCATGCTTACTGCCGGGGTTGCGGTATGGCGTGTCTGGAATGGAGCCGGAGGCACTCAGCCACAGGCCATGGCGGGTCATAGCCTGGGAGAATTTACCGCCCTGGTATGTGCTGGGGCCCTGTCTTTTAAGGATGCCGTGTCACTGGTGGCAGAACGTGGTCGATTGATGCAGGAGGCCGTACCTGAAGGACAGGGTGCGATGGCGGCTATTCTGGGGCTTGATGACGAGATTGTCATCGATGTCTGTACTAAAGCGGCACAGGACGAGGTGGTTCAGGCGGTCAACTTTAACTCGCCTGGCCAGGTGGTAATCGCTGGATCTTCCGATGCCGTAGACCGCGCTATAGAACTGGCTACTGAAGCTGGTGCCAAGCGCGCTATTCGTCTTCCTGTCAGCGTCCCATCACATTGCGATCTCATGAAGCCCGCAGCAGAAAAACTGGCCGAGCGTTTAAAAGGTATCGAGATCTCAAGTCC
>Ga0316189_10007772_pt1 | contig 10113 bp, 9 predicted proteins | sample LowCovwburrow_MG_FD_204930 | JGI IMG/M metagenome (GOLD analysis project Ga0316189, IMG submission 204930) | Coastal sediment microbial communities from Maine, United States - Lowes Cove worm burrow | ecosystem: Environmental > Aquatic > Marine > Coastal > Sediment | place: USA: Maine... | reverse complement strand
TGGAACTCCTAAGGGGGTTGGGCCTGTTGAAATAGGGAATAACTTGAAAGCATACATTGAGGGAGAAAAACTACTTGATTTTAATGTTAGGTAAAATAAAATGGTTGGTCGTTATCTCGGTTCTGTTTGCTTTCGGGCTGCCGTCAGACGATATCTACAACCAAAAGGGATACTATATGTTCCCTATCCGGCCAGGTGAGATAAATTACCTGTCAGGATCAATGGGTGAATTGAGATCGACTCATTTTCATACCGGGATCGACATTAAAACAGGCGGTGTTCAGGGGTACAACGTTTATGCTGCTGCTGACGGATTTTTGAACAGGGTAAAGATTTCTCGTGGTGGTTATGGTAAAGCACTTTATATACAACACCCCAACGGGACCATTACCGTATATGCCCATTTGAGAGATTTTTCGAAAGAAGTTGCTGATTATGTCAGGGAGCAGCAGTATAAAAAGCGCTCATATCAAGTTGACCTTTATCCGCAAAGACATCGATTTTTATACAACAAGGGCGATATTATTGCTGCGTCCGGAAACACAGGTTCTTCCTCGGCACCTCATCTCCATTTTGAAATCAGGGATGAAAATCATAAAGTTTTGGATCCTTTACGCTTTGGGTTCAGTGAAATCCTCGATACCCGGGCACCAGAAATAAAGACCATCGCATTTAAAACCCTTGATATAAATTCGAGGGTGAATGATTCCTTTGGCAGAGAGGATTTTCAGGTAGAAGCAAAGGGAGGTGAATTTCATATTTCAGAGGACATAAATTTGAAAGGAAAAATCGGTATTGAGATTTATGCCTTTGACCGCCAGAACGGTACCAGGAACAGGTATGGTGTTCCATGTATCGAGTTGTATCACAATGACTTGTTAGTTTATAGTCATCATATTAAAACTTTTTCATTTAGCGAAAATCGAAATTTGTTAGTGCATACCAATTATCCGAATATGCGAATTACTGGCAGACGTTTCCATAAATTATATGTTGACAATGGCAATGAGATGTCTTTTTATAATGAAATCAACCAGGGGATCGTGGAAATTGAGGACACTCTTGAGCACCAGTTCTCCGTTAAATTGTGGGACACATACGGCAATAATTCGGAAATGAGCTTCATGGCGCAAGGTGGAGGTGATGATAAAATTGCAGATTTAAAACCATTGATTCATATTCCCTTTAGTGTTGAAGAAAATGTCCTGAAACTGGTGAAGGAATTTGAGGAGGGGCAGGCCAATAACCTGATAATTTATGCTAACAGGTTTGAATATGAATTGGAGCCGGCCTATATAGCAGAAAGTACTGGTTACTACCTTTGGGACTTGAGGGATGGCCTTCCTGATTCAATTAATTATTGCGGGAAGGTTGAGGGCTTAAATTTCAAAGCTACGATACCTTCAAACTCAGAGTTCAGCTACTACAGTGATGAAGTTGATCTTGCGTTTGGCAAGAGGACATTATTTGATACCCTCTACCTTAGGGGCCACCTTAAGGTTGATACATTGAACAACCGTGAGGTTTATCATTTTGAACACAAGACGTTTCCGATCAGAAGAAATATTAAAGTGACCCTGAAGCCAAAGTTTGAATACCAATTACCTGAAAAATCATCTGTTTACGTTATGGGGGGCAAAGGAAAGTTAGGCTTTGTAGGCGGCAACTGGAAAGACCGATCAATTACCTTTTATACGAGGGAACTGGTTGATTTTACAATAGCTACTGATACAATTCCTCCAACGATAAAGTCGATCAAAACAGATTCAAAGGAATTAAGTTTTATCATTGATGATGAGCGGTCCGGCATCAAATCTTTTGAAGCGTTTGTAAACGGCGATTGGGTATTGATGAACTATGAAAGCAAAAAGAAACTTATCTGGTCAGAGAAACTCGATGAAAACATTCCTTTTGCTGGTGAGTTAATATTGCGGGTTGAAGACAATGTCGGTAATGAAACCATCTATAACAGTACAATCTAAACTATAATTAAATGAGTCTTAAAGTAGGGGACAAAGCTCCTGAATTTCAGGGAATTGATCAGGATGGAAATGATATCAGATTGGGTGATTTTAAGGGTAAAAAAGTAGTGCTCTATTTTTATCCAAAAGACAACACACCTGGATGCACTGCTGAGGCTTGCAACCTCAGGGACAACTACACTGAGTTGCAAAAGCAGGGTTATGTAATTTTAGGTATTAGCTCTGACAACGAAAAGTCCCACAGAAAATTCATCGATAAATTCGAGCTACCATTCTCACTCATCGCCGATGCTGATAAAAAAATCCATGAACAATTTGGCACCTGGGTAGAGAAATCGATGTACGGCCGAAAATACATGGGCACAGCCAGGGTCACTTTCGTAATTGACGAAAATGGAGTGATCTCAGAAATGATAGAAAAGGTGAAGACTAAAGACCATGCTGCCCAGATACTGGGGTAGCTAGATCAACCGCCACCGTGAACTTCGTCCCCAGTATGTATGTTTTCTGAACTCTGTTTGGCGAAATAATATTCCCGGTTCAACCTTGCAATATGCTCAAGACTGATTTCCTTGGGGCATTCTGCTGAACAAGCGCCAGTGTTGGTGCAAGAGCCAAAACCTTCTTCATCCATTTGTTCCACCATCTTTTCAGCCCGCTCTTTTGCTTCAATTTCCCCCTGGGGCAAAAGTGCCAGGTGAGAGACTTTGGCAGACACAAAAAGCATGGCAGAAGCGTTTTTACACGCGGCAACACAAGCGCCGCAGCCAATGCACGAAGCTGCATCCATCGCTTCATTTGAAATCCTTGCAGGGATTGGAATTTCGTTGGCGTCTGGAACGCCGCCAGTTCCGACAGATATAAATCCTCCAGCCTGGATAATCCTATCAAAAGAAGTCCTGTCAACAACAAGATCTTTGATGACCGGAAATGGTTTTGCCCTCCAGGGTTCAATGGTAATGGTGTCGCCATCTTTGAATGAACGCATATGGAGCTGGCAGGTAGTAATACCTTCCTGAGGGCCGTGTGGACGCCCATTTATATACATGCTGCACATGCCACAGATGCCTTCCCGGCAATCGTGATCAAAGTGCACAGGGTCTTCACCGCTCTTTTCCATTTGGTCATTCAGGATGTCTAGCATTTCCAGGAATGAGGTATCAGGCGAGATGTCGGTGACTTTGTAGGTCTTGAAGCCTCCGTGATCCTGTGAATTTTTTTGTCTCCAGATTTTTAAAGTCAAATCCATAATGTCCTTTTTATTTGTAGCTCCTCTGAGTGAGCTTAACATTTTCAAAAACCAGTTCTTCTTTAATCAGCTTTTCATCTTTATCAGGGCCAGTATATTCCCAGCAAGAACCGTAAGCATAATTTTCATCATCACGTTTCGCTTCGCCTTCTTCGGTTTGATATTCTTCCCTAAAGTGCCCACCGCATGATTCGTTGCGATCCAAAGCATCATCTACCATTAGTTCAGCCAATTCAAAGAAGTCCCCAACGCGTAGGGCTTTCTCAAGTGTCATGTTCAGCTCTTCATTCACACCGACGACATTTACATCTTCCCAGTATTCTTTTCTGAGCTGTTGAATTTCTTTTTTAGCTTCCTTCAGGCCTTCTGCAGTTCGTGACATGCCACATTTGTCCCACATTATTTTGCCCAACGCCTTGTGGAAGTCATCGACAGTTCGGCCACCTTTCGAATTGAGTAATTTATCAATATTGGCCTTTACGGCTTCTTCGGCCTTCTTGAACTCTTCATGATCCGTAGAGACTTTATCATAAGGCATTTTTGCCAGATAATCTCCAATAGTGTAGGGGATAACAAAATATCCGTCAGCAAGTCCTTGCATTAATGCGCTGGCACCCAATCTATTGGCACCGTGGTCTGAGAAGTTGCACTCACCTAATGCATAGAGTCCTTTGACGTTGGTCATTAGGTTGTAGTCGACCCAAAGGCCACCCATAGTGTAGTGTACAGCAGGATAAATCATCATGGGAACTTCGTATGGATCGTCACCGGTAATCTGCTTGTACATATCAAAGAGGTTTCCGTACTTGCTCTTGATTGTTTCTTTTCCATCCCTCTTGATGGCATCGGCAAAGTCAAGGAAAACAGCTAAGCCAGTTTTACCAACTCCTCGCCCCTCGTCACATACATATTTGCCGTTTCGTGATGCGACATCACGCGGAACGAGGTTTCCAAATGCTGGATATTTTCTTTCCAGGAAGTAATCCCTATCAGCTTCGGCCACTTTTAAAGAATCTAAGGCAGACAGTCCTTTTATCGCCTTTTTTGGGACCCATACTCTACCGTCATTACGCAGCGATTCTGACATTAGTGTCAGTTTGGATTGGTGATCGCCGGATACAGGGATGCAAGTTGGGTGGATTTGGGTGAAACATGGATTGGCGAACAGCGCTCCTTTTTTATGTGCCCTCCAGGCTGCAGTGGCGTTGGAGCCCATTGCATTGGTGGAAAGGAAAAAAACATTCCCATACCCGCCTGAGGCAAGCACCACGGCATGGGCGCTATGAGATTCTATTTCACCAGTAAGCAAATTCCTGGTGACAATACCTCTGGCCTGACCATCAACCATTACCAGGTCAAGCATTTCGGTCCGGTTGTACATTTTAACTTTACCGGCTGCGATTTGTCTACTCAATGCGCTGTAGGCTCCTAAAAGGAGTTGCTGGCCTGTTTGTCCACGGGCATAAAATGTCCTTGAAACTTGTGCGCCACCAAATGACCGGTTGGCCAGTAACCCACCATATTCCCTTGCAAAGGGCACACCCTGGGCAACACATTGATCAATGATGTTGACGCTGGCTTCGGCCAAACGATGGACGTTGGCCTCCCTTGATCGGTAATCCCCTCCTTTAATGGTGTCGTAGAACAATCGGAAAACACTATCACCGTCATTTTGATAGTTTTTCGCAGCATTAATGCCGCCCTGTGCAGCAATACTGTGCGCCCGTCTGGGACTATCCTGAAAGCAAAATGCCTTGACATTGTAGCCCAATTCGGCAAGTGATGCGGCCGCAGATGCGCCGGCCAAACCAGTGCCAACGATTATTACATCGTATTTCCTTTTGTTGGCAGGGTTGACCAGTTTGATGTTAAACTTATGATGGTTCCATTTTTCATCTAAAGGACCATCGGGAATTTTAGCGTCTAGAGACATATATCAATATCAGTTAGAGTAATCCGATAAATTTCAAATAGAGGTAGACCGGCATGGATGCAAATAGTGTGGGAACGATAATGGCAAAAGCAGTTCCAACCATTTTTATCAATGGCGAATATTTTACATGTGAAAGCCCCAGGGTTTGAAATGCACTTTGGAAACCATGGGATAAATGAAAAGCAAGAAGCATCATAGCGAAAACATAAAATGCAACGTACCATATCTGGGAAAATGCTTCTAAAACAATTGCATAAAGATCTTTTAAACTTCCGGAATCGTAATTAACCATTGGTAAGGTGCCAAACTTCATTTCGAACCAGAAACTCTTTAAATGAATCACTATGAAGATAAAAACAAAGGTTCCTAATACGCCCATACTCCGTGATGTCCATACGCTATTGGCCGAAGCATCTGAAACTGCATATTGTACCGGCCTCGATTTTCGGTTATGGATGGTGAGGGCAATGGAATAGACAACGTGTAGAATAATGCTAAAGTAGGTTACGATCGACAAAACCAGGATAGCCGGGGTCGTGGTCATGAATTTGGCATACTCATTGAAAGCCTGGCCTCCGTCATCTTTAAAAAGGAGCATGTTTCCAAGTAAATGGCCAATGAGAAAAATTATTAGGAATAAGCCAGTTAGGGCCATCAGTAATTTTTTGCCCAGGCTACTGGATAACGCTTGTGAAAGCCAACTCATCGTTTATTGGTTTAGATTATCTGACAGTTGTAAATATAAGAGCAGAGATAGTACCAAGCAATCATCCCAAATAAACTAAGTCATCTTAAAGACCGATTTTCGAATATTGTTAAAATTGAGCCATTGATTTGGATCAATTACTCTCAAGAGTTCAGTACTACCATTTAATTATTTAAGAAGGTTAATTTACATATCAATGTCGTTTATTAAGGATAAAAACACTCTCGCTCCTCGGTCTGTGGCTCACCATAGCCGTTAACCTAAGAGGTTTCCTTTTTAAATCAACCTTCAAAGTTCCCTGCCGCAGGCTGGAGCAATAAGATCAAATTACAAATCTTAAAATAGGATGACCACAAAGTGGTCAAATTTGAATAACTGTGAGTGAAGCTCACAGGACAACCGGTCTATGACCTCAGCCCTGAAGGGGCTGAATTTGAAGTTCAGCCCCTTAGGGCTGCTATACTGATTATTCGTTGGCCATGGGCTCTACCCATGGTTATTGAAATACTGTCCCTTCGGGACTACGCTACATATTTGCAATCAAAGAGTCTTACAGACCGAAATGTTGGTGGTTTGTGGGGACACCAACCACGAGGGGTGGGCTTGCCTTAAAAAGATAACGTTGAATATTTACCAATCATTGGTAAATATTCAACGTTATCTTATGGTTATTGGAACAAAATTAATGCCTCTCTAATATTACTTTTATTCCAAATCTAATCAATCAATATTTAGCCATCGAGTTATCCACCCGGTCGGCCCAGGCGAGGATGCCGCCTTTCAGATTGTAGAGATTGTCAAATCCAAATTTCCTCTCCAGTTGAGTGATTGCAGTAGCGCTCCTGGCCCCACTTCGGCAGTGTACTACTACTTTCTTGTCGGAATTGATTTTGTCGACATTATCTAAAACTCCACCAAGGGGGATAAGTTCGGCATCAAGGTTACAGATTTCGTACTCATATTGTTCGCGAACATCAATCAATTGAAATTCGGAACCATTGTCCATCAGGCCTTTTAGTTCTTCAACGGTAATTTCTTTCACTTCTTCTTCTTTTGATTTACCGTTCAAATTTAGTCCACAAAAATGATCATAGTCAATCAATTCTTTAATTTCCGGTGTTTCCGGGTTTTTGTGGACTTTTAATGTCCTTGTCTCAAACGTGAGCGCATCAAAGAGAAAGAGCCTTCCTGATAGTGGTTCGCCGACTCCTGAGATTACCTTAATTACTTCGTTGGCCTGCAAACTGCCGATTATTCCCGGCAACACACCGATCACACCTCCTTCGGCACAACTGGGCACAAGTCCGGGTGGTGGTGGTGTCGGGAACAAATCACGATAGTGAGGCCCGTCTTGATAGTTGAACACAGAAACCTGACCCTCGAAACGGAAAATCGAGGCATAAACATTTGGCTTGCCCAATATCACACAGGCATCATTCACCAAATACCGCGTAGGAAAATTGTCCGTTCCATCAGCCACAAGGTCATAGTCTTTGACAATATCGAGTGCATTTTCGGAAGTTAACATCGTATTGTGCACCACCAGGTTTACATGCGGGTTGAGGGATTCCAACCGTTTTTTGGCCGCTTCAACCTTTGGCTTTCCGACGTCATCAACAGAAAAAAGTACCTGACGTTGAAGATTTGAATCATCCACCACGTCAAAATCAAGGATGCCAATAGTTCCGACGCCTGCTGCTGTTAGGTAAAGCAAAAGTGGGCTTCCCAGTCCGCCGGTACCAACCACTAATACTTTTGCATTCTTGAGTTTCCTTTGGCCCTCAATATTAAATTCAGGAATGATCAGGTGACGGCTGTACCGCTCAAGCTCTTCCTTGGAAAATGAAATATCACTCATTGGTCCTTATATTCGAATTTTTGACTGACTTTTAATTTAATCAATTCCACCTGCAATTGCAGGTATTATACTGATCACCGACTCTGGTGAAACTTTAGTATCCTCCTTTTCAAGAACGTTGATGTCTTCATCGCCCAGGTAAATTCTCACAAACTTTCTTATTTCGCCGCCATCTTCGAAAATGTGTTTCCGTAGTTCCGGGAACTGATCCGCCACCGAGGTGATACTCTCTCTAACAGTGCCGCCATTGGCATCTATCGATGCCTGGTTTGCGGTAAACTTCCTTAACGGAGTGGGTATTATAACTCTTGCCATAATTTATTTTACTTTATCAAATTGTTTAATTTCTATTTTCTCTTCTTCAAATTCGTTTGTTTCAGTGTTCAACTGCCATGAAGTCACATCCGCAGTTTTGCCATCCATCACTGAGACAATGATGTATGAAAAATAGGGTATTGCTTGTCTCAGGTCGTGTTCGGAAGGTTTGGCAGGATGATTGGGGTGGGAATGATATATCCCCAGGATAGTCAAACCATTTTTTTCTGCAAATTTCTCTGCCATTAAATAATCGAATGGATCAACCTCAAATCGCCTTCTCTGATCACCTTCCTTTACATTATTGACTTCCCTTGCAACCAGCACATCTCTGTCATTACCTTCAACACCGTAAAAAAAACCAACACATTCGTTTGGAAATGTTTCCTCGGCATGCTTGGTCATTTCATCTAATGCGTCCTTATTTATTGATATCGTCATAATCAAAAATTAAAAGATTGATTTCAAAAGTTCACCGTATTTTTCGGCATTATCAGGGAAAATGGTTACGATGGTTCCCTTATCAATTTTTCGAGCTACTTCCAGCGCCCCGATCAGGTTGGCCGCAGCTGATGGGCTGACAAGTAATCCCTCATTCTTCGAAATTTTCGGGATCAATCCGATGGCTTCAAAAGTGTTAATGTGTAGGTTTTCATCAGCAATATTCGCGTCATAAATGCCCGGTACTTTTGCCGTTTCAAGGTGCTTCCATCCTTCCAGGCCGTGGAGGGCTTCATCAGGTTGTAGCGAAATAGTTTTTATTTCTTCGATTTCTTCTTTTAGCCTTTTGCTGGTTCCTGAGAACGACCCCGTAGTGCCCAAACCTGTAACGAAATGAGTTATTTCGCCATTGGTTTGCTCAATAATTTCATTAGCAGTGGAATTGTAGTGTGCCTTCCAGTTATTCTCATTGTTGTACTGATCGGCATAAAAATATTTGAGGGGATTTTCATTATAAAGTTCCAATGCCTTCTCCTGGGCTTCATCAGTTGTTCCAAATTTTGAAGTGAGGATAACATTTGCACCATAGGCTTTAAGTATTCTCTTTCTTTCATCGGAAGCATTTTCTGGTAAACAAATATTTACCGGAATACCAAGTGCAGCCCCAATCGAAGCGTAAGCAATGGCGGTGTTTCCACTTGAAGCGTCAAGAAGCTCATTATCCTCGGTCAATTGCCCTTTTAGAATTGCATCGTGTATAATCTCGAAAGCAGGCCTGGCTTTGACGCTGCCACCAAGTTGCTGCCATTCAAGTTTTGCAAACACCCGGACGCCCGGTTTTTGGACGAGATTTCTAATTTCAAACAGAGGGGTTCGACCGATGTGTTTTCTTACTTCGGTGACCCTGTTTAATAGTTCGGAGTTAATTTCTTCAGTAATCATTGTGCATAAAAAAAGGGCCTCTCATTTGCGAAAGGCCCTTTTCCAATTATCTATGGACTTATTTAAAATTCATTCGATGCCTTCCATATCACTACAGGTACATTACAACAACAAGTGTTGAGACAGCAATTAGAAGAGCAACAAATAATTGAATTTTTCACTGTTTGTGTTTGTATTCTGATCAATTAACGAATCAGGACTATTAAAGTTCAAAAGAGAAGATAAATTCTCTCAATTCAAATGATCATTTGCAATATCCGCGACAGTTTCACCAATTGATAGCGAACTTGTTGCAGCAGGAGATGGGGCATTACAAACATGAATGCAATGGTTATCGGCAACGATACTGAAGTCATCCAACAGTCCACCTGAACGGTCGCAGGCCTGCGCCCTAACACCAGCGCCACCGGATTCAAGGTCACCTTCTGTTATCTCAGGAATCAGTTTTTGAAGCGCTTTGGTGAATGCAGCTTTGGAGAATGAGCGGTACATTTCACCGAATCCTGTTTTCCAATATTTGTAAGCAACTTTTTGAAATCCCGGCCAGGTCAGTGTTTCCCAAAGCTCACTTAGGTTAATATCTGATTTTTTGTAACCCTCTCTTTGAAAAGCCAAAACCGCATTCGGCCCGGCTTCTACACCTCCCTCGATCATCCGGGTAAAGTGAACGCCCAAAAATGGGAAATT
>Ga0316189_10007771_pt1 | contig 10114 bp, 9 predicted proteins | sample LowCovwburrow_MG_FD_204930 | JGI IMG/M metagenome (GOLD analysis project Ga0316189, IMG submission 204930) | Coastal sediment microbial communities from Maine, United States - Lowes Cove worm burrow | ecosystem: Environmental > Aquatic > Marine > Coastal > Sediment | place: USA: Maine... | reverse complement strand
TGCTCACAGATGCAATTGCAAATACAATGATGGTCAGGGCAATGATGTAAAAAATAATTCTTTCCATAAGTTTAATCTTCCACTCCCGGTAATAGTTTTGAACCTGGTTCGTTTAATACCCGTGTTAGGGCAGTTCTATCGTAAACGGAATTTTCAAAGTTTTGGCCCCATTTTATGGCGTCTGTGGGACATACATCTATACAAAGGCCACACATGGTGCACATGCTCAAATGGTATACGAACTGATCTATTTTCTTTTTCTTCTTACCTGTTTCCTCGTCAATTCCCCGATCCCAAATTATCTCTATGGTACCATTAGGGCATGCGATCTCACATTTTTGACAGCCAGTACATCGATGTCGGTTTTCTTCGTCATGTGGCATGATCACTTCCCCACGAAAACGATCGAACATTTTTAAGGTTTCCCTATTATCCGGATATTGCTGGGTAATGGCTCCTTTTCTGGAGCTTAAAAAATATTTCCCGGTAACGCTCATTCCTGTGAGCAATGTCTTGATACCTTTATATATTTCTGTAAAATATCCCATAGCCTTAAAATTGAATCGTTAGGTTTTGCCAGACAATGAATGCCATTAATACTATATTCATCAGATTTAAGGGCAATAGATATTTCCATTCAAGTGTCAATAATTGATCAACACGAAGTCGAGGAAACGTCCATCTGAACCACATCATTAAAAATACAAGGACCATTGTTTTTGCCAAAAACCAGAATACCCCTAAAATAGGTATCGCTTCGGTGATACCAAATGGGGAAAGCCAACCTCCAAAAAAAACGGTGGTTGCAATAGCCGCGATTATGAACATATTTATAAACTCCGCTAGAAAGAAATAAGCGAATTTCATCCCTGAATATTCAGTATGAAATCCTGCCCCAAGTTCAGATTCTGCTTCTGCCATATCAAAAGGTGCCCTGTTGGTCTCTGCAGTACCTGCGATCATATAAATCATAAAGGCTATTATTGCCGGAATATGTCCCTGAACGATCAACCAGCCATTTTTTTGGACTTCGATAATTTGCGAGAGCTGTAGACTCTCCGTAATCAAGATCATGGTCAACAACGACAATCCGATTGAAAGTTCATAGCTTATGGTCTGTACACCACTTCGCATGGCACCGATAAGTGCAAATTTATTGTTGCTACTCCATCCTCCCAATAATATCCCTATAACCCCAATAGAGGATATGGCAATTAAGAAAAAGATACCAATGTTAATATCAAAGGCATGGAATTCTTGGGTAAACGGAATTACCGCTAATGCCATCAATGCCGTTATAATTACAAAATAAGGAGCGAGATTATAGAGGAATTTATCTGCTTTTTCTGTTCCTGTCAATTCCTTGGAAAGTAATTTCAACGCATCGGCCATAGTCTGTAACAAGCCTTGGAACCCTACCCTATTTGGCCCTATTCTAAGTTGAAACCAAGCGGCGACCCTTCTTTCAATCAAAACCAAAAATAAGCCTGCCACCGAGAATATTCCGAGGTATACAAGAGCGATCAGTACCATTTCAACAATGCTGGCCACATTCTCGGACATAATGCTGAATAGCCAATCATGAACTCCTTTTGTTATGCTTAAAGCCTTGGTCATATTATTATCTATCAATATCTGGTATTACCAAATCCAGTGTTGCCATTGTTGCTACTAAGTCCCCGATCTTACCTCCAATCGCAATATGATTCAATAAGGATAAATTGGAGAAGCCCGGAGATCGGAATTTAAGGCGGTATGGACTTTTGGTTCCGGTACTTATTATATAAACCCCTAATTCGCCCCTCGCTGTTTCCACTTTTTGATAAAATTCCCCTTTTGGTAATTTTATCACTGCATTGGTGGTCACCCGGTGTTCACCTTCAGGAATATTATCTATCAATTGCTCTATGATCGACATTGATTCCCACATTTCCTGGATCCGTACCTGATACCGCGCAAAAGTGTCGCCCTCCGTTTTTAAGGATTCATTGAAACTTACCTTATCCAGTGCACTATATGGATGGTGTTTTCGTACATCACAAGAATACCCTGATGCCCTGGCCACCGGACCGGAAGCCCCGAATGAAATAGCATCCTCCTTGGTTAGTATCCCAACCCCTTTGGTTCTTTTATGAAAAATGACATTGCCGGTCAAAAGCCTGTCGTATTCCGGAAGTTTGGTTTTGAAATGGACAAGGAAATCTTTGACCCTTTGAACGAAATTTGGATGTATATCAAACATTAATCCACCGGGTACATTGTAGTTCATGGTCAATCTTGCACCGCAGGTTTCCTCAAAAATATCATTGATCAATTCCCTATCCCTAAAGCCATAGAAATAGGTGGTGAGAGCGCCAACATCCATACCCATAACGCCCCACCATAAACAATGGGAAGATATTCTGGTCAATTCGCCGATAATGGTGCGAATGACCTTTACACGTTCAGGAATTTCCAATTGTAAAGCATTTTCAACGGTCAAACAAACCGCCTCGTTGTTTATGTTGGAGGAAAGATAGTCCATACGGTCGGTGAGATGAACAATTTGCTGATAGCTGTCACGTTCACACATCTTTTCTATAGAACGATGTATGTATCCGAGATCAGGCTCAACTTTTCTAATGATCTCACCATCTATGGTCAGCAATAATCTGAGTACTCCATGTGTAGCAGGGTGTTGTGGCCCCATGTTAATGAAGTATTCTTCAGACTTAAAGTTGGTTTCCTTAGTGGTTGTTTCCATGGTCAATTATTTGATAACCATATTGATCTCGTCCTCATAATCTTTCCGAAGAGGGAAGCCCTCCCATTCTTCGGTCAAGAACAATCTTTTTAAATTCGGGTGATTATTGAATTTGATCCCAAAAAAATCAAATACCTCACGTTCATGAAATTCTGCGGTGGCCCAAAGGTCATATACGGTATCAAGGGTTGGATCTTCCCTATCGGCGGTATGTACCTTGACTACTACGATGTGTCTATGTATGGTAGATTCTAAATGATATACAACGCCAAGCTCAGCTCCCCAATCCACTCCAGAAAGACAAAACAAATAGTCGAACTTGGTCTGTTCATCTTGTTTTAGTCGTTCCATTAAGGAATGTAATTTCTCTGGTGCTACCTTAATGTTCAAAAATTGGGAGCCTTCTTCATTAAATTCCAAAAGGCTGGGATTAACAACGATCTCCTCTGTTGGTAAAGCTTCATCAGAAGTAGGGGCTTCCTTTTTTTCCGGTGGGAGTGTTGCCTCCGGATTTGGATACCAGCTACCTATCAATGCTTGTAAAGCTTCGTTCGTCATTTATTGTTCATTAAAGACCTTCATCGAACCCGTCGATCGGATTCTTTTTATGTTTCATGCTCTCCGTACGGATCTTATCCTGTAGCATTAGCATTCCCTCCAACAGGGCCTCCGGTCTAGGAGGGCATCCCGGCACATAAACATCTACAGGGATTACATGATCGGCACCTTTTACAACAGAATAGGTATTATAGAAAAAGGGACCGCCCGAAATGGCGCATGCTCCCATGGCGATTACATATCTAGGTTCTGCCATTTGGTCGTACAGGCGTCTTAAAACAGGAGCCATTTTGTTTACAATGGTGCCAGCGATAATAATCAAATCAGCTTGTCGAGGTGAGGGTCTTGCCACTTCAAATCCAAATCTTGAATAATCGTGTCGTGCCGCACCGGTCTGCATCATTTCTATGGCACAACAACTTGTTCCAAAATAAAGTGACCATAATGAATTTGACCTACCCCAATTGATGATTTTATCCAAGGAGGTAACGATTACATTGGCTCCGTTCCCAGCTGGGATAACCTTTCCTGGAAAATCTTCTGGTATTTTCGGTGTGTTTTCTATTCCCATTTCAGTGCTCCTTTCTTCCATGCATATACTAATCCTAAACCTAAAATCACTAAGAAAATCAATACTTCGATAAATGCTATGGCCCCAATGTCCTTGAACACGACTGCCCAAGGAATAAGAAATGCTACTTCCACATCAAAGATCAAAAACAAGATAGCGAATAAATAATAACCAACTTTAAACTGTACCCATGTAGGTCCTATAGTGGTCATTCCACTCTCATAAGGTTCCCTTTTCTGCAGATTGTCTGATTTATGGGAAACTAAATTGGATAAAAAATTAGCACCAGCAACCATGACGATTCCGGCAAGTAGAAATACAATAATTGCTTCTGATCCCATTTACTATGCTTTTAAAATACGCTATAAATATCCCCAGAGAAAAAGAGGTCGTCTGTTTTAGTGAAATTGGAATCTGATTTTACCTGTTCGGTAAGCGCATCTTCACGTTCTTCAAGGGTCACATCATCAAAACTCCTTATAATACCTGTAACCATAGGATATTCTAACCTTACCAGCATTTGATGCAGCGTGGGATCTTCCAACTTGGCATTATGCACCAATACATCTTGTTCTGTAATGTTATTTTCCCCAATTGTGACCGTTTCCAATTTGAGCCCGTTTAAAACCAGCCCTTTGTTACGTTCTTTTCCGAAGATCATGGGTTTCCCATGCTCTACATATAGCATTTGATCCTCGCGAACGGCTTTATCTGTAAATTTTGTAAAACAGCCATCATTGAATATAGGGCAATTTTGCAACACCTCGATTAGCGATGTTCCTTTGAACTTTTCTGCTTCGATAAAAAGTTGTGTCATTTCCTTTGGGGTATTCCCAGATATTCTGGCAAAAAACCGTGCCTGTGCACCAAGTGCCAATTCACCAGCGGAAAATGGAGGTTGTGTATTCCCATAAGGGGATGATTTTGTTTTTTGACCCACTAATGAGGTAGGAGAGAACTGTCCCTTGGTCAACCCATATATTTCATTATTGAACAAAATGATGTTCAGATCAAGGTTTCTTCGCAGAACATGTATAAAATGGTTTCCACCAATGGCCATAGAATCTCCATCCCCTGTTATGACCCATACGCTGAGGTCAGGGTTTGCCAATTTCACGCCAGATGCAACGGCAGGGGCCCTACCGTGAATGCTATGCATTCCATAGGTATCCATATAATAGGGAAAACGGGATGAGCAACCGATTCCGGAAATGAAAACGACGTCTTCTTTTTTAACCCCCATTTCTGGAAGTGCCTTTTGCATAGATCGTAAAATAACATAGTCGTCACAGCCTGGACACCATCTTACTTCTTGGTCGCTTGAAAAATCTTTGTAAGTATATTCTTTTACTGCTGCTTCCATAATTATTTTACTAATGATTTAAATTTTTGGGTCAACTCAAGATTTGCGAATGGCAAACCTTGTACCTTATTTAATTGCTGGTATTCGAATTCATCGTGATTTATTCTTAATACCTGGACAAATTGTCCGCTATTCAATTCACAAACAATGATCTTCTTGAATTTTTTGAAGATTTCAGCTGTGTTTTTAGGAAGCGGATTTATATAATTAAAGTGGGCAAACCCGATATTCGAATACCCATCATCATTCATTTGTTTTACGGCAGAATGTAAACTACCATAGGTGCCACCCCATCCAACGACCAATAAATCCCCTTCTTGGGCAAATTCTGTTTCCAGGTCTGGGATATAATTTTGGACCCTTTTTACCTTTTCCGCCCTTATTTTTGTCATGAACTCATGATTGTCGGGTATGTAGGATACATTGCCAGTAACACGGTCTTTTTCCAGACCTCCGACCCGATGTTCCAGTCCACTGGATCCGGGAATGGCCCAATTACGTGCCAAACTCTCTTCATTACGATCGTAAGGATGCCAATTTTCATGACCTTCCTTAATTACATTATTTTTTATTTCTGGCATATTTTCAACCGACTTTATTTTCCAAGGAGCGGAACCGTTGGCAATATAGCCATCGGTAAGTAACAACACAGGTGTCATATGTTCCAAGGTAAGTTTGGCCGCCTCGTAGGCATAATCGAAACAATTTGCAGGAGTACTTGCTGCAATAACAATAATCGGACTTTCTCCATTTCGACCATACATTGCCTGTAAGAGATCGGATTGTTCTGTTTTGGTCGGTAGTCCAGTCGATGGCCCTCCCCTTTGTACGTCTACTACGACCAGGGGCAATTCGATCATCATGGCCAATCCTAACGCTTCGCCCTTTAAGGCGAGGCCAGGTCCAGAAGTGGTGGTGATGGCAAGATCCCCAGCAAAAGAAGCCCCAATGGCCGATGTAATACCGGCTATTTCATCTTCGGCTTGAAGGGTTTTGACCCCAAAATGTTTATGTTTAACCAATTCATGCAAAATATCAGAGGCTGGGGTTATTGGGTAAGACCCCAAGAAAAGTTCCAATCCGGATTTTTCAGCGGCGGCTAAAAATCCCCAAGCAGTAGCGGTATTCCCCATAATGATCCTATAGGTACCAGCTTCCATTTTCGCCGGAGCAATTGTATACGCATTTGGTATGAGTTCCAGCGTTTCCGCAAAATAGAATCCAGCGTTCAATACCTTGGTGTTGGCTTCTATTATTTGAGGTTTGCTCTTGAATTTCTTATTGAAGAAGTCTATGGTATACTCAGGGGAGCGGTCGTACATCCAGTAGACCATGCCAAGGGCAAACATATTTTTACTTCGGGTAATACTTTTGTTGTCAAGTCCCTCTACCTGTTTCAAGGATTCTTTGGTCAAGGAGGTCATCGCAACTTCGATTACCCTATAATTCTCAAGACTTCCATCCTCTAGGGGATTTGATTCATACAATGCTTTTTCTAGGTTCTTTTTGGAAAAGGCATCTGTATCAACAATTACGGTATGTCCTGGTTTAAGGGCATGTAGATTGGTCTTTAGGCCTGCAGGGTTCATTGCCACCAAAAGATCAACGTTATCCCCGGGCGTACTGATCTCTACACTTCCAATATGTACTTGAAAACCAGAAACACCATATAAACTTCCTTGAGGAGCCCTAATTTCCGCTGGATAATTCGGAAAGGTGGCTACATCGTTTCCGAACATAGCGGATGTATCTGAAAATTGGGTTCCGGTCAACTGCATTCCATCTCCAGAATCACCTACGAACCGGATGATTACTGCTTCTAATTGCTCTTGTTTGACCTCTTCTTTCGCTGTAATCATAAATGTGGGATTTTAAAACAGAATATTTTACTATATTTAATTATCAAAATAGTATTTTTAAGTGTCAAATATAATTTCACCTATAGCATTGTAATATGACATTTGTCATTAAAAGTAATTGTTCTATACTTTAATTTCGTTTGCTATATAAAAATAAACAAAAATGGCTATTATTATTACAGATGAATGCATAAACTGCGATGCTTGCGTTTCTGAGTGTCCAAACAATGCTATTTATGAACCAGATCAGGAATGGGCTTATTCCGATGAAACGGCCTTAAGCGGTATGGTTACTACCCCTTCGGGAGCAGAGGTTGACGCTGATGCTGAAAATGAACCCGTTTCCGATGAGTTTTATTTTATAGTAACGGATAAGTGTACAGAATGCAAAGGTTTCCATGAGGAACCGCAATGTGCTTCGGTATGCCCCGTAGATTGTTGTGTTCCTGATGAAGATCATGTAGAAACCGAAGAGGTTTTATTGGCCAAGAAGGCCTGGTTACATGGGGAATAATTCTTCTGCTCAATGTATATAACTCATTAAAAGCCTTTGGAAACAAAGGCTTTACGTCTTTTATTGATGTGGCTTAATGCCATACCTCTTGTATATTGGTAAGGTCACTCCAAAGGATGTAATATGCACTTCTATTTTCACATTGGCATAATCAAGACCTGACAAATGTCATAGTATTCCTTTCATTCTACCACTACTTTTATTGCAATTTTTATAACCCAATGCCGCTGTAATAAGTGAATTGCGTACAATAAGGGTAATAACTTCTCTACTGCTTCGGTGTTGTTAACAAGCGATGAATACCATGGAAAAAAAATCCAAGAAGCTAATTTGTGACGCTAACGAAGCCGTTGCCATTGTAGCACATAAGACGAATGAGGTGTGTGCCATTTATCCCATTACACCCGCATCTCCCATGGGAGAACATGTTGATGTATATAGTTCAAAAGAGCAAGAAAACATTTGGGGGAATATACCGCGTATTGTAGAAATGCAGAGTGAAGGTGGGGCCTCAGGGGCCGTACATGGTTCCTTGCAGGCGGGTGCACTCACCACAACATTTACCGCTTCCCAAGGTCTGTTGTTGATGATTCCCAACATGTACAAGATCGCTGGGGAACTATTACCTAACGTGATACATGTTGCCGCACGTACGGTGGCTACACACGCATTATCAATATTTGGAGATCATTCCGATGTTATGGCTGCAAGGCAGACCGGATATTCCATGCTATTCGGGGGATCTGTTCAGGAAGCCATGGATTTTGCCTTGATCTCGCAGGTCGCTACCTTGAAATCCAGAGTACCATTCCTAAATATTTTCGATGGTTTTCGAACTTCCCATGAAATTTCAAAAATCGACGCTATACCTGATGAGGTACTAAAGGAAATGATGCCTGAAGAGAAGATCATGGATCATAAAAATCGCTCCTTGGATCCTGATCATCCTGTTATAAGGGGTACTTCCCAAAACCCTGATGTTTTCTTCCAAGCCCGTGAAGCGGCAAACACCTATTATGAAAAAGTACCGAAGATCGTTGAGGAAACCATGAACGAATTCTATGAGCATACCGGACGTAGATACAGCCTGTTCTATTATTTGGGCCATCCTGAAGCCGAACGTGTCATTCTGATCATGGGTTCGGGTCAAGGTGCCACAAGGGAAGCCGTAAATGCCATGGTAGACAAAGGAGAAAAAGTAGGCGCATTGTTCATTCGTTTGTTTAGACCATTCTCCATGGAACATTTTATTAATGAACTGCCAACTTCTGTTAAGAAATTAGCGGTTTTGGACCGTACCAAAGAACCAGGTAGCCTAGGGGAACCCTTGTATTTGGATGTTGTTGCTGCCCTAAATGAAAGTGATAGGGATATGCCAACAGTCGTAGGTGGGCGTTATGGCTTATCCTCAAAGGAATTCACGCCAAAAATGGTAAAAGGTATTTTTGACGAATTGGATAAGAAACACCCCAAAAACCATTTTACTATAGGGATCAATGATGATGTTACCCATACCAGTTTGGCCATTGATAAGAATTTCAAGCTTGAGCCCAATACCTTTAACTGCATGTTTTATGGACTTGGTTCTGACGGAACCGTAGGAGCCAACAAGAACTCAATAAAAATAATAGGCGATACCACCGATAATTATGTACAAGGGTATTTTGTATATGATTCCAAAAAGGCAGGCGCCCAAACAATTTCGCATCTGCGTTTTGGACCGGAGCCGATATATGCTTCCTATTTAATTGAAAAAGCTGATTTTATCGCAAGTCATCAGTTCAATTTTATAGAGAAGTACAATATGTTGGCAGATTTAAAAAGTGAGGGGACATTTTTATTGAATTGCCCTTATGAAAAGGATGATATTTGGGAAAGACTCCCCAAAACATTTCAAAATGAGATCATCGATAAGAATGTGAATTTTTATATTATCGATGCCACTAAGGTTGCCCATGAATCTAATCTGGGTAAACGTACAAATACCATACTGCAAACCTGTTTCTTCGCTATTTCTGGAATTCTACCTAAGGAAGAAGCGATACAAAAAATCAAGGATGCCATTGTAAAAACATATTCACATAAAGGAGATCAGATCGTAAAAATGAATTTTGAGGCGGTTGACAATTCATTGGCCAACCTGCAGCGGGTAGAATATCCTAATAGTGTAAGCAGTGAGATAGCGTTGAAATCCGCTATGACCAATGCTCCTGATGGATTTGTAACCGAAGTCTTGGAACGGATATTGGGCGGCTTTGGAGATGAACTTCCCGTAAGTGCTTTTCCTGTTGATGGTACCTTCCCAACAGGAACGACCCAGTATGAAAAGAGTGGGATTGCAGATTTTGTTCCAATTTGGGACGATGAGGTTCTTTGTACCCAATGTAATAAATGTGTTGCCATTTGTCCGCATGCAGCGATCAGGGCGAAAGTTGTGCCGAATGACATGTTGAAAGAAGCTCCTAAATCGTTAAAATCAGTTCCGGCAAAAGGAAGGCCATTTGTT
>Ga0316189_10007770_pt1 | contig 10115 bp, 6 predicted proteins | sample LowCovwburrow_MG_FD_204930 | JGI IMG/M metagenome (GOLD analysis project Ga0316189, IMG submission 204930) | Coastal sediment microbial communities from Maine, United States - Lowes Cove worm burrow | ecosystem: Environmental > Aquatic > Marine > Coastal > Sediment | place: USA: Maine... | reverse complement strand
ATATTGAGCAAAAAGGTGGTGGGAATTATTTAAAAGAGAATACCACTTGGGCTAAACAGAGTATTGCACATAATACATTGGTGCAAAATGAAAAATCTCAATTTAATGGAAAGTATACTATTGGAAGCAAGTATCATTCTAATAAGTATATATTCAGTGTTGAAGATGAAAATATTCAAGTTGCCAGTGCCAAAGAGGAAAATGCTTATCCAGGAACTAAGATGCATAGAACTATGGTAACTATAAAAGATGAAGATTATCAAAATCCTTATGTACTTGATATAATGCGTGTGTCATCTGAAAACTCAAACCAATACGATTTACCATTTTACTTTTTAGGTCAAATTATGCAAACAAATTTTGATTATAACAAATTGGATGTGCCTGAAGTTTTAGGAAATTCTGATGGTTACCAGCATTTGTTTAAAGAAGCCAGTGCAAATGCTAAAGGAGAAAATGTAAAATTAAACTGGCTGCAGAATAACAAGTTTTATACATATTCTGTAGTCACTTCTAATAATGATGCGGTTATTTTTGCTAGAATAGGAGCAAATGACCCAGACTTTAATCTGCGAAATGAACAAACACTAATTTTAAGAAAAAAGAATGCAAAGGATGCATTGTTTGTTGCGACAATAGAATCTCATGGAACCTATTCTCCTGTGTCTGAGTTAGCTGTTAATGCATATAGTAATATAGAAAATGTGTCTGTTTTATTAGATTCAAAAGAATATACGGCAATTCAAATTAATACAAAAAACGATAAATCAAAAGTCTTTATCGTTTCAAACGAAAACAATGATAAAGAATCAGCGCATACATTATCAATAAACAATAAAGCGTATACCTGGAGAGGTTCTTATATATTAACAGAAAACAAATAAATTATGAAACGATTTAGTGAAAAGTACATCATTACAAAAGAAATGAAATGGGAAGAGCTTGGTGGAGGAGTATCAAGAAAGTTCTTAGGTTACGATAACCAAATCATGATGGTAAAAGTGAAATTTGAGAAAGGAGCATTAGGTGCCCCACATCAACATTTTCACACGCAAGCTACCTATTGTGTTTCAGGTAAATTTGAATTTGAAATTGATGGAGTAAAGCAAATTATAGAAACAGGAGATGGAGTGTATATAGAACCTAATTTATTGCATAGTGCAATTTGTTTGGAAGAAGGGATTCTAATTGACACATTTAGTCCAGTAAGAGAAGATTTCTTAAGTGGTGGTGGAGTATCTTATTTTGGAGATAAATAGTCATAAGAAAAAATTCTGCTAGCCTAATCCGGGAAGATTTCATGGCGTAAAGTGTTAAAATCAATAAAAAACTTTTTTTAACGAAATAATAACATATATTTGGTTATCCAAATTGGTAAACCAGTTTGGATAACCAAAGAGCAAAAATAAAATCAACTTAAGATCTAACGCAACTAAATTCAATATTCAATGAAATTAAATACATAGAAAATAAAAAAGGATAGGTGCACGCCTATCCTTTTAAAAAAAAGATCACTTCTTATGAGAGGGAAGTAATACTTAAAACATGTAATACTTTACAATAAACATGCTTTCTGCTAAAATAGTAAAATTCATTGACTTCTTCAGAAACATTGTGCTCGTGTAAGGTAAAGGACCTTGAGATTTTAACATCTCATTTATTAATACTTGAAGAGGGTATTAATTAAATAAATAGTATGAACATAATAAGATCACAAATGAATTTAAAAACGAAACTAACTTTAATCGTAGTATTGCTGTTCAATATTACATTATTTGCGCAAGACGCATATCAGTTATCCGGTACGGTGACTGATGAGGCGAATGTTCCCATTCCTGGGGTAAACGTTGTTATTTTAAATACAACACGGGGTACGGCAACAGATTTTGATGGTTTATTCCAAATCGAAGTTGCAAATGGCGAAGAGCTACAATTTTCTTATTTGGGCTATTTTAGCCAAACAGTTGAAATTACTGGCCAAGATCAATTGAATATTGTTTTAGTAGAGGATGCTGCACAACTAGAAGAAGTCGTAGTAGTGGGTTATGGTACTCGAAAAAAATCTCATTCAACGGGAGCAATTGCCAAAATAGGAGGTGATGATGTTGCCGCTGTACAGACTGCACGTGTGGATGATGCATTAGCAGGTAAGTTACCAGGTGTATTTATTCAAAATCAAGACGGTTCTCCAGGTGCAGCTCCAAAAATTCAAATTAGAGCAGCGTCTTCTATTTCAGGTGCGTCTAATCCGCTAATTGTTGTCGACGGATATCCAATTTCAGGAGGTATAGAAACTGTTAATCCAAACGACATTGAAAGTTTAGAGGTTTTAAAAGATGCCGCTTCTGCTGCTATTTATGGTTCTAGAGGGGCAAATGGGGTTATTTTGGTTACAACTAAAAAAGGAAAGTCGGGTAAAGCTACTTTTAGTTATAATACTTACACGAGCACTTCAAGCAAATACAGAAAAAATATACTTTCGTCTGCTTCAGAATGGGCTGCTCACGCAAGAACTGAGATTGCTGCTGGTAATTGGACTAGTACAGTTGCTACACAGGATCCAGCTTTTTTAGAATATAGATTAAGTGCCTATGAGAATTCACCTGGTGCTATAAGTTCAGAAGATTGGCTTTTTCAAAATGGTAATACTATGAGTCATGACTTTAGTATGAGCGGAGGTACTGATGATGTAAATTACTTTGCTTCAATTGGTTATCAGAATGCTGAGGGTGTTGTAATTACGCAGGGTTATGAAAGATTAAACGCGCGTTTGAATGTTGATGCTAAATTGGGAGACAAATTCAAGACAGGAGTAAGTTTCAATGGATTTACATCCGATAGAGATATCTTAGGTCATGACATGAGAGATCTAAATAGAGCATATGGTGTTCATCCTGTTTACCATACAGCAGAGTCTATTGCATTCGTTCAAGGATTGGATGCACAAGCCCAGAATTTGGGATTAGCTGCATTTGACGATGGTTATAGAGGTTCGGGTTATGAAGCAAATAGCATTTATGCATTAGAGCCTGGTATGTCGGCGCAAGATTGGCATTATGGTAGGGCTAATAATGGTATTGGAGGGTCTGGTGATGCAGGTCCTGCAACGAAGCTTGACAATACGGATACTTGGGAAAAAACGTTTTTCGGTAACGTTAGTGGATATCTGCAATACAGTATCATTGATGGGTTGAATTTAAAAACCGTATTAGGAGGTGATATGAGAGATACCCAAAACTATACACATAGATTACTTGGGTTTGATTCTAGAGCGAGGGATTCTCAAACTTACATGAATCAAACAGATTTAAAAGTAACTTCTGTGTTAAGTGAAACTACTTTAGGTTATGCAAAAGTGATTGGTAAGCATGATATATCTGCAGTAGCTGGTATTGAATTTCAAACTACCTCTTTCATAGGAACCGCTTTAGCTGGTGCAAATGTACCAGATACCGCTATTCTTAATTACAACCTGCTTAATCCTGAAGATATTACCGTAACGGAGAGGAAAGAGACTAGGAATAGAGAGAGTGTTTTTGGAAGAATTAACTATGCGTTTGACAATAAGTATTTAGCGTCTGTTTCTATTAGAAGAGATGGTGATTCTCGTTTCGGAGCTAATAAAAGACATGAAACATTTCCTGCGCTTTCATTAGGGTGGAATGTGCACAATGAGTCTTTTTTAGAAGGTAGTGATGTGTTGAGCAAATTAAAACTAAGGTTTAGTACCGGGTCTTTAGGAACTACTTCTTTTTTAGGGTCTTATGATGCATTAAGTCTTTTGTCTCCTCAAGCAACAGTATATGGGACAGGATTTCTAATCCCGTCAAATTCAGCAAACGAAAATCTAACTTGGCAAACTAATACAGAGACTAACTATGGTATTGATTTAGGGTTTTTAAATAACCGTATTACATTGGGTGTAGATTACTATACCTCTGATATTGAAGATATCTTAATTAATCAAGCTCAATCTGAAGTATTAGGTAACCCAAGTTCAATACTTAATGTAGGTGATGTGAGAAGTTCTGGATTGGAGTTTGAATTAAGTGCAAATCTAATCAATAACGATAATTTCTCTTGGAGTATGAGTGCTAACTTATCTACGGTTGATACGGAAATTAAATATTTAGGTGGTTTAGATGAATTACCTCAAACAATTTACGGACAAAGTGGTAGAGGTCCAGTATTTAGAAATTATGTAGGTGGCGGAATTGGTGAAATGTGGGGATTAGAGACCATTGGAGATGTTGAAATGGATTATATAGCAGATGGTACAAGACACCCTGATGTTCAAACTGGAGAATCTTATGTGGTAGATCAAAATGGTGATGGTGTAATTGATAGAACAAGAACTGTTGCTGATGGAGGTGATTTAGTTAAAATTGGTGAAAATACACCAGACTTTTATTGGGGAATGTCACATAATTTAAGTTATAAAGCTTTTGATATGTCATTACAATTCCAGGGATCTCAAGGAGGAGAACTTTATAATATAGACCCTCATTACTATTCATCGGAATTTGGTGGTAGATTGGATTATGCTAGGTTGGATGCTAATGACGATGGTATTGCTGATCATAATGGAGAGTATTATGAAAGAAATAGAAATCAAACAGACGCTTATATTCAAGATGCCTCTTTTATTGCGTTAAGAAACCTAACTATTGGTTATACACTTCCTGAAGATTTGATTGATAAAATAGGCTTGAGTTCTATTAGAGCGTATGTTGCGGCAACTAATTTATTATACATAATGGGAAGTGATTATACCTCGTACAACCCAGAGGGTGTTAAAACTTCAGGTAGTGATTATTTAGGACCAACAACATATGGTGCGCAAGTAGGTGCGAGTCCAGTTGTAAGAAGTTTTACTGTAGGTTTAAATGTTAATTTTTAAATAAAAAAAATGAAAAATATATTTTTATTATTGGGATCGCTGCTGTTGATAACAGCATGTTCCTCAGATTTGGAGCAAGCACCACCTAATTTTGCAAGTGCAGATTCTTTGACAGATTTTGAGGGCGTTTTGAGTGCCGCATATTTCTATCAGCTTGGTGCAGTTACGCCAATGGCAGTAATGGGTGAATTTAGAGCTGACAATGCTTTTATGTTCGAAGCTCCGTATACTGAATTTGATGTTTACACTAATAATTTAACGACTATGGAAGATCAATTCTTCGGTCCTTTGTATACGGCTTTATACAAGTCAATATTAAGTGCGAATAGTGTAATTGAAAATTCTTCAGATGCAACTCAAATAGGTGAAGCAAAATTTTTAAGGGCATTGTCCTATTTTAAACTAGTGCAAGTTTTTGGTGATGTTACTGTAAATTTATCTGCCACTCCAAGCCTAACAGATACATCCATTTTAGTAAGGCAACCGGCTGCTGACGTTTATAATAACGTTATCATTCCTGATTTGAATGATGCTATAGCTGCTTTAGGTACAACAATTGTAGATGGGAGGGCGTCTAAATACGCTGCTCAAGGAATATTAGGGAAAGTATACATGAGCATGGGTGATTTTGGCAATGCGGAACCGCATCTTGCTGCTGTTGTAAACGGAGCTGCTGGTGCAGGAATTAGTTTAAATGGCGACTTTACTGATATTTTTGGTGCGGATAATGAGGTGGAGAATTCTGAAATCATATTTTCAAACCAAATATTAAGTTCTATCTCAGATGAATATTCTTTTGCTTCCCGTTTTTGGAATTGGTTCGTAGGAGATGATTCAAAATCTGATTTTCCTGTTGATCCAGATTTAGTTGCTGCTTTTGACGCTAGTGATGCTAGTGGTGGAGGAACTGATTTAAGAAGAGCGGTAACACTTCATGCAGATGGTACAACGGCTATAAAATTTCCAAAAGATGAAGGTTTAGGTTCTGAACATGACTGGATAGAACTAAGATTAGCAGATGTTATTCTGTTGTATGCGGAAACATTGAATGAAAATGGGTCTCCTGCTTCAACGGTACTTCCTTTATTGGATGATATAAGAACCAGAGCAGGTTTAAATAGTTTAACTGGAACAGTAAGCTCACAAGCTGATGTTAAACAGGCTATTCTAGACGAAAGAAGATTGGAGTTGGCCTTTGAAGGACATAGATGGTTTGATTTGGTTAGGACAGGAACTGTTGACACTGAAATGGGTGAAACGATTAATAGCAATTATTATGTGTTTCCTATTCCCATCTCGGAAATTCTAGCAACCGATGGAGTGATTACGCAAAACCCTGGATACTAAAATCATCGATAAGATTATAAATACTAGTAATTTATTGAATTAGTTTTTAAAAATTTACCGATCTAAAAATTAGATCGGTAAATTTCTCTTAGCTCTGACAACACAAGTATTCCCAGTGGTTTAGAAACCTCAAAGTGCACTTTCTTGGCAGACATTTGTCGAGTAGCCATAAATGGAATAATGGAGAATATTTTAAATGATAGAGATTCAATTGTTTATGATAACATGCAAATGAAGAAATGAAGTGTTTTTGAAAATTATTTTAAAGCAGGCAACTTTTTTCAGAGCAGGGATGAGGGTGCCTATGCCAAAGTGAATTTTTTCGAATTGGAAGTTACACATTGAAAACCTTTTAGAATAATAGATTAATAGTATTTGGGTAGCATTGGTTATGTTATTTATTGGAATTGAGTTGTTTGAGTTAGTTTTTTTTGGCCATACTGGCCCTATAATGGGCCAGTATGGCAAATAAAAGGCAAAGGGATAAAGGTTTTTGACTTTATTTGTATTAAATTCAACAAACCAATCTGGTTAACCAATTCTAGAGAGCAAATAATTTAAAAGCTTATGAAATTTGAAATCCACACCAAATCCGAACAGCGAGAAGCTCAAAAAGAGATAATTACGAACCTTAAGGACTTAATAATATATAAAAATTTGGAACCTGGCGATAAACTGCCATCGGAGCGCATGTTATCTGAAAAGTTCGGTGTTAGTAGGAGTAATTTAAGAGAGGCCATTCAGAAGCTAGAGTACTATGGCATTTTAATATCTAAGCCCCAAAGCGGAACATTCATAGCTAATATAGGACCAGTGGCAATGAAAGGCATGCTTGAGGATATACTTAGACTGGATGATCCAGATTTTAAATCCTTGGTAGAGACCCGGATTTTATTGGAATTAAAAACTTCCAGATTAGCGGCGTTGCGCAGAACAGACAAAGATTTAACTCAAATGAGGCAAGCATTGGATGCTTATAATGCCAAGGTTTTAAACGGCGAGGATGCCGTACAGGAAGACCTGTTGTTTCATCTGTCGATTGCAAAGGCCAGTGGTAATAGTACAATGAACACATTTATGTTGTTGATAACCCCAGAGATCATCACCAATTTTGAGAAATACCATCTTTGTGATGAAAATCAAGCATTTAGAGGAATTCAGGAACATAAGGATATTTATGATGCCATTAAATTGCAAGACCCAAGTTTGGCGAAAGAGAAAATGAAAGTGCATTTTAAAATGCTATATGAATATGTCTATGACATAAAAGTCTAAAAACTAAATATTAAATCCAAGAAGATGAAAATGCACGCTTTTATCTTCTTACTAAATAAAGAGAGGGAAGAAGAAATACTTAAATCATTAATACTTTAAATTCCATGGTATTTATACTTCAATTGAATACTGCTAAAGTCTTTTCTGTATTATTTAAGTAATTCTGATTGATCAAATAATGTTACTATTCCATATCCCCATAAAGGGTTGGATTCTGGACAATGACAATCAAAAAATTCCCTTTAACTAAACCAAATATTATGAAAGTCAATGGATTAAGATGGTGGGTTATTGGGTTAATTGCTTTAGCCACGGTAATAAACTATATAGATAGGCAAACATTAAATGTACTTTGGCCTCAAATATCTGAAGAAATGTATCCAGATAAAACTATGGATCAACGTAAAGAGATCTTCGGCTGGATATCATCAATTTTCTTATTTTCTTATGCATTTGGTCAGGGGATTTTTGGAAAAATATTCGATAAAGTAGGAACAAGATTAGGCTTTATCTTTTCTATTGGATTTTGGTCTATAGCTACCGCACTTCATGCTTTAGCTAAAGGATTTGTGAGTTTTTCCATTTTCAGGTCAATATTAGGTGTAGCCGAAGCTGGAAACTGGCCAGGTGCCGCAAAAGGAAATGCAGAATGGTTTCCAGCTAAAGAGCGAGCTTTAGCTCAAGGCATTTTTAATTCAGGCGCTGCAATTGGAGGAATTATTTCTATTCCACTAATTGCTTTTTTGGCTATTCATTTTAGTTGGCAAATGATATTCATTTTTGTTGGATTGATAGGTTTACTATGGCTAATCCCATGGATGTTAATCGTGAAAGCTCCACCGGAGAAACATCCTTGGCTAACAGAAAAAGAAAGAAATCATATTCTTGAAATTTCCGGAAATGATACTTTAGATAAAGATGAAGAACAAATTGTAGGTTATAATCCAAAAACAGGTAAAATGTTAACCCACAAAGAGAGTTGGGGCGTAATTATAGCTTCAGCTGCTATTGACCCAATATGGTGGTTATTTGTTTTTTGGATTCCAATTTATCTATTTGAAGTTTACGGTATGAACGTAAAAGAGATAGGCATTTATGGCTGGGTACCATATGTTGGAGCAATGATTGGTGCTTGGTTTGGTGGGCTTTTAGCTCAAAACCGTATGAAAGCAGGTTGGAACGTAAATAAAACTAGAAAAACTGTAATTACCTTGGGTTGTTTAATTATGTTGCCTTGTTTCTGGTTGCTTACAGACCCAGGAAGTCCTGTAAATGCAGTAATAATAATGGCAGTTCTTTTGTTTGGATTCCAAACAGCAATTGGAAATATACAAACATTACCGAGTGACTTGTTTGGTAAAAAAACTGTAGGAACACTATCAGGATTTGCTGGAATGTCAGCAAAATTTGCTGGTGTAGGTCTTACATCTTTAGTAGCAACACTAACTATGGGAGGAAATTACACCCCTGCATTCATAGTTGGGGCAGTATTAACATTAATTGTATTAGCTAGCGTTTGGTTTTTGTGCAAGAAAATTGAACCTATTCAACCTAAAAGTATTTAAACATAACAAAATTAAATAAAATGAGTAATAAAGGTAAAGTAGCAGTTGTAACAGGAGCAACTGGTGGTATTGGATTCGCAGTAGCAAAAAGATTGGGTAAAGACGGATACACTGTAGTATTAAACGGTATTGAAGATGAAGCAGGGGCCAAAAGAGTTGAAGAGCTTAAAGCTGAAGGAATTACTGCTGAATATTATGGATTTGACGTTACTAAAGAAGAAGAAGTAACTGCAAACATCACCAAAATTGGTGAAAAGTACGGAAGGATTGATGTTCTTGTAAATAACGCAGGTGGTTTAGGTGGAAGATCCAGGTTTGAAGAAATGACAACTGAATTTTACAGATTTGTAATGGCATTAAACTTGGATTCTGTGTTTTTCGCTTCAAGAGCTGCGATACCGTTTCTTAAAAAAGGAGAACATCCTTCAATAATTAACTATACCTCAAATGCAGGATGGACCGCAGGAGGACCTGGTGCCGGTATTTATGGAACATCTAAAGCCGGAGTACATGCGATAACAAGAGCATTAGCCAAAGATTTGGCTGAATACGGGATTAGAGTAAATGCAGTATCCCCTGGTACCATTGATACACCTTTCCATGCCCAAATTAAAGCAACCAAACCAGAAGTTTTTGCTTCTTGGGCGAATAGTATCATGTTAGGAAGATTAGGTCAACCAGAAGATGTAGCTTCTGTTGTTTCATTCTTGGCAAGTGAGGATGCATCCTTCGTGACAGCTGAAACTATCCAAATTGGTGGTGGACAAGCTTTAGGAATCTAACATTAAAGAATTTCAGTAAAATTTAAATGAACAAATTTAAAGGGAAAGTTGCAGTTGTAACGGGAGGTTCTAGAGATATTGGTAAAGCAATATCTATTAAACTTGCAAAAGAAGGAGCAAAAGTAATTGTAAACTACAATAACTCTGAATCTGGTGCCAAGGAAACCGTAGCTGAAATAAAAGCTGCTGGAGGTGATGCTATTGCAGTTAAAGCTGATGTATCAAAACTAGATGATATTGAGAATT
>Ga0316189_10007769_pt1 | contig 10115 bp, 6 predicted proteins | sample LowCovwburrow_MG_FD_204930 | JGI IMG/M metagenome (GOLD analysis project Ga0316189, IMG submission 204930) | Coastal sediment microbial communities from Maine, United States - Lowes Cove worm burrow | ecosystem: Environmental > Aquatic > Marine > Coastal > Sediment | place: USA: Maine... | reverse complement strand
CCCTGCTCCGTATCGGCGGCAAAGCCCAGGTGGCAGTACTTCTTATGCACCAGGCTCTTGCCGTCATCAGACAGCGAGGAGTTCACGTTGGGAAATTCCTGTAACGCCGCAACGCAAGCCTTCATCACGAATGCCAGCGGCGTCAGGCCGATACCCCGTTCCTTCGCCGGGCCCTTCAGCTTCTGACGACGTTCCTCGAGTTCGGTAATGTCTGCCAGGTCATGCTGGGTGACGTGTGGCAGGTTGATCCAGCTCGCCTGAAGCCTCGGACCGGATATTTTCTGTATACGAGTCAGTGGCTTAGACTCGATTTCTCCAAACTTGCTGAAGTCTACTTTGGGCACTTCCGGCAACGATGCGCCGCCACCTGCAGCCGCTCCGCCCGTCATTACCGCTTTGACGAAGGCCTTGACGTCATCATGCAGCACGCGCTTCTTGGCGCCACTGCCCTCGACCCGACCAAGATCAACACCCAGCTCGCGCGCGAACTTGCGGACTGAAGGGCTTGCATGCGCTCGCGCGAATCCTGCCTCGTCAATCGTTGGCAGCGATGTCTTGGCAGCCGGCTTTTGCGCCGCTGGCACAGCTTGCTGCGTCGCAGGCTCCGCCATGCGCGTTTCGGCTGTCGGTGGCGTCTTCTCCGCTGCCTGCGGCTCAGACGGCGCGACGCCCGCTACTGCGTCGATAGTCGCAATCGGCGAGCCTTCGTTCAGCTTGTCACCAACACTGACCAGAAGGTCCTTGATCTTGCCGGCGTATGTTGCAGGCACATCCATCGCGGCCTTATCGGTTTCCAGCGTAATCAGCGGATCATCAATCTCGACGTCCTGCCCGGCCTCGATATGAACTTCAATGACTTCCACATCGTGGAAATCGCCCACGGCTGGCACAACCATCGTTTTCTCGCCGGCAGGCTCCGCCGCCGCAGACTCAGGCTGAGCCGCTGCAGGCTCAGGCTCAGCCGCTGCAGATTCAGCTGCTGGCTCTACCTGCGCGCTATCGTCCAGCGCCGGTGTAATTACTACCGTATCGCTGACCTCAATCGTCAACTTGCCGATGACGTCACCGGTAGAGACGGTGTCACCAACGTTGACGGTGAGCTCATCCACGATACCTGGCTCAGGCGACGGCACATCGATTGAGGCCTTGTCGGTTTCCAGCGTAATCAGGCCGTCCTCGCGATCAACAGAAGCACCCGCTTCGACAAGTACCTCGATAATCTCTACGTCGGAAAAATCGCCCAGATCGGGAACGACTATGTCGATTGTCTTAGACATGCTGCTGCTCCCCTATCGCTCAGAGTGTCACCGGATCGGGACGATCCGGGTCGATTCCGTATTTCTTGATCGCCTCTCCGACCGTCTTCTGGTCGAGCGCGCCATCGTCGGCGAGGGCTTTCAGCGCGGTGACTGCGACGTAGTGCCTGTCGACCTCGAAGTGCTCGCGCAGCGCCTTGCGCGCATCGCTGCGCCCATAGCCATCCGTACCCAGCGACACGAAGCGTCCGGGTACCCAGCGCTGAATCTGGTCGGGAACAACCTTCATGTAGTCAGTGGCCGCGATGTACGGGCCCGGGCGGTCCGCCAGGCACTGTTCGACATAGCACTTCTGCGGTTCCTCATCAGGATGCAGCTGGTTCCAGCGCTCGACCTTGAGGCCGTCACGACGCAGCTCGTTGAAGCTGGTCACCGACCACACATCGGTCGGCACACCGAAATCGTTCGCCAGCAGTTCCGCCGCAGCGAGAACTTCACGCAGGATGGTGCCGGAACCCATCAGCTGCGCCCTGACCTTGCCCTGACCTCCGACCTGCAGCAGGTACATGCCTTTCAGGATGCCTTCTTCGACGCCTTTCGGCATCGGCGGATGGACGTAATTCTCATTCATGCAGGTGATGTAATAGAACACGTTTTCCTGCTCAGCCATCATGCGCCGCAGCCCTTCCTGGACAATGACCGCCAGTTCGTAGGCATAGGTTGGATCGTAGGACACGCAGTTAGGCACCGTCGATGCGGCGACCAGGCTGTGCCCGTCCTGATGCTGCAGGCCTTCGCCAGCAAGCGTGGTACGACCCGCGGTTCCGCCAATCAGGAAACCACGCGTCTGCATGTCACCGCCAGCCCAGATAAAGTCACCGATACGCTGGAAACCGAACATCGAGTAATAAATGTAGAACGGGATCATCGGCACGTCATGATTGGAATACGACGTTGCGGCGGCTGCCCATGAGCAATACGCACCGGCTTCGTTAATGCCTTCCTCGAGAATCTGGCCTTTCTTGTCCTCGCGGTAGTACATCAGCTCGCCCGCATCTTCGGGCTCGTAGAGCTGCCCCTTGGAAGCATAAATTCCGATTTGCCGGAACATGCCTTCCATGCCGAAAGTGCGCGCCTCATCAGGCACGATCGGCACGATGTGCTTGCCGATCTGCTTGTCGCGTAGCAACGCCGTTAACATGCGCACGAACGCCATCGTTGTCGACGCCTCGCGCTCGCCGGTGCCATCAAGCTGCGTCTTGAATGCCTCGATACCCGGAACAGTTAGCGATGCCGACGTCTTGCGTCGTTGCGGCAGAAAACCGCCGAGCGCATGCCGCCGCTCCATCAGGTACTCGAGTTCCTCGCTGTCGGCTGCCGGCTTGTAATACGGAACATCGGCGATGTCCTTGTCGGATACCGGAATATTGAAGCGATCGCGCATCTCTTTGAGCGCATCGAGGTCCATTTTCTTCTGCTGGTGCGCCGTATTCTGGCCTTCGCCTGCGCCACCCATCCCATAACCCTTGACGGTCTTGGCGAGGATGATCGTCGGCTGTCCCTTGTGTTTGGTCGCCGCATCGTATGCCGCGTACATCTTGCGCGGATCATGGCCACCGCGATTCAGGCGCCAGATATCGTCATCCGACATATTGGCCACCATGGCCGCTGTTTCCGGATGCTTGTTAAAGAACTTGTCACGAACGTAGGCACCGTCGCGCGCCTTGAAGACCTGGTACTCACCATCAACCGTCTGTTCCATGACCTGCTTCAACAAACCGTCGCGGTCCTTGGCAAGTAACGGATCCCAGCGGGAACCCCAGACAACCTTGATGACGTTCCAGCCTGCACCGCCGAATGCGGCTTCGAGTTCCTGGATTATCTTGCCGTTGCCACGCACCGGGCCATCGAGCCGCTGCAGATTGCAGTTAACGACGAATACGAGATTATCGAGACCTTCGCGTACGGGCATGGTGATCGCACCCATGGACTCGGGTTCATCCATCTCGCCGTCACCGAGGAAGCACCAGACCTTGCGATCCGATTGCGGAATGAGTTCACGATTCTGCATGTAGCGCATGAAGCGCGCCTGGTAGATCGCCATCATTGGGCCCAGGCCCATGGACACCGTCGGGAATTGCCAGAAATCCGGCATCAGCCAGGGGTGCGGATATGACGACAGGCCGCCGCCGCCAACTTCCATGCGGAAGCGGTTGAGCTGGCCCTCGTTGAGTCGGCCTTCGAGATAGGCGCGCGCATATATACCTGGTGCAGAGTGCCCTTGCACGAACACCATGTCGCCACCATGTTCCTCACTCGGCGCCCGCCAAAAATGGTTAAAGCCAACCTCGTACATGGTCGCAGATGACGCGTAGCTTGAGATGTGTCCGCCGTACTCGGTACTCTGCCGATTCGCCTGCACGACCATAGCCATCGCATTCCATCGCAGGTAAGCCTCTATGCGACGTTCAATCGTGCGATCGCCCGGATACTCTGGTTGGCGACCGGGAGCGATCGTATTCAGGTATGCCGTGTTCGGGCTGTACGGCAGGTACGCACCGGAGCGACGTGCAAAATCGATCATGCGATTAAGCAGGTAGTGCGCTCGTTCGGGTCCGTGCTGCGTCAGCACCGAGTCGATCGACTCGATCCACTCATTGGTCTCAGCCGGATCGACGTCGTCGAAAGGATTAAATTTGTTCATATATTATTACTTGCGTGAATTAGCACTGACGTCCTGCTACGATCACCGCAACAGTGTCAGGTCATGTAGGTTATTGATTTTGGCCGTCATATTCGGCGTTTGTTCGGTACGGGTCAAGCGCATTCTCAGGGACACAATTGTATGACTTCACTACTCCCAGACAATCTCGACATTCGAGTCTATCAACGCACCGGAAAAACGGATTCTAAAGCACTTGAGCCCGCAGATCAGTTACTGCTGATACTACCTGTGAAACCTGCGGCCTCACTTTGGCGTCAGCTGCCACATGGTAGCAAGTTGCAGCAGCTGATGAAGAAACGCGCGCCCGGTTCCGTCCCTGCCCTAACGGACCGACTGCCCAACAAACGGCAGACGCTACTGGTGGCGGGCACCATCGACAAGGACGCGAGCGCATTCGAACAACTGACGCTGGGCAGAAAACTCGTCGCCGCGGCGTGCGCTGAAACAGCCGGCAGCTTAGGCATCGTTGTTGTGGGATTCAACAGCGAAACTACAGCAGCTCTGTATAACAACATGCTGGCAGCTGCGCTTGCAGCCGGATTTGCGCTACCGGCGTTCAAATCAAAGCCGACCAAAGCAACAATCAAGTCTATTCGCTTACTGGGTCTGGACCAGAAACTCGACGTGTCACGCACAGTTGCAGAGGCACAAGGCAACAACCTGGCACGCTGGCTCGCCACAATGCCGCCTAACAAGCTCGACGCCATAAACTACGGACGGCTTGTGCAGTCACTCGCGAAAGAACACGGCTGGAAGTACAAGCGACTGGCGACCAGGGAACTGGAGAAAGTCGGCGCCGGCGCGTTTCTCGCGGTTGCGCAAGGTAACGAGGATGACAGCGCGAGCATCGTGCATCTGCAATATCGACCCGACAAGAAAAACACAGCTGCTGACCTGAGCCTGGTCGGCAAAGGCATCATCTTTGACACGGGTGGTACCAACCTGAAGCCATTCCAGTCCATGCTCGACATGCATGGCGACATGCAGGGTAGCGCTGTGGCATTGGGAACGTTCCTCGCAATAACGGCCCTGCAACTGCCCATCGCCGTCGACTGCTGGCTTGCTATCACTGAAAACCGCACCGGTCCGCGGGCATACAAATCACAGGACGTCGTTACAGCGGCCAATGGCAAGACGATCCAGACAATACACACCGATGCCGAGGGCCGCATGGCGTTGGCAGACACCCTGGTACTGGCGAGCCGCGAGGAGCCAAAACTCGTTATCGATTTCGCGACCTTGACCGGCACCTGCGTGGCCGCGATCACGACGAAGTACTCCGGCGTATTCACCAACCGGGCAGAATGGCATCCACGACTCAAACGCACAGGTCAGCAGAGCGGCGAGCGCGTCTGGCCATTCCCGATTGGCAAGGAGTTTCTCGAGGCGCTGGAGAGCCCGACCGCTGACTTGATGCAATGCTCGCCCAAGGGTAGCGGTGATCACATCCTCGCCGGCAGCTTCCTCGCGGAATTCATCGAAAACGACACGCCGTGGATTCATATGGACCTCAGCGCCAGCGATAACGAAGGCGGCCTCGGCCATGTGGCATCCAAGTTCACAGGGTTCGGCGTTCGTTATACGATGAGCCTCCTGCTTGACGAGAACATTCTCGGGACCAACTAACCAGTGACAAATACTGTATCAATGGCGAACCGCTTCCGCGGTTTCATGCCCGTGGTTGTCGACGTCGAAACCGGCGGCTTCAATTGCAAGACCGACGCGTTGCTTGAAATCGCCGCGGTGTTGCTCAACTTTGATGCCGATGGCGCACTTCAGAGAGGTGAGACCATCCGCTACCACGTGAAACCGTTCGAGGGTTCCAACATGGAACCCGAGTCGCTGGCCGTGAACGGCATCGACCCTCACCACCCGTTACGACCGGCCATCGACGAACGCGATGCAATGCAACGCGTGTTTCGCGAGGTTCGACTGGCGATCCGTGAGGCCGGTTGCACTCGCGCAATACTGGTCGGCCACAATGCCGCGTTCGATCTCGGCTTTGTCAACGAAGTCATCGCGCGCACGGCAATGAAACGCTCGCCGTTCCACCCGTTTAGCTGTTTCGACACAGCCACCCTGTGCGGTATTGCCTATGGACAGACTGTACTTGCGCGCGCAGCAATCGCTGCGGGCTTCGGTTGGGATGAACAAGCGGCGCATTCCGCCTCATACGACGCGGAGATTACAGCGGACCTGTTTTGCGATGTCGTGAACCGCTTCCGCAGTGAATTCGAGCGCTCGTTCCTGACTTAGGCTTCGATGAGTTCCTTCAACTCGCCCGAGTGAAACATCTCCACAACGATGTCGCTGCCACCGATGAGCTCACCCTTGACGTAAAGCTGCGGGAACGTCGGCCAGTTGGAATAGGTCTTCAGGCCCTCGCGAACTTCAGGGTCCTCAAAGATATTGACGAAAGCATAGGGCTTGCCGATCGCGTTCAGTGCTGCGACCGCCTGTCCCGAGAAACCGCACTGCGGGAAGTCCGGCGTACCCTTCATATATAGAAGGACGTCGTTAGTTTTCAGCTGTTCTTCAATTCGTGCATTGACTTCCGTGCTCATTTTCTTGCCCTGCTCCGTCTTGTTGTTCACATTGATTGCTCGTTCGATCGACACCTGGCGCCGACCCTGAGCCGCCTATCATCAGGGCTGTGCAGCCTGACAGCAACAATAGAGTCAGCAATATCGCATAAGTTCGCATAATTCGCACCGGCGTGGAGTATCGTAAAGCTGTCCCCTATAATACAGGCTGCGCGGAGCTGCGCACACTCCCGAACCAAAACGACAATACTATTCGGAGAACAACACTAATGAATCCCCTCAAAACAGTGGCAAGCACGATTATCGCCGGCACGGTGCTGGCAGTGGTCATCGCGGTCGCAACAATGGGCGTCAGTTTCAACGCCGCCAGCTTCATCGTCTGGATCCACGTACTCGCAGGCATTACCTGGATTGGACTTCTCTACTACTTCAATTTCGTGCAGGTACCCGCACTGGCCGACGCAATGGCCGACGACGGTGGTCCCGGCGGCGCAGGCATCACCAAGTACGTCGCACCGCGGGCCCTGTGGTGGTTCCGCTGGGGCGCAGCGCTGACCTGGCTGTCAGGTGCCGCCTACCTGGGTCACCTCGGTCGCTTCCATCACGCCTTCACTCTGGGCATGCTGGAAGGCGGTATGGCATCAGACATGGTCATCGGTGTCGGCGCCTGGTTTGGCACCATCATGCTGTTCAACGTCTGGGTCCTGATCTGGCCGAACCAGAAGAAGGTTCTTGGCATCGTTGCGGCCAGTGCTGAAGAAATCGCGGCAGCCAAGAGCACGGCCTTCCTTGCCTCACGCACCAACACCCTGCTGTCTATTCCCATGCTGATGAGCATGGTCGGATATGGTCACGGTGGATTCTTCATTTAAAGCGGTCATTTCGAAGAATGTTGCAGACGCCCTTGCCGAGGATATCGGCAAGGGCGATTTAACTGCGGCACTAATAGACGAAGACGCTGTTGTCGGTGCCTCGATCATTGCGCGCGAGCCCATGACCGTGTGCGGCGAACACTGGGTCAATGAAGTGTTCGCGCAACTCGACGACACTGTGACCCTTGACTGGTATATCGGCGACGGCCAGTTCGCAGATACCGATGACGTCATATGCAAACTGGTCGGCTCTGCAAGATCGCTGCTAACGGGCGAACGAACGGCGCTGAACTTCCTGCAAACACTCTCCGCTACGGCGACCGTTACGCGAGCCTATGCCGATGCCGTAGACGGTACCGGCGCACGCGTTCTCGACACTCGCAAGACCCTGCCCGGCCTGCGCCAGGCGCAAAAATACGCAGTCACCTGCGGCGGCGGCCACAATCACCGCGAGGGTCTGTTTGACGCCATTCTCATCAAGGAAAACCATATCAGTAGCGCCGGCGGCATCGACGCCGCCTTGCGGCGCGCGAACGAGTTGCACGACGACGTATTGATCGAGGTCGAAGTCGAATCGCACGCGGAAATGCTGCAGGCACTCGATGCGGGCGCAACCCGTATCCTGCTTGATAATTTTTCCATCGCGGAATTGCAGCAGGCTGTCGCGACCAACCAGGGGTACGGCATTGCAGGCGCCGAACTGGAAGCCTCGGGCAACATTACGCTGCAGACAATTCGCGGCGTAGCAGAGACAGGTGTGGACTATATTTCGACAGGGGCCCTGACGAAGAACATTAATGCTGCGGATCTGTCGATGCTGTTTAGAATCAGCTAGGCGACTGCGCGAGTGACACGCTTCGGTTCTGACACCCCATAGCCCTGCGCATAGTCGATTCCCATACCGCGCAACATCGTTATGATCTCTTCGTTCTCGGCGAACTCTGCGATGGTACGTTTACCGGTGAGATGTCCAATCTCATTGATTGATCGCACCATCTCCCTGTCGATCGGGTCATGCAGGATTTCCTTGACGAAACTGCCGTCGATCTTCAGGAAGTCGACCGGGAAGTGCTTCAGGTAGCCAAACGATGACAAGCCTGTCCCAAAGTCATCGAGTGCAAACATACAGCCGAGTTCCTTGAGCGCATTGATAAAGCGATTCGCCTGCGAGTAACTCGCGATGGCCGCTGTCTCGGTAATTTCGAAACAGATCTTGGAAGCATCGATACCACTCATCTGGAACTGGTCGACGACGAACGGCAGGAATTTCTCGTCACCGAGACTCTGCCCGGAGAGGTTGATCGAACACATCGCCAGTCGTTCTCGTTCATCGGCCTCTGATACCAGCCAGCGGAATGCGCTGCGGATAACCCAGCGGTCGATATTCGGTGTTATTCCATAGCGCTCGGCCGCTTCGATAAACAGCCCTGGAGCGATAATGCCGCCATTTTCATCGCGCATGCGCAACAGGATTTCGTAGTGCGCACCCTCTTCCTCGACCTGCAGCGGCTGGATGGTTTGCCGGAACAGCTCGAAACGGTTTTCCTCAAGCGCGTTATTGATGCGTGCCGCCCATTGCATCTCGCGGCGCCGACGCATGAGGTCGATGTCGTTTTCCTGGAAACTGTGTATGCGGTTGCGCCCAGCTTCTTTGGCCGCCGCGCAGGCACTGTCAGCGGCACTCAGCAAGGCCGCAACGTCTTCGTTTTCTGCAGTGATAGGGACCACACCGACCGAGACACCCAGCCGGAAATTACGTTCTTCCCAGACGAACTTGTACTCGCCAATCGCCAGCCTTAGCGTCTCCGCCGTGTTCATGGCCTCTTCGAGACTGCAGCTCTCGAGCAGCACGCCAAATTCATCACCGCCAAGACGTGCGAGCGTATCGCGCCAGCGTATTTTTGATTTGAGAAGACTGCCAAGCTGCCCCAGCAGGTGATCGCCGGCGCTGTGGCCACAAGAATCGTTGACGATCTTGAACTGGTCCAGATCGAGGTACAGCAGTGCGTATGACGTTTCCCGAGCCCTGGCGCTCTTCAGCGCTCGTTCCAGCCTGCTCTCAAATTCCCGGCGATTCACGAGGCCAGTCAGAATATCGTGACTGGCGTGATAGCTCAGTCGCCTGTTCAGTTCGCGCGATTCACTGACATCATGGAACACGAGGACACCACCGGTAACGTCGCCTTTGCCATCGCGGATTGGTGATGCCGTACTTTCGATATACAGCTCGTTACCGTCCCGACGAATGAGCAATGTCGGTCGCACCGACTTGATCGATCGATTGCGGCGAATTGAAACAGCGAGCGGATTCTCCAACGGCTCGCAGGTTTCCTCGTGGAAGCCGCGGAAAATCTCGTCGATAGACCGACCGCTGGCATCATCCACTTTCCAGCCGGTCAGCTCCTCAGCCACCGGGTTTACGTATTCGACCTTGCAGTTGGCGTCTGTCGTAATGACACCGTCACCAATAGACTGCAACGTTATTTGCGCACTCTCTTTTTCACGGAATAGTGCGTCTTCGTACAACTTGCGTTCGGTTATATCGACCTCGACGCCGAGCAGTCGTCGCAGGCGCCCATTTTCGTCAGTCACGGCCTTGGCTCGACTTTGCATCCAGCGCCATTCGCCATTCTGGTGCTTCATGCGATGCATGGACTCAAAGAACGGCGTCTTGTCTTCAAGATGCGCGCGCATGCTCGCCTGCACGCGAGCCATATCG
>Ga0316189_10007768_pt1 | contig 10116 bp, 5 predicted proteins | sample LowCovwburrow_MG_FD_204930 | JGI IMG/M metagenome (GOLD analysis project Ga0316189, IMG submission 204930) | Coastal sediment microbial communities from Maine, United States - Lowes Cove worm burrow | ecosystem: Environmental > Aquatic > Marine > Coastal > Sediment | place: USA: Maine... | reverse complement strand
TCTTTAGTTGGATGATTTTCGCCTTTGAAGTTACCCACTTCATTTTTGAAGAACTTCACATAATCCTTGATCAACACCCAAGACAAGGTCGCCAATCCGTAAAACCATACGGCATATAAATGTTGGTATTTATGCACTTTTTTGAGCTTCTTTTTTGGAGACATACGAATGATCGGCAATGACTCTATGTCTTCATCATATCCATCTACATTGGTATAAGTATGATGTGCGGTATTGTGCATTTTAGTCCACATATACGCACTCGCACCATTAATATTAAAAGTGTGAGCAAACAATTTATTTATCCAAGGTTTTGATGAATATGCCCCGTGAATGGCGTCATGGCCAATATTGACGGTGACCATAGCAAAAAAGAAGCCTAGTGCCGCCCAAAGTCCATAGGACACTGGAGCACTGAAATTACCTAGTATAACCAAATAATAACTCGCCAAATAACCGGTCAAATGAAAAATAGTTTTAAAAATCATTAAGCCATTGGCACCTTTCGCAATATTACCTTCCTTGAAATAATCATTAACTCTCTTATTCAATGTTATTGCAAAATCCTTTTGGCGATCGTTACTAAATTTAAGTGGACGTTTTGGCATAAGTATGGCGTTCAAATTTGGGAGCAAATATACGATTAGTTAATGACTATATAAGGTGATTTATGTCATAAGCTTTTACGATGTGCCTTATCCAAATCATTTATCGCATGAATTGTACTTGCCTGCAAAGAAAAAAATCTATCTATTAAAGTCCAAATTATCATTCTAAATTCTATCTTGCAGCGATGGAAAATTTTGTGGTTTCGGCACGTAAATACAGACCCCTTGGCTTTGCCGAAGTAGTGGGTCAATCTCATATTACGACCACACTTAAAAACGCAATTGACAATAACCATCTTGCACAAGCCTTGTTATTCTGTGGCCCTCGGGGTGTGGGTAAAACCACCTGTGCCAGGATACTCGCGCGAATGGTCAATGGGTTTGAAGATGCGGATGCCAACAATCTTAATATCTACGAACTGGATGCTGCGTCCAACAACTCTGTTGATGATATTCGCAACCTAATCGATCAGGTAAGATATCCTCCACAGCAAGGAAAGTACAAGGTCTATATTATAGATGAGGTTCACATGCTTTCTAATGCTGCATTTAACGCATTCTTAAAGACTTTAGAAGAGCCACCTGAATATGCCATTTTCATCTTGGCTACTACGGAGAAACATAAGGTGATTCCTACGATTCTATCTCGATGTCAGATCTTTGATTTCAATAGAATTCAAGTAGGAGACATCACACATCACCTCAAAGAAATTGCAGACAAAGAAGGTGTGAAAGCCGAAGAAGAAGCTTTACATCTGATCGCTCAAAAGGCAGATGGTGCTCTTCGAGATGCGCTATCTATATTTGATCTGATCGTCACCTTTTCATCCGGTGGAGATGTGACTTATAAGTCCACCATCGAGAATCTTCATATTCTTGATTACGACTACTATTTCAAAGTGACAGACAATCTGCACTCAGAAGACATCAGTGGTTCACTTCTTATTTTTGATGAAATCCTCAAGAATGGATTCGATGGACATAACTTCCTAACTGGGCTGAGTGAGCACTTCCGCAACCTGTTAGTCTGCAAGGACAATGCGACTGTTCAGCTACTAGAAGTATCAGATGGCGTAAAACAGAAATACCTAGATCAGGCCAATGCCATTTCAGCTTCTTATCTCCTGACTGCGCTTAACATTGCCAATAAGTTTGATCAAGGATATAAAGGCAGTAAGAATCAACGACTGCATGTTGAGCTAGCACTCATGAAAATGGCTCATGTCAATGGTGCCATCACCCTATCTCAAGGACTTTCGAACGGAGAAGGATTAAAAAAAAAAGTGAGCTAAAACCTGAAGAGCCTGTTTCTCCCACCGAAACGACTACTTCTACTCCTACAACACCATCATCTTCGGTACCTAAGCAAGAGCCGGCAGTCAAAAGCAGCGCAACTCAGATTAATGCCAAAAAGCCAAAAAGTCTTCCTAAAATAAATCAACTGCTAAAGGAAGAGCCTGTGTCAGATAAATCTACGAAAATAGAGGAAGAGAAGGCAGAACTGAAATCTGATGAGCCACGTCCGACTCTTACATTCACTCCAGAAGCACTCAAATCGGCTTGGGAAGAGTACAGACAGTTACACAAGGATGATGGTAATAATTTTGAGTTGGTGATACTCAATAAGGAATATACTATCCTTAAAGAAACAGAAATCCACCTAGAACTCTCAAGTGATCTGGAACTTGATAGACTTAAAACATTAAAACCTTCACTGGTAGAACATCTTCGTTCATCACTGAGTAACTATAACATTGATATTTTCGAAGAAGTGAAGCAAGAGGTTGGCTCCAATAAAGCCTACACCAACTCTGACAAGTTCAAGGTCATGATTGAAAAAAATCCTGCACTGGCTGAGCTCAAAGATCGATTGGGGTTAGATCCGGATATTTGATATTATCAGTTAGATAGTTGATAGTTGGATGATTCCGTAACATGATAGCTAAACAACTGAACAACTGAAAATAAAAAAGACCACCCAAACAGGCAGTCTTTAATTTAATAGATACAACTGTTCTTATTGCTCACCTTCAGTCTCTTCCACTTCTTTCGGTAAAACATTAGTGGTAATCTTGATCTGACTGCGGGACTCAACAGCGTTCGATACGACTGTGATCACTTTATTCTGCCTCCCAGACTTACCAGCACTGTTAAATCGCACTTTTATTTCGTTTGATTGTCCCGGTGCTATTGGATCTCTAGGCCAAGATGGCGCTGTGCATCCACATGTCACCTGCACATTAGTGATGATTAGTGGTTCAGTTCCTGTGTTTTCAAAAGCGAATACATGTTCTACAACATCTCCTTGATGAATATCACCAAACTCATGTGCCTTCTCTTCGAAAGTAATCGTTGGACCAGTAACTTCCTGAGTGGTTGCTTCTTGTGCCCAAGCACAATATACCATGAACGTTCCAAATATAAATGCTACTGCGGTTTTCATTTCTTATTCTTTATGTGTGATTACAAATATAAACAAATGTGAAGAATCAACAATCTTACCAAAACTGGATTATCTTCTATGCTTAATATACCTGTCCAATTCTAGAGGTCACCTCTGAGGTAAGGAATTAACGAAGTATTAACAAAAAAAGTTAGGCCTGAAATTGAGCAAAAACAGCTCATCTGTAGCTCGAGTCACAGCCGTATATAGCCATCTGACATATTCCTCATCTATTTTTTCCTCTGGTAAATAACCTTGATCTACAAAAATCGCTTTCCATTGACCTCCTTGAGACTTATGACAAGTGAGTGCATAAGCAAACTTTATTTGCAGTGCATTGACATAGGGATCATCTCTGATCGCCTCCTTCCGTTTCTTCTGATCATCCATATCTGCATAGTCTTCAGCTACCTCCTCCTGCAATTTCTTGATATCTTCATAGGGTATAGAAGCACCTTTGACATGTAGGGCATCCAGCATTACTTTCGCCTCAAAACCATCTTGATCAGGATAGTCCATCAACTTCATTTGCAAGGTTGCAAAACGAAACCCATATCGTTCTTCAGTACTCACTATCTTTTCTATAATCGCAAAATCACCATTGGCAAGGAAACCACCTGGCGTATCATCTGGCACGTAATAATAATTATTCTTCACAATCATCAACACATCGCCCGCTTCGATCTCTTCTTCATAAAAATGGATATTCCTTCTTATGAACTCATTATATTGATTGGCGGCAAAGTTGCTTCGGCAAATGATAATGGCGTTTTCCATTCCGTACTTATCATAGGCATATCGAATACCTTCCTCCATCTTCTGAGCAGTCATCCGAAAGATGTCATTATAAAGCTTCGTATCCATTTTGATCTCAACTTTATCTCGACCTAGCGAATTCCGAATAGCAGTTGCATTTGTCAAAATTCCAGAACCTTCACCCTGTCGCATCACATCGGTGAGCAGTACTTCCTTGACAGAGGTGCGATAATTAGACTCCATATATCCCTTATCGAGAGCAGGACTTATCGCCTGACCAACAGGTGGAAGCTGTGCACCATCACCTACAAGGATCAGTTTATTGGTTGGATTTTCAAATACATAATTGATCAAGTCCGTGAGCAAACCCGTTTTCCCGAAGTCATTACTCTCAGAAAGCATCGAAGCTTCATCTACGATGAAGACAGTATCTTTAGAGTAGTTGCGCTGACGCTTGAATTTGAGGTTGCCTGACTTATCAGAAGTACTTTTATATATAATCTTATGGATAGTAAAGGCTACTTTCTTGCTATAGTTGGACATCACCTTAGCTGCTCGTCCAGTCGGTGCCAATAAGAAATACTTCAGATTGAACAGGGGCAATACCTGCACCATCAAACTAACCATCGAAGTCTTGCCAGTACCGGCATATCCCTTGAGCAAGAGCACCTGCCTGGCTTCTGTCCCGTCAATAAAATCATCCATCATCTCAAACAGCTGTTCCTGACCAGCTGTTGGCCTATGAGGAAATTTATTACGGAGAATTTGGGAGGGGTTTGGCAAGGGAGTTGCGAATTACGAATGTAGAATGATGAATTACGAATGGTGAATGGTGAATGTAGAAGTTCTAATTCAGAATTCTACATTCACTATTCAATAATCTCCATTCCTATACAATCTCCACATCAAGCGAGTCATCCGTCTTCACCACCTTCGCTAGACTTTTACCGGTCAACTCTTTGATTGCCGCGTCCCATTTCTTATTCGAAAGTTCAGTAGCGGCCTTTAGGTCAGCAAGTGGCATCTTTCCTGATTTCTTCAGTGTTTCTAAGATTCCTTTTGCATCGTCACTCACCACCACAGCTTTCTTCTCAGGTTTCATTTGTGGGAAGAACAATACGTCTTGGATAGAATTAGAATTAGTCATCATCATTGCCAAGCGATCGATACCGACACCAAGTCCTGCAGTAGGCGGCATTCCATATTCCAAAGCTCTCAAGAAGTCCTCATCAAGCGTCATCGCTTCATCATCTCCCCTCTTTCCAAGTTCCAACTGCTCTTCAAATCTTGCGCGTTGATCTATTGGATCATTAAGCTCAGAGAAGGCATTGCAAATTTCTTTTCCATTGGCAATAGCCTCAAATCGCTCTACCAACCCTTCTTTGTCTCTGTGTTTCTTCGCTAATGGAGACATCTCCACCGGATAATCTGTGATAAATGTAGGCTGAATCAATTGTGCCTCACATTTTTCACCAAAGATCTCGTCAATCAACTTGCCTTTACCCATCGTATCATCTGTAGGCACATGCAGATCTTTGGCAGTAGCTCTGAGTTCCGTTTCATCCATTTCAGAAATATCAATTCCTGTAAAGTGCTCGATAGCTTCAAACATGGTATACCTCTTCCATGGTCGCTGGAAGTTGATTACATTTTCTCCTACCTGTACTTGAGTAGTTCCATGGATATCCATCGCTACTTTCTCGACCATGGTTTCTACCAGGTCCATCATCCAGTTGTAGTCCTTATAAGCCACATATAGCTCAATTTGTGTAAATTCTGGATTGTGGAATCGAGACATTCCTTCATTCCTGAAATCTTTTGAGAATTCATAAACACCTTCAAACCCCCCTACTATGAGTCTTTTTAAATACAATTCATTGGCAATTCGCATATACAGCGTCATGTCCAATGTATTGTGATGGGTCTTGAATGGCCGTGCAGCCGCACCTCCATATAGTGGTTGAAGAATTGGAGTCTCTACTTCCAAATAACCTTTATCGTTGAGATATTCTCTCATGGAGTTGATCAACTTGGTACGTTTAATGAATGTCTCTCGTACTTCTGGGTTGACCACCATATCCACATATCGTTGTCGGTATCTCATCTCAGGGTCTGTGAACCCATCATGAACTACTCCTTCTGAATCAGTTTTAGGCAACGGCAATGGCTTCAAGGATTTAGACAATACTTTCAATTCCGTCACATGAACAGATATTTCACCTGTCTGAGTAGTGAACACATGTCCTTTCACTCCTATGAAGTCACCAATATCCAAAAGTTTCTTGAATACGGTATTATACATGGTTTTATCTTCTCCAGTGCAAATATCATCTCTTCGGATGTAGATTTGCATCCTTCCAGTGGCATCCTGTATCTCTGCAAAAGAAGCAGAACCCATGATTCTTCGACTCATCAAGCGACCTGCCAATGTAATGTCTTTATAGTCTATCTTGCGCTTCTCATAGTTCTCATGGATTTCCTTTGCAGAAACATTCACGGGGTACAATTCAGATGGATAAGGATTGATCCCTAGTTTCTCTAGTTCTTCCTTGCTTTTTCTTCTTACTATTTCTTGTTCGCTAAGCTGCATCGATAGACATGTTAAATTTGATCGCAAAAATAGCCATTATTTTATCTATTTCTTTCGGTCAATTACTAATAAAATAGCACTGAATACATATTTCAACTGAGCATAATTAAAAAATCTAAGTTTGGACTACCTCAATTAACACAAGATTAGTGGTAAATATTACATCACTTTCCTGAGCCCTTCAATTGTTCATATTACTGAATACAGTAACAATTCGTACAATCCATCATCAATAGCGAGCTCAAGAAGGTTACTTTTTACTCAAAAATAGTATGAATGTCACTTACATATGACTAATTTTATAAACTTTTTGTAATAAGTAAGAATTGGCATCTTCAATCGCAAGGATTATGATAAAATCACATACAAATTCACCTCTATTATTAAGCATGCTATTTGTGCTCATTAGCACGTTTGCAGCAGCCTCTATTAATTCAGAACATCCGAATTCACAAGAATTTGAGAAAATCACTATTTGTCATATCCCACCTGGGAATCCAGACAATCCGCAAACTATAGAAATATCTGAGTCAGCTTGGGAAGCACATGAGGCACATGGTGATTCCAGAGGCGCGTGTGATGGGAACCCTAATCACCAATTACCTCCGCCATTATCCTGCTCAGATTTAACAATAGATCAACATCTTTTTGAGGTTTCATCATCAACAACCAATGGAAATATTAAGCATTCACTTTGGATGCCCGACTTATTCTCTGATGGAAAAGCATTATTTGACTTCACAAGCGGTCAATTGGTCTACAATGAAAGTGGGGCTGAGCTATATGGTACGCTCAATCTAAGATCTGGAGGTGGAGACAAAAACAACTCTACTTGGGAAGTTTACATTAAATACGATGCAACAGACATAGTTGATCCAAAACGAGAGTTGAATCAAAGTCAAGAAATTGTGGACACTTGGATATATTATGTACTCAATTCATCAAAATCCTTTTTATATGATGTAAATGACCCTAGCGATGTGGTAACCATGCAGCATATGGGTAATCCTTTCCAAATAGGTCTAAGTGCAGGTGGAAAGGACTTAAATGAAGAAAGTGCATCTGGATGGATGACATGGAGCAGAAGAGGAGATTCTGGTAGAGGTGATGTAAATATCAATATTAATGAATTATGCGTTTTGGATTGTGAGCCTTCAGGGATCGATGGTGGAAGTATCACTTTCGATGGTGTTTATAATCCAGATTTTGACAATGTCATCATCAGCACAGAGCTGCCAAGCACACCAATTGGTCTTGACGACTTCGAGTATGTTTGGCTACAAAGCCAAGTCAATGTGCCCAATGAAATAGGTAATACGCACTGGTCTATGGTAGAAGGTTCTGAAAACTTAACAGATCTCCCAATTACCGGACTTGATAAAACAATGTACTATATCAGATGCGCTAGAATCGCTGGTTGTGAAATGTATTGGGGCGAAACCAATATCGTAGAGGTGAAAATTGATCCCTGCTTGCCTTCTAACGTAATAGGTGGGATCATCGCTTTTGATGGCACTTATAATCCCAATGAAGAGAACGTAGTCACTAATGTAGAGCTGCCTTCCAGCCCTTTAGGCCTCAATGAATTCGAGTATGTTTGGCTACAAAGCCAAGTCAATGTGCCCAATGAAATAGGTAATACGCACTGGTCTATGGTAGAAGGTTCTGAAAACTTAACAGATCTCCCAATTACCGGACTTGATAAAACAATGTACTACATCAGATGCGCTAGAATCGCTGGTTGTGAAATGTATTGGGGCGAAACCAATATCGTTGAAGTTAGAGGTTTTGAAGTACCTACCGCATTGTTGTCGGGAGGTGGTCAAGTCTGTAACGAAGAGAGCACAGCTATTGTAAACATCTCGCTTACTGGATTTGGCCCTTTTAATATTGTTTACACAAACGGAACTGAGCCTGTTGAAGTTTCAGTTGATTCACTAGAATATTCATTCGATGCCACAATTGGAGATTACTCTTTAGTTGCAGTAACGGATGCCAATTACCAAGCTACCTTAGAGGGTCAAGCGACTGTTTCTTTGCATGAAACCCCAACAGCCACAATGTCTGGAGGAGGAATCATTTGTGATGAAAATGATCAAAAGGAAATCAAAATTGCATTGACTGGATCAGCCCCATGGACAATAATTTACACCTTAAATGATGTGCATTTCACAGTAACAAGTGAAAGCGACTCTTACACATTCAATGGAGCTGTGGGCACATATCAACTTGAATCGGTTAGTGATACAAATTGCTCTGGCACTGTGTCTGGCGAAGCCCTAATATCTGAACACATCAAACCGCTTGCTACGCTATCGGGCGGTGGTATTGTCTGTGATGAAAGTGAGCAAATAGAACTGAGTATCGACCTGACTGGAACTGCGCCATGGAATATTGTATACAGTATGAATGGTACAGAAACAGAGGTAGAGGTACAAAATTCACCTCATACTTTTATGGGGAATACTGGTATTTATTCGCTAGTCTCAGTTGCTGACACGAACTGTCAAGGCACTGCATCAGGCGATGTTACTATCAGCCAAAGTGTTAAGCCTGAGGCCATTCTATCTGGTGGGGGCTTGGTCTGTAGTGAAGATGAACAAGTTGGATTGATCATCGAACTAACGGGAACTGCTCCATGGAGTATCGTCTACAGTAAGAATGGTATAGAAACCGAGATAGAAGTGCAAAGTTCACTATATACTATTATGGGAACTGTTGGGGAATATTCCCTCATTTCAGTTGCTGATCTGAACTGTCAAGGTACTGTAACCGGTCAGGCACTTGTTGCTTTGGAAAATAGACCCACTGCGACTATCACTGGAGGTGGAGAGATATGTAATGACTCTGATGTGTCTTTGATCAATATCAATATGACTGGAGTAGGGCCATGGACTGTGGTGTTCAACTCAAATGGAATAACTACCACAATCACATCAGAGGTGAATGCGATAAAAATGAAACTTGGAGAAGGTGAGTATAGCTTGGTGAGTGTAACTGATGCCTTATGTACAAATACGGCTTCCGGTACTGCGTTAATCACCATAGCTCCTGCATTTATTGGCACAATAGAAGGAAATGGTTTCGTCTGTATAGGGGAAGAGATTACGTTATCAGTCGCTAATTCTGGAAACGCCATCATAGAATGGAGTAGTACTGGTCAGGGTGAAATTACAGTCATTGATAACAATAGCATGTCCTATGCTGCAGCTCTAGGTGAAGAATCTATCGTATTTACTGCCGAGGCTATTACTGACTGTGAAAATGTCGAATTGTTTCATACTGTCGAAATTATCAATCTGGATATAGATATTTATTCGGAATCAGAAAAAGTCGGATACTTGACTCAAGTAGAACACAAATTCAGCACTGATTATGGAGATGCTGACGCATATATTTGGACTATCAATGAAGAAGAATTCTACACACAAATCATAAAATACACATTTGAGGATGCTGGAACCTACCTCATTGATCTATATGTGGAACAGCAAGGTTGTAATGCTACGAAGAGCCTAGAAGTCGAGGTGACCGCTAATCAGACTCTCTTCATACCAAATATATTCAACCCTCAATCATCAAATCAAGACAATAGTGCAGCTAGAGTATATGGAGAGGGTATTCAGGAGAATAGTTTTTCATTCAAAATATACAATCGTTGGGGCAAAGTAGTATATGAAACAAATAGCTTCGACCAAGCTAGAAATGCGGGTTGGACT
>Ga0316189_10007767_pt1 | contig 10116 bp, 10 predicted proteins | sample LowCovwburrow_MG_FD_204930 | JGI IMG/M metagenome (GOLD analysis project Ga0316189, IMG submission 204930) | Coastal sediment microbial communities from Maine, United States - Lowes Cove worm burrow | ecosystem: Environmental > Aquatic > Marine > Coastal > Sediment | place: USA: Maine... | reverse complement strand
CCACCATTCCCACTTTGATGTTGTCGCTGAAGTAACGTGCCGCTTCTCCATCGCGTGTGAAAATGCAGGTGCCGTTGCCATACTCGTGGTTGTCGATCAGGTCCATTGCTTCCTGCATGTTATGAGCGCGTACGACGCAGAGCACGGGACCGAAGATTTCGTCGTTGTAGATCTTCATTTCGGGTGTGACGTGGTCGAACAGCGTACCGCCCAGGAAAAAGCCTTCTTCATGGCCTTCAACTTTCAGGGTGCGCCCGTCGGCGACCAGCTCGGCGCCTTCTTCAACGCCCAGGTCGATGTATCCGCGCACTTTGTCGCGGTGCGGCCCGGTTACCAGTGGACCCATGTCGTTCGAGTTGTCGCAGCCGTTACCCACTTTCAGGCCGGCCAACTCCTGTTTCAGCTTGCCAACCAGGGTGTCCGCGGTGTCATCGCCAACAGCGACAGCCACGGAGATGGCCATGCAGCGTTCGCCGCAGGAGCCGTAGGCTGCTCCCATCAGGGCCGAAACCGTATTATCCATGTCGGCATCCGGCATCACGATGGCATGGTTCTTCGCCCCGCCCAGGGCCTGGACCCGTTTACCGTTGGCGCTGCCGGTGCTGTAAATGTACTCGGCGATGGGCGTAGACCCCACGAAGGAGACTGCCTGAACGCGCGGGTCGGTGAGCAGTGTGTCGACCGCTTCCTTGTCACCGTTGACCACGTTGAACACGCCATCGGGCAGGCCGGCCTGTTTGAACAACTCGGCAATCAGCATCGGCGCTGAGGGGTCACGCTCCGAGGGTTTCAGAACAAAAGTATTGCCACAGACGATGGCCATCGGGTACATCCACATGGGGACCATGGCCGGGAAATTGAACGGCGTAATGCCGGCAACCACGCCCAGGGGCTGGAATTCGCTCCAGCTGTCGATCGCCGGACCGACGTTCTTGCTGTGTTCACCCTTCAGGAACTCGGGTGCGCCGCAGGCATACTCAACGACCTCGACACCGCGCTGAAACTCACCCAGCGCGTCGTGCAATACCTTGCCGTGCTCTTCGGTAATCAGCGCAGCCACCTTGTCGGCGTTCTGCTCCAGCAGTTCCTTGAAACGGAACATGACGCGCGCCCGTTTCAGCGGCGGCGTGTTGCGCCACTCCGGAAACGCGGCTTCAGCGGCTGCAATGGCCGTTTCTACGGTGGTTTTCGAAGCCAGCGCAACCTGCCGAACCGCCTTTCCGGTGGCCGGGTTGAATACATCCTGGCTGCGTCCGCTGTCCGCGACAGCCTCGCCATTAATGAAATGCCCAACGGTATCAATACTCATTTTCTGATCCTTTTAATCAATGCTGTCCAAAACCTTCCTGACGGTTTCGAAGGTCATGGTGATGTCTTCCGGCCTGGAGTTCAGGAACGGAGAAAACTGCAACAGGTCTGCGCTGTGGCGCACGACCAGGTCTTCTTCCCAGAAAAACTTCTTGTGGGCCTCCATTCCCCTTGCGCCCGGCGCGCCTTCACGGGACTGAAGGTCGATACCACCCATCAGACCGAAGTTCCGGACATCCGTCACCATGGGATGGTCATCCAGTGAGTGGATGGCATCTTCAAAGTGTTGCTGCAGCTCCCTGGCCTGCTCGAAAGTGCCCTCCTCCTCGTACACCTCGAGGCTGGCCAGTGCAGCGGCGCAGGCGACGGGGTGACCGGAATAGGTGTAGCCGTGGAACAGCTCGATCATCTGATCAGGCCCATTCATCAATGCATCATGAATTTTCTGCTGCACCAACACAGCACCCATCGGGATCACACCGTTGGTCAGTCCCTTTGCCATGGTCATCAGGTCCGGGGTTACGCCGAAACGGTCAGCTGCGAACGGGGCGCCAAGGCGGCCGAACGCGGAAATGACCTCATCAAAAATCAGCAGGATGCCGTGACGGTCACAAATTTCACGCAAGCGCTCCAGGTACCCCACCGGCGGCGGCAGAACCCCGGTCGACCCGGGTACGGGCTCGACGATGACCGCTGCAATATTGGATGCATCGTGTAAAGTGCAAAGACGTTCGAGGTCATCCGCCAGGTGCGTTCCCCACTGCGGCTGCCCGCGCGTGAACGCATTTTCTTCCAGGTTGAACGTATGCCGTATATGATCGACCGAAGGCAGCAGGGACGGGCCGAAAACCTTACGGTTGGGGAACATACCACCCACCGACATGCCGCCGAAATTAACGCCGTGATAGCCGCGCTCACGACCGATGAGACGGGTGCGGTGGCCTTCACCCCTGGCGCGGTGGTAGGCCAGTGCAATCTTAAGCGCAGAATCAACGGACTCTGATCCGGAATTGGTGAAAAAGATGTTGTTCAGTCCGTCCGGGGCCAGGTCGGTCACCTTGCCTGCCAGTTTAAACGCCTTGTCATGCCCCATCTGGAAAGCGATTGAGTAATCCAGGGTTGCCACCTGTTTCTGCACCGCTTCAACGATCTTCGGGTGACAATGACCAACGCCACAGGTCCAGAGACCGGAGAAGGAATCGTAAACCTTCCGGCCGTCGTCCGTGAAGTAATAGTGACCCTTGGCACCGGTAATTATGCGGGGCTTCTTCTTGAAGTCCCGGTTAGCCGTAAAGGGCATCCAGTAGGAATCAACGCTCGAAGGGCTGTCGCTCATTTGTATCCACCTCTGTGCAAGTCACCAAATTCAGCCGTCTATTATAATTAACGTATTATTGAATTTCTATCGATATTTGGCATTTTAATGGAAGCCTTGTCTATTATTTTACTAGTTGGACCTGACATGGCCCGGGGCAGGCAACCAGCGCCCGCAATTCCCGAATTTCATGCCCACTTATGATGCACCGGCGCCAGGCTGTGCGCACAAATGATGCGCACCTCACGGGCATACGCGCACCCCACGAACGTCTATCACCTTGTTCTATAAAGGCTTCCTGACTATGGCACAGATCATGCAATGAAGGGGGTAGAGCAGAGCAGCCACAGCGGCATGTTCTACCTGTTTTGTTAAGGTTACCTGGAGACCATAAATATGAAACGTACTTTCGCAACCATCGGACTGGCCGCAACTCTCGCTGCCGTATCCACACCGGTAGCGGCCGTGGATTTTTCGGCCAACATTGGCTACAACTCTCAATATATCTACCGCGGTATTTTTCAGTCCAAGTCATCGGCTAACGGTGGCCTCGATCTGAATGCCAACGGTTTTTACCTCGGCACCTGGGCAGCAGACGTCGATGATGGCATCGAAATTGACTACTACGGCGGCTACGGCTTTGAGGTCGGCGACTTCAGTTTCGGTGTCGGCGGAACGATCTATACCTACACCGGTGACTTCGATGACACCTACAAAGAAGTCAACCTGAGCGCCAGCTGGAAATTCCTCACATTCGATGCCGCCATCGGTAACTACAAGAACTTCGACGGCCCAACGCTTGATTACCAGTTTTACTCCGTTACCGCCGCCCACAATGGCTTCTACGGTAAAGTTGGCTGGTTTGCAGACGATTTTGACGGAACCTACATCGAGGGCGGTTACGGCAACACCCTGATGGTCAAGGACGTAAACCTGTTTGACTACACGTTCTCGGTGATTTACAGCGACAAAGATCTGCTGGGTGGTAAATCGGATACCAACCTGGTTCTTTCGATAACCCGGGCTTTTGATCTCTGACCGGTAGTTGATTCAGATGCTAGGGGGCGTATTCGCGCTAACAATACGGGCAGGCTCACTGCCCGTATTTCTGAAACGGTGCGGCAGGCGGCTGTCAAAGTAATAGGCATCCCCTGGTCCCAGAACCCAGGTCTTTCCGGCCACGGTGACTTCGAGTTCACCTTCCACCACCACACCGCCTTCCTCTCCCGAATGGGTGAGCAGGTCCTCGCCCGTATCGGTGTCCGGTTCATAGGTTTCCCACAAGATGGACATTTTCCGGTCGTGCCTGGAAGCCGCAACCAGCTGGTAACTGATATCGCCGGTGCCCACATCCGGTAGTTCACCGGCCCGGAATACGACCTTGCCCTGACCCTGCATATCGCGGGTGAAAAACTCCGCCATGGTCATCGGAAAAGCCGCCAGTATTTTTTGCAGCGAACCGATCGACGGGCTGACCCGGTTCTGCTCGATCAGCGACACCATGCCATTGGTGACGCCCGCCCGCTTGGCCAGCTCACGCTGGCTCAAACCGAAAGCGTTACGCACCGCACGCAACTGTTTTCCGACTTCAATGCTCATAATGCTCTATGTTAATTATAATAGACACGCGCAAGTGTAGATACGGAGAGCCCGCCATGTCCAGCAGCAAGACAACTGAAACCACAGCCAGCGTAGAGGACTTCATCAACGCGGTCGAAAATGACCAAAAACGCAAGGACAGCCAGGAATTGATCGCCATGATGCGAAAAATTACCGGTGCAGAACCCCGCATGTGGGGCGCCAGCCTGGTCGGATTTGATCAGTACCACTATAAATACGCAAGCGGGCGCGAAGGTGACTTTTTTATCACGGGTTTTTCACCCCGCAAAACGGCGCTCACCGTTTACATCATGCCCGGATTCGAAGACTACGAGGAAAAGATGGCCCGACTGGGTCCGCACAAGACTGGAAAATCCTGTCTTTATTTAAAAAACCTGGATGCTGTGGACCGCGGAGTCCTGGAGGAAATCATCCAGGACTCCGTAGAAGCCATGCGTAAAAAATACCCTTAGAGCGTCAGTGCCTCCCTGGCCGGCATGTATTCGTACCCCAGGTCGCGTGCAACGTCTTTATAAGTGACCTTTCCGCGGTGAACATTGAGGCCTTCCATCAAGTGCGGGTCATCCAGCATTGCCTGCCTGGCACCCTTGTCAGCCAGCGCCAGCGTGAACGGCAGGGTCGCGTTATTCAGCGCAAAGGCCGAAGTGCGGGGAACAGCCCCGGGCATGTTCGCCACGCAGTAGTGAACGATGCCGTCAACGACGTAGGTCGGGTCGGCATGGGTGGTCGGCTTCGATGTCTCGAAACAACCACCCTGGTCAATAGCGACATCGACCAGCACGGAACCGGGGCGCATCATCGCCAGGTGGGCACGGGTCACCAGCTTGGGCGCGGCAGCGCCAGGAATCAGCACACCACCCACAACCATGTCGGCATCCTGTATGTGCTTTTCAATCGCATGCGCACTGGAGTAGACCGTCTCCATCCGGCTTTCGAAATTTGCGTCCAGGTAGCGCAACACCTCGAGGTTGCGGTCCAACACCACCACCCGCGCGCCCAGACCAACGGCCATTTGCGCAGCATTGAAGCCAACAGTGCCGCCACCGATGATCACGACCTTGGCGGGTTCTACGCCCGGCACACCGCCGAGCAACACGCCTGAGCCTCCCATCGCCTTCTCGAGACAGCGGGCGCCGGCCTGGATTGACAAACGCCCTGCAACTTCCGACATGGGCGCCAGCAGGGGCAGATGTCCGTGACTATCCGTAACCGTCTCATAAGCAATGCAGCAGGCACCACTGTTGACGAGGTCTTCCGTCTGCGGTGCATCAGGGGCCAGATGCAGGTAGGTGAACAGCGTGTGGCGCTCTTCCAGCATGGCGCGCTCGACCGCTTGCGGTTCTTTGACCTTGACGATCATTTCAGCCGCCTGGAAAACCGCGGGTGCGTCCGGAAGTATGGTTGCGCCTGCTGCCTCGTACCGGCTGTCATCCATGCCAATGCCTTCACCGGCAGTGGCCTGGACATACACTTCATGTCCACGATGAGTCAGCTCCCGCACCGATGCAGGCACAAGTCCGACGCGATACTCATGGTTTTTAATTTCTTTTGGAACACCGACTTTCATAACGCAACTCCTGGCAAATTTATAGGCTAAGTTTAGATGTTAATACTTGGTTTTTTATCCTGAAAAAACGAATAAAATAGTGATTTCATCTATACTTACTACTGCAAACAGGTAATGTGATGAAGAAAAAGCTCAGGAAACCCCGCAAACTGGATCGCACAGACCGCCTGATTCTCAAGCACCTGCAGGAGGATGGGCGGATTTCCAACGTGGCACTGGCGAAAAAAGTGAACCTGTCGGCCACCCCCTGCCACGAGCGCGTCCGGCGCCTGGAACGCCATGGATATATCCGTGGATACACTGCGTTGCTTGAACCTGCGATGGTCGGGGCGGGTTTGCTTGTATTCGTGGAGATAGACCTGCTTAGAACATCTCCTGACGCGTTCAGGGACTTCCGACGCGAAGCAGGCAAGCTTACCGAACTGCTCGAATGCCACCTGGTGTCCGGCAATTTTGACTACCTTCTGAAAGCCCGCGTGAGAGACATGCAGGAATACCGCAGTCTGCTGGGCGAAAAAATCCTGGCCCTCCCCGGGGTATCCGATTCGCGCAGCTACGTGGTCATGGAAGAAGTCAAGGAATCAAGCATTTTGCCTGTACTATAGATGCCGATGAAAACGCTGATCCTGCACCATGATGACTGCTTGAGGCACGATCCCGGCAAGCGTCATTCTGAAGTCGCCGGCCGTGTCACCTCGGTGATGAACGGCATCCGGAACCTGCCCGGCACCGAGTTTCTGCCGGCACCCCTGGCGACGACCGATCAACTCCGGCGGGCACATGCCCCGGATTACTGGGAACGACTGGTAGACCTCGAACCCTCCGCAGACTGCTCCGAAAACCGGATAGCGGTGGACCCGGACACATTCCTATCCCCCGGGTCAATCGATGCAACGCTTCGCGGCAGTGGCGCAGCCTGCTTCGCCATCGACCAGGTGCTGGGTGGCAAGGCGCAGAATGCATTCTGCGCCATACGGCCTCCGGGCCATCATGCCGAGGCCGGTGTGGCAATGGGCTTCTGCCTGCTGAACCATGTCGCAATTGCGGCACGACACGCACAGCACGCACACGGAGTCGGCCGGGTGGCCATCCTGGATTTTGACGTTCATCACGGCAATGGAACACAGGCCATTTTCGAGGCCGATCCAAACGTTCTGTTCATTTCGAGCCACCAGATGCCCCTGTATCCCGGCACCGGATACGCGGGCGAAACCGGCTGTGGCAACGTACTCAACCTGCCGCTGGCCCCCGGCGAAGGAAGCCGGGAGTTTCGCGACGTTTGGTCTCAAAGCGGCCTGCCGGCGCTAGAACGGTTCAAGCCGGAAGTGATCATTGTTTCAGCAGGATTCGACGCACATATACGCGACCCGCTCGGTCAACTGGAATTGCTGGACGAAGACTACGGCTGGATTTCTGCCGAAATCTGCGCTCTTGCCAACACACAATGTGGCGGCAGGGTCGTTTCAGTACTGGAAGGCGGTTACGACCTCGACGCGCTGGCCAGTGCTTCCGCCGCCCACGTGACAGCGCTGACCAACTGATCCAATTTTGCTATTATCCTGATCCTGACCCCGAAGCGGGTGTCGTATAGTGGTATTACCTCAGCTTCCCAAGCTGAAGATGACGGTTCGATTCCGTTCACCCGCTCCATCAACCCCCGCAAGCTTGCAGGAAGCGGTCGGCGATCAGGTCTTCCGCCATGCTTTCCAGTTGCCAGTTCTTGAGAAATCCGCAGTGTCCGCCGTAACGGGTGACGATCAATTCCAGCCTGTCGTTTTTCGGTAAGCCACCAAAGTCATCAACCGGCACCACCGGATCATCGGCCGCGGTCAGAATGGTAGACGGCACTTCCAATGGCGCCAGCCGGTCATCGGCGATGGAGTAGCCCTCGAAATATTCCTCGGCGCTGTCAAAACCCGCATGTTGGGTCGCCAGGTAGTGCGTTCTTTCCCTCAGCCCCTTGATGTCGTACCAGGTTTCTTCGCCGTACAGTTCAGGAAAGGCCTGTTGCTTGATGCGCAGCGAGCGCGACCACTTGCGCTCAAAATATCGCTCGTAGAAACGCATCCCCTGCTCCATGGAAATCATCGCATGGGCCGGATTGATGACCGGGCAGACAGCCGTGATCCGCCCGATATCCAGCCCCGAAGCCCGGGCTTTCAGGCCTACCCGCAGGGAAAAATTCCCGCCCAGCGAATAGCCTGCCAATAACCAGCTCTTCGCATCGAGGCGTGTTTGAAGGTCACCCAGTGCGTGGATCACTTCGTCGAGCCGGCAGGAGTGGAAAATTTCATGATTCAGGTGATGGGTATCACCATGATCTCTGAAGTTCAGCCGGAATACATCGAAACCTTCATCAAACAGGCGTGCGCCATTGGCTAGAACGTAATTGGAATTAACACTGCCTTCCCAGCCATGCAGCAGAACAACCAGACCTTTACTGTCACCCTCCTGCCGGGAGTAAAGGCCCTGCAGCCGGATTCCGTCGCCCCCATCCAGCGTCCAGACCCGCGCAGACTGGCTTAACGCAACAGAACGTTTGAGGACAAAACGCCGGCGCAGACCGCTGCTGCTGATCAGCGACTGAATGTGACCACTGCGCAACCCGCGCGGGGGCAGAAATTGTGACCAGGGCTTACCCACCCCTACAATCCGGCATCAAAAGCAGCCCGGATGGCCTGCTCTGAGCTACTGGCCAGCTCACGGCGCTGCTTATCGGCCGGATTTATTGGAGCCAGCACGTGGACGTCTGCGACGGATTTTTTCTGCGTCAGCAGCCGGAAGAAGTTACCCACGAAATGCTCGCCTTTCAGAAAGGTAATATCGTCGTAGTGGCGACCATCCTGCAGGTAGCGGAGCATGACCGGTTGCACCGGAGCCTGCGCTTCGATTGCAGCAGCGAACAAGCGGGCATGGAAGTGCTTTATACCGGCACCGGGTAATATCCCTCCCTCCGGAAAAATGGCCATCGGATGGCCTTCGCGTAAGCGGTCTGCCATTACTGTCGCAACCCCGCTGGCCGAGTTGTGGCTGCCACGCCGGTGAAAAACCGTACCCCCGGACCTGGCCACGAAGCCGAGCACCGGCCACTCGTCAATTTCCGCCTTGGCTACAAACCCCACCGGGCAGAGGCTATGCAGCACCATGATGTCGATCCATGAAATGTGGTTAGCCACAAGCAGCTGCGCGCCCGGACGGAACTCGCCTGTAACCCGGTGTTCAAGGCCAAAAATCCGGCAAAGTGATTTCGACCACCAGATGGACATCACAATGCTGAACGGTTTGCCGGCAACCTGAATCCTTCCCAAAGGCCCAAACTGGCACAAGACTGTAATGGGGGTTGCGATAAACATGTGCAGGATCGCCAATGGCAAGCGGTATACGAGCCGCAGGTACCTTGTGAGATCCGTTGGCGAACTCATGAGCCGGGACCCTCTGTTTTACCGGCGCTGACTTTCACGGTCAGTTTTGCAGAGCAACAGAGGTTTCCGTGCTGATCATGGACGTCGATCCGCCAAAAATGAAGACTTCGCCCAAGCTTTATTGGGCGGGCCACAGCCGTTACAAACCCGGATTTCACCGCCGACACGTGGCTGCCGCTGACCTCGATCCCGGCGACCCGGGCAGACGGGTCGTCACTGGCAACAAGGAAAGAACCCAGGCTGCCCAGCGTTTCGGCCAAAACCATGGAAGCCCCGCCGTGCAGAATGCCAAAAGGCTGTTGGGTGCGCTGGTCGACCGGCATTTCACCACAGATGAAGTCGGGCCCAATTGAGATGATCCGTATACCCAGAACACGCTCAATTCCGCTCTGTATCCGTTGATTCAACTGCACCAGGCTGGTGTCTGCCTGGCTGATGTACTGGTTCAAAAGTCAGCCACTTTGAATAAGAAATCGGCGCAAGCCTACCACAGCGCTGCTTAATCAGCGAAAATGTCCGGCCTCAACGGAGAAACACGTGAAGCAATTTGAAGTTACGATCGCCGGTAGCGGCAAAACCTTTATTGTGAAAGAAGGTGAAAGTGTCCTGGTAGCCGGTCTGCGGCAAGGCATCATGCTGCCATATTCATGCAAAAACGGTACCTGTGGAAGTTGCAAAGGAATTCTCGATAAAGGTGAAGTCCACTACCCGTTCCACCCTCCGCTGGCGCTCGAGAAAAGTGATTTCGCCGAGGGTTGTGCATTGCTATGCCAGGCAGAACCCATCGAAGACCTGGTTATCCAGGTCAGGGAAATCGAAGCGGTACGCGACATCCAGGTTCGAATGCTGCCCGCCCGTGTGCTGGAAAAAGAGTTGATGGCTGA
>Ga0316189_10007765_pt1 | contig 10116 bp, 7 predicted proteins | sample LowCovwburrow_MG_FD_204930 | JGI IMG/M metagenome (GOLD analysis project Ga0316189, IMG submission 204930) | Coastal sediment microbial communities from Maine, United States - Lowes Cove worm burrow | ecosystem: Environmental > Aquatic > Marine > Coastal > Sediment | place: USA: Maine... | reverse complement strand
ATATGTCTTTTTTAGAAATGATGGATGTTTTGAATGAGCAATTAGTTAATTCTGGTGAAGAACCTGTAGCATTTGATCATGATTGTCGTGAAGGTATTTGCGGAATGTGCTCATTATACATAAATGGAGAAGCACATGGACCAGATAGAGGTATTACAACATGCCAATTGCACATGAGAATGTTTAAAGATGGAGACACTATTACTATCGAACCATTTAGAGCAGCAGCTTTTCCAGTAATCAAAGATTTAGTGGTTGATAGAATGGCTTTTGAGCGTATTCAACATGCTGGTGGTTATATTTCTGTAAATACTTCAGGAAATACACAAGATGCTAATTCAATTCCTATTTCAAAACACGCAGCTGATGAAGCTATGGATGCTGCAACTTGTATTGGTTGTGGAGCTTGTGTTGCAACCTGTAAAAATTCATCTGCAATGTTGTTTGTAGGTGCTAAAGTTTCTCAATTTGCGTTATTACCACAAGGTCAAGTAGAGGCTGCAGATCGTGTTCAAAATATGGTAGCTCAAATGGACTTAGAAGGATTTGGTAATTGCACAAATACAGGAGCATGTGAAATAGAATGCCCTAAAGGAATTTCATTAGAAAATATTGCTCGTATGAATAGAGAGCTAATGAAGGCAAGTATAAAATAATTAGAATTAAATTCACTTAATTAACAAAAACCTAAGGTTATACTTAGGTTTTTTTTTATTAGATTTGAGCCTCTAATAATAGCAAATGAACACAAAATATTTATCCCTCTATTTTGTTCTTCTACTGACGTTTTCATGTAAAGAACAACCCCAAGAAACAATTGAAAAACAATCCATAGCAGAAATTGAAACTCAACTATTTGATTCTGATGCGCTTTTAGAACGTGTTAAGTTTCTTTCACTAGATTCGTTGGAAGGTAGAAAAACAGGTGAAAAGGGAGGACTCATAGCAAGGCAATATGTAGTCAATCAGTTTGAAAAATTAAATATAGCACCTTTTTTAAAGAGCTATGAACAACCATTTACTTTTGAAGGACGTCGTGACAAAAAGACGTATGAAGGCGCCAATGTTTTAGGGCTAATCAAAGGCTCTGAAAAACCAAATGCATACATTGTAATATCAGCACATTATGACCACGTTGGAGTAAACAAAGGTGAAATTTATAATGGAGCAGATGATGATGCTTCAGGAACAAGTGCTTTGTTTGCAATCGCTGAATACTTCAAAAATAATCCTCCGAAACATTCTGTAATTATTGCGGCTTTTGATGCTGAAGAGCTTGGCTTGCAAGGAGCAAAGTTCTTTTTAGAAGCCAATACATTATCTAAAGGGCAAATTGTATTGAATATTAATTTAGATATGGTTGGTCGTAATGATAATAATGAACTTTACGTTGTTGGAACTAATTTATATAAACAATTACAACCAGCAATCACAGATTTGGAATTACCTAAAAACTTCAAACTATTAACTGGACATGATGGCTTGGATGGAAAGCAAAACTGGGTGTCTTCATCAGACCATGGGCCTTTTCATAAACAAGACATTCCGTTTTTATATTTTGGTGTAGAAGACCACAAGGATTATCATAAACCAACGGATGTCTTTGAAAAGATTCAACCAGAATTTTATGCAAAAGCAGTAACTACTATTATTTCTGTTTTTGAGAAAGTTGATGATTCCCTATAAATTGACTGATACTATTATATTAAAAACCCCAAGTTTTTGCTTGGGATTTTCTTTTTCAACATTTATTCCAATGACTAATTCATAGTTTTTATAACACTTCTTACAAAACAAGTTTAATTTCTATTGCTTTCTCCTGGTTGTCGAGTTTTTGAATTTCCAGATTGGTTAAAGCGATACGTGAGTGTTAAACTATGTTTCGGCCCAAGTAATTTTCTGTGAGATTTAAAACTAAAATTGTCTCCTGTTCTAGTTAAAAATTCTTCTCTGGTATCTAGCATATTTCTTATATTGAAAGTAAGTGTAGCTTTATTTTTAAGAAAACTTTTATTCAGCCCTAAATCTAAGCTATGGTTTGATTCTGTGATTGTTTGTGCACTTTCATTTCTACCTGTATAATTAAAACTTGTTTGCAAAGTGATTTCAGAAGGTAGTTTGAATTTTGAGTTAAGACGTGTAAACCATGAGCTGTTATCAAAATCAAAATTAACATCTTTATATGCTCCTCTTTGTGCAAACGAATAATAGTTTAGTTCACCAGTAAGTTGTAGCCACTTAATTGGATTGAAGCTCATTGAAACTTCAAACCCTATCCTTCGTTCTGTATCAATATTTATGGGTTTTGTTATTAATATATCCTCATCGTTTCGTTCAGTAAAGAATTGAAACGGATCAGCTGTTTTTTGATGATACAATGAAGGATTAATTCTAAGTTTACCTAGTCGCGTTAAAAATCCTAGCTCAAAAGAATTGGTTAATGCTGGATTCATATCTGGATTACCTTGACGTTGTGTATTAATTTGAGCTAACCCTCCAAAAGGATTCAAATGCCAAAAGCCAGGTCGATTAATCCTTCTGCTGTAACTCAATTGCAGATTTGTTTTGTCTGAAAACGAATAGGTAAGATGAGTTGTTGGAAATAACTTAGTATAACTTTTGGTGCTATTAAACATATTATTTTTATCTGAAATATCAATTTCAGTGAATTCAGTTCTAAGGCCCAATTGGTAGCTAAGTTTATTTATTTTACTTGAAAACTGTATATAAGCACCTCCTATTTTCTCTTTGTAATCTAACACGTTTTCAATACCATTAAAGAGGCTCCAATTTGTGCCATCAAAATCTTCAGCTTTATAATCACTCGTGATAATTCGTGTTTCTCCACGTAGCCCAGTTTCAAATGTTGAGTTTTCGTAGATAGGGTTTATAAAATCTAATTGTAATAAATAATCTTTGCTACTTTCAATATCACGTGTTCTAGAAAGCTCACTTTCTAATAGTATTGGAGCTATGTTTTGAGTAATAAAAGCTTCGTTTTCATCATCACCCCAAAAATCATATTGAAAACCAATAGTTAACTTTTTACCGTCTTTATCAAAAGTTTTTGCATAGCTTAATTCTAATTGATTATGATCCATAGGCTCGTAATATTTCTCATTTCTAGTAATGGTACTGTCTAATTCATGTAATGCATTAAAATAATTGTAATTATAAGCTACACTGTTGTTTCTGTCAATCAATGTTTTGTAGTATGAAGCAGTTAAAGTATTTTGATCATTTATAAAGTAGTCCAATCCGAAATAAAGACTTGAAATTTTAGAGTTTCTATATATATTGGCTGTTTGATCTAGGTTTACTGTATTGCCATTTACTAATGAATTTTGATTAATTTGTTCGCGGATTTTATTATCCACAAATCGATACCCTAAAGTAGAGAAGACATTAAATTTATCGGTTTTATAATTTAAACTAGCATTTGTATTAAAATCGGCTCTAATAGAATTACTCATGCTTAAAGATCCACTAAACCCAGCCTCTTTGTTTTTTTTTAGAATAACATTAATAATTCCTGCTGTACCTGCAGATTGATATCTTGATGAAGGGTTGGTAATAACTTCTACGCGCTCTATTTGTTGTGCAGGAATTTGATCAAGACCATTATTAGCTGCCAAAACAGAAGGCTTACCATTAATAAGTACAGTTACATTTGCATTACCTCTTAAACTTATTCCTCCATCAAAATCTACGGTAACTGAAGGCACATTCTCCAGAATTTGAACTAATGATCCGTTTTGAGACAACAAATCCTTTCCAACATTAAATACCTTTTTATCTAGCTTAAGATCTACAGTAGAACGTTCTGCAATAATTTCTACTTCGCCTAATGACTCCATATCTATTTCAAGTGAAATTAGACCTAAGTTCATGTTTTGTTTTAAATTTATTTGGGTTTCGTATTTTTTATAAGAAATATATTCTACTCTTATAAGATAATTTCCGGGGTTAGCATTAATCGAAAATTCTCCTTTTTCATTGGTGATAATACCATCTATAAGTTTGCCATTTTCTAGTATTGAAACTGTAGCAAATTCTAATGGTGTTAGTGTTTCGGCGTCAATAACAGTTCCGGAAATCCTTTTTTCTAAATTGGTGTTGTTTCCAAACATTACTATGGATGTAAGGAAAAACACTAATGAGATTAATAATCGTATCATAATTGTTGTTTAAAATTGATGCTTCAAAAGTCAATTATTAAAGCGTGTCACTTTTATATTATAGATTAAGAGAGGTTAGCTCCTTATTTTTAAAAGGTTTTGAATGATGAATAGAATTTAACATATGAAACGGTAAATTGAGGAGTAGTAAATGCATATTGAAAGGTAGAGTAGCATTAATATATATTTTCTGATTATTTTTGAAGCATGCAAGATTATTTTTCAAAAGCAATAGATTACATACATGAAAGAAGATGGTTGTCTCATATTCTTTTTTGGTTCATATTATTCTTAATTCAATCTTTAGAAATTGAATCATTATATAATACTGAGCAGGATATTTTAATACATAAAGGTATTATGTTATTGCCAAAAATACTGGCAGCATATACATTAATCTATTACCAAGTCCCTGCATTTTTATACAAAAAGCGTTACGTTTTATTTATATGCTCTTTTATATTATCTAGCTACTTTTTTAGCGTAGTAGCTAGGATATTAAATGTGTATATTGTTGAAGAGTTAGTAAGAGAACCTCCATTTGCTAAGGAAACTATTTTTGATATAGCTACAGATATAAAAAGGTTATATGCACAATATTATTTGGGTGTGTATTTTCCAGCATTAATTATGCTGATGCTTAAACTTATTAAAGAAAAGTTCTATAAGAAAAGTGAAATTGAACAATTAGAAAAGGAAAAAGTATCTGCGGAACTTAATTTTTTCAAAGCACAGATTCATCCACATTTCCTATTCAATACGTTAAACAATTTGTATGTGTTAACACTTCAAAAATCAGACAAAGCATCAGAGATAGTTTTAAAACTTTCTGAAATTTTAGATTATATGCTGTATCAATGTAATGATGATAAGGTGAGTATAGATAAGGAAATAACTCTTATTCAAAATTATATTGATCTAGAACAGTTACGCTATGGTGACCGATTATCCTCAGAATTCACTAAAAATATAGATACTACAAATACTCAAATCGCACCACTTATTTTAATTTCCCTAATTGAGAATGCTTTTAAACATGGAGCAAGTGGATCTATTAGTAAGCCGCAAATAAAAATTGATATTAAAGTAAATAAAGGTCAATTAGTTTGTTCTATTTTTAACACTAAACCCAAAATTGAACAGGATGATAATACCAAATTTAAAAAAGGCATCGGTGTTAGTAATACAAAAAATCAATTGCAATTATTATATCCCGATAAGCATGAATTAAAAATTATTGAAGAAGATCTTTCCTATCTCGTAAAACTAAATGTAGATTTGAATAGATGAAAACTAGATGCATAATAATTGATGATGAACCACTAGCTGTTGAGCTGATTAAGGAGCATACTTCAAAGTTTTCGAATATTGAAATTGTAGGTGCCTGTAACAATGCTATTGAAGGGTTAGAGCTTTTAAAATCTAATGAAGTAGATTTAATGTTCCTAGATATTCAAATGCCAATGCTAACTGGAATTGAATTTTTAAAATCACTTAGTAATCCACCAAAAGTTATTTTTACTACTGCTTATAGAGAGTATGCTATTGAAAGTTATGAATTAGAAGTGGTTGATTATTTGCTAAAACCTATTTCATTTGATCGTTTTTTTAAAGCGATTAACAAGTACTTTAAATCTATAGAAAGTGCCAAAACTACTAATACTACTCAATCTACTAAAGAAGAGGATTCAGTGTTTATGTATGTTAATATGAATAAGAAGCATCATAAAATTATGTTTGCAGATATTTTATATGCTGAGAGTTTAAAAGATTATGTTAGAGTGCATACTATAGATTCGTCGATTACAACTAAAGACAAAATTAGCGATTTCGAAAAAAAACTACCCTCCTCTTTCATAAGAACACATCGTTCTTACATTGTTAATTCAGAAAAAATAACAGCATTTACTGCTCAAGATATTGAAATTGGTAATATTGAAGTTCCAATTGGCATTAGCTATAAACAAAATGTACTAAAAGCCTTAAAAAGTAATTAAACAACAATATATCTAGCTTTAAAACAGATAATTACAACTATTGCTTTACAGTTTCATTTTTCGTTTCTTTATGAACATAAAAACGTCTCATGAACAACCCTATTCAGTTTTATAAATCGCAAATAGAGTTATACCAAAACAAACTAGCTGCTATTAAGAAAAAACTACTTTTTTTTAGTTTGGCTAGAATTGTTGTGTATTTAGCTGGAGTAATGGGAATTTACATTTATTTTCATCAAATAGAAACTACAGTTATAATTGCTATTGTATCAGTAGCTGCATTTTTATTTTTAATATCAAAACATACCGACGCCAAAAAACAAAGAGATTTATTTAAAGCATTAGTAAAAATTAATGAGGAAGAAATAAAAATTGCATCAGGTAATTTTCATCATAAATATAATGGTTTAAAATATCAAGACGCTAATCACTTTTACAGTTTAGACATTGATTTGTTTGGGAAAGGATCCTTTTTTCAATTCATTGATAGAACAGCCATCAGTGAAGGGACAGATTGTTTAGCAGATATACTAAATGCAAATGAAACTAATCATATTAAAAAACGTCAAGAAGCAATAAATGAACTTTCTGAAAAGGCTACCTGGAGACAAGAATACACAGCGAAGGGCAAACTGATAGATGAAGAAACTCCAACTCATATTATTGTTAATTGGTTAAATGAGTATAAGTCGTTTTTACCAAAGCTAATGAAATGGCTTCCATTAGTTTTTATTGCGATGTCAATAACAATTATTACATTGGGAGTATTAAAAATAGCACCAATCTCCTACATTGTGTATTGGCTGCTTTTTGGACTAGCCATTACAGGTTTTTATTTCAATAAAGTAACCAATCTTGCTAGGTATTCTACTCAAATAAAAGATACTTTTCGTCAATATGCATTGTTGCTACAGCAAATAGAATCTGAAGAATTCTCTTCAGAATTGCTTAATGAAAAACAGCAAAAAATTATTCTAAAAGGACAAAAATCATCTGAAATTTTTACAACATTTTCAAAATCTCTTGACGCTCTTGATAATAGAAACAATATGTTTTTTATCATTTTAGGGAATGGCTTTTTTCTTTGGGATTTGATTCAGAGCTATAAAATAGAACGATGGATTATAAGTTATGGGAAATTAATAGATGATTGGTTTGATGTTGTTTCATTTTTTGATGCCAATAACTCATTAGGAAATTATGCTTTTAATCATCCTGAATTTGTATTCCCAGAAATTAACACATCAATAGCAGTTATTAATGCAAAAAATCTTGGACATCCATTATTAGATAAAAACAAACGTATAGATAGTGATCTTAATATTGAAAATGAACAGTTTTTTATTGTCACAGGAGCTAATATGGCTGGTAAGAGTACGTTTTTAAGAACAGTATCTCTGCATATTGTTATGGCAAATATTGGATTGCCTGTTTGTGCTGAATCTAGCACATATTCGCCAGTAAAATTAATTACAAGCATGCGCACTACAGATTCTCTTACTGATGATAGTTCATATTTCTTTTCCGAATTAACACGATTAAAATTCATTGTTGACGCCATTGAAAAAGAACCTTACTTTATAATTCTAGACGAAATTTTAAAAGGAACCAACAGTACTGATAAAGCTATTGGATCTCGGAAATTTGTTGAGAAGTTAGTTGCTGGAAATGCTACAGGAATTATTGCTACGCATGATTTGAGTTTATGTGAAATTGAAAAAGAATTGGATGAGGTTATGAATTACTTTTTTGATGCAGAAATTGTTAATGATGAACTTTACTTTGACTACACATTAAAAAAAGGTATTTGCCAGAATATGAACGCAAGTTTTTTATTGAAGAAAATGGATATTGTTTAGTAATTGATATTTTCTATTTCTGCAACCATTTTTTTGGCATGTTTATCATTAGGCACTAAACTTAATACTTTGTAGTAGTTTTTCAATGCTTCGATATAGTTTTTAGATTCAAAATAAGCTTCGCCTAAACTATCATAAACATTGGATTTGTCAGGAAAAAGCTTAGTATTCATCTTAAAAATAAAAAGTGCTTCTTCAAGTTTTTTGTTTCTTAATTTTATATAACCTAAGCTATTTAATTCTCTACTTCCTTCTGCCAATTCAGTGAGTTTTGGTATAAGCTCAGTTTCCATTTCTGATATGGTATTTACATCATATTGCTTAAATAATTTATCAAGATAGTTTGTTGCTATATAGTTTGAAATGTAATTTTTCTGAACTACAATATTATAAATGTCACGCTCAAAGGTTTCCTTTGGATGCTCCACAATTCTGTTAACTTCCTTTCCATCTTTATAGAAAATCATCGTTGGAACCTTATGAATATTTAACCCTTTCTCTTCGCCTGTTGGGCTTTTTTTGTATGCTTCTGGAGTTCTTTCAACAGCAATGACTTCAAGTTGATTTTCTGAAAATTGAGCGTTGTCTAACACTTTATATAATCGTGGAACTTCACGTCTACTATCTCCACACCAAGTTCCTAAAAACAGTTTTATCTCGTAGTTGCTAAGCGAATCTTTTAGAGTTTTAACAAGCGATTCATCAACAGTATAATTATCATGGTTTTTATTAAACCACTTGCCAAAACTATTTGTAGCTAAGCCTTCACGATTAATTTTCCCGAGTAACTTTTCGTTGCCTTTACCATCAACAATTAATTGATTGTAGGTTTGAGAATTTATGGTAAAGAGGCAAAAAAGGAGGCTAAATAGTGTAATTGTTCGTTTCATGATTTTTAATTTTGAATAGTCAAACGTAAACTGAATTCCACATTTGAAAAATAATATTGGACATTCCACGACGTTGTTATTACAACAATTCATTTCTAATAAACAAACGACCAAAGTGACGTTGGTCATTACAAACTTGGTTTTTGTACATATTTTTTGAGGTTTTCCTTTATTCTGTATACTTTTCGACTCATAATGACACAGTTAAGCAGAAATATTTCTAAAATTTTGATTCATGTCCTTTTTTGGGCATTGTTCATTTTTGCGTCCTTGTTTGTGTTTTCTAATTTTTATTGGAGAGAAAACCCATTTTTGCAATACCTTTTTATTCTAGTTGTTATTGTTTATGTAAACAATCTTTTATTATTGCCGTTTTTTGTAAAGAAGAAACTCTATGTGCTTTATATTTTTGTATTTGCCATTATTTCTGTGTTTGCAACAATGCTATATTGTTATGCTTTTGCACAATGCGGTTGCTCACCAATAAAGTGTTTAAGCGACTATTTATGGCAAACGTTAGTGCCATTAATTTTCTTTTCGTTTACGTGGATGTTATATCGATTTTTGGAGGAACAAGAAGACCTAGAAGCCATGAAAAAGCAGCATACTGAAATGGAGCTTAAATTTTTAAAATCGCAAATAAATCCTCATGTGCTGTTTAATAATTTGAATACCATTTATTCATATTCAATTGAAAAACCTGAAGAAACACCAGAACTTATTTTAATGCTTTCTGATAATTTGAAACATGTTTTGTACGAAAGCAATTCAGAGATGATTTCCTTAGAAAAGGAACTTAGTTTTTTAGACAACTATATTAAGTTTCAGAAAATTCGAACAGAAGGCGTCAAACAAATTCACTACAACAAGGATATTAATAGTATTAATCATAAAATAGCGCCTTTGTTGCTTATTACTATTTTTGAAAATGCCTTTAAACATAGCATGTTAAACAGTGAAATATTTATTAGCATTAGTGTAAATAATGATACTTTGGAATGTGTTTGCGAGAATGATTTTGACGAAACGAAAGTGACATCAGACGATTTTAAAATAGGACTTCAGAACCTCGAAAAACGTTTAGAACTAATTTACAAGGACAAATTTGAATATAGCATTACAAAAAACGGAACGTTTAAGGTAATTTTGAAACTCAATTTATTATGAATTGCATCATCATAGAAGACGAAAT
>Ga0316189_10007764_pt1 | contig 10117 bp, 14 predicted proteins | sample LowCovwburrow_MG_FD_204930 | JGI IMG/M metagenome (GOLD analysis project Ga0316189, IMG submission 204930) | Coastal sediment microbial communities from Maine, United States - Lowes Cove worm burrow | ecosystem: Environmental > Aquatic > Marine > Coastal > Sediment | place: USA: Maine... | reverse complement strand
AGTGAACAGAATGGTAATCATCAAAGCATACTCTACCATCAGAACGTCACCTCCAAAGATTCATCTACCAGAACAGCCTTACCTTGATCGTCGACAGTCACTCTACCGATTGACGCCCACTGACCGTCGCCCACCACAACCTCTTTGTCAATCAGCACAGCATACGGCTTGACAGATGCGACCGTGATCCTGACAATGGTGTCGGCGTCCACGGCGTAGCCTTGCAGGCTGAATCCGTATTCGCCAGGGATGATGGAATCAATGGTCATGGTCTCTGCAGCGAACTTGGGCTCTGCCTGCATTTCTGCAGTGGACATGGTCCAGTCGCCGTGCAGTCGCAGGTTGGAGATCTCTCGACGGGTGAACCCGCACTCGGTGTCCGCAACGTTGCAACGTTTGCCCCAGATATCAACGTCGTTCCCTACGTCTTCCCATGTCGCCGTGACGATAAAGTGGGTTAGGTTCTCGGGTGCTTCGTCCGACACTGGCTTGACCATGACCACCACCGACATAAGCAGTAGTAGGAACAGGTCTAGGAATGATGTTGAAAGTCGTCTCATTTAAGAGCCTGCTTGTACAGCGACAGCATAGCCATCACTCCCAAACCCGCGATTGTTGTCAGCAACGCAGTCGACGTGCCTGCGGCGATTCGAGCGGTGTCGTCAAATCCTCCACCGAACAAGACAATGAATCCGTAGATGGAGCCTGCCAGACCTAAGTAGGTGGCGAGTTCGGCCAGGAACGGCACCCATTCTTTCTTGTCCTTCGTGAGAGAGACAAGGCTTCCGAGGCCAAGCACTCCGAACAACGCCCAGCAGATGTAACTGGTATCCTTGTCCACGAGGTAGCTCAAGGCTCCGGTCTGAGATTCGGCGACGTACAAGACGACCGAGTAGGTTGCTGTGATTAACAGCCAGATCAAGTAATGCATCCTTGTTCCCTCAAAAGACAGACTTTAGTAAATTCCTCGGCACTAACTTGCCCCGCTCGGACTCGGTAACCCCTCCCGGCTCCACCTATATCTAGGTTTCGCCGAAAGGGCGACTGTTGACGCAGCCGCCTTCCCGTCGCCAAACGAGCGACCTGCGTGGCCGTTCTGAGCGAGGCAGTTAGTGCCGAGGGTTGTTTCCTTCCCTCGACACTTTAACTATACACCATGGCAGTGCAGAGTCAAATTCTAATTTCCCTTTTGGTGCAAGATATCCGTATTCTTCAAAAACGCCCTGATTGCGTCGACCTTGACTCCATACCCAAATTCTTCAGTCGGATGATCGCTACCCCATAACAGACCACATAGTTTCCCATCTTGATCAATTATCGGCGAGCCACTCTGTCCGTCAATAGCCCTACCAGGGAATTGAAAGAAGTTAGGACCAACATGGACATACGTGTTAGCTGTCACCTCGGCGTACTTCGTGCCCTCTTCATATCCGCCCATGACGAACTGAGTAGGTTGGAAAGTCTTCGCAATCCCAATTCGGTGCAGACCCTCTGGCAAAGGCTTGTCAAACCGGACCAAGGCCAAGTCAACAATCGAGTCGACCCCAACAACATGACCCGCCTGGGATGACCCATCAGGGAAGTGAATTGTCATGTTCACGGGCTGCCCCAATTGTTGGTGGAACAAGTATCCAGCCACAACGTGGTTGTTGGTTAGGACGTGCGACGGTGAAACAATGACGCAGGAACCACGGTCTTCGACTGGTCCAGTGTAGATCCCTTCAGGAGTCTCGATTGTGTCTACAAACTCACTGTAGATCTTCGCCGTGTACGGTCGCTCCGCTTGGCTGGTCGTCGGTAACAGCAGGCTGACTGTCAGTGTTAGGGCGAACAGTAATCTTATCATGGTAGTTTCCTTCTCTCTTCCGCTTGGCTAATTCTTCAGACACGACGCTGACACTCAGCACCGTTACAATTCGTTGGACCTGTTCTGGTAAAGGCTTGCCTGCACCAAGCAGGACCAGAAGGTTAGTCAGATCCTTGTTCGTCGCCTTCTGTAGAAAGTCTCTCTTCAGCCCTCGGTACTGACGATTTAGGCCAGCGAACGAAATGGACTTGTTTGGTTTCTGATTCATGTTCTAACTCGATGACTAGGGTGATTGGTTCGTCAGTCTCTGGTTCAGGGATCTGATCGAAGAAATGATTGCAGACCGCAACGAAGGCTTCCGCCTCAGTACGAAGCAAAGTCGACTTTGCGTCGTCCTCCGGTTCGGTAAAGGATTCCATCGTATTTGCTTCCGTAGTGAAAGTAAAAGTCTCGGACGTGTTCGACAGGAGCCATACCAGAAGTTTCGACGAATTTGATGATACCTCGATCCTCGTCTGGGTCCAACCAATACTCTGGAATCATAACCTCGGCTTCATGAAGACCAAGTGACTTGGCCTTGGCGATCGCGTTGTCCATCAGTAGGCTTCCGATACCTTGCTGACGATACTCTGGGTGAATGCCAAAGCGTAGCAGCCGCATGTATTCGGTCTCGCCCGCCCGGTTGTCGTAGACATAGAACCCAATGATCGTGTTGTTGATGCGATATGTTTGACACTTGTAGTGGGCGACAGACCCATCGTTCGGGCTCACTTGTGGAGCCGTCGAAAGGATCTCCTGCCACTCTCCCGCCGACAGTGGGTAGTCGTAACACTTCACATCCAATCGATGAAGTGCCTTCAATTCGCTCCCCGTCGCCTCTTGAAATCGATAACTGCTCATTACTGGCCCTATGTAGGATTCGGAGGTGAACTCGTCATCCCCGAATGGGTCGTGATTGTTTGGAAACATTATTTGAACCTGGGATTCTTTTCTGTCAGATACTGATTCATAACAGGGTGTAAACCCAACGGCGTCTGAAACTTCAGGTCGAGCATTTCACAGTGCTCTTGCGACTCTTCCAAAGTGCGGTCAGTGAAAATGTGTCCAGCCTCAATGTTGCTCCAACAATCCATGAGCCGACGCATCACGTTGTATTGGAATCGAGCCGAGATCCGACTCATGTGTGTGGCGACCTTGATGTTCAAGCCACCCGCTTTCTTGTTCGGACGACACGCCATTTGTTCCATCCGAACCACGTAGTTCTCGTCGCCGGGTTCTTCTCCCAAGCACCATGCATATAGGCTCAGTTGAGTGGCCCAGTCTTCGCTGAAGTTCTCCAGGCCGGTCTCGTTTACTTCCAAGTCCTTATATGTTATCGGCACATACTTCTTGTGCTTCTCTACAATAAGTTCGTTTTTCTTAAAATACCTGCTCGACTGAAAGCCTTGGACCGGCGAGACTCCCCACTTGGAGAATGACCCGTTAATCTTAAAATCACAAATGACCTTGACCATTTCAGGCGTGAAGTAATAAAGGTCAGGTTTGCCGAGGATTGGGATGCCGTTGACAACAGCCTTGACCGTGAACTCCATCTGAGGTTCGCTCGGACTCTTCATGATCTCGGCCAACAGTGCGGCATAGGCACCACAGTTGACGTAGTAATCAAACAGGTGAGCACTCATGGCGTACACTTCGTCGCGAATGTGTTCCTCGACTTGTGCCTCGAAGATCTGAGGCATTTCGTACGGTGTGCCTTTAACAGCAGTCTCTCCGAACACGTCCCGGTAGATGCGGTTCTTGACGAACGCATCAAACCCGGAACCAGCCGCCATGTAATTTTCCTGGGGCTGCCTCGGAGTTCGAAACTCGCTCAGATAGACTTGGTAAAATTCTTCGCGACGATCGGTCCAACGTGCTAGGCTGGACGGACTTATTGCTTTTGGCTTACGCATGTTCTTGTCTTGCTTTCTGATAGGCTTCATAGGCTTCTTCCTGGGTGAGAAACCTTCCCAGGTAAAGTCGTTTGTTATTGATTTGCAATCTGGCTACCCACTTACCGTGGAAGGAAGTCACTCCAGGGTATTTGGATTTATACTTATGGTCCCTATTTCGATCGTCGGCCATGTTCTTATAAACATCACCGTACTCTAGGTTGGAAACACGGTTGTCGGTCTTGTCTTTGGTTTTGTGACAGACGAATTTTCCTTCTGGTCTTGGACCTAAGAAAGCTTCGGCAACCAACGTGTGTACCGTCTTACCTTTCACAATAGAGTTTAGAGAAAGCTTCACCAATTCGTACGGGCCTGCTCTACTAGAAAGAGACATTACCTTACCTTTTCGGTTATTCCCTCTCGAATCGACTCTATCCAAAGATCTAACCAACCCAGAATCCGAGACTTCATACGAACCCTCGTAACCTACGACCGCTTTCCAAATCATTCGCTCGGCCTTGGTCGGAAGTAGCGAGCGTCCTTGGGGATCTTATCCTTGGAGAACTCGCGGTAGAGGAAGGTCAGCGTCTGTCCCATTTCGAATGGCAACGCCCCGAACGTCAGAAGTTCATCGGGCATTCTCTTACCTGGGTTTTCAATGCACCACTCCTGTAGATCCTCATTTTGGATGGTCCACTCTTCGGTGTTGATGCCTGCCAGTTCGAACTCGACTGTCTCTCCGTCCTCGTGGGTGAACTCAACAATGTAGTTGCCAACCGTTCCCAACCGATGACCGGTCTTGCCTTTACGTCCTGCCGTCGCACCGGTCACAACACACTCGGCGTCCGACGATGGTTTCATCTTCAAGCAGTACCCGACCCGTCTGGGAATCCAAGGGCTCTTGGGGCAACGTAGGATGCAACCTTCCCCGCCTTGAGCAATGATTTTCTTCGAACGTTCGTTGGCGATCTCCCAAGCCAGTTCGTTGTCTTCTGGAAGCTTCAACTGAGGGAGCAGCGACAACACTTGCTCGTTCGCATCTTCCAACCAACTCTCCAGGAAGTTCAGTTCGCGATGCAAAGCGACTCCAGCACCGGTCTCGGTCATCAGGTGGACGTAGTCGGCGTGCGTGTGCTCCATGTAGAAGCCCATGCAGTCATCGTGAATGATCTCTCGTTCGAAGTTCGGGTTCTTGATCAGACCGTCACGGAACAACTGGTTCAGCGATGGTGTGGAGAATACCAGGAATCGAATTTCCTTCCACTCGGCATCGATCGGAGTCTTCTTCTTAACGGCGGACATGGTCTTCTGGAAGTTACCACGACCTCCGAACAACTCACCATCCAACGGACAGCATGGCAGTTCATTCAGGAACCAATCGGGTGCGTAGATTGGATTGCCGTACCGGGACCAAAGGCCGGTAGAGACAGCGTCGGTGCCCTTGCCGATATTGGCCCAGGGGATCTCGTCGATGGTGTAGCCACGAGACACACCACCGTCCCAGAAGCAACGCATGCCGTCAAGCTTCTCGGATAGATAGAATCCGCCGATCTCTTCCAAACCCTTGGAAGGTTTGGCAAGCATTAGTAATTCGCGACGGTCACTCATTGAGATTCTCCGATGGTTGTAAGTGGTAAGTCAATTTTGGAAGCGATGGGTTTGCCATCACGGAGGCGACGGTAGTTGGTGGACAAGCTGGCCGATACTGAGCATCGACTCTTGTTCAGGTACGTTTCGATATCATGCTTTAGGCGACACACAGTCCACGGGCGGAAGTAGGACGACTGTTTGATCTCCATCTTCTCGATGCTTTGCATGAGAGTCAGCAGACCAACAGAAACCATATCATCTTCCCAACGCTTCGTCTCAGCCCAGTGGAAGAGGTATCGACCGACCGTGTGCCTCACGAGGTGGAGGTTGGATAGGACGATCTCTTCCCTGACGACTGCAGACCGAGTAGTGAGATACTTCTGCAGTAGCAGGAAGTTCTCAGCGTCAGTCTTGATCAGAAGGTTGTCAAAGATCGGGTTGCAGACTCTTGAGCTAGCCCGCTGTCTTTTGTGGAGCCTAATTAACTTCATCGAGATCTATGAACTCCAAGAACATAACAATGTCCAAGTTCTCCAATGGGAGATACTCGTCTTTAACAACATCATACGCGGTGTTGCTACCCGATTGGAATGACAGTGCATGGTGGACGCCGTTGCCAGCCCTCACCATCAGGACGCCATCGTGTTTGTTGATCTTCGGTAGGAAGATGTTAGCAGCGTCCAGTTTGTCGTAGATCGGAACCACACGAACCCGCGTCGTATCTTCCGGCCCCGGTGGAAGCTGGAGACAAGGGTACAGTTCATGGCGAACCATAGCGATGTTCAGATTCTGGTGGCGAAGTGCGTCCTGAATCTCTTGAGTGTGGAATCCACGTTCGCTGCCGTCGTGACCAATCGAGTCAATCAGTTGTTGACGATTGATTCTCGTGTCAGTCTCGTAATATTTCGGATCAATGTTCGGGTTTCGAAACAGGTGGACCGAAAGAATGTGGACCGTCGCGTCAACCAAACATGATTTGTCATTCGTCTTCGTCATCGTCTAGTTCTCCAAGTATGTCTTCGATTTCACGGATGTATTTGTCGTAACGTGGCTTCCACATTTCTCGCCAGTTGGCGGGACCGAACAGAAGCAGATACTCTTCTATGTTATCGGCTTTCATGATCCAAATGTCAATACCAGCCGCCTCCCATTTTGGCCACTTCTGACATTGAGCCTTAGTCAGTACCGATCCTGACGGCAGCTTGACGTCGACCCACCTGTGACCGAACGTTTTGTGGAACATGTAGAGATCGGGAATACCTTTCTGGAAGGCATTGCCGTGCATCACTTCGACGTGCCAACCCCGTTCCTCCAGGAACGTGACTAAACGTGCCTGCAGCAATGCTTCTGGGTTGGAATGGAAGTGAGGCTTCTTGATCACTACTTGTCTTCCACAAACGTGTGAGCTATATCGTTGGAATATTTTCTGTCGGATTCGAAGTAACCTTTTCCGGCCCACACGGAGACCGCCACGCAGCCTACCCTGAACCCTAACTTCACGGGTCTCTTGTTGGTCGATTGGTAGACGAACCCTACTCCCCAACTCAACGGGGTGATCTGGACCTGAAGTTGGGGCGTCATCCAACCGCCTTGGAAGTGTCCCATGATTGTTCGGTGTGATATCTTTCTCATAAATCAATTCCTACGTGAATGGCGTCGTAATCTCGGAGGTTAACTTTCTTCATTTCTCCCCATGACTTGAGGTGGCGACCCCAATCCATTTGAAGCAGTGGAACGATCTCGCACTGTTCGTCCAACGTCTGACGAACGACGTCTGACACTTCCTCTACCAAGTCAGCCTTCGACACACAAGCCACCTCGTCATGGACCGACATTGGTCGCACAATGAATGGATGGATGCCAGTAGGCTGCAGGCTCCAAAGCTTCTCTTGTAGACCAACCGTAATGGTTCGGCCAGCCGACTGAATCAAGTGGTTGTTTGCGGCACGGATCACTCCGTTGCCTGCACTGTAGCACGCACCGATTAAGGCCGACCCAAGAGCACCCGCCATAGTCTGTTCGCGTAACGTCTTGACGTCTCGAACAATCTTGGTTTCATCTGCTTGAAGCTGGCTGATAAACTCTCCGTGCTTTCCGCCGCGATCGAACACTTTGTTGCAAAAGTCAAAAAGCAGTTTCTGCATTTTGAACTCTGTGTTGAAATAGCGGCGAAAGCCGAAGATCGATTCGATGTACTTCGTGTCGATTTCACGGTAGGTCATCTTCCCTTCGTCGGATCTGCCAATAGCGGAGAACCGATCAGTGATCATGTTTTTGGTTCGACCCACGCCGGGGAACTTAGCAACGAAGTTGGTGAAAGCTTTCTCTGCGATATCTACCATTACGCCAGCCTTCTGAGCCATCGTCTGATAGGTTCCGCCATAGATCGTCAAGAACACGGCAGACTTCCCACGACCGTATCGGCTGTTGGGCTCGTCCTTGTTCTCCAGAATGTCTTCGTAGGTTGTCTCGAACAACTCGGCAGCAAACAGACCGTGGATCTTCTTACCGGCACGCATGGCGTCCAGCAGATCGTCATCGTTCATGGTTGTGCCAGCGATGGCTACTTCTTGTCCGTCGTAATCCCCTCCGGATAATACCTCGCCAGCATCAGCGAGGGTAAACATAGAACGGACCAAGTACGAAGAGACAATCCCTTGGAAGTTGAGCCCATCAGTCCCTGACAACCGCCCAGACTTCGTGCCGACAGCCCTGAAATTAGGGTATGCTCGTCCAGCAAGCAGAAGTTTGTCGTACAGTTCCACGCATTTCTTCTGAGTTCGGACTTCCTCAATGAGTTTAGCTCGTACAGCAACTTCCATGGGTCCAGGTCCGACGACTCCCGAACCTCCACAGCGTTGACAAAATTTCTGATCGTCGCATTCACAGTCTTCTGCCTCGTCTAAGGTAAACTCTTTGACAATCTTCTCCAACGTCTCAGCATTGGCCGACCGTGCAACGATCAGTTGTTCCATCGGATCTAAGGCTTCGGCGATGTACTCTTTGACTTGCTTGGGAGAGTTGACGTTGACCGGCGACGTCTCAACAAACGCGACTGACTTAACTCTCTCTTCTGCCATCTTGTCAAGGTCGAGTGCGAATCCCGATAGACGGACGGATGCGATTTGACAGGCCAATAAAGCGTCGTTGTCACTCTCCGGGGCTTCGAAGTGTTTGTACAGATCTCGGAGCATGGTGATATCCTTAGCACCATACTTACGTGCTGGCCGATTGGTCGCCCAGAAGTTAATGTGATCTTCGATCAACCCAGGCCACAATTTGCCCTTGACCTCCCCCTTGCCGTTGGTGTAGTTCCACTTATCATCACACATGTGTTGCAACGGAGCAACGTACGGACAGAAGCCTTCTCCTACTGGCCACTCGTCCGGGGAGATATCGTCGAAGTTGGTCGTCTCGGAGTTGAACAGGAACTTGTGTAGATCCTTCAAACCGTTGGACGGGTTGAACTTCAAGACTACGTCGACAAACCTGGGATCAACATTCCCCTCGTCGTCGACACGATCGCACACTTGCCACTCTGGATTCGGGTTCTGCTTCTTCCTGGCGAACAAGATCCACGGGAGGTCGGTTTCCTTGGTGAGTTCATCGGCCAAAGGTTGACCGTACTCGATAGGAACGCGACGAACGTAGAGAGGTTTGGCTGCCATGAGAGCAGACTGACGATGACCCTTGGCAGCCAGGATCATTGTGTCCACTGCAGCGGCAGGCTTGAGGCACATGCCGGATTGAGATTCGTACTCAATGTCGACGACCTCTTGCACACCGTGCTCGTCCATGATGGACTTCATGGTGTGATCTGGGCCGTATCGCTCGACCGCAAGGTGGCACATGTTATACCACTTGCTAATCATCTGGTGGTCGAAATTTATATTGTGAGCAATGAACCTACCTGCCATTAGGTCTCGACCGAACGCAAGAAAATCTTGGCAATTTTGCAGCCAAAGATCTACCAAGGCTATTGGCCCATCGTCCACGGCGAACTGAAGAAGCACGGGGACGCCGTAAAGGCCGCAAGACTCGGTATCGACAAAGTAAGATTTCATATTGTATTTATCGGCAGTGAGAGGTGTTGTGTCAACAGCGGAGCCACTTTCCGTCAAACAGCTTTGCTTGACAGATGGTCACATTGTCACTATCAACGATTGTGACGGTTGTGTCGTCTTCCCAAGTGCATTCGCAACCCTTCGGAAGCTTCAGAGCCCTCCGGATCTTTCGATCCAGAGGGCGGTAGATTGGTCCGGGATCAGCAAACATTGGCGACCCCAGAAAGATACATGGACCACCAAGGCCACACGCTAGCCACATACGATGCTGCCAGCACTCCACCGGCAAAGGCACCGACGATCGCCCAGAACAGTAACATGGATCGTTGACGACGCTCCAACTGCCAATCCTCTATCCAAAAGAAGGCGAGGAAGTTGCTTCGGCTTCCGAAGAAGTCGTTGCGGACTCCGTACAAGAACGCTAGTCCGAAACCGATGACGGTTCCCAAAAGCAAAGGTGCCAATCCCAAACACGAAGCGATGATGATTTCTGAAGGTGTCATTTGTCTAGTTCATCCCATAGTTCTTCTTCGGTGATATCACCTACCACGAAACGGAAAGCATGGGCGACGTCAGTAAGACCTCGCTCCAATGCGACGGTAATCAAAGCCTGATAGGTTTTCTTACCCACACGCTCTGGTGCTGTCTCTCCTGTGTCCAGGAGTTTCTCGATCAACGACTGTTGATCTTTGGCATTGAGAAGCATGGTGACCTTAGAACAAGAC
>Ga0316189_10007762_pt1 | contig 10119 bp, 7 predicted proteins | sample LowCovwburrow_MG_FD_204930 | JGI IMG/M metagenome (GOLD analysis project Ga0316189, IMG submission 204930) | Coastal sediment microbial communities from Maine, United States - Lowes Cove worm burrow | ecosystem: Environmental > Aquatic > Marine > Coastal > Sediment | place: USA: Maine... | reverse complement strand
TAGGTTATCGGCCGCGATAGTTCGTATCTCGGTTATCATAAGTTGGGGAAATATTTGTTCCCGTTTCTCCTCCAGGGCCAGAATGGCCTCTAGTGCATTCTCACGGGGAACAAAGAATTCAGACTGTAACTCTTCGCCACTACTTGGGGTAAAGCCCATTCTAAAATGAGGCAAACGATCGTACCATGGCCCAGGAATGCCCATCTGTTCCGTACAGTTTTCTGCTGAAAGCCTTGTAATGGGATGCAGGTTTTTTATAGCTGCCTTAGCTCCGTAAAAATCATCTCCCAAATCTTTGATTTCACTATCGGTTCTTCTTTTAACCCATACTTGACTAATAGTTCCATTCTGCCAATCGGTAAAAAGACTAACACTGTAGCCACCGGACAAAATTTCATCAAAATTTTCTTTTAAGGATTCAATTGGGAGTTCTTGAAAAATATCTTGCCGAACATCAAACGTTTTTTGAATTTTCAAGGTCATTTTAGTGATGATGCCCAAAGCCCCCAGACTGACTACGACGCCATCGAAAATATATGGCTCATTTTCCCTGTTAAAGTTAACGATTTTACCAGTGCCCGTTACCATTTCCAAAGCGGTTACCATAGTCGCGAGATTTCCATTTTTTACCCCGGAACCGTGTGTCGCCGTAGCACATGCCCCAGCAACCGAGATATGTGGCAACGAGGCTAAATTGTGAAGTGCGAAACCCTTTTCATCAAGTTCGGGGGCCAAATCACCATATTTCGAGCCAGCCCCCACCGTTACGGTCATGGCTTCTTCGTCAAGTGACAACAAGCCAGCAAGATTTTTTGTAGAAATCTGGTTTATGGGATTATCGGCAATATTATTAAAACAATGACAGGAACCTAACGCTTTTTGAGTATCAAGCTTTTTTATCAAAGCCTGTACTTCTTCAACTGTTTTTGGTTCATATAGATTCTTGGCAGTATACGTATAATTGCCCGCCCAATTCTTTCGTTCCGGTAGTGCTTCTTGAACGAGTTTCTTTTTTTCTTGCTTACAAGAAATCATTGGAGTCATAACTAAGCCGGCGGAAAAGGTTCCCGTTGTTTTGATAAATTGTTTTCTTTTCATGGTGTTTTGCGATTTCTCTATTTGACATACTTTCGTCCCATATATTATAAATAAAATCTACGGAAACTTGATGACTATTTTTAATTAGTTAATGGGAAATGTCCGGACTACACCTAACTAAGATAAGCACTGGTACTTCAATTAATTAAACCTCTAGCGTATGAAAGAACCTAATTAAATACCCAACATTACTTAATATTATTTTAAAGGGTAACTGTTAACTGTAGAACTCCCATTCAATTTTTATTATCATCTTCCAATAGCAGATGAAATATACGTCTTTGGAGAATGGCCTGTAAATTTTTTAAATGTAGTTGCAAAATACTGAGAAGAACTAAAGCCCAAATCAAATGCTACTTTAGTAACCGAATTTTGCCTCAAAAGACTGACTTTCGCTTGTTCGATCCGTAATCGGTTTATATGTTCTTTAGGGGGCATACCTGATTTTAATTTGAACCATGTCTTAAAATACCCGGTAGACATTTTGAGTAAAATTGCCAACTCATCCACATAAATAATGCGATGTAAATTCTTCATAATATACTCATCTAAAATCGCCAATTTTTCTGAGCTAGATGTAGGCAGTACCTTTTGCGAAAGCAAAATGATTTCAAGTAGCAATTGAACAATGAGATGATTGATTACCATTTCTTTAAAAGGCGAACTTGGCTCTTTAAGTTGGAAAATCAGTTTTTCAAGGGTAAATTTTAGTTGGAATGCCCCTTTGAATATGTATTCGGATTTTCCGGTTAGGGAGTCAAGTAGTATTCGAGATTGTTTTTTAGGCAGATTACATAATTTCCCATTTGATTCGTCCATCAATAACTGTATCCAGAATAACTCTCCTTTATCTTCTGGAAAATTTCCTGTGCTATGTAAAGTATCCGGTGGAACTACAAAAATGTCATTACCATTCAGCTCATACAAGTGATTTCCAACCTTATAATATTGTTGGCCTTTCATACAAAAGCATATTTCTAGGGCTCCATCATGCCTATGTGCTTTCAAACCCGGTTTTACTTCATTATAGCGATAGTGGCCAAATGACAGGCCCCTATTTACTCCATAATCTTGGAGATTAAATACCGTTCTTTCATTAGTTACCTTATTCATTACAAAATGTTCAAAAAAGTAATATAGTACAAATTTGGTAGAAATTGTAAATTATAAAATACATCTTCGTAAGATAATAATTGAATCACTAAAACATCATCAGTAAAGGTCTTGGGTGCTTATTGTTTTGAAAGAAACAAATCAAAGATTATAATATTGGAAGCGGGTCAAAAGTAAACCAATAAATAAGCTGGTTATTTTCAATAAAGAGAACATACTTTTGAAAAAATCCTAATCGAAAAGAACAATGAAACTACTTACAGCGGAGCAAAAACTTTTTTTTGAACAAGAAGGTTATTTGGTGGTCGAAAATTTATTGAGCCAAAATGAAGTTAACTACTACAATAATCTTTACAATTCATTCTTGGACAATACGATAGATGCATCAAAATATCGCTCTGACCTATCTGGTTCAGAAGGCGATACGACGGCAAAAGAAAAGATTACCCAGATTATGGTTCCAAGCAAACTAGTTCCTGAAATTTTAAATCGAGCACTGCATACCAAAACCCTAAAAATGGCACAAGAGCTGATGGGCAATGATATTGCGCTCGATTTTGATATGCTTATCAATAAAGCACCCAATACGAATACGATAACGCCCTGGCACCAAGATGCTGCGTATTGGATAGCTATGCCAGATAGAAGGGCAGCCAGCTGTTGGGTTGCCATCGATCGTGCATATAAAGAGAATGGGTGTATGTGGTATACTCCAAAATCCCATAAATCGAAAGTCTTGCCACATGTTCAAACAGGCAATAAGGGAGCGCTTAAGTGCGAAGGAAGTGAGGAAAATTCAGTACATATAGAATTGTCGCCCGGCTCTGGAGTATTTCATCAAGGAGGGACGTTACATTATAGTCGGGGAAATTCAACCAACGACAACCGTAGAGCATTTATTACGAATTTTCGTCCATCAGCCATGATAGCTCTTGAACGTGCTCAAGGAGTAGATCATACGGGAGAAAGAAAGGTAAATTCCTAATTCTGACCCTAAAACAATATATCATAGACAATAGTACTTATGGAATTAAAACTTATATACCCCCGTTGGGGCAGTGCACATATCGCATGGCCTGAATTTTTAAACAAGTTAAAAACTAATGGATATCATGGAGTAGAGGCACACTTACCATTGTTAAAAAAAGAGAAAAAAGGAATTCTAACTGAATTAAAAGACTTTGACCTACAATTCATTGGGCAACATTATGAAACGAAAGAAGTAAATTTTGAAAAGCATAAGGAAAGCTTGAAAAGGCAACTTTACAATCTGGCTGATTCCGAACCTCTTTTCATCAATTCCCATACAGGTATGGATTTTTTTTCATTTTCACAAAATGTTGAATTGATTGAACTTGCCCGCTTGATTGAAGAAGAAACGGGAATCACCATAGCCCATGAAACGCATCGTTCTAGATTTTGTTTCGCTCCACATATATGTTTAACGTATCTAAAAGAACTTCCTTTTTTAAAACTTACTGCCGATTTCGCACATTGGACCTGTGTAGCCGAATCACTATTGGAGAATCAGGAAGAGGCCGTACGAAAAGCACTGGACAGCACCTTACACATTCACGCACGGGTAGGATCTTCTCAAAGCTCACAGGTAATCGATCCAAGAGATAAAATGTACCACAAAGAATTGAATCAATTCAAAAAATGGTGGGGCTACATGATGAAAAGAGCGCTTGAAAAAAATCAATCCTTTTTAACGGTAATGCCAGAGCATGGTCCGCAACCCTATAGCGTATGCCAACCGTACACAACAGACCCTTTAGTGGATCAATGGGAGGTAAATCAGTTTATTAAAACAGAATTGGTCAAAGATTGGGCAGCTATGTCCTATACCAGTTTGACTATAAAATGATTCATTTAAACTCGTTCATTTCTCGTTCTACTTTTTTGTTCATTATTTCCATAGCTAAGGCTATACAAATAAATCAGAGCGTCGTAGAACAAAAAAGCAACATCGTTTTCTATTTACCATTTTATAATCAAGTTGGTATTAAATAATCAATGTACACGGCAAAATGAAAAAAGCCCCAACGGAATACCGTCGGGGCTTTTCAAAACTTATAGGATAAGATTTACTTCTTTTTCTTGGCTCCAGCCTCCATCTTATCTTTCAATGCTTGCAATGCTTCATTGGCATCGCCTAAAGTAGGCTTAGCTTCCTCGGCAGCCGCTGCCGACCTTTTTTGGGCCGCTTTAACATTACGTTTCTCTTCTTCGCGGAAGATAGCGGTATGACTCGCAACAACGCGCTTGAAGTCTTTATTGAACTCAATAATCTTGAATTCGACCTCTTCGCCTTTGCCTAGTTTTTTACCATCTTCTTTTTCCATATGACGTTGCGGAACGAATGCCGTAATATCATCGTTAAAGTCAATAGTAGCACCTTTATCAACGATATCGGTAATAGCAGACGTATGAACAGTACCCTCGGCAAATTCTTTCTCATATTTATCCCATGGGTTTTCAGTAGTCTGTTTGTGCCCCAAGCTTAGCTTCCGACCTTCAACATCTAACTCCAATACTTCTACTTCCATAGTGTCACCAACGGTCACGAACTCTGAAGGATGTTTGATTTTCTTGGTCCAGGAAAGGTCGGAGATATAAATTAATCCGTCGATTCCTTCTTCCATTTCTACAAAGACACCAAAGTTGGTGAAGTTTCTAACAATCCCTTTGTGTTTAGATCCTACTGGATATTTAGAAGTAATATCTGTCCATGGGTCGGGACTCAATTGCTTGATACCCAACGACATTTTACGATCTTCACGATCTAGCGTCAAAACAACAGCTTCGACCTCGTCTCCTACTTTCACAAAATCTTGTGCCGAACGCAAGTGCGTAGACCAAGACATTTCCGATACGTGTATCAGACCTTCAACACCTTCTACCACTTCAATAAATGCACCGTAATCTGCGATTACGACCACTTTACCTTTTACTTGGTCACCAATTTTAATTTCATCACTCAATGCATCCCATGGATGTTTCTCCAATTGCTTCATACCCAATTGAATTCGTGATTTATTCTCATCAAAATCAAGGATAACAACATTGATTTTCTGATCCAATTCGACCACCTCATTGGGGTGATTGATTCGGCTCCAAGAAAGGTCGGTAATATGCACCAATCCGTCTACACCACCTAAGTCGACGAACACACCGTAAGAAGTGATGTTTTTCACAACACCTTCCAACACCTGTCCTTTTTCCAATTGGCTTATAATCTCTTTCTTCTGTTCTTCGATATCGGCTTCAATCAATGCCTTGTGCGATACCACAACGTTTTTGAACTCATGGTTGATTTTTACCACCTTGAATTCCATCGTCTTACCGACATACTGATCGTAGTCGCGAATCGGTTTCACATCAATTTGAGAACCTGGCAAGAAAGCTTCGATACCAAAAACATCGACAATCATACCGCCTTTTGTTCTACACTTAACGAAACCACTAACGATTTCTTCCTTATCATGGGCCGCATTTACACGATCCCAAGCCATGATGGTTCTCGCCTTTCTATGCGAAAGTACCAACTGGCCACTTTTATCTTCACGAATGTCAATCAAGACTTCGACTTTATCACCGACCTTCAGGTCAGGATTGTATCGAAACTCGTTCAACGAAATTACACCTTCTGATTTGGCATTGATATCAATAATTGCCTCGCGATCGGTCAGATACACCACGGTACCCTCTACGACTTCTTCATCAGCTGTGTCAACGAAATTTTCGGTGACCAACTTTTCGAATTCTTTCAATTTGGAATCATCGACACGTTCGATACCGTCTTCGTACTTGTCCCAATCAAAATTTTCCAAAAACTCTTTCGGATCTTGTTTTGGGGTTTCCTGTTTTACTTCTTCCTGTAGTGCTTCGATAGTTTCTTCTACCTCTGCTGTTGCTTTTTCTTCAGCCATTTTGCTGATTTAAATTTGTATTCTACGATATTTCAAGAGTAAAACAATACTCGCAGAAGGATGTTATGTTATTTTTTCTCTTTTCCTTTTCCTCTTGATTTCTTTGTAAAAAAGGAGTGCAAAAATACATCTTTATCTTGACTTCGCCAACCTTATCTTCAAGTAGCCTTCCCCAAAGCCACAAAATTTATGGTTTTATCAAAAAATATTGCAATTATCGCTATCTTGAACCACATAATATTAACCTTTTTAAAAGAGATTTATTATGAGTGTCAAAGCAAAGTACCAAGGGGTTCTTAACCTTGGTGAGCAATTAGGTATCAAAGATGGAAACGTAACCGAAGAAGGTGGCGTTCTTAAAATAAAAGGTGAGGCCAAGACCCAATATGAAAAAAACTTATTATGGGACAAAATAAAGGAACTTGGTGGTGAGAACCCATCAGACATTAAGGCAAATATTACGGTTGCCGATAGTTCTGTTTACCATAGGCATGTCGTTAAAAGTGGAGAATCATTAAGCAAAATTGCCAAACACTATTATGGTGATGCCATGAAATACAAGCAGATTTTTGCTGCGAACACCAATATTTTAAGTAATCCTGACGTAATTCATCCTGATCAGGTTTTGGTGATACCGAATCTTTAAGGTAGTGAAAGCAGTCATTTTAAAATTTAGACCTGTCAGAAAACCGACAGGTCTTTTTTATTCCTTCTCAATATAACGTTGTGCAATGCTTTTCAATCGCTCAAACTGCTCGACCAGACCCATATCACTATTATCGAACTTAATGGCATCTTCAGCTTTTCGAAGAGGAGAGAATTCTCTATGGGAGTCTATATAATCACGCTTTTGAACATTTTCTAAAACGTCTTCGTAAAAAACGGCATCCCCTCGGTCCAATAATTCCTTATATCTACGAGTAGCTCTTGCTTTGGGCGAGGCCGTCATAAAAATTTTTAGTTCCGCATCTGGAAAAACCACGGTGCCGATGTCCCGGCCATCCATAACAATACCCTTTTTCCTTCCCATAGCTTTCTGCATATCTACCAACTTATGGCGTACCTGCTCAATTTCGGCAATACGGCTTACATATTTAGATACTTCCAACGTACGGATTTCCCTTTCGACATTCTCCCCGTTAAGATACATTTCAGAAAAACCGAGTTTCTTATTGGGTATAAAGTTTAAGTCGATTTTCGGCAAAAGCTTTACAAGGGCCTCTATATTTCCCTTATCATCCCCTATAAAACCGTTACGCATGGCAAATAAGGTAACTGCCCGGTACATGGCACCTGTATCTATGTAAACGTAGTTCAATAGCTTGGCCAACTGTTTAGCAAGGGTGCTCTTTCCAGTAGACGAGTATCCATCGATTGCAATTGTAATCTTTCTCATTAAAGCTTTTTAGCGTTCTTCACCTTTTGAGCTGTTAGAGCAATATCAATAACTTCATGCATATCGGTAACATAGTGAAATTTAAGACCTTTAAGGTACTCCTTTTTGATTTCCAGGATATCCTTTTCATTATCCTTGCATAAAATTAACTCTCTAATTCTCGCCCGCTTGGCTGCCAATATTTTTTCCTTGATTCCACCGACAGGGAGTACTTTGCCCCTCAGGGTTATTTCTCCGGTCATGGCCAGACTCTTCTTCACCTTCTTTTGTGTAAACAACGAAACCAAAGAAGTGAGCATGGTGATACCAGCACTCGGACCGTCTTTAGGGGTAGCACCTTCTGGCACGTGAATATGTACATTGTACTTTTCAAAAATCTCTGAATCGATTGCGAACCTATCGGCATTCGATTTGATGTATTCCATGGCAATGGTAGCAGATTCTTTCATTACTTTACCTAAGTTCCCAGTAATGTTCATTGTACCTTTTCCTTTCGATAAGATAGATTCAATAAAAAGAATATCGCCTCCGACACTAGTCCAAGCCAAACCAGTCACCACTCCTGCTACATCATTGTTTTCATATTTATCACGCTCCATTCTGGCGGGGCCTAAAACTTTTTCCACAATCTCATTCGAAACTTTTACTTCATAAGCTTCTTCAATGGCAATATTTTTAGCCGCATAGCGTACCATTTTTGCAATCTGTTTTTCCAAAGAACGTACACCTGACTCTCTAGTGTAGCCCTCTACAATTTTCTCTAGCTGGCGCTTACCTATCTTCAGGTCCTTAAATTTCAACCCATGTTCTTTCAACTGTTTAGGTAGTAAATGCCTTTTGGCGATTTCTACCTTTTCTTCTATGGTATAACCTGTAACGTTGATAATTTCCATACGGTCGCGAAGGGCCGGCTGAATTGTTGAAAGATTATTTGCCGTAGCTATGAACATTACTTTTGAGAGGTCGTAACCCATCTCTAAAAAATTATCATGAAACTCACTGTTCTGTTCAGGATCCAAAACTTCTAACATCGCGGAAGATGGATCTCCCTGATGGCTACTTGCCAATTTATCGATTTCATCAAGAATGAAAACAGGATTGGAAGTGCCTGCTTTTTTAAGGCTCTGCACTATTCTACCGGGCATAGCGCCAATATAGGTTTTCCGGTGCCCACGAATCTCGGCTTCATCTCGCAATCCGCCTAGAGACATACGCACATACTCTCTACCCAAGGCTTCGGCAACCGATTTTCCTAGAGAAGTTTTACCAACTCCAGGAGGGCCGTAAAGGCAAATAATAGGTGATTTCATGTCGTTTCGCAGTTTGAGAACCGCTAAATATTCAATTATTCTACGTTTGACATCCTCAAGCCCATAATGGTCCCTGTCCAATATCCTCTCAGCTCTTTTCAAATCAAACTTGTCTTTTGAGAAATGATTCCACGGCAAGTCCAAGAACAGATCAAGATAATTTCTTTGGATAGAGTATTCCGCTACCTGGGGATTCATACGTTGCATTTTCGCCAACTCCTTGTCAAAATGCTCACCTACTTTTTTACTCCATTCTTTCTTTTTGGCCTTTTTGCGCATTTCAAATAGCTCATCATCATGCGAAACCCCGCCCAGCTCTTCTTGAATAGTCTTCATCTGTTGATGCAGAAAGTATTCACGCTGCTGTTGGTCCAAATCGCTGCGAACCTTTGATTGTATATCGTTTTTCAACTCCAATTTCTGAAGTTCAAGATTCATATATTTTAGCGTAGCCAAGGCCCTTTCACGCAGACTGTTAATCTCTAAAAGCTCTTGTTTCTCTTTGACCTCAAGATTGAGGTTAGAGGAAACAAAATTTATCAAGAAAGAGTTACTCTGAATATTCTTAATTGCAAAAGAAGCCTCGCTAGGTATGTTCGGATTATCACGAATGATCTTCAGGGCCAGCTCTTTTATCGATTCGATAATGGCTAAAAACTCTTGCCCATGCTGATCCGCCCTTTCTTCTTTAGTCTCCCTAACTGTAGCAGTCAAATAAGGCTTTTCGGTAAGCACCTCGGCAATTTCGAAACGTTTTTTCCCTTGGAGAATGACCGTGGTGTTTCCATCGGGCATTTTAAGCACCCGTAGTATCCTCGCAACGGTACCTAAAACATTGATATCGTTTATGCCTGGAGTTTCGGTTCCCTCGTCTTTTTGCGAAACTACTCCAACTACTTTTGAACCTTTATTTGCATCTTTTATCAAATTGATTGAAGTATCTCTACCTGCAGTTATAGGAATCACGACACCGGGAAATAAAACTGTATTGCGCAAAGGCAAAATCGGCAGGGTCGACGGCAATATTTCGTTGTTCATTTCCTCCTCATCTTCTGGGGTCAAAAGAGGTATCAGTTCAGCATCTTCATCGATAGAGTGTAACGACATATTGTCAAAATTTGAAAATTTAGAATTTGCCATAGTATCTTTTACGGTCATTCTGTCATTAAAATGACAGAAATCTTTAATTAATCAATTATTTAAAATCCTTGAAAAGCTCTGCAATCATTATAAAAACACAATGATTACCTTTTCTATCTCTCCAACATGG
>Ga0316189_10007761_pt1 | contig 10119 bp, 8 predicted proteins | sample LowCovwburrow_MG_FD_204930 | JGI IMG/M metagenome (GOLD analysis project Ga0316189, IMG submission 204930) | Coastal sediment microbial communities from Maine, United States - Lowes Cove worm burrow | ecosystem: Environmental > Aquatic > Marine > Coastal > Sediment | place: USA: Maine... | reverse complement strand
GTAAATGCGCCAACTTTTCAATTTCATTTATACCTACAGGGCTTTTTTTGTATTTCTTATTTTCGAAGGATTAAGTGCATTTCTGATTATTCAAAACCAGAATTATCACAAAGCGGCTTTTCTTAACTCATCCAATATATTAGTGGGCAATGTTGCTACTGCTACTACTAACGTGGGCGATTATTTTGCCCTGAATGATCAAAATCAAGATTTAGCAGAAGAAGTAGCCCGGTTAAATGCCAGAATTGAACTGCTGGAAGCACAATTAGAAGTTGAAGGGCCAGAATTGGTTAGTCAGGATTCTCAATATCAATTTATACCTGCTAAAGTGGTGAACAATAGTTTCAGGCAATTGAATAATTACCTTACCCTGAATAAAGGAAGACTGGAAGGTGTAGAACCTGACCAGGGGGTTTTGAGTGTGCATGGAATCGTGGGAAAAGTTCGATCTGTTTCAGACAATTTCTCAACTGTCGTTTCTGTTTTGCATACCGACTTTCTTATATCCTCAGTAGTAAAGCGTTCAGGAACGTTTTGTACCACTAACTGGGACGGCAGAAACCCGGGTTATGCTAATTTACTGTATGTTCCTCGTCATGTATTTGTTAATCAGGGTGACACGGTTACCACGTCGGGATATAATTCGATATTTCCACCCAACCAACTAATTGGGGTAGTTGAGGACGTCATTACTTCACCAAACGCCACATTTCATGAGATCAGGATTAAGTTGGCAACAGATTATTCCAGATTGAACTATGTCTCACTCGTGAAACATATGATGGTTGTTGAAAAAGATTCAATTGAGCAAAATGCCGATCCACTGAATTGATACGGAATCTACCTTTACATATTGCCCGATTGCTATTCTATGTTCTTATTCAGATCTTGATCTTCAAGCAATTAGCACTGTTTGATACAGCGTTCAGTTTTATTTATGTGATCGCATTATTGCTTTTGCCAATAGAATTGGGTCCTTTGTTACTCATTGTAATTGGGTTTTTCACAGGCCTCACTGTTGATATGTTTTATAACACCCAGGGTATCCAGGCGGCTGCCTGCGTGTTGGTTATGTTCCTCCGGCCTTATTTCTTCCGATGGACAACCGGAGGCAGTTATGAACCCGGCACATCACTAAATATCAGGGAGATGGGCCTCACCTGGTTTGTCATTTTTAGCTTTCCCCTGATTTTTATTCATCATCTTGTTATTTTTTACTCCGAAGCAGGCAGTTTTAATCTTTTCTTTTACACTTTCACCAAGGCGCTCTTTAGTTCTTTTTTTACATTTATAGTTGCTTTGATTTTGCAATACCTACTTACCAAGCCTCATAGAAGAAGATGAATGATGGCAGACAAATTATAGTTCAGACTGTAATAGTCCTGATTGGGATAGTGTTTGCTATTCGCCTTTTTTCTATCCAGGTATTGGACAAAACTTATAAGCTCGCCGCAGAGAACAACATTGTTCAGAGGGTAACTGAATATCCCTATCGGGGATTGCTCTATGACCGCAACGGCCAGCTCCTCGTTTACAATACTCCCATTTACGACCTGATGGTGGTGCCCAAAGAAGTCATCCTCAATGACACGACCCAGTTTTGTCAGCTTGTGGGGATCGACCTCGAAGAGTATAAGTCTAGAATAGCGGCCGCCAAATCTTATTCCTATATCCTGCCGTCAAAGTTTGTAGAGCAACTCACCAATGAGCAGTTTGCGCAGATCCAGGATCGCCTGGTGGAATACCCAGGCTTTCATATCAGGGCGAGAACTGCCAGAAAGTATCAGCATAATAGCCTGGCAAATGCCCTGGGTTATATCGGGGAAATAAGCCGTCGCCAGCTTCAAAGAGACTCTACCAACTTTTATAAGTCAGGAGATTTTGTAGGGATCAGTGGTTTGGAAGCTGCCTATGAAGAAGAATTGAGGGGACAACGGGGTGTCAGTTACAAAATGGTCAATGTAAGAGGGGTTGAGAAGGGCCGATTTAAAGAAGGTGAATATGACACGCTGTCGCAACCAGGAAGGGATCTTGTTCTAACCATTGATTTCAACCTACAGAAATATGCAGAAAAATTACTGGAGGGAAAAACGGGCAGCGTAGTAGCAATTGAGCCTTCAAGCGGGGAGATTTTGGCGTTTGTTTCAGCACCTTCGTATAATCCTGACATTTTAACTGGAAAGAACTTTAGTAAAAACTATCAACAACTTGAGCAGGACTCGCTCAAGCCCCTATTCAATCGTCCCTTGATGGCAATGTATCCTCCCGGTTCGATTTTTAAGACAGTCCAGGCACTAATTGCGATGCAAGAGGGCGTGGTGAACCCCTATGAAGAAGTATACTGTGATGGCACATTGATCGGTGATCATGCACCTACGGGATATTACAATATGCATAATGCAATTAAATACTCCTCGAATAACTACTTCTACCAGATTTTTCGGCGGATTATCCGACAACAAAAATCAGATAATCCCTATGTGGATGCCAGGTTGGGTGTTGATAATTGGAAACAACAGGTTGGGAAATTTGGCTTGGGAGTCCCATTAGGCATTGATATACCAAATGAAAAATCTGGATATGTTCCTGACGCAGCTTATTATAATAGACTATATGGAACAGGGAGATGGGGCTATGCCCATATTTATTCTTTGAGCATCGGTCAGGGCGAAATACTGCTAAACTCTGTACAGATGGCAAACCTGGCAGCAATTATTGCCAACCGTGGCGTCTATAACGCTCCTCATTTGATTAAAAACTTCGACCTGGCCAGGGAATATAAAGTGCCAATTACGACAGGGATCAAACCTGAATACTACGATATTGTAATTGATGCCATGGAGGAAGCCCTGGAAGGCACAGCCGGGAGGGCAATTATCAAAGATATTGCAGTTTGTGGCAAAACAGGCACAGCGGAAAACCCACATGGTGAGGATCATTCTGTATTTATGGCCTTTGCGCCGAAAGAGGATCCGAAAATAGCCATCTCTGTTTTCGTTGAAAACTCTGGTTGGGGTGGAAGGGCTGCAGCTTCAACAGCCAGTTTATTAATAGAGAGCTATATAAAGGGTAAGGTTGAGCGTAAGTGGCTTGAAGACTATGTATTAAAAGGAGACTTTTTAGATTGAGATTTGACAGGCAAACAGGAGAATTAGATTGGTTGACCATCCTCTTATACTTTGTTTTAGTATTTCTTGGCTGGTTCAACATCTATGCTGCAGTGTTTGATGAGTCATTGCCACATAGCTTATTTGATTTAAGTTCAAATTCAGGGAAACAGCTTCTTTTTATCGGAGCCTCATTACTCATAATCGTGAGCGTTCTTATTCTCGACTTCAAGTTCTACGATTCATTTGCCTACATTATATACTTCATTTTTATTATTCTGCTAATTTCAGTGCTCTTTTTCGGCAAGGAAGTTGCCGGGTCCCAGTCATGGTTTCATATTGGAGGTTTTAGTTTTCAACCCTCCGAATTTGCAAAATTTGCTACCGTATTGGCAATGGCGAAGTACCTGGGTCAAGGTCACAAGCGGCTTGATAAATTAAAAAATCAGGTAATTGCCCTGGCTATCATGATAACCCCACTCTTATTAACAATTATTCAGGGGGATACGGGTACTGCCATGGTCTATGGTGCCCTGATTATGGTGTTATACAGGGAAGGAATATCACCTATATACCTGGTCATTGGCATATCAGCGGTAGGCATCCTGGTCCTGACCCTCCTGGTGAGTCAAACCATCCTATTGATATCGATCATTGTCATAACCCTGCTCATAGTGGCAGTGAGCCCTCGCAACAATAAAAGAACAGCTGTTATCATAGTTTCTGCCATTATTGTTGTAGGCGCTATCAAAAGTGTGGACTTCATCATGACGGAGGTTTTAAAGCCTCATCAACGGAACAGGGTAATGTCTATGGTTAATCCAAATATCGATCCGCTTGGAATCGGGTGGAATGTTACCCAATCCAAGATAGCCATCGGTTCAGGGGGTTTCTTTGGGAAGGGGTACTTGCAGGGCACTCAGACCAAGTTCGATTTTGTGCCGGCACAAAGTACTGATTTCATATTTTGTACTGTTGGGGAGGAGCATGGTTGGGCAGGAAGTTTAGTCTTGATAGTCTTATTTTCCTTTTTAGTCCTTCGCATCATTTCAATCGCAGAGCGGCAAAAATCTACCTTTGCCCGTGTGTATGGGTATGGGGTGGCTTCCATAATTTTCTTTCACTTCGCGGTCAATATTGGCATGACTATAGGGTTGTTTCCAGTTATTGGCATTCCATTGCCATTCTTTAGTTATGGAGGTTCATCACTATGGTCATTTACCATCCTCCTTTTCATTCTTCTCAAATTGGATTCTCACCGGATGCAGGTGTTGGAGCGGCAATAATTGGATTAAATACCTAATGGTGGGTTAATCTATCTTAAAAACTATTGAATTAGATGATTTTACAAATCGCAGGTAACCGAAATTTATGTCCGAATAATAAATCTTTGTAGCATCATATACTTGCTCTTCGGATCAACATAACCAGAATTCTTGCTTCTCTCCCAAAAATTAACTAACCTAACAATATGAATTTGGGACAGGTCAATATTTATAGAATACTTCATATTGAGAATATCCCACATATTCTTACAAATGGTATAACTCATAAGGATTCACATAATTCTGATCCAAATTTCGTGAGTATTGGCGACTTAAGTCTAATAAGCAATCGAACTACAAGACAAGTAAATGTTGATAACGGGGACACCTTTAATGCGGTTGAGGTTATAACTCTTGGAAACCTCACCCCTTTCTATTTTGGTGTTAAAATGCCAATGCTGTATGTCATTCAGAATGGTGGTAATTTCGTTGAAAAAGCTAACAAACCAGAGGACATAATCTATCTTGCTTGTTCGGTTCAGTCAATTGCTAATTCAAGACTGACATATTATTTTTCTGATGGGCACGCTACTGATTTTCTAACTACGTTCTATAATAAAGACATGATAATGGATTTACCTCAAATTGTAGATTGGGAAGCTGTTAAAACTCCGTATTGGGGAGGTCAGGAGAATCTTAACATAAAAAGAAAAAAGCAAGCAGAATTTCTAGTAAGGGGTGATATTCCATATAGTTTCATCGTTGGATATGGTTGTTACAATGACTTATCAAAGCAAAAATTGTTAGATTTTGGTATTGATGATCAACTAGTTAAAGTCATTCCAAATGCGTATTATTAAGCTGAAATTATGATCAAGTATCTAATTGGTAACATACTCGACAGTGAAGCGGAGGCTCTTGTGAATACAGTAAACACCATTGGTGTCATGGGGAAAGGTATTGCCTTACAATTTAAGAGAGCATACCCAAACAATTTCAAATCTTATCACCAAGCATGCAAAAACAAGGAAGTAGAAATAGGTAAACTTTTCGTATCCAAAGACGGTAGTGTGAGCACTGGTGAGAAGTTAATTATTAATTTTCCGACGAAAAAAGACTGGAGAAAACCATCTGAATATGAGTATATCGAGAAAGGTTTAGAAGACTTATTAAGCGTTATTGATCACTATAAAATCAAGAGCATTGCTATTCCTCCTTTAGGTGCTGGCAATGGCGGTTTAGAATGGGGAAAGGTCAAGAGTATAATCACACAATACCTGGATAAATTAGATATAGAGGTCTTAGTATATGAGCCAAACACTCTAATCAAAGAAAAGCTCAAGAAAGAGAGAGTAAAATTAACTGATGCAAGAGCATTACTCCTGTATGCGTTGTTTGACTTAGTTCGTAATGGTGAATATGTATCTGAATTTTCAAGTGAAAAAGTAGCTTACTTCCTTCAAAGATTTGGAGCAAGGAAATACTTCAAGTTGACATACGAACCGAATTTTTATGGACCATATTCGGGTAAAGTAAGATACTTGTTAAACACCCTAAATGGTAGTTATATTATGGGCTATAGCGATATGAGTAAAAAGCCTTTTGAACCATTGACATTAGTTGCTGATGGTTTTGAAGAGGTGAAAAAATACATTGAAATGAAACCTGAATTGAAGTCTATTGCAACAAATACTATTGAATTCCTAAATGGTTTCTATTCTGATTTTGCACTTGAATTACTTTCATCAATCGACTTTATTTCTCTAAACGAGAATAGCCTTAATAGAGAAATAGTTGCAAAAAAATTAGAGACCTGGAGTGATAGAAAACGTTCACTTTTTTCAAACCCCAAATACCTAGATATTTCATTGCATCACCTAAGTAATGTGCAATTCGCATAGAGGAGAAAAGCGAATGCCCAAAAACAGCAATATTTCAAGCATCAAATTAACAGTGTTAGATAGTGAAGCATTCAGGGATAGTGTAAAAATGCAACTCCAACATGGCCTATATTCCTTGGAGGTTTAGCGTTAGATTTTGGTATTAGTGCTCTTTACCTATTTATTTAAACTTCTTGATAATCACTTTTAGCAAATCCTTAATCTCTGAGGACTGCATATTCCACTGATAATTCTTGGCGTAATTTTGAACCAGCAAGCCAACCGCATCCTCAAAAGAATCGCATTCTTCGACTGCCTTAATGGCCTGGTCAAAAGCATCAGATTCTCCTTCGAAAAGCTCTTTTACAAATTTATACCGCTGGTTGATAGATATGTTTTTTTGGATACTTTCTACCCTTTTTGAGGCGTGGGCAGTTGCAATGTCAAGGGTTTCCGGGGAAAGGCTTTCATTCAGGGTTTTTTGCTCAATGGAAAACCTATCGTTGAGCTGCTGCCGTGATTTTTCAATGGCCATTTCGTCCATTTCTTCAAACCCCTGGAATAGTTTGTGCTGAATCTCTTCTATTTCTGCCTCCTCGGAAGCTGTCAAACCAACCTCTAATTCCTCGGGAGCATTTTGATCTGCCTTACCGGATTCCGCTAAATCCACTTCTTCAGAAAGATCCAAATTAAAATCTTCTGCGAAGAAATCGTTCACATCCAAAGGATGGATATTGTTTAATTGAGAGAGATATGGTTCAATATCTTCGGGGGCTTCGTTAGTGCTCTTAAAAATAGTTTCAAGCTTTTCCAGTAACACTTCCCTGGTGAAGCTCCCATCATTGGTTTCATTTTCAAGGTCTTCAAGCAATTGCAGATAGAGATGCTTGTTAATCCTGATATATTTTGCTTGTGATTTAAGATACTTGATTGTCAGATATGGACTGTTTTCAATGTTGTTATGATAATAATCATAAGGGGATAGCAATAGCAGCAATGTTTCCGTAGTGGCCTCTGTTAAAAGGGGTTGGAAGGCTTTCTCCTCGATGAGAATATTCTGGGAAAGAACATTCATCAGCGATTGCATTGATTTCTTAACTTCTTCCTTCTTGTAATTAAAATATGGGCTTTCCAGCCTCGCTGCTTCAGCCTGCCATTTGGTGAACAGGTTTTTTAGGACAAAATAATTGACCTGCTTGATAGGAGAAAGGCTGAGGATTTCCTGACCGGTTATGGTTTTTTTCGATTTAAAAAGATCGGTGGTCAATTTGTGACCTAATTCCTCACTATATGACCTTATTTTCGATATGTTTAAACTACTCTCAGGCATATTTGAAACAGTAACGTAAAATTTTATGCAAAGGTATTAAAATATGGCACAGATCGTTATTACTAGCATGTTCAACAAAACAGTGGAAATTGATTCGGGGGCAAAAAATTTGTTGATCGGCCTGCAAGATCATTTCATCGATTGGATGCATGCCTGTGGCGGAAAGGGACGGTGCACAACTTGTAAGTTGATTGTATGCGAAGGAATGGAGAATTTCTCAGAACTAACTGAGGTTGAAATGTCTTACAGGGATAAAGGCCTTTTGAAGGATGACGAAAGATTGGCCTGTCAGGCCAAATTGCAGGGTGATGTCAGGGTTAGTATTGGAGCGGAGAACAAATTCCCTCATTTAAAGTACTCTGACTAATTTTATGAAATGAATTTTGGGGTTGACTGTTTCAAAGTTGGAATGAATGTGTAAGAAAGGAATTTTAGTACTAGCTGTGATTTCCTGGTTTTCTGTAAAAGGGCAGGAATTAATTCCTCTTGGGCAATGGAGGTCTCATTTCAACTATAATGAGGCCCGATTGGTAGCTGCTACAGACTCAAAGATATTCTGCGCAACCACTACCGCCCTCTTTTCTTTTGACCGGTCGGATAACAGCTTAAACCGGTTAACTAAAGTGCAGGGATTCAGTGACATAGCGATTTCAGCTTTAAGTTATAGTCGAGAGACCAATTGGTTAATTATTGGTTACAGCAATGGGAATTTGGATTTCTTTGACGGGTCAGAAATCGTCAATTTCCCCGTAATTCTTCAGGAGCCCATCGTTGGATCAAAACAGATTAATAAAATTACTACCAATGGCAATCTGGCCTATCTGGCAACTGATTTCGGAGTGGTGGTAATTGATCTTGAAAAAATTGAAGTGGTTGAGACCTATGAAAACCTCAGCCCTACAGGGGAAACAACTGCAATCAACGATCTTGCTGTTTTTGGGGATCAACTTTTTCTGGCTACGAATTTTGGAGTGATTTCGGGATCAATTACGGGGGAAGTAAACCTTTTGGATTTTCGCAATTGGGCCAGATATGAGAGTTCTCCAGTGGGAAATCAGCCAATTAATTTTGTGGTCTCATCGGAAGATAATGTGATAGGATCAACAGAATCAAACCTTTATAGTCTCGAAAACGGAGACTGGAATGAGTTAAACATAAACCCTGAAGATGAAATCTTAAACCTTAGTTTGGCAGGAGGTGATTTACTTTTATTGTCAGAAAATAGCCTTTCGGTTGTTTCGTTGGCCAACAACTTAGAGGAGATTGTTCAATATATCCCTACTCCCAAACCGGCCGACGCACTAGTTGATGATCAGGGCACTTTTTGGATAGCTGATAAGGAAAATGGACTGAATTCCTGGTCAAATGGAAACAGTACAGGTTTCAGGCTTTCAGGGCCGGCGACTAATACCACTTTTAGGTTGTTTTATCATGATGAAAAGATTTATGCGCTTCCCGGTGGATTTAACTCAGCAATCCGACCACTGAATAATTTTGAAGGATATTCAATATTTGAAAACGGTAACTGGACAATTGTTGAAACGGATGAATTACCGTTTGGAAACCTCACTGCGATGGAAGTTGACCCTAGCAACCAGGATGTTTGGATCACTTCTTTTGGAGACGGACTTTTAAATCTTAGCAATCAGTCCATCATTAATGCAAACTCATCAGGCAGCTTGCTTCAATCAGCAGACACCAGCGAAAGGTCCACACAAGTCACCGGAATTGGATTTGATAGTCAGGGCAACCGATGGCTGGCTAATCATAATAGCACCAGGCCCTTAATACGGATCGACCAGGAAGGCAATTGGAGTTCCTTTAATTTCGATCCGAGCGCTAGCCGGTTTCCAATTTCACTCACAATCAATGAATTGGATGATGTTTGGATGAGACTTAGCCCAAATGAAGGTGGAGGCATCTTTGTTTTCAATGAGCAAGTTGAAAATGGTGAACAATTACTAACTACTGGGGAGAATGCCGGCAACCTGCCAAACGAGAACGTTACTTCCGTAGTCTTTGACAGGGAGGGCCAGGTTTGGATTGGAACAGTGCAGGGAATAGCTTTTTTGCCCAATCCACTTGATGTATTCAATGAAACCGGATTTGATGTGGTTCGGCCGGTTTTTGAAAATCGACCCCTTTTGGAGGATGAATACATCACTGCCCTGGCTGTAGACGGAGGAAACCGAAAATGGATTGGTACCAAAATTGGATTATGGCTATTTGAAGAAGCCGGGGATGAATTGGTTCGAAATTTTACTGCTACCAATAGCCCTTTGCCCTCCAATGTGGTTATTGATATTGAGGTTCATGATAAAACCGGGGAAGTTTTCATCTCGACTGATAAAGGGATGGTTTCGTTTAGGTCAGACGCAACCCTGGGTACGAAAAAGCATTCAAAAGTTAAGGTTTTCCCCAATCCGGTGAGGCCGGGTTTTACCGGTCAAATTGGTATTTCAGGCTTGGCCGAAGACGCAACGATCAAGATTACCGATATCGGTGGCCGGCTGGTCAGAGAGACCGAGGCCAATGGG
>Ga0316189_10007760_pt1 | contig 10120 bp, 10 predicted proteins | sample LowCovwburrow_MG_FD_204930 | JGI IMG/M metagenome (GOLD analysis project Ga0316189, IMG submission 204930) | Coastal sediment microbial communities from Maine, United States - Lowes Cove worm burrow | ecosystem: Environmental > Aquatic > Marine > Coastal > Sediment | place: USA: Maine... | reverse complement strand
GCGACGACAAAGACGATGGGAACCGCGCCTTTGGTTAACTGCACTGCCAGCCCGGTTGTAGCGAAGATACCGCCGCCTACCATACCTCCGATGCCGATAGATAAGGTAGAGAGTGTACCCAGCGTTTTTTTTTGTTCCTCGGCGTTTTCCACCTGGGAATCAGCCAGAGTTTCCCTAGGGTGGTTTTTGTTGCGATTTGTTTCAGTCATTTTCACACTTGGGCACCATCGGCATTCGATGTAAACAGATTATGCCTTATAGTGATGTCGATAAACCGTGAAATGTCTACCAGCGATCCGAGTTAAACATGCTGTCCGGCAATTGTCTCGCTGCTGGTTCGGGATTAAGGGAAAATGATGAAAGTGACTGTTCAGGGCCTGGGTGCGGCCTGCCTGATAATGGCCGTTGCGGTTTTGCTGCCTGTGGGCGGCGCTACTGCCGGCTTTGCCACTACCGTACCGGTGTCGGCGGATTCTGCGACCAATATCGCTCGCAGCTTTTTTCCCGTATCTCTTGGTGCGGGAACGGGGAACCTGTTTTTGACCGATCCTGTCGTGGTCTTTATCGATGACAGGCGGCTGGGTCTGCAGGTGCGCTTTCAGGCCTATGAGAACCGCCCTGAAAAAGGTATCGCCATCAGTGAGGAAGGTCGGGCGCTGGTCTCAGGGGAGGTAGGCTACGACCTGGCAAACAAGCAGGTTCTGCTCTATGACGCCAGGGTTGATGAGCTGGCCTTTGATACCGAAAGTACTGTCACGCAGGGATTGCGTGCCGACATAGAGTCGGCGTGGCAAGCCCAGGTGACCAATCCCATCCGGGCTGATTTGCCGCCGCACCCGTTCATCCTGCCGTTCAAGGACGGCATTCAGGATGTGACCTACGAGAAGCGCAGCATATATATCCAGGTATTCTACAAATAGCGAAGATCAAAGTTGAATCGGCCGGCCTGGTCTGCGCCGGCTGACACTCTCGTCAGCTCTAGCTCATGGACACTTGCTGACCCAGACACCCACCTCGAGTTGGGAGCTTGCCGATCCCTGAAACGTACCGGCAACAGGCGGCACCGACTCAGGTAAACGTGCTACCGCAACAGGGATGTGGTCAGTGCCTACAATCACGCCAGAGGTGGGATCAAAGCCCCTCCAGCCTGCACCGGGGATGTAAACCTCCGCCCAGGCATGGGTTGACCCGCCGGCGCCGGTGGGGGAGGGGGCGTGTAGATAGCCTGTGACAAAGCGGGCAGCCAGCCCCAGTTCCCGACTGGCGGCCATAAACAGCAGGGCAAAATCGCGACAGGATCCGGTACCACTGCTGAGCGTCTGGTCGGCACTTTGCACACCGGGTTCTTCCCGCATCTGGTAAACCATGTTCTGGTAAATGTAGTTGGTGAGACGCTGCAACAGGGTGTAAGTCTGTATCGGCTCGCCTTTGCGCCAGATATTCGCAATCCAGTTCGACAGCCCCGCTGCGGGTGTAGTGCCCGGCGCAGCCATATAGGGCGACAAAAGCACCTTGTCGTCTTCACTGTATTGAAAGGGGTAGGCGATGGCGTACTCCGCCACCAGGAAGTCCAGCGGGTTTTCCAGATACTGCTGGATTATCAGTTCGCTCTCTATCGCCAGCTGGCGGGTTGTTTCGCTGAAAGTGGCAATGGCCACTGAGTTCCCTTCCACGTCCCGATGCCAGCGCAGATCTGGCTCCGGGGAAATTTTCAGGTCCAAAGATTCTATGCGCAGCTCATGGTCCTCCCGGGGACGCAGGCGCATGCTGTGCGCGCCAAGGATGACGTCACTGGTGAAGTTATAGTAGGTGCGATGGAGAATCTTATAGCGTTGCATAACTCAGTTTAATCCCTTCCGGCTTAATGCGGTGGTTGAGCCCGCGGTGCGCATGGGTGTGGCCTCGCCCCGGACGGCTGGACTATGGCGGTACCAATGCCGGTGAAATGAGGGTCTTGGTCAGCGGTCGCTGTTGCTGCGCCACTCGCCCTCGTAATAGTAAAGATCGAACTTTTCTGCGCAGATTTCCTCGGGATTACCTTCGCCGATGCCCGTGGCGCCAACCTTGTAGTTCATGCCACGAACGCACTGGCGCATCTTTTCCAGGTCAGCTTCGAGCTTGTGTGCCGCATCGGGGTTGCGCTGTTGCTGGTAGGGCCCCGACCAGTACCAGTAACCGGCCGCCACCAGAATTGCAATAGTCAGTAGTCGCCCAAACACTATAGTGATCTCCTCGCAGGGGATATTGGATTCAGTATATGACCGCGTTGTTTCAGCTCAAAGCTCCAGTATGCTTTGCTAACCATTACTGTGACGGGGGTCCGAAATCATATTTCCCGCCCTTCGCCAGCGCTTTTGTATAGGCGGGTCGCGCCTGCAGGCGATCGCGAAATGCCGCAAGATTGGGGAATGTGCCCGTGGGATGTAGCAGTGGCGCGAGCTCGGCCACGAAGGATAGTTGGATGTCTGCGCCGGAAAAGGTATTTGCAACGAACCAGTCGACCCCCTCCAGAGACCTGTCCATGTAGCCCAGGTGACGGTTCAATTCGTCATTGATTCGCGGTTGCAGGGCCGCGCCGCCATCGGGCAGACGACCGGTGTACATACGCAGCATCAGCGGCAGCATAGCGCTGCCTTCGCCATAGTGCAGCCACTGTAGATATTGTTCGTGATCGACACTGCCCGGCGCGGGAATTAACCTGCCCTGGCCGTGCACACGAAGTATATAGTCGATGATGGCACCAGATTCGATGATTGTATTGCTACCATCTGTGACTACCGGGGACTTGCCCAGGGGGTGTACGGCTTCCAGCTCTGGTGGCGCCAGATTAGTCGTGGCATCACGCTGGTAGCACTTGAGTTCGTAATCCAGTTCCAGTTCTTCCAGCAACCAGAGTATCCGCTGGGAGCGGGAGTTGTTCAGGTGATGTACCGTTAACATAACAAAAGACCTCGTTTTGCAGTGACCAGGTATACTAGGTTTTGACCAGCTTCACGCCATCGGCGCCCAGGGTGACGCGTCGTTGCTTGTAGAGTGCTCCCAGGGCTTGCTTGAATACTTTCTTGCTGACGCCAAAGGTAGCATAGATAGTCTCCGGCGGGCTCTTGTCGGTCAGTGCCATCTGTCCGTCACTGTCCTCCAGGTGCTGGATGATCTGGTTTCCTACAATCTCGATCCGGCTTTTACTGAAGCCCGGTTTTTCCAGGGAGAGATCAATTTTATCATCGTCGCGAATGCGTTTGATGTAACCGGTAAGATGCTGACCCTTGTTCAACTTACGAAAAAGTTCGTTACCGTATAACAGGCCCCAGCTTTGATGGTTCACGACGGCCTTTAAACCCAGCTCGGTCTGGTCCGCGATAACCAGCGTTACTTCCTGCCCGACTTCCAGGCCAGTGGCATTGTCTTTAATCCAGTGATCTATTCGCGTAGAGCCGGCAATGCGACCCTGGTTGTCCAGGTAAATCCATACCAATACACGGCTGCCTTTGCGCAGCGGGTGTTGCTGCTCTGCAAAGGGTATGAACAGGTCTCTGGGCAAACCCCAGTTGGCGAATGCGCCCAAATCAGTGACGTCAACGATTTCCAGCCAGGCGACCTGACCCACCTCGGCCAGCGGTGGCGTGGTGGTGGCGGCAGGCTGGCCGTCTGCGGTGAGGTAAATGAAGACGTCAATCCTCTCACCGCTCTGGTAGTCGCGCGACACTTGCTCGATAGGCAATATCAGGTTCTGGTCCGGGCCTGCATCGAGCAGGAGACCATTGCCCCGGGTCTCGATAACCTCCAGGGAGTTGTGGCGGCCAATATCAATCATTTGGGGTCCGAAGGTTGCCGATCCGCTTTTTCATCAAGTAGAACCCGATACTCCGCAAAAGCATCACGGAAATAGGCGATCAGTTCCCAGCCGTCCGGCAGTAGCTTCTTGTCCGCGAGTATGCAGAGATTGAACTGGCCGGCATAGCTCCACACCGTTGTGTTCAGGCCCAGGCCGTGTGCGACCATACCCATGGAAATCCAGTTGTTCAGTTTCATAGCGCCCATATACAGGGGTTCGCGCGGCCCCGGCACGTTCGATATTGCTGCGTTACCCCAGACCCCGAACTTGCCGTCCTTGTGCTTCACCACCCAGTCCAGCAGGCGAATCAGGGCCGGCGGGGTGATTTCCAGAATATTTGAAAGGTCCGACCCTTCCGCAGCGACAATGTGTGCTTTCATTACCTTCCCCGCATGGGCTGCCGCCTTGAGGCGGGCGAGCGGATCCGGCAAGTGTACCGGCATCGCCAGGTAGTCGCTGGAGGTCTTGTTGCCGATCATATCATCCTCCTCCAGCGGCGGTCGCTTGGAGACAGGAATGGCGGTGACCAGCGGCCCGGTATCCGGGTTGTAGCCGCGTGTTTGCATGAACCTGCGGTAGGCCCCGGCGGTGGCGGCAACAAACAGGTCATTGATGGTCACATCAAAACCTTTGCTGATGGCTTTTATCTCGTCCAGCGGCATGGTGTCGAACACGAATGTTCTACCGCGTCCTACCATGATGTTGAAGGGTGAATCCCGGGTATCGGTGAAGGCGCTGGGGGGCAGCTCGCCGCCGGATTCGGCGTACTTCTTTTTCATCTCGCGAACATTTTGCATACCCTGGCGGATTTTTGGCAGGCTGGTTATCCACGTGCGCGGCAGGTCTATCAGGGCACGCACCAGCAGGGACAGCTTGCCTGGCGTCTTCTCCGGAACCCAGGCCATTTGTTGTTGCGGTTCGGCGTCCTGCTGAGACAGTGAATAGACTTTGTGTAACAGGCGGGCTGCCCCGGAGCCGTCGGTATAGGCGTGATGTACCAGAGTTACCATCGCCACCTCGTTGTTCTCCAGGGCCTCCACCACCCAGCAAAGCCACAGGGGTTTGGACATATCCAGCGGCCAGGCATAGACCTCGGAAACCAGCTCGCAGAAGGCCTTGCGGTCCCCCGGCGCCGGGCAGGCAATGCGGCGCACGTGGTAGTCTAGATCGAAATCCGGGTCATCAACCCAAACCGGGTGATGCAGGCCGAAGGGTACTTTCAGGGCCTTCCAGCGAAACATGGGCAGCAGGTGCAGTCGCTGTGCGATGCTTTTGCGAAAAAGCGCATAATTCCAGCCCCCCGGAATCTGGGAGATGTCCAGAATCGAAATTTTCAGGGTATGCATCACCGCCCCTGTTTGCTCCTGGTGATACAAGAAGGCACTGAGGCCGTCCATTCTGCGCATACGAGACTCTCCGACTGTGGCCGTATTATGTTTTGTGGCACCACTTGCGGCACCACTTGCTGCACCCCTGATTAATGCAGCGTCATCGCATTAATCAGGGGTGCCTCAGCTTGGGAGGATTATAGCATTGCGCAGCTGTGGCTGGTGGGCGGGCAGGGTATCCCCCGCATCACCGCTGATGTTATATATCTGGCTCCATAAAACCACTGCCAGCCAGGGCGGCATGATGATTTGTTATAGTTTCGCGGCACTGGCGAATCGGGCGGGGGCCTTAATTGTGATAACACTAATATCAGCCTGTAGCGGGCAAGCCCGGTGAAGATAGTGCCAGGTGTGTCACAGCAACTGGCCCTGGCGCGTGCCGGGTTACTATCGAATATCGCCTACAAACTGCGATTTGATATTCCACCCGGGCAACACAGCCCGATATTGGCGACGGCTGAGCTCTCTTTTGACCTGGCGGACAACAGCGTTCCGTTGCAGCTGGACTATCGGAATGATCCAGCCACTATCAGTTCCCTGAGCATCAACGGTGCCGCCACCGATGTCGAGTGGGTAAACGAACATATCATTGTCCCTGCTACACAATTGCGCCCTGATCAGAATCGTATAGAAATTGATTTTGTGGCGGGAAACAGTTCACTCAACCGCAACCCGGACTTCCTCTACACGCTGCTTGTTCCCGATAGAGCTCGCACGGTTTTCCCCCTGTTTGATCAACCAGACCTGAAGGCGAAATTTGAGCTGGGCCTGGTGGTACCTGCCCATTGGCAGGTAGTGGCGAACGCACCCCTTGACACGCTAGTTGGGCTTTCAGAAGGCCGCCGGGAATATCGCTTTTTACCAACCAGGCCGATCAGCTCCTATCTATTTTCGTTTGTGGCCGGCAAGTTCCAGTCGATAAGCCGGAGAGTGAATGGACGCGATATGACCATGCTGTACCGGGAGACAGACCCGGCCAGGCTGGCGCGCAATGTGGATGCGATTTTCGACCTGCACGGCCAATCCCTGGCCTGGCTGGAGGACTACACCGGCATCGATTACCCCTTCCAGAAGTTGGATTTTGTGCTTATCCCAGGCTTTCCCTACAGTGGCATGGAGCATGTAGGCGCGATTCAGTATCGCGCATCACGCCTGTTACTGGATGATGAAGCGCCCCTGACAGACCAACTGGAGCGGGCGCAGCTTATCGCCCATGAAACGGCGCACATGTGGTTCGGCAATCTGGTCACCATGCGCTGGTTTGACGATGTCTGGACGAAAGAGGTGTTTGCCAATTTTATGGCAGACAAAATCGTCAACCCTGCTTTTCCAGAAGTGGACCATGCGCTGAATTTCCAGGTCAGTCACTACCCGGCAGCCTATGCGGTTGATCGTTCTGAAGGCGCCAACCCCATCCGCCAGCCGCTTCTCAACCTGAACCAGGCCGGGCAGTTGTACGGCGACATTATTTACCACAAGGCGCCCATCATGATGCGCCAGCTGGAGTTGGTATTAGGAGAAGAGGGGTTGCGGGAGGGCCTGGCCGAATACCTGCAGCGCTTCTCCTACGGCAACGCCACCTGGCCCGAGCTGATCGCTATCCTCGATGAGCGCACCGATATCGATCTGGCGGCCTGGAGCGAGGTCTGGGTAAACTCGCCGGGCAGGCCGGAGTTTCACTTTCTCTGTGCAGCTGTCGCAGACACCGGGGTAGACCAGCTGCTGCAGCAAGACCCGGCGGGAGAGGGTAGGGTGTGGCCGCAGCAATTTGAGCTACTTGATCTGGACCCGTTAAGCGAGCACAGCACCATCCTGATGGCGGTGACAGACACAACCGATGTGCCGTCATCAGGCTCAGGAAATACCCCATCAACTACTTTGTTTAATGCCGACGGTAACGGCTACGGCCTGTTTCCCGCCAGCCCTGAAATACTTTTTTCCTGGCATCGCCTGGGCCCTGTGCAGAAGGGCTCAGCGCTGATTGGAACGTATGAGCAGTTATTGGCCGACAGCGGTTTTGATGCAGCCCGATACCATGCCCAGCTGTTGGACATCGTGCAGATTGAACAGGACTCCCTGCTGCTCAAGCTTGCGCTGGGTCAGCTGCAATTTATCCACGAGCATTTGCTACCCGAAACGGAGCGCTCAGCGGTGACTCCGATATTGGAGAAAGTATTGTGGAATGGCGTCCTCGCGCAACCGCACAGCAGTCGTACCAGGCTGGTGTTCAGGTACTTTGCCGCGCTGGCCTCTTCTGCCGCGCGCGTGCAACAGTTATTGGATATCTGGTCCGGGAAGCTGGAAATTGATAACTTAATGCTGGAAGAAGACGAATACGTAGCGCTTGCTGAAACTCTGGCAATTCGCCTCCCGGCAAAATCCAGCGACATTGTTTCCCGTCAACTTGCGGACATTGGCAATCCGGACAGTTATCGCCGGCTGGAATTTATCGCTCCCTCGCTCTCGGCGGACGAGTCAGTGCGCGATGCTTTTTTTGAAACCCTGCGTGACGAAAAAAACCGGCGAACAGAGAGCTGGGTGATCGATGCCGTGGCCAACCTTCATCATCCCTCGCGGCTGGCACAATCCGAAAAATACCTGCTACCCAGCCTGGAATTACTTGAGGAGATACAGATAACCGGTGACATCTTCTTTCCTCGCGACTGGTTAGCAGTGACGCTGAGAAATTATTACTCGGCCGCCGCCGCGCAGACCGTGCGAGATTTTCTGGCCCAGCGGCCGGACTACAATCCGCAGCTGCGGATGAAAATACTACAGGCGGCGGACGGGCTGTTCAGGGCATCAGCACGGTTGCAGGCTGCCAACTCGGGCACTGAGGAAATGGATTAAGCCAGGCGGGCAAAAAGGCACCCCGCCCGGACCAATACATCAATCTTACCTGCGGTCTCGCCCATCAATCGCACAGAGCCTGCATCTTCTTGTAAGCGATGTTGGTCTCCTGCTCGGTGCTGGCCTTCAGTAATTGCTGTTTTGCGGTGGCGCAGTCGGCGGAGACCCTTTGTACATGGGCGTGCATATCAGGGTAGGCCGGGTGCGACGCGGGAGTATTACAGAAAGATGAAGATACACGGCGAATGTTGGCGTGGTCGCCCTGTTCCACCGAGACACAGTCGCCTGCATCGATATCTTTCTGGTCCGTGACCACGGAAACTGTAGTGCCGTTTACCAGGTTAATAGTGAACTGGTTAGCGGTACCTGCGGTCTCCTTGGAAACCAGTGCGCCCAGCCCGGCGCCTGCCGCAGCGCCCAGGGCCTGGCTGCCCGAGGAATAGCCGCTGGCTGCCAACAAGCCCAGCGCCCCACCAATAATTGACCCCTCAGCGTAGTTGGCTTTCATCTTCACCTGCTGAACGTTTTCCACAGTGCCGTAAGCCACCGCAATGAGAGAGTTGCGGGTAGAGCCGGTTTCCGGATCGGTACTCATATTGGCACAGCCGGTGAGGAGCACGGCAAGAAGGGCAGGGCAGAGGGTTTTCACGGACATCGCTTGGTTCTCCTGTTGAATTACCGATAACGCCTCGCTGCGGTGCCTGTGCGACGGCGTGAGCGCCGAATCATACCGCTAAATTGCGATCCCGTCAGCTACCACCCCTTCGAGTCGAAACGTTGGCGGCGCGCGATTTCTTTCTTGTCTGGAGTTTCTTGTGTAACCTGCTGTACCCGGATCGGTTTATCCGACCACCACCCATGTTCACCCGCTATTGGGATGTAGAGCACCGCGAGATTCCGATGGACAAGGGGCGCTTCATCATGAAGAGAAAGGAAGGCATAGAGCCCGGTTTCAATCTCTACGACCTGGCGGTCAGGCTGCGGGTACGGGGTTGCCAGGTTCCGGCTTCTTCACTGCCGGCAAATTGTGAAGATCTGGCTATCCAGCGCAGTCGCCCCTCTAGAGCCACGATGCCTCGGGCTTTTGTCACTAATACCTGTGGCTGTAAAGTGGAGAACTGAGTGCCACTGCACGGGAGGCATCGCTACTTTCAGCGCCACCTGAACCGGCGCATAGGCCTGTTGTTTGCCTGTGGATCTTCGCTGTTTATGCTGGGAGGAATCCTCAGCCTGGTGCCGGCGCTGGCCGCGTACCTGTCGCTGGAACCGTCTTCGCCTAATACTATCTTTTTCGCAGGGTCCATCCCCTTTACTACAGCTGCCTACCTGCAGCTGCTGCAGGCAGCCAACGCGACCCCCGAGGGCGCTCAGCAACCCTCGCCGGGAGCTTCCCGGGCCTGGTTTGGTTGGCGTCCGGGGGACATCAACTGGCTTGGCTGTGCGCTACAGTTCCTGGGTACGCTGATGTTCAATATCAATACCTACGATGCCATGTTGCCGCAGCTTAACTGGCAGCAGCAGAACCTGGCCATCTGGGCCCCGGATATGGTGGGCTCCGCCCTTTTTCTGTCCTCTGCTTATCTCGCTTTCGTCGAATGCTGGCGCTCGCCGGGGCCCTGGCAGCCACGCAAGCTTGCATGGTGGATCTGTATGATCAACCTGCTGGGCTGCATTGCCTTTATGCTTTCCGCGGTGTTGGCCTTGGTGCCTGAGGCAGGACAGGCGAAAGCCGCATTGTCAATGTCGCTGCTGGCTACGGTTCTCGGCGCGGCGGCATTTCTGTCAGCCGGGCTGCTGATGTTGCCGGAACCGGTTGAGCCCTGAACAGCTTGGCTTTTCTGCCTGCAAATTCGTATTCTGAACCCGGAGCCGGTGCCCGGGTGCTTCCTTGGGGTTAATATGGGCAAAAATTTGGCTGAATCAATTCTTCAGCTACACTGACAATGACGTACACTTGGCGCCAGCTTAATTTTGCGCGCAATATCCAACTAACTCTAAAAAAGAGGTGAATCAATGAATTATTTTGTGACCGGCGGTACCGGATTTA
>Ga0316189_10007759_pt1 | contig 10120 bp, 8 predicted proteins | sample LowCovwburrow_MG_FD_204930 | JGI IMG/M metagenome (GOLD analysis project Ga0316189, IMG submission 204930) | Coastal sediment microbial communities from Maine, United States - Lowes Cove worm burrow | ecosystem: Environmental > Aquatic > Marine > Coastal > Sediment | place: USA: Maine... | reverse complement strand
GAACAGGTGCTCCTTGTTCTCAAGATCAATAGGTTCGTCGTCTATTGGTTTAAAAACAGTGTTGTCATGTTTACTGCAAAGGCCAGAAAATGTAGTGGCATTGTTCCTTCCTACGAGAGCATAGTCAACCTGTGGCCCTTTATCTTTATCAATCCGCAGCAGCTTCAACATTGTTACATGACCATTTGCAACTAGATTGTCGAGAATCCTTGAGTTCTGGATTGAGTGGGCACGAATAGCTTTATTTTCACAGGTCATCGAAAATTCAAGACACCGGTTGAACTCACCTTTGAGCGTTTTAAAAAGCGAGGCCCACATTTCCTTTCTTTTCTCTTCAGTCCATTCTGTTGACATAAGATTGTCTAACCATTTATTCTCAATAAAAAATATTAACATGTCCGCGCTTTACACATTCCCACCCTGTCCGCCCTTTATTCAGACCAACATACCTTTTTGCCTCTGAGTTCAATCGAAATTCCGCCACTGTCCGAAGGCCAGATGCACTGGCGGATTAAGCTTTAATATTACTCAAAAACTCCAGTTGGTTATTGAAGATATCGCAACAATATCCTATATTGCAAAGAGGAGATACTGATAATTTTTCATACCTGAGCAGCATTTGACATCAACAAATCGGTGTAACATGAGTAATAAATCGGCGATAGAGTGGACTGAGCAAACTTGGAATCCGACCACGGGATGTACAAAAATAAGCCCGGGATGCACTCACTGTTATGCGGAGACAATGGCAAAAAGACTTCGGGCTATCGGTGCGCACGGTTACGAAAACGGGTTCAAATTGTCTTTACTCGAAGACAGGCTTGTTCAGCCGGTAAAACGCAAAAAACCGACTATGTACTTTGTCAACAGTATGAGTGATCTTTTTCATGAGGATATTCCGGATGACTACCTGGATAGCATCTTCAGTGTAATATCAAGAACAAATAGGCATGTCTATCAAATTTTAACGAAACGGGCCGAAAGAATGCACGATTACCTGATGCATAAAAAAATACCTGACAATATCTGGCTCGGTGTAACCGTGGAAAACAGAGAACACGGTCTCCCAAGAATTGATTTCCTGCGTCGTATAGACGCTAAAATCCGTTTTCTTTCCTGCGAACCTTTATTGCAGGATTTGGGAGTAATTGATCTTGCTGGCATCCACTGGGTAATCGCCGGAGGTGAAAGCGGAGCAAAAGCACGTCCTATGAATAAAAAATGGGCTGTCTCGTTAAAGGATGAATGCAAAAAACAAAACGCTGCCTTTTTCTTTAAGCAGTGGGGCATGTGGGGTGCTGACGGAAAAAAACGGGGGAAGAAAGCGAACGGCCGTTTATTAAACGGAAAAATATGGGATGAATATCCGGCCATGTCGTTCAATACGATTTAATGATAAAATTTGCGGCTTTTTTAGCCAGCCCTATAGCTTTAGCCGCCGGATTGGAAACACAGAAATACAAAGAATATAACTGGGCACCAGTTTTCGGTAAAGCTACCGGTGCAGAAACATGCGGGAAAATTTCTTTCAGCCTGCCGGAGACCCATTCTTCCATTTGCTTTATCGTCAATTTCCTGAAAGTATCCTCTGTTTTTTCAAAGAGTCCCTGCTGAGTGACTGTCTCGTAAAACGCATTTTCCCATTCTCGTGTTCCGAACAGTTTATCAAGCGCGTCTTTTTTGTACTCTTCCATTTTTGCGTAATTTTTAGCAGCCTGCCTGCATACTCCGCTGATCGGGAAGAGGTACCAGACATCAAAAGATTTTGTTGTCGAGACAGCTTCTAAAGTATCCCAGCTGACCTCCATTCCATACGGATCGAGAAAAATAACGCCTCGAAATTTATTGCTGTCCCAGATCGGTTTATTTGCCAATTCAGTAAGTACCGAATTGGCATCAGCATTTTCTATTTTAATGTACTTATTGCGGAATTCGGCCCGTATTTTTTCAAGTTCTTCGATCCTTCCACCGTGTTTTTCAATAAACAGATACCTGTCAAACGGTTGCTCAAGATTTAATGCTATTCTGGCCGAACCGTCTAAAATCACTTTTTTCTCTTCCAGCTCCAATATTGGAATAGCCGGTTTCAATAAAGCCCTGCTCCCGGTACCGGCAAATGCATCAATATACAGCAGTTCAAATCCCTGCCTGCTTAATGCTTTCGTGTAGAAGTTAAGATATTTTCCAAGTATCTCAAGTTTTATTTCTGTCCAAGGTCCTCCGAATGAATGTTCTTCCATGTTCTTTTTGCTGTATTTTTTCTATGATTGACAAATGTGGGCTTTTGAATTCAATCGAAAATCCACCACCCCGCAGGGCCGGATGCAGCACCCGGTTAAGGCATCTGACTGTTTACCTCATTTATGAGAGGCCGAAATATTTGTGTCGACTGAATGAGCTTTGCTGTTTTGTGGATTGACAAGATTGAGCAATGTTTTTTATTAAGAATTTCAATTGATTACAACTGGTTGAGTGCAACGAAATCAGACAAATGGTTCCGGTTCTCCCCAATCCGGGGTGTAAAAGCTGTCCGCTTTCGTTTCATTCAAGCGGACCTACTGTTCTAATTTGTTATTCAAAATATTCTGGTTTAGTGTGTTTCAATTGGATCTCTTGCCTTTCTTGGGAAATTGATATAAGGCGAAGTCCAAAAGAGCCAAAATCTTTACCCATAAAATACTCTGATGGCTTTGCAGTTAGCGTTTCGTTGCTGTGCAACGTTTTTATTGTGGCCGATCTATCCTCGTTTATTGAGATTAACTTCATTGTGTTACGTTCATCTAATGGTTGATTAAGGCTGACTGTAAATGTACGAGAAAGTATATTTCCTGTTAAATCAGATTCTCGTAATTCTTTTTTTTTCTTACGGTAAAACACATATACAAATATAAACAGAATAATCAAAACATAAATTATTATTTTCATTTTTTTAAGTTGGATAACAGTATGGATAATCTGGAAACAATATAGGCAATACCGCAAAACTCGCACAGAAGCTTTAGGCAGCACGCTTGCACCACGGTTCTCTTGGTCTATCTAGCTGTTTCTGTCATTTCTTAGCAAGGCGGGTATGAGTTTTAAACCGATTCCTGTTATTGAATGTGTGAGTTTTGCGGTATTGCCAATATAGGGTCTCACCCTATATCTGGAATCATTTCCCCGGTTATCAGTTTCCCATCCCCCCGCAACAACAAGACATTACCGCCACCCCAAGGAAAAGCAACCTGAAACCACCTGATATCCGGCCACAACCGGGCTGAGGACAGCTAAAGAACATTTCTACCAAGAGTCACCCAGGGCTCAAACCGTAACCCATCCGACCTTCAGCCCCTGAACCTTGGCCTGATCCAACATATCCTGAATGATTTCCTCAGCATCATCCGACAGGTTACCTACCGCTGCCAAAATCAGAGAACAGCGCAGGAACACCCCTTCTTCGCCGATGGTCATCACACCCACCTCTGGATCGTAAAGCATCTGCAAGGCCTCAAGCTCGGCCATCGCATCTCGGGGATTCCGCTTGGGCGCTGGCGTCATATACAAGACCTCAGCCGCTGTTTTTCGGGCACGATCAGCGATGTCGCGGAGCATTGGATGCTGCCAGGTATCCCAGCAGATCACCTCCACCGCAGTGGAGGGAAGGAATGGGCATTGCTCCCGTCTTGACCGTACCCGCACGACCAAACTGCGGAATTCGTCATGGAGCGACCCTCCGATGCGCAACACATCATAGGCGGGCTTGTTTTTACGCCGGAGCAGGAAAAGTGCTTTTTTCGGCTTATTCGCTGCAAGTGCTCGTGCTTCCTGAAGAAGCGAATCCGCCAGTTCCCTCTGCTTTGCCTCCGGCAAGGGTTTCTTTCCACCAAAAAGATAGCGCAATAGCGACATGATCATGTCCTTCTTATAATTAGCAGGTATGCCCGTCCTAGAAATTCCAACCCCAATACTTCGCAAAGGTCACAAAATCCCGTAAATCAGAAGCCTCTCTGGCCCACGGTTTCAGGCTGGTATAGAAGGTAACCCCGTCTTCTTTATTCTTCCCCAGCTTCTTATCTTCACCAATCCGCCAATCAAAGGCCCACCAACTCATATACAACCTTTCCCGTGACTTATGACTCCCTTTTACGTAGCCCTTTCTCGGGCCGGAGGTCTCATAAAACGAGGTTCCCCATTGATTTCCCACAGGGAGTGCTTCCAAGGCGGTAAAGGGCTGAAGATCTGCTGTGATTTTCTTATAGCTTGGTAAAAAGCCGGAGTCAGCCAACCATATGTCTTTGACCCGGTGGGTGCCGCCTCTGATAACGAAGACTACCTTATCCTGTTCTGGAGAGTCACTCCTGTGATCAAGCAGACCGGGCAGGCTTTCAGAATACACAGGCTGCCGCTCTTTTTTCCAGGCATCCGGGAGGACATCCGGGGGCGTGTACGAGGTCGGGACAAAGGCGAGGTAGCAACCGCAGGTATGGACCGAGGTGTACAGTATGGGCTCATTGCGGCTGTTGAGGGTGATGATGAACAGCAGGCCGACGTTTTTTCCCTCCGTAAGGTGATAAGGAAAGAAGCCGTCTGGCACCTCCTCAAAATGAATGCGATAAATCAGGTTGGTGTAGCTGCCCTTCTCCGTTGTAAACTGATCCTGTCTGCCATAGACCGTGGCCTTCTCGGGATCTACAGAGATGATCTCCTGGTTATCCGGGCCGAGTTTTGCGCTCGGTGTACCGATTCTGTTATACCTTTCCTGGGCATCCTCTATGGCAAAAACCGGTGCAAAGCGGCTGATGAGCATCTCGTTTTCCTCGATGGTGCAGAGCAGGAGCTTTTCGTCCGGCGGCTGGAGAGGCGGCGTTGCACAGGAGGAAAGGAGGAAAAGGAGGAGGGCGGGGATGAGGAAAAACGTTTTTTTGCAATTTTTATACATGGTCTTGCGGGGGATGAATTATCGGAGGAAGTCTCTGCTCAACACCGGAATCAAGTGATTTTTTATCTTCCGCACCCGAGGTTGCAACATCGGTCTGCCTGAGTCCGGCCTCTGTCGGGGAGGTGGAAGAAAAGCGTCCCGAAAGGGACAGCACGAAAACAGACCGGTGTTTTAACGCCGGGAAGAAGAGACGGCTCATGTTGTCCTGGTCGGGCAGTACAAAACATGCTTTAATCGGGCAGGTGGTTCAACCCGACAAAACAATCGCAAGCATCCGGGCCACAACCTCTTCCGCGTTCAGGCGGGAGGAATCAACCAGGACCGCATCTTCCGCCATGACCAGCGGGGCAATGGTCCGTTCCTGGTCATTACGGTCGCGTTCCATAATCTGGGCAAGGGTCTCCTGCTCATCCACCTCCTGGCCCCGTTCCCGGAGCTGGGCCACCCGGCGGCGACATCGTTCCTCCGGGGAGGCATCAAGGTAGAATTTCCAGGCCGCCTGTGGGAAAACAATGGTGCCGGTATCCCTGCCGTCGGCCACCAGACCTCCGGTTTGTCCCATTTCCTGCTGCATGACGGTCAGGCGGGCCCGCACTGCGGGAATGGCAGAAACTCTGGAGGCGGCCATGCTTATCTCGGGCATCCGGATGGCTGCACTGACATCCTCATCCCCCAAAAAGACCCGTACTCCATCTTCCTTCTGGGCTGGGGGGAGGAGACGGAGATCAAGTTTATCAAGCAGCAGGGCCAGGGCATCCTGCTGATCGGTATTGTCCGCGCTGATCCCAGCTTTTGCGCAGGCATAGGCCACAGCCCGGTACATGGCCCCGGTGTCCAGATAGGTGAAACCCAGCCTTGCTGCAACCGTGCGGCTGACTGTGGATTTACCGACTCCGGAAGGGCCGTCAATGGTGACGACCCGCAATTTCTCGGTCTTAGCGTTGGTCTCCTGCCTTTCCTGTTCAGACATAACCCAGCTCCTGAAGACAATTCTGTAATGCCGTGACAAAGCGTTGGTTCTCCGCCTCGGTGCCAATGGTGATGCGGATGAAATAGGGATAGCCGTAGGCCTTCATGGAGCGGACAATCACCCCTTTATAAAGCATGGCCTCGTAGAGGGCCGTGGCATCGCCTTGCACATCAATGAGAAAGAAATTGGTGCAGGAGGGGTAGGGCACGCAGCCTAAGGCGTGGATTTTTTCGGAGAGCCATTCGCGACCCGCGGCAGTGCCGTTCATGGTCTTTTCGTAATGCTCAATATCGCTCAGGGCGGCCAAGGCCCCTGCCTGGGCAGGCAGGTTGATGTTAAAGGGCTGGCGGACCCGATGGAGCAGGGAGGCGATGTCTGCATGCATGATGCCGAAGCCCACCCGCAGGCCGGAAAGACCAAAGGCCTTGGAAAAGGTGCGTAGGGCCACCACTGCCGGGATGCCCTCGGGATGCCGGATCAGGGAAAGGACATCAATCCGTTGTTCCGGCTCGACAAAGTCGATATAGGCCTCATCCAGTACCACAACCACTTCCTCGGGCAGCTTACGGAGGAAGGCGGCAAAGGCCTCCTTGCTGACCAGGGTGGCGCAGGGATTATTGGGGTTGTCCAGAAAAATGAGTTTGGTGCGCTCAGTCACGGCTGCGGCAATGGCCTCCAGGTCATGGTTCATCTCCCGGAGCGGAATAACCACGTTGGTGCCTCCGCGTACCTGCACGAATTTCTGGTACATGAGAAAGGAGGGGTGGCTGGTGATGACCTCGTCGCCGGAGCGGACAAAGGCCTTGACCAGGAATTCAATCACCTCGTTGGAGCCGTTGCCGAGGATGATCTCTTCCGGGGCCGCGCCTGTCCTTTCTGCCAGGGCATTGGTGAGATGATAGCTTGAGCCGTCCGGGTAGCGGTGCAGCCCGCTCAGGGTTTCCTGGGCCGCCGCGACCGCCTTGGGAGACGGTCCCCAAGGGTTTTCGTTGGAGGCCAGCTTGATGGAGTTTTTGATGCCGTATTCGCGTTCCAGTTCTTCCAGGGGTTTGCCTGGGGGATAGGGGATGATGTCGGCTATGTTTTTTGGGATGTTGAGTTTCATTATAGAGTGGCAAGAGCCATATTAATTATTCGTTTTTTGAGGTACCTGTTCTTTTCCGATCAGATATCAGGAGCTTGGTTTAAAGCCTCTATCTGCCGGAGATTGTTTGCTCTCCTTTTTGAGGAGAAGTACAGACAACTATCGTATGTTCTCGGAAAGTTCAAGAGGAAAGAGTGCGGTTTTTTCTTTTTCGGGGCTGCATGAAGCAGCGGAACGGATGAAGTCGGGATTCGGACCAGCGACACTGACCTGTAACCCGCATTACTGCGTCCTCTGATTTCGGTCTGTGATACCGGTATGAATACTTATTTATGGCCATACGCGCTTTTTTATTGACTTTTTATGTTTCAACTGTTTTCTAATTTAGAAAGTTAATCCATTTGATAACAATGGTTCGGCTAGAAAACGACAAATACAAATAGTAACCATAATAAGCCTCGGACCATTTACCAGACTTACAATAGCCTGTGATGCTTGTTGTTAATCAGAGAAGTAATGAATTTATGTGTAATCATAATTATACTGCCAACTACACTCGCTTGCCAAAATCTATGGGGAAGCAATGCCCATACTCAGACTTTTACCAAAAGGCATACTCGAAAGCACAGCTTAGGCCAGAGGAGGGTACTAAACCCACATTACCGATTGATAAATATGGGGCTTGCATTTTCCATAGCCAAGAGATTGCATGGAAACGTGAAAACGACTTAGGGTGCGGCTCTTTTATGTCAACTTTAACGATTTGATAAAACTTCAATCTTCAAGAAAGAATTATATTTATTTTGCTTGAATTGTTCCTTTTAATACGGTAAAAGATTGTTGAATATTCTTTCACTCAGTATTTTGGAGTTTCAACATGTACAGCCCTTGTCACATCACAGAAAGCAATAGAGAGTATTATACCCCTTCTTTTGAAGCACTTGACAAGATAGCAGCCCACATATCCGACGCAGAGTTTACTGAAGCCTCTTTCGGAGACGTGGAAGCAGTCATTCAAAAAAAAGGGCAGGAAATCTTACGACTGTTGGCGCAGGGATATCTCTCTCAACGCGCTGCTGAAGAGGTGAAAAAAGAATTCGTTGTCGGAGAAGACGGTATCCGCCGCAATCGTCGCAGGACAGGTTCCGCTCGAAAAATTGAATCGCGTTTCGGAGAGGTTGAGCTGTCGCGAATCGGTTATTTCGGACAATTTGCCGGTTCCGTTTTCCCTTTGGACGCGGAGTTGAATTTATCGCCCAATAAGTACTCACACGGTCTGCAAAGTGAAATAGCACATCTGGTAGCTGTTGATTCTTTTGACGAAACATTGGAATCACTGGAGCGACAGGGAGGAGGGATGCTGCCCAAACGTCAACTTCAAGATGTATCCGCAGACATTGTACAGGATTTCAAAGAATTTTATGAGCAGCCTCTTGAATCGTCGGTGAGACAAGGCAATATTTTGGTCATCACAGCAGACGGTAAAGGCGTATCAATGCATAATCAGGACCTGCGACCCGCCGCCAAAAAACAGGCGGAAGAGGACCTGAGGAAGAAAAAAGCCCGCCTTCAGCCCGGAGAGAAAAAAGGGCGAAAACGGATGGCGACCGTTGTCTCCGTGTATGAAACATCCCCTTATCGGCGTACCCCCGAACAAATCCTCGGTATCGATGAGGAAAGCTCACCATTACGACCCAAGATTGAGAACAGGCGGGTTTGGGCGGAGATTACGGAAGATATGGGCAATGCCCTTGACCGGGGATTCCGGGAGGCGCTCCGGCGGGATCCTGAGCAAAAAATGGAATGGGCGGTTCTTATTGACGGACAGACCGATTTGATCGGGCAGGTCGAGGCGCAGGCGGAGAAGTACGATGTGAAAGTAACCGTTATTCAGGATTTCATTCATGTCGTCGAATACCTATGGAAGGCGGTTCATGCGCTTTATCCGGGAAAAGAGCATGCTGAAAGACGAGAAGAGTGGGTGCGTGGACGTACCCTTGAGATTTTGAAAGGAAACGCACAAAGTGTGGCGAGCGGTTTGCGTCGTGCCGCCACACGCAGAGGATTAGACGAGAATGAACGTATTTCTTCGGATACCGCTGCGAATTATATTGAGAAAAATCAGAAACGCCTGAGATATGAAGAAGCTCTCTCAAAAGGACTGCCTATAGCCACCGGTGTAATAGAGGGAGCTTGTCGTCACTTGGTTAAGGATCGTATGGATCTCACCGGTGCTCGTTGGCGGCTTAAATCAGCGGATGCCGTGTTGAAATTGAGAGCGCTGAAAACCGGCGGTGATTTAAAAGATTACCTGAGTTTTCATTTCTGGAAAGAAAGGTGTAGAAACTATAGCTGGATGCCGAACGGTGATGCTGTTCCGGCGATGGTATAACCGCCATTTAGTCTTGCAGGAAAAGAGCCGCACCCAAAGGATTAGCGAGATATGTTGCGAGCCCACCGATTGCGGTCAGACGTATTAAGGGTGTTGAAGAAAAAGACAAATAAGCCAATTAATACAGTTGCTTAAAATGCAAAAAGCTTCTATAATGGTACAAAAGTCAACGAAAACAATTTGATACCAAAAGAGAGGCTTTATGAAAGAGAAAGATATCAAACGAATCATCAGGAAGCAACTGAAATCGAACCATCCGAATTGGCATCGAATTTCCAGGAAGCGGAAAAAAGAAATCGTCAAAGAGATAACGGATGCCGTGGTGGCAGATTATCAAGTGTTTGACGAGGAACCGGGCATACCGATTGAAGAGCTGATAGGTATTGAGCAACAGCAGCCTGACAGTCGGATCATGCCATTACAGGATATGGCCGACTTCGTAGATAATTTTTATGAAAAAGCCGGATTATTGAAATTTTCTCGCTTTCATAAATCATGGCCTGAGATTCACAATGAGGAGCTTCGATTTATTGACGAGTTGCTTGATAATCGCATTATCAATGCGTTATTAGCCAACGAAGGTTATTCACCGCAAATGCGGGACATCTTTCCATGTCAACTTTTTCGTGCCGAATTATTAAAAGCCATCAAATACCCGGAGATAAGCTATCGTAAATTTTGCAGCTCGGAATATATGGGGCAGGAACGTAAAGAGAATCGCAGGTTTTTAGGTTTACCGCTCAATACCAAAGAAAT
>Ga0316189_10007758_pt1 | contig 10121 bp, 7 predicted proteins | sample LowCovwburrow_MG_FD_204930 | JGI IMG/M metagenome (GOLD analysis project Ga0316189, IMG submission 204930) | Coastal sediment microbial communities from Maine, United States - Lowes Cove worm burrow | ecosystem: Environmental > Aquatic > Marine > Coastal > Sediment | place: USA: Maine... | reverse complement strand
GCGTTGCATGAAACCGCCATCGGCTTGCTCGACCTGCTCGACAAAGAAGAGTTGCTGGAGACCATACTTTACCGGGCTGCACTTCTGAGCGGCACGAGACACGGTTACATCTACCTGCTCGATCCGGACGGGGCCTGTTTGAAGATGCTGGTTGGGATGGGCTTTTTCAAGAGCCAGCTTGGTCGACGGGTCAGGCTCGGCGAGGGTATGGGCGGTAAAGTCTGGCAAGTCGAAAAGCCGATTGTCGTCGACGACTACCAGCTTTGGCATAGCCGTCTGCCGGACAGCAGCCTCGATCCCTTGGGACCGGTAGTGGGGATTCCGCTGAAATCGGAGAAAGGTGTGCTGGGCGTCATCGGTTTGGCGCGGGTGGAAAAAGGCAAACGATTCAGGGAGGAAGATGTCACGATTCTGGGCCGGTTCGCCGAGCTGGCCCTACTGGCGCTCGAAAAGGCGCAGTTGATTACCGATGCCCGCCACGAGTTGAAAGAGAGAGTTAAAACTGAGGCCATTCTGCGACACAGCGAGCAGTTGTACCGCTCTTTACTGGAGTCTTCTCCCGATCCGGTGGTGGTCTACGACATTGAAGGTCGGGCCACCCATATCAACCCTGCTTTCGAGCGCACCTTCGGATTTGCGCGCGAAGAGCTCCTGGGAAGGCAGATCGAATTCGTGCCCGAGGAGAATATACCGGAAACGAGGGCTGCTATAGAGAGCATGCTGAGCGGCAACACCATCCAGCTGTTCGAAACAAAGCGGTTGACCAAGACCGGTCGTGTACTGGATGTCCAGATAAGCTCGCGCCTCTATAACGACCGCGACGGCAGACCGGCCGGAAACATCGTGATCCTCCGGGATATCAGTGCCGCCAAGAAGGTCGAGGAGAAATTACGGCACTACCACGACCAGTTGGAGGAGCTGGTTGCCGGACGAACTGCCGAACTGGCCAAAACAAACGCACGGCTGGCCCAGGAAGTCGAAGATCGCAAACGGGTCGAGAAAAAACTGCGCAAGCGCGAAGTGGAGCTCAAAGCCCAGTCCCATCATTTGGCAGAGGTTAACACCGCACTCAAGGTCTTGTTGAAACAGCGTGAATACGACAAAAAAGAATTGGCTGACAATGTTCTGTCCAATGTGAAAGAACTGATCGGCCCCTACCTCGAACGACTGCAAAAGAGTCGCCTGAGCACCGATCAGTTGACGCTCATCAACATCCTCGAATCGAATCTGAACAACATTATCTCCCCTTTTATCAGTCGGTTCTCAGCGCGGAACATCAATCTGACCCCCACCGAAATTCGGGTGGCCAACCTGGTTAAAGAAGGTAAAACCAACAAAGAGATTGCCGCCTTCCTGTGTCTTTCAAAAAACACCATCCTGTTTCACCGCTATAACATCCGCAAGAAACTCGGAATCAAGAACAAGAAAATCAATCTGCAGGCTCATCTAATATCCTTCGAATAATAGTGGTTTTAACCAACTATTATACCGCTATATTATAAACTTGACAATTAATATCAGTCGTTTAGTATGCAAAGGAATTAAATTACAAAGATCCGGTACCCCCGTCATATCAGGAGCCCATAATTTTCTTGACTTGACCAAAGATACATTGTAGCTACGACTCGACTATGCGTTGGGTTGCCTTTAGGAATTGAACCATATTCAGAAACTGCCTCCTCATATAGAACCGAGCTGTTTCCGGGGCCGCGTTGAAGCCGACACTCGATTCGCCGGGACAGCAACAAGCACATAGGGTGTACATTTAAACATTCCGATTAAGGGAGATTGAAAGATTGGTCGCCGTCAGCGAGATCAAAGAAGGGGATGTGCTGCTGGAGCTGGAAGACATCCATATGTATTTCGGAAAGGTGAACGCCCTTTCCGGTGTCAGCCTCAAAATAAGAAAAGGTGAGATTCATTCGGTCATCGGACCGAACGGCGCCGGAAAAACAGTCATGATGAACTGTGTTAACGGCCTGTATCATCCCCAGAAAGGGGACATTCGTTACAAGGGCGAGCGCGTAAACCACGTCAGCCCGCATGACCGCGCCAAACTCGGCATGGCCCGCACGTTTCAGAAAGTGGAAGTATTCGGCGGCCTGACCGTGCTGGACAACATCCGCCTCGGGCGACATATCCATTATAAATCCGGCATTTTGAGCGGTTCGGTATACTTCGGCAAGACCAAGAAAGAAGAAATCGAGCACCGGACCTTCATCGAAGATGAAATCATTGACCTGCTGGAAATTGAGCACATCCGCAACAAACCGGTCGGGATGCTCCCCTACGGCATGCAGAAACGGGTAGAGCTGGGACGCGCCCTGGCCCTCGAGCCGGAGTTGCTCATTCTCGACGAACCCCTGGCCGGTCTGAACCTCGAGGAAGTGGAGGAGATGGCCCGCTTCATCCTGGATGTGAACGAGGAAAAACGCTGGCAGGTCACCTGCCTGCTGGTGGAGCATGACATGGGTGTCGTCATGGATCTCTCGGATCGTGTATTCGTGCTCAACTTCGGCAACATGATAATGGACGGCACCCCGCAGGAAGTTCAGAGCAGTCAGGAGGTGATCAAGGCCTACCTGGGAGAAGAAGACCTCTATGCGACCAGAGCGTAACCGCATCAAAAGGTGAGAATTGACGGATATGGAGATTACGAAGGAACTGACCATTCCCAAACTGTTTTTTCAGCAGGCCCAGGCATTCGGTGATGACCGGATCGCCATGCGCGAAAAAGAATTCGGAATCTGGTGTCCAATCACCTGGAAACAATATTTCGAAGAAGTGAAATACATTACACTCGGCCTTGTCAGTCTCGGTCTCGAGGAGGGGGACAAGGTGGCGATGATTGGCGACAATCGACCCGAGGGATTGTGGGCCGAGATGGCGGCCCTGTGCGCCAGAGGCGTCGGTGTCTGGCTGTTCCAGGAAAGCCTGATCGATGAGGTCAGATACATTATCGATCACTCCGACACTAAATTTCTGTTTGGTGAGGGGCAGGAGGAAGTCGATAAGGCCCTGTCGATATTTCACGAATGCCCCAAACTGAAAAAAATTATCTGGGACGATCCCAAGGGAATGCGCAACTACGATGAGGACTTTCTGATCAGCCTCAAGGAGGTCCAGCAGCTCGGTCGGGAACTGGATCTGAAGCAGCCGCAGCTTTTTGAAGATCTGATTGCCAAAGGACACGGAGAAGAGGTGGCCCTGCTGTTCTACACATCCGGCACCACCTCGCTGCCCAAGGGGGCCCTGCTGTCCCACAACAACATGCTGACCATGGGCCGGAGCCTGATGACCGTCGACCCCTGTCTTGCCACCGACGATTACGTCTCCTATCTGCCGTTTGCCTGGATCGGGGAACAAATGATGTCGATTTCGTGCGGGCTGCAGATTGGATATACCATCAATTTCCCGGAGGGAACGGAAACCGCCCAGGAAAACATCCGTGAGATCGGCCCGCATGTCATGTTCGCCCCGCCGCGGATGTACGAGCAGATGACCCGGTCGGTCCAGGTTAAATACCTGGACGCCACCTGGTTGAAACGTAAATTTTACGAATTCGCCAGTGCAGTCGGCTACCGGGTGGCGGACTTGAAATTTTCGAAGACACCGGTTCCGTGGTATTGGAGCCTTCTGAGCGGACTGGCCCACATCACCGTCCACAAAAAACTGAAAGATCATCTCGGCCTATCCCGTGTTCGAAACGCGTATACCGGCGGTGCGGCCATGGGGCCGGATCATTTCCGGTTTTTTCACGCCATGGGTGTGAACCTGAAGCAGATCTACGGCCAAACTGAGGTTGCCGGCATCTCGGTCGTGCATCGCAGTGGTGAGATCAAGTTCGATACGGTTGGCAAAGCGATTCCCGGAACCGAAATTCAGATCACATCAGAAGGAGAGATCATCACCAAAAGCCCATCCGTTTTTTTGGGCTATTTCAAAAACCCGGAGGCGACGGCAAAGGCTCTGATAGATGGGTGGTTGCACTCAGATGACAGAGGGTTCATCGACGACGATGGACATCTGGTGGTGTTCGACCGCACCAAAGACGTTTTTACCCTGCGTGACGGCAAACCGTTCTCCCCGCAGTATCTGGAAACGCGTCTCAAATTCAGCCCGTATATCAAGGATGCCTGGGTTATCGGTAACGAGCGCGATTACATCACGGCGGTGATGTGTATTGACTACGCCGTGGTTGGTAAATGGGCCGATGAAAAGAAAATCAACTACACCAGCTATCACGAACTTTCTCAGCAGTCTGCTATTTACGATCTGGTTGAGGCTCAGATCCGGCAGGCCAACAAGGACCTGCCCGAAGCCGCCCGAATTGCAAAATTTACAAATCTTTACAAAGAGCTGGATGCGGATGACGACGAGCTCACCCGGACTCGCAAGCTACGCCGTGCATTCGTCGAAAAACGATATGAAGACATTGTCAAAGCCCTGTATTCGGATAACGACATCGTGCACATAGATACCACCATCAAGTACGAGGACGGCCGGGAATCGAAAATCCGAACCGACATGACGATTCGGAAGATAGCTCGGACCTAAACAGAGCGTTTCAAATTTAAAAAGAAACGATAGCATTTCGGCTCCACCGGAAACCCTTGCTTCAAGGAGACGATACGATGGAACTGTTTTTTATGACACTGACCACCGGCATCATGGTCGGGGGTATTTATGCCCTTGTCGCTCTCGGTTGGGTGTTGATCTACAAATGCTCCGGCGTGCTGAACCTGGCCATGGGCGAGTTGACGCTTATCGGCGCCTATACTTCCCTGAGTTTCTATTCAATGGGATTGCCGTTTTTGGTGTCGCTCGGTATTTCGCTGGTTATCGGATTTATTCTCGGCATTCTGACCGAGCGGATCTTTCTCGACCGTCTGATCGGCGAGCCGGTCCTGACCGTCATCATGGTGACCGTGGGCCTGTCATTCTTTTTCAAAGGCTGCGTCGAGCTGATCTGGGGAACGGACACACGGGTTTTTACCCCACCTGTGTTTCCGCTGGAACCGATCCGGATCGGCCCGGTTGCTATCGGGTCGGTCTACCTCTGGAGTTTTGTTGCGGCCCTTATTTTGCTGGTCGTCTTCGTGTCTTTCTTCAAGTACACCCGCTGGGGGTTGGCCATGCAGGCAACGGCCGATGACGAAATGGCGGCCCTTTCGCTTGGCGTCAGCGCCCGTTACGTTTACGCCATCGCATGGGCCATTGCGTTTATGGCCGCCGGCGTCGGGGGGACGCTGCTGGGCAACATCAACGGCCTAAATATTTCGGTCGGATACCTTGGGCTTCTCGTTCTGCCGGCCGTCGTCCTGGGGGGACTCAACTCGGTCCCGGGTGCCATTGTCGGCGGCCTTATCATCGGTGTTCTGCAAAACTTTTGCGGTGCCTATCTCGACCGTTATTTCCCCGGCGGCGTGAAAGAGGTTGCCCCTTTCGTCTTTATGGCGGTGTTCCTGCTCTTCAAGCCTTACGGCCTGTGGGGGTGGGAGAGAATTGAACGGGTATAACGTTTTAAGTTTTAGGTTTTAAGTTTTAGGATTTAAGCAGTCAAGTGAGAAAGCGGAGCAAACGAAAAGTGAAACAAACACCATCTACCTAAACCCTAACACCTAAAACCGTAAACCAATTACGGAGTAATTTTATGTCGACAACCTGGTTACCCTGCAGTGTCTACCACCAAAACTACGCCCAGGATCATGCTTGGTTTCAGACCCAATTTATCAAAGTCAAGATGATCCTGTTGTTTGCGATCACTTTCATCCTGATTCCGCTGCTGGCAGGGCCTTACTGGCTCAGTATCTGCAACACTGTCGGCTACACTATCTTAGGGGCCCTCGGGGTTCAGCTCCTGATCGGTTTTTGTGGCCAGGTGACCCTGGGGCACGCCGCCTTCATCGCCGTAGGGGCTTATACGAGCACCCTGCTGATCCTCGAATTTCCGTGGCCGCAATTCCTGCTCGATACCGGTTTGGCCTATCCGATCAGTATCGTCGCCGCGGCGCTGGCGGCCGGCATCTGGAGCGTACTGTTCGGACTGCCCTCCGCCAAGGTCAAGGGGTTTTATCTCATATTGACCACCATGGCGGCACAGTTTATTACCGTTGATTTCATCATCACCCAATACATCAGCCAGATCGGCGGCCGCGGGCAGGCCTTTTCCCTGCCGCCCGGGACCATCAAGTTGGGGCCCTGGGTGATCGATAACGACCTGAAAGTCTATTATATGATGCTCGTTCTGGTCATCCTGTGCGTGACCGCAATGGCGAACCTGCTGCGCAGTCGGGTCGGCCGCGCCTGGGTAGCGATTCGGGACAACGATATATCGGCCAAGGTGATGGGCATCAACATCATTAAATACAAGCTGCTGGCATTTTTTGTGGCCGGATTTTTCGGCGGTATTGCCGGTGCTTTCTGGATCAGCAACCTGGCGGCCATCAGCCCCGAACACTTTCCGTGGTTCTGGTCGCTCTGGCTGGTCGGCGTCATCCTTATCGGCGGGGTCGGCTCGATTTACGGCACGATCTTCGGTTCGATCTTCATGGTGGTCATCATGGAATTGATGCAGCTGAGCATCATGCAGTTTCTGGATATGGGCTTTGCATGGGCCGAACCGTTGTTCATGGACTTTCTGTTTGTGAAGGAAGCCGCCTTTGGATTGGCCATTTGCGTCTTTATGATCTTCGAGCCCAACGGCCTGGCCTACCGCTGGTGGCAGACCAAGAACTACTTCAATCTTTGGCCGTTTTCCTATTGACACGAAGGAGGTGATAAAAGGCATTCTTTCGGCAGAAAACCAGTGGCAATGACGCACTACACTCTTTTAAAAGGGGAAGGCAATGCACAAACGTAAGAATCTATCGTCAATGGTGTTCGTCTCGGTTTTTGCTCTCATCCTGACCATGGGTCTTATCGCAACAGCCGGGGCTGAGGTAGTTAAGGTCGGGGCATTGAACGACATGACCGGTGCCACTTCCGACGTCGGGAAGGACTACGCTCTCGGCATTGCCGAGGCAATCCACTACATTAACGAGAACGGCGGCATCAACGGCAAGCAGATCAAGTTGACCCAGTTTGACTACGGTTACCGTGTCCCCGAGGCACTCACCAAATACAAGCTGTTCAAACGGCTCGGTTGTGTGGGTGTGTTGGGGTGGGGGACCGGTGATACGGAGGCGTTGTCGCCCACGGTGACCAAGGACAAAATACCGTACGTGTCGGCTTCCTACTCCGGTCATCTGGCCGATCCGTCGAAAACCCCTTACAACCTTTTTGCGGCAACCGATTATTCCACCAACGCCCGGGCGACCTTGACGGTATGGTTTGACGAGCGCTGGTCCAAGAATCCGGAAAACGGCAAACGCAAGCCACGCTTTGCTTGCGCCTACATGTTCGCTTCGCCGTATGCGAGCGCCCCGATCAAGGCGATCAAGGATCAGGCAACCCTTCTGGGTTTCGAGATCGGACCGGATCAAGATGTGTCCTTGTTTGCCATCGACACCAAGAGCCAGGTGCTTGGGCTTAAAGACTTCAAACCGGATGTCGTCTGGCACGGCAATACGGTGATGTCGGTGGCGGCGACCGTACGCGACGCCTATTCGCTCCAATTGGGCGCCGATCACATCGTCAACCTGTGGGCATTTGACGAAAACCTGCCCAAGCTGGCGGGCAAGGCGGCCGAAGGCGTCATGGCCGCGGTCGTTTGCGCGTTTTACGGCGAAAACGTGCCGATGATGCCGAAAGTGCTGGAGTATGGAAAGAAATACAATCCCGGCGTTCCCACTGAAAAACGCACGATCCGCACGATCCAAGCCTGGGCCAACGCCCTGGCCCTGGCGGAAGCCATGAAACGGGCCGACAAGGCCGGTAAACTGGACGGAGAAGGTATCCTGAAAGACGGCTTCGAAACCATGCGGGAGTACGATCTCGGCCTGGGCGGGGCGAAGCTGACCTATACCGCCACCGACCACCGTGTTTCCGGCACGGTACCGGTGTATGAAGTCAAGGACGGCAAGTTCGACCTGGTCACAAAGGTCGATCTGAAGAGCCGTTGGCCGGAAAAATGGGAAAAGGAGTGGCTCGGCTGGTAAATATTGGTTTAAAAAGATAACTGGTCGATTGGTTAAGTCGTTAATAGAGGAGACCCCTTTTTTTCCAGTTAACTTGTTAACAAGTAAACTATTTGCCTCACTTCCCAAGGAGGTCATGACACTTTGTCTACTGCGGAATCGATCCTAAAAATAAACAACATCGAGGTGAAATACCACGAAGTCATCCTGGTGATCAAAGGCGTCTCGATCGAGGTGCCGGAGGGCGGCATCGTCGCGCTGCTGGGGGCCAACGGAGCCGGTAAGAGCACGACCCTGAAGGCGATATCGGGCCTGTTGAAGCACGAGGACGGCGAGGTGACAGACGGTTCGATCGAATTTATGGGTGAGCGTATCGATAAAATGGCCCCTGAAAAAGTAGCCAAGATGGGCATCGTGCAGGTCATCGAAGGACGGCGTGTATTCGAACACCTGACGGTCGAGGAGAACCTGAAGGTGGGGGCCCACGTGCGAAAGGCCGGCCGCTCGGTGAAAGAGGGATTGGAGATGGTTTATCACTACTTTCCACGCCTGAAGCAAAAGCGCAGCGAGACCGCCGGCTTTATCAGCGGCGGCGAGCAGCAGATGACGGTTGTCGGGCGCGCATTGATGACCATTCCCAAGCTGATCCTGCTGGACGAACCGTCCATGGGTCTGGCACCGTTGCTGATTCACGAGATTTTCAACATCATCACCAGGCTCAACCAGGAGGAAAAGATTTCGATTCTGCTGGTGGAGCAGAATGCCAAGCTGGCGCTCAATGTGGCACCGCATGCCTATGTGATGGAGAACGGAAGGATTGTCATGGACGATTCGGCCGAGAAGCTGCGTGAGAATCCCGACATCAAGGATTTTTACCTCGGAATGACCGACCTTGGAGGAAGAAAGAGTTTCCGGGACGTCAAGCACTACAAGCGGCGAAAACGCTGGCTGACGTAACGGCCAGACGCGTACCGTCGCTTACCAACGGGCTCTGAACCGGGCACAACACGCACTTTTTCAGGTTGCAGACGGAAGAAGACCCGAACCCGGGTCGTGCTTGCCTATCGGAACCCACCAACCGTTTGTTACGAGTAGGGAGGGAATAATGCGCAAACATACTATTCTTATGACATGTCTAAGCGTGGTCGTCGTAGCCGTCTTTCTGGTCGGCTGCGCCGGCATGGAAACGAAACCGACCGAATCCAATTTCAAAGCCCCAAAGGTCGTTTTGAGCCACGTCGAGGTGCCGTACTACACTGGGTACTGGTATTACGCAAAGAAAGTGGAGGCTACCAAGGGCACTGCGGGAGACTATGGTGCGCCGATGATGTTGGCCTTTGTCTTCGATATCGACAATCCATCCGCCTATCCGGTAGAACTGGACGGGTTCCAGTTCACCATTCTGTTTGACGATTTCGAGGTCAACACCGTCAGTTCGTCCGAGACCATGTGGATTCCGCCCGGGAAGACAAACCAACTCAGAGTACCGGCGACGTTCGACACACGCCAAACCCTGTTGACACTATTGCTGCCGGGTGCGATGAAGTTGAAAGAAAAGGGGGTGACACCTTGGGACCAGCTCGAAAAATGGTGGACCGGCGCACCGGACTTCTCTTTTCCAGTGTCCGTCACGGAAGGTTCGGCTATTTTCAAAGCAGGCGGCGTGGTCAAGGTCGTTCCGTTCGAAGCGACCTTCCCATGATGAATGGATCGTGACGTCGGGTTGGATTGATCGGGATCCGTCGTGGATGACTCCCGGGTGATCGATCGATAAATGGAATTGACAGCGGCGGGGATGCGCCCGGCGAATTCGCCGGCATGTTCCCGCCGGCATTTTTTCTTAATGTTTCATAAACAACATGGCAAACTTTCGCAACGTTAGGGATTTCGCTCCGGCACGAAAGGCTTAACGGCATGGGACTCTATGACTTCACCTTTTATGACCTGATCAACCGCAATGCGCAGATCTTCAGAGACCTTCCAGCCTGGTACGAGGTCGATGAAGACCGCACGCTGTCCTTCGGGGAGTACAAGGCGACCGTC
>Ga0316189_10007757_pt1 | contig 10122 bp, 6 predicted proteins | sample LowCovwburrow_MG_FD_204930 | JGI IMG/M metagenome (GOLD analysis project Ga0316189, IMG submission 204930) | Coastal sediment microbial communities from Maine, United States - Lowes Cove worm burrow | ecosystem: Environmental > Aquatic > Marine > Coastal > Sediment | place: USA: Maine... | reverse complement strand
GGCCAGCCGCAAGCCCGTTGCCGGGCACCGGGTAGTGGCTCTGGGTTGCCACCTTAACTTCCGGAAAACCGACAAACGCTACTCGGATACACGGGCGCCGTGACCAGGGTTACTCCGGTGACGCTCGAGCCGCAAGGTTCTTGATTACGCAGCTTCACAGAAACTTTACCCGCCGGTTACAAACTCACCATCACTCCTTTACACGGCCCGATTAAGCTGTGCCTGTAGACGTAGGAATGGTCGGGTCAGGCCTAGAAGTTGGGGGCCGCGGTGCTTTGAAGCGCAGGTCCGCCGCGCAGCGTTTTATTGTTCTAACCCTTGGGTCAGACCTTCAGTTGTTTCGGGAAACGAATGGATACGCTCGTACCTTGTCCGATTGTAGAACTCGTTTCGATCGTACCTCGCAGAGCGTCCGTTACCAGACTATGGACGATAGCCATCCCCAGCCCGGTACCCCCTTGGCCGCGCTTCGTCGTATAGAATGCCGTGAACACCTCTTTAAGATCGTCCTCATTGATACCGCAGCCAAAGTCCTTCACCTCGACTATGTAGCATTCCGCGTTTTTCGCCAACACAATCTCCACGGTCTCGTTTGAATCCGCTGGATAGGCGTGGATTTGAGCATTTTGGATCAGGTTCAACAGAACCTGCGTCAGGTAGCCGGGAAAGCCCGTCCAAACGCGATCATCACCCAGATTGTCGGTGATATGGATCGTCAAATTGGCACTCTTGCTTTGGACAGGATAGAGCGCAATGATTTCATCCAGCAATTCGCGAAGATCAATCGTCTCCAGTGCGGCAGAGATCTGCCGGACAGAGATATTCTTGAACGATCCGATCAATCTGTCGGCACGCTGGATGTTGGCATCGATGAGCCGTGCCGCATCCACAACATCCGTCAACGCTTCCAAAGCGTCACCGTCTTCGCCCAACTTCGCAATCAATGTCGGCGCTCCGATTGAACATCGTTGATGAAGCCGCGCAATAGAGCACTATCGGCGTGCCACAGGGGGTATCGCTTTGACCTGGTTCAGCGCCACTGGAATACGGCCCCGGGCCGCGTAAGTGTAAGCTGTCCGGTTTTCGGATGGCTTGATGTCAGCGTCACCATGTCCTCGTTACTGAGTTTAAGTTCTTTGTTTGCCGCAATGAGGTCGGCAGCGATCGTTTTCCAGCACACTGGGCGACTCAGGAGCTTGTTCCGGATGCATTTCACGTCAACCGGCACGCTGCTCTCACGAACCCTCCCACCGGGTCTACTGCCGCCGCGGGATATCGAAGATCGATCTGTTTTGCCTCTGAATGCGATACCCGAATCTCCGTGACCGCGGAGGATCTGATGGTAGAGCCGTCTGCTTATTATAGACCGGGCATCATAGATTGCCTTGTGTGGCGGCAATCATCGCCGGTCGGGCGCCCGATACTTGGGTTAACCGCACATTCAGCTTGGCGTCGAGGATTTCACCTCAATACCACGGCAGCGATCTACATCAAACGATAAATCGGTAAGCGATGCAGGCTGGTGTCTCTTCCCGCAGGTGCGTTGCATCTCAGCAAGGCGAGGAGCGCCCAGGCGCTAGGCGGGTGGGCGCAGGACTGGCCTGCGCTTATTTGGGAGTTCGTCAGGAATTCGAAAGATCGTGGAACCTTGTAGTCGATCTTGACGCCCGAAGAGTTGACACATTGGACCTCGACTCGGATGTCGGCTCCGCGCTCGCGCTTCGGCGACTCGTCTTTTTTGACATACCTCTTGTCGGGGGACGATGTTTAAGATGCGGAGAATCTCCGCACGGACGAACCAGGATGAGTATGTTAAGCGATCCGAGTGGCCATTTTCTGCGGACGCCGGACATTCGGCGTGTTCCCCTCACTCGACCCTTCACCTGGTTAAGGAAGGTCAATTGCTGCGATCGCGCCGGGGGCCTCGCATCTGCGCCCTTGTGGACCGAAACGCGATTCGTATCAATTGATCAGACCTTCCTTGAGCAGGGGATGGGATGACCTGCTCCATCACAAGGGTGCCAGCCTTGGCTGCGGCGTTTTGGTGAGCATTCTGGGTGCCCTGATTCTCACCATCGGACAGCTTCCTTACGCGCATGCCGCCGCGATTTCCAGATTCCTGTTAGTTGGCCCGATCATGGCCACAGGATTGTGTGAGCTGTCACGATTGCGGACCAGTGGCGGGGTTTCGAATTTCGATACCTCACTTCAGTCTCTCTCGGAGCATCGCGAGAGCTTGTTGCGCTACGCCGGCACGCTGTTGCTGTTCAGCTTCGCCTGGTTTGGCCTGTCCGGCCTGATGCTGTTCATGACCTTTGGCAGCGTTGGCCCAAACTACTTCGAGACCATGTGGGGCGATGTTCTGGTCAATTTGACCGCGGCCCAAATGGTTTCCTATCTGGTGGTCGGAGGAATACTGGCCTGCGTTGTCTCCGCCCTCTCGGTTGTCTCGGTGCCGATGATCATCGACCGGGACGTCGACGCGGGCACCGCAATGCACACCAGGCTCCGCGTGACGCTGGGTGCGGATCTGCCGGTGATGCTCGTGTGGGGTGCCCTGTGCGTGCTAATCGTCGGCGTGGGATTCGCTACGTTGCTCATAGGCATGATCGTGATCTTTCCACTGCTGGGCCATGCGACCTGGTATGCCTACCTCGACTTGGTGGAACCAACCGCCGGGCAAGAAGACGCTCCGGCAGCATGAGTTAAGGCGTTTCTGATTTACTCTGGACGAATCAGATCGGTGACCGAAAATGCGCAGATGCGAGACGCAGTTTGCGGGTAGTCGTTGGTCTATTGCCGAGATCTGCAATGATGAAGCTGTGCGTTTCAGTCCCAATATGCACGTTTATGCATAGGTCAGAGACGCCTTAGCCCGCGCGCCTTGTGCTTCAAGGTTGGTCTTCGAGTGTTCTGACGACGAACATGTCTGCGGCTCTGGCTCTCAATCAGGTGTATTAAGCGCGGTTGAGACGCAAGACGTCTCCCAGGCCTGTCCGCATGCGGCGCTGTTGGCTCGGGCGCGGGATACTCGCGCCATTGGCCGCTGCACATGAGCGGGGCGGGGCGTTTAGGCTTCGCCGGTTTCGAATGACCGATTGCGTGCGAGCTTCCATGCGAGTCGGTCACACATTCTGTAGACTGTGCGTCTTAATCCAAATCCAGATTGTTTTGCCCGGGTGTGCCCATCCCGGTCGATGCGCCGATCACAGTTTTCGAAGGCCCGATATGAATCCAGTGCGCCGTCTATTCGTTCCTTTTGCTGCAGGCGCATTGTCGCTTGCGCTAGCGGCCTGTAGCGAGAGTCAGGCCCCTGCGGTCGAGGGGCCTCCACCCGGTGTGCTGATTGCCGCCGCGACCGTGGAGACGGTGGACGAGTCGGTCGAGTACATAGGCAGGACAGTGGCGGTCAACGACGTGTCCCTGCGGGCCCAGGTGGCGGGATATTTGAAGGAACGTCGTTTCAGTGAGGGTCAGGACGTCGACGTGGGGATGCCCCTGTTTCTGATCGATCCGGCCATCTACCAGGCGCAGGTGTCGGCTGCGGAGGGGGCCGTAGCAGAGGTCCAAGCATCTCTCTTGCGGGCCAATCAGGATGTGCAGCGTCAGACCAACCTGGTGAAGGAAAACGCCGGCAGTACCCAGCGTCTGGAAGAGGCCGAAGAGAGCAAGCTGACTGCCGAGGCAAAACTCATGTCCGTCCAGGCGGAACTTGAGAAGGCGGAAATCGACCTGGGGCATACCCTGATCACCGCACCCATCAGCGGCCGTATCGGGCGGGCCATTTTCAGTGTGGGGGATCTGGTGGATTCTCAGGCCGGGGAATTGGCGCGCCTGGTTGAACTGGACCCTATTTACGTCAATTTCAGCGTCAGCGAAGGGGACATCATCACTGCCAAGCGGCGGTTGCTGGAACAGAACAAGGGTGTTGACGATCTGGAGTCGGTTGCCTTGAGACTGCGGTTGCCCGACGGCAGCCTGTTCGATCAGGTCGGGCGCATCGATTTCATCGATAACGTTGTGGATCGCAATACCGGTACGGTCATCGTGCGCGCCAAGTTCGATAATCCGGAAAAGCTCCTGGTTCCTGGGCTCTATGTGCGGGCCCTTCTGAGCAGTGAGGAGGAGGCCGAAGCCCTGACCATTCCACAATCCGCGGTTCAGGAGGATCAGGCCGGCACGTTCGTGATGGTCGTTGGCCCCGGTAATAAGGTGGAGCAACGCAGGATCAAGACCGGGCGGGCCGATGCCGGGCAGTTGGTTGTTACCGAGGGTCTGGAACCGGATGAGAAGGTAATCGTTGAGGGCATCCAGAAGGTGCGTCCAGGCATCGTGGTCGATCCGCGCATGAGCCAGGATCCTCGGCAAGGCAATCCCGATCCCGATCCGCCTTCTCCGGAGGCGTCCGAGACCAAGGCGCCGACGGAGGGCTAGGGCATGTTCAGCGCGTTCTTTATCGGCCGGCCCAAATTCGCTTTCGTCATATCCATCGTGATCACCATCGCGGGCCTGGTGGCTATGGGGGCTTTGCCCATCGCGTTGTACCCCGAGCTGACTCCGCCCCAGGTTCAGGTAACCGCCAGTTACCCGGGCGCCGACGCGGAAACCATTTCGGATACGGTCGCGGGCCCACTTGAATCGAAAGTGAACGGGGTGGAGAACATGATCTACATGTCCTCCAACAGCGCAAACGACGGAAGCTACACCCTCACAGTGAGTTTCAAGGTCGGCTCGGACCCCGACATGAACACCGTCAACGTGCAAAACAGGGTCAGCCAGGCTTTGCCCCAGTTGCCGGAAGAGGTCCGCAGACAGGGTGTCACAACCACCAAGCAGTCCACCAACATGCTGTTGGTGGTCAACCTGTTCTCTCCCAATGGGACCTACGACACTCTGTTTCTGAACAATTACGCCAACATCAACATCACCGACAATCTGGCCCGCGTGGATGGGGTGGGGAGCGCGCAAATTCTGGGTGTCCAGGACTACGCCATGCGCATCTGGCTCAATCCTGAAAAGCTCGCTGCCCTTGGTTTGACCACCGACGACGTAACCGCGGCGATTCGAGATCAGAATGTTCAGGTGGCGGCCGGGCAGGTGGGTGGATCACCCGCGGCTGAAGGGACCCAGTTCCAGTACAACCTGCGAGCCCAGGGGCGGTTGAGTGACCCGGAGGAATTCGGGGAGATCATCATCCGGGTGGGTGAGGGCGGCTCGAGTGTGCGGGTCAAGGATGTCGCACGCATTGAACTGGGTTCCAAATCCTACGATGCCTTCGGCTTGCTCAACGGCAAGCCGGCGGTTGTCCTGGCAATCTATCAGCTGCCCGGCGCCAACGCCCTCGAGGTGGCTGACGGCATACGTTCCGAGATGCAAAGTCTGTCCGAGCGCTTTCCGGATGACTTGGAATATGCGATGCCATACGACACCACCGAGTTCGTGGTTGCCTCGATCGACGAGGTCAAGGAAACCTTGCTGATTGCCATCCTGTTGGTTGTGCTGGTGGTGTTTGTCTTCATCCAGGACTGGCGGTCAACCCTGGTTCCGACCATTGCCATTCCTGTTTCCCTGATCGGCACCTTCGCGGGGCTGCTGGCCCTGGGTTATTCCATCAACATGATCACGTTGTTCGGGCTCATCCTGGCCATCGGAATCGTGGTGGACGATGCCATCATCGTCGTGGAGAACACCCAACGGCACATGGCGGACGGGATGACGCCGGTGCAAGCGACGCTCAAAGCGATGGAGGAGATTTCCGGGGCCATCATTGCAACCACCCTTGTTCTGCTGGCTGTGTTTGTGCCGCTTGCATTCGTACCGGGGCTCACCGGTGAGTTGTTTCGTCAGTTTGCGGTCACCATTTCGATTGCGGTCTCGATTTCGTCAGTCAATGCACTGACGTTGAGCCCGGCGCTGTGCGCCACATTACTCAAGCCCGGTAGTGGAGAACTGGCCACCACCGGCGTGTTCGGCGCCTTCAATCGCGGCTTCGACCGTATGACGACCGGTTACACGGCCATGGTCGCAGGCCTGATTCGACGCAGCGTCTTGTTTATGATCCTGTTCGGGGTGTTTGTTGGGCTGACCGTCTATCTGTTCCAGCGTATGCCCACCGGCTTCGTCCCCCTGGAGGACCAGAAAGCGTTCATGGTGGACACCCAGCTCCCCGAGGGTGCGTCTCTGCTGCGCACCGAGCGAGCGGCCAAGGAAATCAACGAAATCCTCATGGGCGCGCCCGGGGTGGCCGACGTCATATCGATCCCCGGTTACAGCATCATCAAACAGGGCATCTCCTCAAACGGTATGCTGTCGATCGTGGTACTGGACAATTGGGCCAAGCGCCAGACCCCGGATCTCCATGAGCAGGCCATCGTCGACGGTTTGGCACCCAAGCTCAATGCGCTCCCGTATGCCACCGTGTTTCCTTTCCGGCTGCCGGCCATTCCGGGTCTGGGTTCCACCGGTGGGTTTGAGTTCATGCTCCAGTCCACCGCCGGCGATACGCCCCAGAACATGGCGGCTGTTTACGGTGGCCTGGCCGTTGCCGCGAACGAGACGCCAGAGCTCAATTCCGTTTTCAGCACCTTCAAAGCCTCGGTGCCGCAGATTTATCTGGATATAGATCGGGAGAAAGCAAAGACCCTGGGCGTACCCCTGGCCCGGATCTTTTCCACTTTGGGCGGCGAAATGGGTAAGAACTATGTCAATGACTTCAATAAGTTCGGCAAAACCTATCAGGTTCTGACCCAGGCCGAGGCGCTGTTCCGTACCAATGAGGGCGACATCTACAATCTCTACACACGCAATGACGATGGTGAAATGGTGCCGCTGCGGACCCTGCTGAGAACCAGTCCGTTTTTCGGTCCCGACATGGTCACCCGTTTCAATATCTACCGTGCCATCAAAATCAACGGATCGGCCGCCCAGGGGTATAGCTCCGGCCAGGCTTTGGATGCGATGGAGAATCTGGCCAACACTCGGCTGCCGCCGGGCTACGCCTATGAATGGACCGGCCAGGCCTATCAGGAAAAGATCGCCGGCGGCCAGATCGGGATCATCTTCGCCATGGCGCTGGTTTTTGTGTTCCTCTTCCTGGTGGCCCAGTACGAAAGCTGGTCGATTCCCATACCCGTCTTGATGTCCGTTCCCCTGGCCATCATGGGCGCGGTGGTCGGTCAGACCTGGGCAGGATTGGACAACGATGTATACATGCAGGTCGGCATCGTTTTGTTGATGGGGCTCGCGACCAAGAACGCCATCTTGATTGTCGAGTTTGCCAAGGAACAGCGCGAGGTGGAGGGCATGTCGGTTGCCGATGCGGCAATCACCGCCGCCCGCCTGCGCCTGCGCGCGGTGCTGATGACCGCCTTCTCCTTCGTGTTGGGGGTTATTCCGCTGGTGATCGCCATGGGAGCCGGTGCCGCGAGCCGGCGCTCCCTGGGCACCGCCGTGTTTTCCGGGATGGTGGCAGCCTCAATTCTGGTGCCGCTCATGGTCCCCCTGTTCTACACGGTCGTGCAGAGAATTCGGGAGAAGGTCAAAGGGGTCAGCTTTGACAAACCACAGAACGAGCCCGCGGCCGATGCACCTTCGGACGCTCGCTAAAACCGCTGTGCGCTTCAGCGATACCATCGACAGATTCTGCGCAGTGGGCGGTTGACTCCGGTGCCGTTGCCCCTCAGCGCGACGGGCGCTGGACGGACGGTGTTGCTGTCGGCAGCCACGATTTCGTGGACATGCAAAGCCCAGGTCGGGTCGCCAGCGGAAAAAACCGGTCGTTCAGAAGGTCCTCTTGGTGCGACCCTGATCTCCACGAATCAAAGCGCGATCCGAGCGAGGAAATCAGGATTTTCCGTGAACTTGATTCAGCCCCAACAATCGTACCGCTAACCTGGGCATAGTCTTCAATCCCGTTAGATTGCCTGGGATTGTGACTTGAAAGCGAAAACGCTAATGTGCTGCCCCAGCATTTGCGTCGAGACAGTTTTGTTTTTTTGACCAAGTTGTTCGGTCGCGATTGTCAGGTGCGCTTGTAGCGGATTTCGGATCAACACTTGTGCTTGTGGCGCACCAGCCCAGGACCATGCCTGTTTCCAGCATAAGCATCGAGAATCGAGCGCCGTTTATCGGGGCCGAGCGGCCCGGTCATTACCCAATCCCAGAGATTGCATGCACATGAACCCACGTTGGCCGAGCCTCAAAACAAGGGGCGTTCTGAGTAGGGGCAGGCGATGCACAAAAGGGTTGCCTGCGGTGTTCCGGGTCGCGTTGATGGCCACGGCCTTGCTCTCGATCGTGGCGTGTACACATCCGGTTGGCGTGCAAGGCGGCGGGGATCTCGTTTCCGCAACGGGCGACAGGGATTGCTCCATGGAACAGGGGCAGTGCGATTTTGTGGTCATCAACGAGTATGACGAGTCATACACCGCCGCGCCGAGGCCAGGGTTTCAGTTCAGTCACTGGGAGGGTTGCGGCGATGAGAACGGTCCGGTCTGTTCATGGAACATACCGGCTGAAACCGTCAAGCAATACTGGGGCAGCACTGCTTCGGTGCCAATGATCGCTGTTTTCACTCCTGAATCAGTGGCGAGCATCACCGCCGACGTTGCCTTTATTGCTGGACAGGCCCGCCCGAAAGGCTCGGAACACCACCTTGCGGTGCAGAATATGTGCGCCAGCCGGCTGACAGAGCTGGGGTTCTCGGTTGATCGGCAGACCTCTGATCGGCTGGGAATCACAAACGTGGTGGGTGTTGCCCAGGGCCGATCTGATGAGACTGTCGTCGTTTCGGCGCACTACGATTCGGTCATCGGTTGCGCCGGGGCCGATGACAACGCCAGCGGTGTCGCCGGTCTGCTTGAAACGGCTCGGGTGTTGGCTCAGGAGCGTCATCAGCGCACCCTCGTGGTGGCATGCTGGGATGGCGAGGAGACGGGCTATGAGGGTTCCCGCAGCTACGCACGGGCCCAAGCCGAAGCGGGCGTGCCCATAGAAGCAGTTTTCGTCTATGAGATGATTGGCTACCGCGATTCGGCACCGTACACGCAGTACGTGGCGCCCGGTTTCGCCCAGATGTATCCTGATCAACAGGCCTTGCTCGACACCACTCTGAGCCGAGGCGACTTTGTTACCTGGGTGTACGATTCGAGCGCCGAAAAATTCGTGGCTGAACTCGGTGACAACGCGAAGGCTGCTGGGCTCCAAGTGGTCGAGGTTCCCGTTACGGACACCGGCTCATCCCTGATACAGGACTTGCGTCGATCGGATCACGCTTCTTTCTGGGATGTGGGAATCCCTGCAGTGATGGTGACGGATACGGGTCCGTTTCGTAATCCGAATTACCACTGCCAAAGCGGCCCCGATACGCCAGAAACGCTGGACTACGAGTTTGCCGACGCGATCGTAACCCTGACAACCAAAGTCATACGGGATGCGCTCAACCCCTGATCGGACAGCGTTTCTGCGCTGCGCCTGGCAGGTACGTTCGGATCAGGTCCACAGTCCTCCCTGCCGCCGCCAGCCCGGCGTCCGGCAAAGCAACCAAAAACGGCCCACTAAGTTTCCGGCATTTTGTTGTCGGAAGCTTTCTGGTGCTCTCGTATCAACAACACGGTAGCGGCGAGCCAGCAAACAACCAGTGAAACGTTGAAGACAAAAAATGACTGTGTGCTCAGCGCGAATGCGTGGATACCAATCAGCACCGTGATCGCGGCCAGACCGTCTCCCAGCCGAACATAGAGCGTGTCGATGGCCGGTTTGCCGCGGAACTTCATCGCCGAACTCACCGGCAGCCACAGTACGTGCCGGGCGGTATTGTTGATCGAGTAGTCGGTCGCGTTCTCCGCAATCTTCATTACTTTCACTATTGCCAGGACCGGTAGCAGCGCCATGATCGAGTATGACATCAGCGCAATCACGGGCAGCATCAAGGCGATGGTGGCAAAACCACCGTATTTCAACAGGCGCGAGGCGACAAATGCCTGCAGTATCAGGGCGACGATGTTCACCCAGAAAAAGAAATCACCGTAAAATGCGGTGGTGCCGTCGCGGGTGAACTCAAGCACTGCGGTGGTGTCAACGACTCCCTGTTCCAAGGCTTGGCCGGTCAGGCTCTCCTGAATG
>Ga0316189_10007756_pt1 | contig 10123 bp, 7 predicted proteins | sample LowCovwburrow_MG_FD_204930 | JGI IMG/M metagenome (GOLD analysis project Ga0316189, IMG submission 204930) | Coastal sediment microbial communities from Maine, United States - Lowes Cove worm burrow | ecosystem: Environmental > Aquatic > Marine > Coastal > Sediment | place: USA: Maine... | reverse complement strand
ACCTTCGTGACCGCCGCCGGACAGGCCCGGTCCTGGTCGGTTTCGACAGCTTCCCGCGGTGCCGGCGAATTGCAGGGCAGTGAGCAGACTCCAAGGGGACGGCACATCGTACGGGCGAAAATCGGTACGGGCCTGCCGCTGTGCTCGGTCTTTGTCGGCCGCCGGCCGACCGGTGAGCTCTGGTCTCCGGAGCTCGCGGCGCATCATCCGGACCGGGACTGGATTCTGACGCGGATTCTGTGGCTGAGCGGCCTGGAGCCCGGCAGGAACCGGCTGGGCAATGTCGATACGATGCGCCGGTATATCTACATCCACGGCACGCCGGACAACGAGCCGATGGGCGTGCCGGCTTCCCATGGCTGCGTCCGGATGCGTAACGATGAACTGATCGAGCTCTTCGATCTCGTAGTACCCGGTACCGAGGTGCTGATCCAGGAAGACGAATGATGGTGCGGAACATGGACAGAATCATGACGGCGGTGTATCGATGACGCTGGGCCCGCTGATGCTCGGGGTGGCGAGCCTCAGCCTGAGCCAGGAGGAGCGGGAGTTGCTGCGGCACCCCGCCGTGGGCGGCGTCATCCTTTTCACGCGTAACTATGCGGAACCGGCGCAGCTCAAGGCACTGACCGACGAGATTCACAGTCTGCGTCAGCCCCGTTTGCTCGTCGCGGTCGATCAGGAAGGTGGTCGCGTTCAGCGCTTCATCAAGGGCTTTTCCCCGCTGCCCGCGATGCGCCTGATCGGGCACAAGTACGACCTCGATCCGGACGCCGGCCGGGACAGCGCGCGACGCATTGGCTGGCTGATGGCGGCGGAGCTGGCCTCCGTCGGCGTCGATCTGAGTTTCGCGCCCGTCCTCGACATCGACTGGGGTATCAGTGAGGTGATCGGTGATCGCGCGTTCCACCAGGCGCCGGAGGCCGTGACGGACCTTGCACGATCGTTCATCGGCGGCATGCGCGATGCCGGCATGGCCGCCACGGGCAAGCACTTCCCGGGCCACGGCGCGGTGGTGGCGGATTCTCATCTGGCGCTGCCCGAGGATCATCGCAGCTACAGCGAAATTCTCGAGGACATCGTTCCCTACGAACGGCTCATTCCGTCGGGTCTCGCCGGTGTGATGATCGCGCACGTGGTCTATACGGAACTCGACCGACTCCCCGCCGGATTCTCCCAGTGGTGGCTGCAAACTGAGCTGCGTGAGCGTCTTCGCTTTCGCGGCGTAATTTTTTCCGACGACCTGTGCATGGTCGCGGCCGAGGTGGCCGGCGACTACGCTGCCCGGGCGCAGGCCGCGCTGGCCGCGGGCTGCGACATGGTGCTGGTGTGTAACGATTTCGCGGCGGCCGCGACGGTCGCAGAGTCGCTCGTCGGGTACAGCGAACCTCTGGGACAGCTGCGTCTTGCGCGGCTTCACGGACCCGCCGAGCCGCCGGCCCTGGCGGATCTGCGCGAAGGGGAATCGTGGCGCACAGCGCGGGACGTGCTGGCGCGCCTGGGCGACCGCCCGGATTTCACCCTGGACGGCTGAGGCGAGGTGGCATCGAAAATGGAAAACCGGCCGGTGAGCGAGCCGATGCGGGACGCCGCGAACGTACTCGCGACGGCGGACGAAATTTTCAGTGCGGAAGAGGTCCGCGCTGCCTTCGATCGGCTGGCACGCGAAATTACCGACGACCTCGCGGAGGCCAACCCAGTCGTGCTCGCCGTCATGACGGGCGGCGTCGTCCCGGCGGTGCGGCTACAGTGCCGGTTCAACTTCCTTCATCAACTCGATTACGTGCACGCCACGAGGTACCGGGGCGGGACGCATGGCGGCGAGCTCGAGTGGCTTGCCAGGCCGAGAACGCCGCTCAAGGGGCGCACCGTCCTGATCGTCGACGACATTCTGGATGAGGGTGCGACGCTCGCGGCCATCCAGCAGATGTGTCGCGAAGCCGGAGCGCACAGGGTTTGCACGGCCGTTCTGACGCTCAAGCTGCACGATCGTCGCGTGCCGGGTGTCAGCGCGGAGTATGTCGGGCTGGAAGTGCCGGATCGCTATGTCTTCGGTGCGGGCATGGACTACGGCGAATACCTCCGCAACGTCAACGGCATTTTCGCGCTCGCGGCCAGGGAAGACGAATGATGAGCGCTTCTGGCAAGATTCGGACTGCTGCTGGCGACTGCGGCGACGATACCTGCCACCGTCGGCAGCACGCATGGGTCCGGTTGTTGTATGGTCAGCACCAGCGGTGCTCGGGCTTTTTCCCCGGAGCATGCACAAGCCAGGCCGAACAACATCAACGAACAGCGGCGTGAGTGAAGACGAGCCGATGAGCGAAGAACAAGAATCCAGCGACGCCCCGGCGTACCCCGCGCAGGCGGTGCTCGAGCACATTGTGGACGCGGCGGGCGAGGGTATTGTCGTGGCTGATGCGCGCGGCGAAGATCTGCCGATCGTGTACGTAAACGCCGCCTACGAAGCGCTGACCGGCTATTCCGCGGCCGAGTTGATCGGGCGCAATGCGAGGTTCCTTCAGGGCGAAGATACGGGCCAGAGCGCGCTGCGGGAGCTGCGTTCCGCGCTGGCCGAAGGCATCGGTTGTGAGACGCTGCTGCGCAACCGTCGCAGCGACGGAACGCTGTTCTGGAATCAACTCAAGCTGACACCGCTGCACGAGAACGGAGAGGTCCGCTGGTGGCTCGCGCTCTGTCGCGACGTCGGCGAGTTGATGCAGTTGCGCGAGCAGCTGCAGATCGGCAATCGGGCGCTCCGCGAGGCCCAGTCGCTGGCGCCCGCCGATCGCCTGACCGGACTGAGGAGCCGCCAGTTCTTCGACGACGTCCTGGATCGCGAATGGTCGGCCTGTACGAGAGACTCCCGGCCGATGACGCTCTATCTCTTCGACGTCGACGAATTCGGCCGCTACAACGACACCTTCGGCAAAGGCGCCGGGGATTCCTGTCTGAGGCTGATAGCGCAGGCGATCAAGAGCACGTTTCGGCGTGGCAGCGACGTCTGTGCACGCTTCGAGGGGCAGCGGTTCGCCTGTCTGGCGGTCGGGGCGGGAGAGGAGGGCAATATTTCCTTTGCCGAAACGGTGTGTGTCCGCGTGCGAAATCTCAGCCTGCCCCATCCCAAGTCGACGTCCAGTCGTTACGTCACCGTTCGCGGGGGTATCGCGACGGTGACGCCGGAGCCCGACGACAGCATCTCTCGCCTGCTCAGCGCCGCCGAGTCGGCCCTGGAGGCCGCGAGGGTGGCGGGAGGCGACTGCGTTGCGCATCCGCCGGCAGCGCCGCCGGAATCCGGTGCGGAAGACGACGCCGGCTAGGCGTTAAAAGCGCCCCGGCGGACGGCCTTCGGCCGCCGCTGATCGGCGCAGCGTCAGGGCGCCTGAAGCAAGTTTGCGGCCGAGTCGTCCCCGTCGGCACCATCCAGCGCCACCGGCGTCACGAGTGCAATCGCCCCGAGGCCGGGGGCATCGAAAAAGTGCATTTCGCGGCTGCGAATGCGCCGCGAACCGCGGAGCAGCAGCGGGTCGGCATTCCCCGGATCGAAGCTCACATCGAAAGCGAGATGCAGGTAACGGCTCCGGTATAGCGTGACGTCGCCGGCGAGCGGGTCCGGGTCCCCCGGTTTCTGCGAGGCCTGGCGGGATCCAGAAGCGAACGCCTCCGCGCGCCGAACCTGCGCGAGCAGTTCGAGCGAGACCGGCCGGGTCAGCGCTTCCTCCAGTCCGGGCTGGATCCATGCTTCGTGAAGCAGGGGCCGGTAGCCGGCGCTGCGCCGGAGCCGGGCGACCAGTTCGCCCAGATCGAATTCATCGACCGGGTTAAAAAACAGGGCTTCCCCCGCGACATCCTCGGCCGGCGATGTTGGATTCAGGGCCGAAGGTGCGTTGCCGGCTCCGTCGAGTGCGGATTCCTGCCTGAGGTCCTGTTCCACGATGGCATTCGGGTCAAGCGAATAGAGGTCAAAGTTCTCCAGCTCGAGCGGCGGAGGGACCGGCGGCCGACCCGGGTCCTCGGGTCGTGCATTCATCTGCAGATTCCTGAAGACGACGACTTCGACCTTGTACATGGGCACGCTTGCGCCGGTCGACGCGGGGTCCTGCGCAGCGAGCGCGCCGGGTATGAGGCCGAGAAGCACGATAGCCAGCGCTGTTCGCCGGGATCGTCCTGGATCGTTCATGAGTATCTCTCCGATCAAGCCGTCGTCTTTCCTTCGTGCGCAGGGCCGGTCGCTGCCCCGGGAACAGCCGATGTCCGCATCGACTAGCCGCTGGCGGCCGCTCGTAGCGGGCGACCGAGCTGGCCGAGTAGCTCGTGTAGCCGGTCGAACCGCTGATCGACCTCCGGCGATGGCCGATTGAACCGTAACTTGTGCTGACCGTCCAGCCGGTAGACTCGCGGCTGCGACTGGATCAGCTCGATCAGCCGGCCCGGATCGACACTGGGCGTGTCGCCGAAGACGATCTGGCCGCCACGTTCGCCGCATTCGGCTCGCCGAATACCCAGGGGCGCAGCCTTCAGCCGGACCTCGGCGATGCGGAACAGCATTTTCGCCGCCTCGGGCAATAATCCAAACCGATCGATGAACTCCACCTGCAGCTCCCGGAGCTCCGCTTCGTCGGCCGCTGACGCGATGCGCTTGTAGAGGACGAGGCGCAGATGCACGTCCGGAACGTAGTCGTCGGGCAGCAGCGCCACGACCCCGACTTCGACTTCCGTGCCATGGAACAGGGGACGATCGAGCGCCGGCTCCTGTCCCGACTTGAGGTCCTTGACCGCACGTTCCAGCAGCTGCATGTACATCGAGAAACCGACTTCCTGTATCTGGCCGCTTTGTTCGTCGCCGAGCAGTTCGCCGGCGCCGCGAATCTCGAGGTCGTGGGTGGCCAGCATGAACCCGGCGCCAAGCTGCTCCAGCGACTCGATCGCCTCGAGCCTCTTCACCGCATCCGCCGTCATGAGCTTCGGCGGGGGCGTCACGAGATAGGCGTAGGCTCTGTGGTGAGACCGGCCCACGCGCCCGCGCAGCTGATGCAGCTGGGCCAGGCCGAGGTGGTCAGCGCGGTCCATGACGATCGTGTTCGCCGACGGCACGTCGATACCGCTCTCGATGATCGTGGTGCAGACGAGAATGTTGAAGCGCCGGTGATAGAACTCGAGCATGATTTGTTCGAGTTCCCGCTCCCGTAGTTGGCCGTGCGCGACCCGCACCCGGGCCTCCGGAACGAGCGCTTCGATCCGCCGGGCGGTACGTTCGATGGTTTCGACCTTGTTGTGCAGGAAGTAGACCTGGCCGCCGCGCCGAATCTCGCGCAGGCAGGCTTCGCGAATCAGGCCGTCCCGCCACTCGGTAACGAAGGTCTTGACCGCGAGCCGGTCGGACGGTGGCGTCGCGATGATGGACAGATCGCGAAGTCCGCCCATCGCCATGTTCAGCGTCCGGGGAATCGGCGTCGCTGTCAGCGTGAGCACGTCGACTTCCGCGCGCAGGCGGCGCAAGCGCTCCTTGTGACGAACGCCGAAACGGTGCTCCTCGTCGATGATTACCAGCCCGAGATCGCTGAACTGTATGTCCTGTTGCAGTAGCCGGTGCGTGCCGATAACGATGTCGACCTTGCCGTCGGCAAGCCCTTCACGAACCTGCCGGGCCTCCGTCGCGCTGCGGAAGCGGGATAGCACTTCCACCCGCACCGGGCTGTCGGCGAAGCGGTCCGAGAACGTCTGGAAATGCTGCTGGGCGAGCAATGTCGTCGGCACGAGGATCGCAACCTGGCTGTCCGCGGCGACGGCTGCGAAGGCGGCCCTGAGCGCGACCTCCGTCTTGCCGAAGCCCACATCGCCGCAGACGACCCGGTCCATGGGCGTCGGGCTGGCCATATCCTTGAGGACGGCTTCGATGGTCTGGGCCTGATCCGCCGTTTCGTCGAAGGGGAAGCCCTCGCAGAAGGCGAGGTACTCGTGTTCCGGACACTGCAGTGAGCGGCCGGTTCTGGCCGCGCGACGGGCGTAGACATCCAGCAGTTCGACGGCGACATCCCGGGCGCGCGCCGCCGCCCGCTTGCGAGCCTTTACCCACTGGTCGCTGCCAAGACGGTGCAGGGGGGCGGTCTCCGGCGCGGTGCCGGTGTAGCGCGAAATCAGATCCAGCGACTGCACCGGGACGTAGAGCCGGTCGCCCCCGGCGTACTCCAGCGTCAGGAACTCCCCGCTGCGGCCGCCGGCGCTGACCGTCTCGAGACCGGCGTAGCGTCCGATACCGTGCTCTTCATGCACGACCGGCGCGCCGATCGACAGGTCTGTCAGCTGGCGGACGAGGCTGCTTGCGTCGCGACCGCGGCGGCGCCGGCGCCGCTGCCGGGCCCGCTGTCCGAACAGCGGGGTTTCCGGGACGATGGCGACATGGGCTGCGCCAAGAAGGGCGCCTTCCGCCAACGGTGCAACGGTCAGCGAAACGCGGTGTGTGCCGGCGGCGAACTCATCCCACCCGGAAACGGGTTTTGGCCTGATGCCGTGACCGGCGAGCAGTTCGGAGAGGACTTCACGCCGGCCGGGTGACTCGGCCGTGAACAGAACGCGGCCGGCGTATCCGTCAAGGAAGTCGAGCAGCGCCCGCGCGGGCTCGGGTGCCCGGCTCACGATCTGGATCGGGGGAAGCACGGCGGTCGAGAAGTTGTGCCCGTCATCCGTGAGTTCGAAGCCCTGGATCGAGACAGTCCGACAGGCCTCGAGACGTTCGGTCAGTATTGCTGGCGCGAGAAAAAGGGCATCCGGGGGAAGTCGGGGATGTTCGATGTCATGGCGCAGTTGTTCGTATCGTTCAAGGATGGCTTCCCAAACCGCCTGAGCACCTGTCAGCGGGTCGTGCAGGGTCAGGACCGAGGTCTCGCCCGGCAGATACGCAAAGAGATCCTCAGTGTCCTCGAAGAACAGGGGCAGGTAATACTCAATGCCGGCCGTTGCATTGCCATCGCCAACGTCGCGGTAGACCTGCACCCGATTGAGATTGTCGGGGAAGCGCTCGCGGAAGCGCCGCTTGAAGTCACCGCGGGCCGCATCGTCGAACGGAAACTCCCGGGCGGGCAGCAGCCGGATAGCGTCGAGCGTATCCGTCGAGCGCTGGGTTTCGGGATCGAACTCCCGGATCGTGTCGATGTCCTCATCGAACAGGTCGATACGGAAAGGCCGCTCCGCGCCCATCGGAAACACGTCGATGATCGATCCACGCACGGCGAATTCGCCGTGTTCGCTGACCTGGGACACGCTGGCGTAGCCGGCGGCGCCGAGGTTCAGGCGGAACTGATCCAGGTCTAGCCGACTGCCGCACTCCAGGACGAGGCTGCTGCCGGCAACCCATGCGGCGGGGGGGAGCTTCTGCAGCAGCGTGGGCAGTGCGACGACGACGACGCCGCGCTCGAGTCCCGGCAGGCGGTTCATCGCCGCCAGGCGCCGCGATATCAGGTCAGGATGGGGTGAAAACGCGTCGTAGGGCAGCGTCTCGCTGTCCGGGAAGAGGATGACATCGAGATCGCTGGCGAAGAATTGAAGCTCTTCGACCAACTGATCGGCGTCCCTGGGATCGGGCAGAATCAGGAGGACCGGACCCGGCGCTGAGCGGGCGAACTCGGCCACGGCCAGGGGGCTGGCACAGCCGTAGAGTTGGCCCCAGCGCTGGTGGCGCGGGCCGCGCGGTGCGCCTGGCAGGAGACGAGGTTCGGCGGACATGTGGGTCGGGACCCTGCAAAAGCCCGCCATTATTCCACAGACTGGCAGCCGGTCGGTGGCGCACCCGCCTTTGCTCGTCGGATAAGGTCTAAGCTCCCGGGCGCCACGCGCTGGCGCCCGGGAGGTTAAATTAGCAGGAAAATAAATGCCTTGCGGCGCTTATTTAATTCACTCTGCCAAGTCTGACCTTGTCTACGGAATGGATGACGCGGTCATACTCGAAGTACACCATGAAGTCGCCATACTCCCAGGCAGTGATCGGCGGGTCGCCGATTGCCGGCCTGGAAGCCGTGGGGGCCCCGAATCGGGTCTCGACCCGCTTCATGGTCATGCCCCGGTCAGGGCGGGTGGACTCCGATTCGACGGCCTGGTCGGCCTCGTCGATACGCAGTGTGTCAGCGTGCACAGGCCCGCCCAGCATGAGGCCGGCGGCGAGTGCGAATAGTGCAATCCTTGCTTTCATAGGTCGTCCTCCGGATAACGACGGGCCGAATATAACACCGCCCTTCGGAAATGCCAGCGGGCGTGGCGCACACTTTTGAACGTTGTCCGCAGACCCCGCTACGGCGTATGTTCCGGGCCATGAAATTCCCCGCTCCACTGATTAACGGAAGGCTGTTGAAACGCTACAAGCGATTTCTGGCCGACGTCGAGCTCGATAACGGCGAGACCGTGACGGTTCACTGCCCGAATACCGGCGCCATGGCTGGCTGCGACCGGCCCGGCAGTCGGGTGTGGTTGTCGCGCTCTGACAATCCGAAACGCAAGTATCCACTGACCTGGGAACTCGTCGAGGCCAAGGGCGATGCGCTCGTCGGGATCCACTCCGCGCGGGCGAACTCCCTCGTGGAGGAGTCCCTGGCGGCCGGTGCTCTGGCCGCATTCGGGCGGCCGACGTCGATCCGCCGTGAGGTCGCGATCCCGCCGATCCCGGGCGAGACGCACAGGAGTCGGGCCGACTTCGTGCTCGGTTGGGGCGGCAAGGACGACGCTTGCGTGGTGGAGGTAAAGAGCGTCACGGCCATCGATGCACCGGGGCGAGCCTTCTTTCCGGACGCCGTCAGCGCCCGCGCCGCACGGCATCTGGACGTGCTGGAGCGACTGGTCGCGAACGGCCATCCCGGCGCACTCGTCTTTTGCGTGCAGCGTGGGGACGTCGAGCGGCTGCGAGCTGCGGGGGAGATTGACCCTGTCTATGCAAGGGCACTGGCCCGGGCGATCGACGCCGGTGTGCAATGCCATGCGTATGGCTGCACCGTCTCCCCGGAGGGCATCACGCTCACTCATGCCGTGAAGCTGGACCCCGTTGTGGTTTAATGCGCGCCATGTTCCGGCCGCTCTCGCTGTTCGTCGGTCTCCGCTATCTTCGTGCCCGGCGGCAGAACCAGTTTGTATCCTTCATATCCCTGATGTCGCTGCTCGGCGTGACGCTGGGCGTGGCGGCGCTCATCGTCGTCCTGTCGGTCATGAACGGTTTCGAAAACGAACTGCGCCAGCGGCTCCTGTCCATGACCTCCCACGCCAGCATCACCGGGCCCGACCGGCGCTTGTCCGACTGGCCCCTCGTTGCCGATCGCGCGCTGGCGGTGGAGGGGGTGGCTGCCGCCGCACCATTCGTCGAAATTCAGGGCATGCTCGGCAACGGCGCGCGGCTAAAGGCGGCGATCGTGCGCGGGATCCTGCCGGAGCGCGAATCGGCCGTTTCCCGGATCGGCGAGAGCGTACTGGTGGGTAGCATGGAACAACTCCGGCCGGGCACCGGGCAGGTCATCCTCGGCCGATTGCTGGCGGCGCAGCTCGGCGCCGGTCCAGGCGACCGGCTCACCCTGATGGTGCCGTCCGGCAGCGGCGGCCGGATCGTGCCGCGACTTCACAGCCTGACGATCGGCGGCGTTTTCGAAGTCGGAATGCAGGAACACGATGGCGTTCTGGCCCTCATCCATATCGATGACGCTGCGGCGATCCTTGGGCTTGGCGACGACGTCAGCGGATTGCGGCTGTCGCTCGACGATCTGCTCCAGGCGCCGGTCATATCACGGAGAGTCAGCGCCGTTCTCGGCGAGGGGTACCGGGCGCGGGACTGGACCGAAGAGAACGCGAGCTACTTCCGGGCCGTCGGCATCGAAAAGACGATGATGACGATTGTGCTGCTGCTGGTCGTCGCCGTCGCGGCCTTCAATATCGTGGCCACGCTCGTGATGGTCGTCACGGACAAGCGCTCGGAGATCGCCATCCTGCGAACGCTCGGCATGCCGGCGATCGGTATTACGAAAGTTTTCCTCGTACAGGGGCTGATCATCGGCATTGTCGGGACGCTGCTCGGCGCGGCACTGGGGGTGCTGCTCGCGCTCAACGTAGAGACGATCGCGCCGCGGCTGGAATCCGTGCTCGGCGTTGATAT
>Ga0316189_10007755_pt1 | contig 10124 bp, 9 predicted proteins | sample LowCovwburrow_MG_FD_204930 | JGI IMG/M metagenome (GOLD analysis project Ga0316189, IMG submission 204930) | Coastal sediment microbial communities from Maine, United States - Lowes Cove worm burrow | ecosystem: Environmental > Aquatic > Marine > Coastal > Sediment | place: USA: Maine... | reverse complement strand
TACTGCTCTACGCATTCGGCCTCTTGGATATCGCAGGTCGGGGCGACACTCGCCTCACAGGAGCCAGGGGGGAACTCATCGCCGCAGCCGGAGGCGTTGAGCCCGAGGGCGAGAAGCGGGAGGAGGATGTAGGATGATTGCTGCATATCTGCTCACAATGGCGCGCGAGCTAGCGCGCGTACGGGGCTACTTCGCAGCCCGTAGGGGGGTGACTCTATACTATAGACTCAACCCGCGTCGCGCTTTAGACGGTTCATCTGGGGCCCTTAAGGCGTTTCATCTGGGGCCCTTAAGGCGTTTCATCTGGGAATTCGCTATGGGCGGAGTAGCTGGGGGCCTGGGAGGAGGAGGGCGCGAGTAGCGCTCCGGTCCTCGGTCAAGGAGCTGCCCTTCGCGAGGTATGCCGCGCCGCATCTTGCTGGGCTCGCTCACCGGGTCGGCGTGTTCACCCAACGCGACGTCGACGCCTAGGGCCGGGCTCGTCACCTGTGTGGACGCGCCGGTCAGAGCGCATCTTCGGGCTTTCCAGCAGGCAAGCTGCGCGCGCGGCATCGCACTCGTTCGTTTCCTAGAGAAATTCAAGTCCGCCATCGGTGTGAGCGCGGCAGCCATCGAAGAGCACTCGACGGCCATCCGAGACTTGGCGCGACTGCGGTTGAGGGGGCTCAGCCGGGAAGTCCGGCGGCAAGGACAGAGGGATGACCTCGCGCTAAGCCGTTGACACGCCAAAAAACGAATGATATTTGCCGCTTGGCAAAAGAGGTCAAAATACTCGACAAAAAGCCCTCTCTTTATCGATGCTTCGTCCCAATAGACGTACCGTCAGCCCTAAGAGGCCCCTGAGCTTCGAGGTGGGTGTAGCAGAACGCATACCTCACGCCATCGTCAGGCTCGTGCGCACCGCCGCGTCGCTCCTCTTCGGGCGATGTCGGCCAGGCATCCCACACTTTCGCTATTCAGCCCCATGGTACCAACCGACTCCTGTCCATCGATGATGCCAATCCATATGCGAAGAATACGGCAATGGGGGTGTTTCGTTGTTCCTGTCGTTCTGTTCGGCTGTGATCAAAAACTCATGACTCCGGGTCGCCTTGCCCCGGACTCCGCATCATCGTATTGCGCGGGCGAGAGAGTTGATGCGTGTATAGACCGCTGTCTCAGCGGTGATGCTCTAGCATGCAACGCCATGGCCGATGCCTACCGTTTCGGGTATCATGGGGTCAAGGACGACTGGAAAAAGTCGAAGTCTTTCGCCAAGGTTGGATGTGAAAAAGGCAGTGGCAGTGCGTGCTACACGCTTGCGTACATGCTGATGCAAAGCTCTATCCCCGAGTCAACCGCCGCCTTTGCTGCGATATCCCGAGCTTGTGATCTCGGTGACCAGTGCAGCACTTTGGGGGACTTTTACGCTCTTGGGGTTGGTGTCGAGAAAGATCGAGAAAAGGCGAAGGCGCTTTATCGCAAGGAGTGTAACTCTGATAACGCCGTTCCATGTCGAGCCGCGCTAGCACTCGATGAAGATGAACTCTTTCTCACCAGTATGGACTTTTTTGTGCACTCCAGCTCGGAGCGGCCCGAACCCAAGACACTCCCTGTTCTAGCTGACCAGGATGTCCCCGCGACGTTCAGCATTTTCCTCTGCATCCATGGTGAGGGACCACCAAAGGTGGCCAAGATCGAGACCTCCTCTGGTGAGGAAGACGTTGACGCAGAGTTTCTCAAGACGGTTCGAGCGCGCTGGTACTTCAGAGTGCCGGGCTTACCCGACGATACGCCGCGCATTTGTGGCGTCCACCATGTTCAGATCGAAGTTAATGGAAAGAGGCCTTGACCTACAGAGGCCCTTGCCGCGTCTGCCGCGAAGTGCGGCGGTCGAAGTCCCTCGAAGTCGTCACCGACCCCGAGGCCACCACCAAGCTCCGGCACGGCGCCCGAGCACCGGTACGTCCTCCTGGACAGCTTCCCTTGTTCCTCTGAGCCCGCGCCGACGCGTCGCGGTCGACTTTGCGCGTCCAGTAGCCGACCTCGCGTCGCGAAGCTTGGCAAGGGCGGTGAGCTCACTCGTCGCGCGCGAGCAGACTGTCGCTCACGCGCAACGGCGACCCTGGGACGTGCACCAGACACAAGCGAGCGGGGACCTGACCCCGGTACCCGCCGAGTTCAGGGATCGCCTCGGGATCGGGCTCGAAGATCCACCTGCCATGGGCAGCGACGAGCTCGCCCTCCTCGAGAACGCCCTCCTCGACCCGCAGCCGGGTGCTCTCAGGGAACGGGTCGCGTCCGGGATTGCCGTCCGAAGACTCGCTCCAGGTCTCTTCCATCAGCTCCCGGAGCTCCTCGGGGAGCTGGGCCCACGGGCTCTCGCGTACGTCGTCGGCCTCCACGGAGATCTCAGCGCCAGCCGGGTCGACGCGCACCCACCCAGTGTCATCGTCGATGAAGAAAGGCTCGCGCTGGCGGTACCAGCCGACGAGCAGCCAAGGCGACCACCCCTCGCCCTCGCGTTTGGCCCTGTGCACGCGCACTTCCCAGTGGGCGCAGGGTCGTCCGCTCGCCGGGGCTCGGAGCAGGCGCGTGCCGTGACGTACGCGGCCGACGATCTTGCCGAACTCCTCGCCACCCTGCTCGCCGAGCGTAGCGATCGCCGCGCGAGGAGTGTCGCGCAGCGCCCTGTCGATCGCCGGCGCGGTGTCGTCGGGTATGGCGAGCGCTCGTTCGGGCCTCCTGCGAACCAGAGCGCCCGCGCCCGCGCCCGCGTTCCCGAAGAACTCGAGGAACTCGTCGAGCTCTTGGTTCGCCTGTTCGACGGCCCTCCTGCCCTCTTGGATCCTGCGCAGCCGACCATCGAGGACGATCGCGAGGACGATCGCGAGGACGAACAGCCAGAATCCGAGACCGGCCCAGGCAGACATGATGAGGACCGCGAAGCCGCTGAAGAGGACGAGGAGCGCCCGGATAGCGAACACCGCGTTGCCGCGGGCCAGCTCGCGACTCAGCGCAAGACTGACGTGCTCGGAAATGGGCCGACGGACGCGGGCGTCGACGATCGTCGTGCGCCCGGCTTCGCCGACGAGCTCGACCTCGATGGCGAGGTCTCCCTCGATCTTGCGGACCGTGATCCGCTCGCGCGTCGTCGTCGAGCCCGGGTCCCCGCTACCGAGACGCGTGGTCTCGCACTCGATCTCGCGTCGGTCGGGGTCGCGGCACTCGATTGCCTCGGCGACCGAGTCGACATACTGCCTTAGCGGTCGATTGAGGCTCTCTTGGAAATGATCGAGTCGAGTCGAAGGCAATGTCCGCGATAAAGCTGCGGGTCGCACGTTCCGGTGTCAAGACGCCTGGCCGCGTCTCTCGGTCTCACAGACCCGCTCACATCAGGGGATACTCGCCGATTCGAGCGACCGCGCACTCCACAAACTAGGCGTCGGACCCAGGAGCCAAGGCTAGTCTCCCCGTGCCTTGGCAGCCCGAAGGCAGCCTCGGCAGCCTCGGCAGGCGACCGCAGCCTCGGCAGCCCGAAGGCAGCCAGCCTCGCCCGAAGGCAGCCAGCCTCGCCCGAAGGCAGCCTCGGCAGGCGACCGCAGCCTCGGCAGCCTCGGCAGGCGACCGCAGCCTCGGCAGGCGACCGCAGTCTCGGCAGGCGACCGCAGCCCGAAGGCAGGCGACCGCAGCCCGAAGGCGAGGGGGGCTGGTCGGGGAGTGGTCTGTGGCCCAGAGGTGGGACGATGCTTGGGCCCTCGGCCCTTGTGATGCGATCACGTCGACTTCCTGAGCCGGTGCTAGAGGTCGCGGCGTTGCAGGGCCGGCAGCGATGCCCGCCTGCGCCAGCTCAGGGCTCTACGTTCCCCGCGACACCCACCGCTGCGACGCCGCGCAGAACGCTCGGGTCATCGCTGATCAATACCGGAGCCCGTGAGCTTCCGGTGACGGTCACCTTGGTCTGTCCAGCAGGCGCCCGATAGCCGCCGTGATGCTCGTTCGGCCCGTCGGGGGCCTCGTCGAGGGAGACTACGCCATGTCCGAGGACGGCGACGACCGCCCCAGGCTCGATCACCCCCTCGCGGAAGCGCAGTCTTTCGTTGATGAGGTCTCCGAGCTCTTCCTTCGCGAGGCGTCGCAGGAGCGCCTGTTCGGGCGATGTCGGGTCATCTGACCACGAGGACGTAGAGTGCTCGACCATGGTGAGCGCTACCCTCGCGTGCTCAGGGTGGACGATCGCCCGACGGGTTTGGTCGCGTATGACAAACGAGGCGCACCTCATCTCATAAGCGGGGGTCTCGGGAACGACGGGCCCACCTGTGCCCATACCATCTGCGCCCATACTGCCACCGACACCGCTACCGCCACCGGGGCGCTCGACCACCACGACGTACACTGCGCATTGCCGTCCCGAGAGGGGGGCGATGAGCGCCTCGTCGAGGAGCGAGAGTTCACCGACAATGCGCTTCCTTTTTCCATTTGGATACTTACTGATGGGGACTAGCTTTGCATTGCGAAGAGCCTGTTTGAGTTCTCGGTTCTTTGCGGCCCACCATCCCCAGACAGCGGCCAGTGCGGTGGAGGCGCATAGAGCGGCCATGAAGAGGTCCAGCAAGGAGTCCACAACAGGAAACCTACCTGAGGTTCTCCGGGAGGAGCAGTGAAGAAAGGAGAGTGCGGTATCGCGCGGCGGCCGAGCGCCGCCTCACGACGGCCATCGCCCGCTAGTTCGCGCTCCACGAAGAGAGCTCGGTCACCGACGAGGACTTGGCCGAGTTCATCCGCCGGAGCGAGGCTCAGGTGCGCCGCCTTATCGAGCAGCGGCGCTGGAGAGGCCCTCGATGGTTCGACCGCTTCAACCCGCTCGCAGGCCGCACGACTGCATACCGGCGTGGGCTCGGGCCCGCGAGACCGCCGATGGTACGCTCAGACCCGGAGCGAAATGAAAGCAACAGGAATTCTTCACGGGGCCATCTCCGTAGCGCTGACTGTCTCCGCCTGCTCGGGCAAGGACGATCCGGACGCGAGCACCACCTCGCCGACCGCGACTTCGACGTCGAAGGGCGGTTCCAGCAGCACTTCGGGCGACACCGTAGATACGCTCACAGGCACCACCTCGCCAGGCACGAGCACCACCTCGACGGACACGAGCACGACGGACGCCTCCGAGGGCACAGATACGGAGTGTACCTTCCTCCGCTGCCACGACTACGGGAGCATCGACGAACAATGCGATGTCTGGGCCCAGGACTGCCCAGAGGGCGAGAAGTGCACGCCGTGGGCCAGCGACGGCGGCTCCTCGTGGAATGCTGCGAAGTGCACACCTGTCGACCCCGCGCCGCAACAGCCCGGAGATGTCTGCATCGCTGAGGGGGACGGCCTCAGCGGTGTGGACAACTGCGCGAAGGACTCGATGTGCTGGGACGTCGACAAGGAAACCGGTGAGGGCGTTTGCATCGCGTTCTGCGACGGCACTAGCGGTGAGGACGCGAGCTGCGACCCTGGCTTCCACTGCAACCTCACCAGTGAGGGGCTGCTCATCCTCTGTTTCCCGGAGTGCGACCCGCTGCTCCAGGACTGCGCGGGCGATGAACTCTGTATCCCGAATAGTGAGACCTTCACCTGTGTCCTCGACGCCTCCGGCGATGCCGGCCTCTACGGCGACCCCTGCGAGTACGCAAACGCCTGCAAGCCGGGTCTCTACTGCCTCAACCCCGAGTACGTCGACGGTTGTCAGGCCGCCGGCTGCTGCACCCCCTTCTGTGACACCTCCAAGGAGAACATGTGCCCGGGTGATACGCAGGAGTGCATCCCCTGGTACGACGAGGGAATGGCGCCTCCCGGCAAGGAACTCATCGGGATCTGCGGCGTCCCGCAGTAGTCGCCACGGGAGCCACGGGAGCCGCGGGAGTCGTACAGTCTGAGCGGGCGATGGTCGGGGCCGCCTCCACAGGACCCTACAGAGGGGCTAGGATGGCGGACTCTCGGGTGTGGGAGATGAAGACAACGTGGTGTCAACGTTCTCGCCGAGCGTGACCAAACGCCCTTCAGGAGGCGACACCGCGACGAACTCACCATCAGCTCGCGGATAGACCACGGTGAGTCGAGCACGGTCTCCCAAGAGAAAGGCGGGTCCCGCAGCGTCAGCGCCGAAAAGCGCGAGGTGCCTCGGGTCCCCGTTCGACGCCCCCTCGCCTTCGACGGAGGCGACAGGCAGGGAGAAGCGGACGAGCCACTCGACGAGCCCCTCGTGAGCGACCGCGACCCCGGTGTCGCCAGCGAAATAGAGACTCTCATCGTCTGACGCCAGTCCGACCGCAGGGAGCTGCTCGCGGAGCGCAGCCCCGTCGAGCGAGCGATGGGAGAGCAGCCCCTCATCGTATTCTAGCGACGGCGTGACCTCCCCCTCGAAGATGGAAAAGCTCACCTCCCCCGCGTGATCGATATGAGCTAGGGCCGAATAGTAGCGATGTCCCAAAGATACCCAGAGACCTTCATCCGAACTCGGCACGACGTCGGCGACCGACATCGACCAATAGCCATAGTACGGGTACACGAGGATTTCGGATAGCTCCACAACGGTGGGCTTGGGCGCGGAGAAGTCGAACCCGTAGAAATCGGTCCTCGTCCAGCGCGGCACCCGGAAGTAGAGGGCATCACCAATCCAGTACGGCGGTGAGGCCTGAACAGGAAACCATGGGCTCGGATGGGAGAAGTCGACGACCCAGGCGCCGCCCTTCTTGCTATAGATTGTCCGATCGCTCAGGAGCAAGAGTGCCTCGCCGGCACTGCCCAGACGGAGGTTGTCAGCGGTGATGGGGAGGGGCTCGCGGCGCACCCCATCGTCATCCTCGTGGATTAAGGACCAACGTCCATCGTCACGACAAAGCCAACGGGCGACAGCGCCGACCGTGAGCAGGTCGTGGATCTCAGGGCAGTCTCTCCGCGCGAGGGGACGAAGCGGCTCCCTTGGAGCCGCAATATAGTGAACTTTGCGGTACCAGGGTTCGCCGGGCACGTGGTCGCGGTGGTCGAGGTCAAAGACGACCACGCCTCCGCGGTAGGTCTCGAAGCGAGCGATCCTGCGCTTCTCCCCCGTACCCTCCGGGAGGGCGATGGTCTGGACGTCGCGCGGGTCGACCCTCCAACCCATCAGCCTGTCGAGGACCCGCCCCTTCCGGAGCGGACCCGAGTTCCGCTCGATCGCGTCCGCCATCTCCGCCTCCCGCATGTAGCGCTCGTGCTCCTCGAGCCGAGCCTCGACGTCGATCGGCTCGCCGCGGAGGCGGCGAACGTACGAGGTCAAAATGAACGACGACATGCTGTCGGCATGTCGAATACCGCGACGTCTGAACCAGCGTGCGAGCGCCGAACGATGCCAGAGCCCCCAGTTGTTGCGCAGGGCCATCCCTAGCCCGAGGTGGAGCTCGACGGGGCTGACCTCACCATCCCGAAGTTGGGCAATACTCTCGGGGCTGAGGAGGCGGTCGAGCGCGTCCATTGCCTGCGTCAGGTTCCTCGGAGGCGATACTTTGGTGTCATCGTAGGCGATCATCGACTCGCTACGTCGACAGCCAGAGGCGGGGGCTAGCCCGAGGGCCAACGCACTGAGAAGCACGCTACGCGCCGCTGCACGGGTGAAGCACCGATGAACACGACGACGCACAACGCCGATAGTAGCCGCTTCCCCGCCCGCGCGGGTGACGCTGCACGGAGCGCTTTCAGGCCACCTCTAGCCCAGTCCTTCGGGCCGACATGTCTTTTCGCGTATGCCGAGAAGAGCATCCCGATGATCCATCTGACACGGACTGGGAATTATGGGAGACTCGCTTGGCGATGTTGCGGGCGGACTACGACGGGCTTCTTCGGATCTTCGCGGCGACGCTTGCTCCGCTGCTTGGAGCAGGTTGCGGGATTGACGAAGAGCAGTTCACGGTTGACGCTTGCTCGCTTAGCGACTCCAGTGTTCTCGAAGACCTCTCGCCGACAACAGCCGTCGACTACATCGAGCTGCGGGTCCGCGATGAAGAGGAAGAGTCCGCCTTGGTCGTCGGCTCCAGTGGTGTTGCGTGCTCTGGCGCCGTCGACCCGCAGGCCTGTTCGGACACCCTCGAGGCAATCTCCAACGAGACCGAGCTCGTCGAGTATGACTCAGTCTTCCGTTCGACCGAGCGACTGCTGGTCTACACTCGGGGCGATGAGGTCGGTGCGATCCGAGACCAGGAGGCTCTCCAAAAATTTCTCGGGGCGGCTGACACCTTCGGCGAAGTCGCCCTCCGAGGGAGGCTGTTGGGCACCGACCTTCTCTGCTCTGAACCTGCTCAGCTCGGCGAACACCCGGAGGGCTACGTCCTCTACACGGTAAGCGGCGATGGCTGTGGAGTGGACATTGACCACAACGTGGTCCTACTTCACACGGATTGGACGAGCGAGGTCATCGACTCCAAGCGGCACAAGCGTGGCAGCCGAAATTGTTATTATGAGGGTCGTCTCCCCGCGGGGTTTTGCCGCCGCCCCGGAGCCGGAGCAGCGACCGCGATCGGCTCGTACCTGGCGGACGCCGCCCATATGGAGGCCGCGTCTGTGCCCGCGTTTGCCCAGCTGCGCGTAGCGCTGACACTACACAGGGCTCCGCGAGCGCTCATTCGCGGCGCCGAGCATGCCCGCGTCGACGAGGTTCGCCATGCTCGGGTGATGGCGCATCATGCTCGACGATTTGGCGGTCGACCGCTGTGTCCGCGAGTCCTGCCCACCTCGCGGCCGAGCCTTGCCGCCCTGGCCGAGGACAACGTTGTCGAGGGGTGCGTTCGCGAGACCACCGGAGCCCTCCTCGCCCATGTTCAGGCGCTCCGAGCCCAGGATCCCGCGCTGCGCCGCACGCTCGCTATGATCGCCCGCGATGAGACTCGGCATGCGGCGCTCTCCTGGAGTCTTCACCGTTGGGCCGCGGGCCGATTGGGACCGGCCGTACGTTCGCGTCTCGCACGGGTCCGCGCACAGACGCTCGAGCGCTTCCGCAGCGAGGTGACCGAAGCCTTGGATCCGACGGTGCACAGGACGACCGGCTTGCCCGATCCGACGACAACGCGAGCGCTCTTCGACGGACTGCATCGACGACTCTCTGCGGCAACGAGCTGATCACATCTTCCTGGGGCCAGGGGGGGCGCCGGCTACACATCATCGAGACGTCTACCCGTATTCGCTCCGTGTTCGATCGCTCGGGACATTTTGTTTACGGCGTCGCTCATGACAGAGTCTGCGATGTGGGCATACCGAGCTGTGGTCTCTGGCTTGCGATGTCCCAAAATCTTACCCACGACAGCCAGCGGCACGCCTGCCATGAGCGCATCACTCGCGGCCGAGTGGCGCAGGTCGTGTAGCCGGAACCTCTTGAACCCTGGAATTCGATCTCGTATACGCTTGGACCACATTTGGGAGACTTGGGACGAGTCGATGCGAGTGCCCTTGCGCGAGAAGACCACATTCTGTGGCTTTGGCGTATGACCGCAATCCTCCCACACCTTACGACACTCGCGCACAAGATCGAGCGCGACGTCTGATACCGGTACCACCTTTTGACCGGTCTTCGAGTCCGGCAAGCGGAAGCAGCGATGTTGGAAGTCGACCATGTCCCATGTGAGGTCCAGGATCTCGTCGCGTCGCATGCCTGTGAGCGCGAGGAGGCGGATAGTGGCCACGGAGTGCCATCTCAAGTGCCCCGGCCGACCAACTGGAATGCTCAGCGCATTGTTCAGAAACTTGTCCAGAGTTGCCCGCTGCGCAGGGCTCAAGAAGTTCTCGCGTCGGTTCCTCGCGAACTTCTTAACACCCTTTGTTGGAACGTGAAACGTGTTCGAGAGGACACCCCACTCGATCGCTCGGTGATACATCGAGCTCAAGAGCATTACACACGCGTTGGCCGCAGACGGGGTTGCACCCAGTGACGTGTGGAACTTCGTAATCTCTGGTAATCCGACCTCGTCAAGGCGACGCCTGCCGAACGCTGGGAGGATCTTGCTTCTCAGCATATGTCGGTACTGTATCCGCGAGTGCCGTTTGAGACGAGCGTCAACGTGCTCACGGATAAAACGAGGACCGAACTCCGCGAAGGTCGGGCACTCGGCCCGATCTTCTCCGCGGCTCAA
>Ga0316189_10007754_pt1 | contig 10124 bp, 6 predicted proteins | sample LowCovwburrow_MG_FD_204930 | JGI IMG/M metagenome (GOLD analysis project Ga0316189, IMG submission 204930) | Coastal sediment microbial communities from Maine, United States - Lowes Cove worm burrow | ecosystem: Environmental > Aquatic > Marine > Coastal > Sediment | place: USA: Maine... | reverse complement strand
ACTGATTGGGTCACGAACATACTCGATTTGATCGCCACTCGGATATGTCAGCCCTGAGAGCTGCTTGTTCTCATCGTAACTGTATTCGATGCGACCGTCTGGGTTTGAAAGCGGTACAGGATCGGGGTTACCGGCCTCATCTATGCTGATGGAAATACTTGCGAGAGTGCCTTGCCAATTGTAGCGATACTCGTAGCCCGCGAAGCCATTTTCGATACTGGTAAGTCGGCCTACTCCGTAGTTTTTCCCTAGCACGGTGTCACTGTCATCGTTGTAAGCGTAGCGCGTGGTAATGGTCGGTATTGAGGTGTCGATGTGTTGTGCTGTTTTCGAGAGCACTTCGTCACTGGCTGTGTACTCATAGCTATTGCTTTGTAGCGGCGTGGTTTCTGTGCTTAGAAGCCCCATCAGACCATAAGCATAGTTGCGGTAGCCCCAGTTAGAATTAAGTTGCTGTGTTTGCTCGCCCAAGCCAGTGTAAGAGAATGTCGTTTGATGGCCGCCATCGGTGGTTAGAGAGCTTAACCGGCCCATTGCGTCACGCTGCAATTGAGTCAGCTCACCGTTGTCCGTGGTCGATGTCAGATACGCATTGCTGTCATAGGTGTAGGTAGTGGCATTCACCCCATCGCTTGCTTGAGTGATTTGACCACGCGAATTGTAACTGCGTTGTAAGGGGCCATTCTCAAAGGTTTGATTGGTTTGTGTGACACTACCTTCTGCGTTGTAGCCAAAGGTCGTTATTCGGTTTGTGCCATTGTGCGAGTGAGTTAAACGATCAACCAAGCCATCGGCAAGGTAGTTGACGTCTATTTTCTCGCCATTGGCGTCGGCTATTTGGCTTAGTCTGAATGCACTGTCGTACGTATAGCTGGCTACCACATCGTCAATTGTTACGGTTTGCGGTTGGCCGTCCGGCGTGTATACCGCACTCAACCTTGGTTCGCCGTTTTGCATGATGCTTAGCACTCGGCCCATGATGTCGTAAGTGGTGTTGGTCTCGATGCCATTCGGGTCAGTAATTCGTTGCGGCTGCCCCAAATGATTATGCTCGCTCATAGTGAACGTGCGCCCCGTGCCATCAGTCACATCAGTCACGAACCCTTGTGCGTTATAGCCAACCGACACCACATTGCTACCAATACCCGAGATTTGCGTGATCTGGCCATTAACCCGAGGCGTGTCTATCGTGCGCAAGGCGTCACCACCATCAAACGTGGTACTGGTGACGCGGTCATCGGTGTAAGTGAAGCGAGTGGTAATGAGGTCAGTGCCGGTAATGTCGGTCAACTGTTGTTGCTCAGTATTCCACGTGAGGTTTCGTTGCTTTGAACTGTCCAGCAAAACGGAATCGAGTAAACCGGCCGTGTTAAACGTGGCGCTGTAGGGCTGCTCGCCGGTGCGTGACTGGCTACTAATAACGCCGCCTTCTTGGTATTGCGTGTCTTGAGTAAAGCCGCACGCTGCACAACTTACATTGCTTACATTGATGGTTTCAAGGTCGCCCCAGTAATCAGTAGCGTCGACCTTTAGGGCTGTGCTGAGCAAACTATACTCAGCGCCGAATGGGCCATTAATCGTCGTTGTATCGGTGCCGTTGTATGCCACTGAGTAATTTGCCCCACTAATGGAGTTTATGCCTGTAGCTCGGCCTAAGGTGTCGTAATTTATGCCGAGCAACTCTACGCCGTTTAGAGAAACCGAATCCAGAAACGGGGTTGGGAGATTCGAGACTGTTGGAACCTCAGGCATGTCGGCGCTATCACGATGCTGCAAGAACGAGAGTTGACTACCATCGGGACGGCTAATACTGGCCAGTAAGTAATCAGGCGTATAGTTGAAGTCGAATGCGTAGGCGGGGTTGTCCAACGATTCAATTCGCACCGGTGCGCCATAGACCGTGTAAACTTTGGTGCTGGCCACTGGGTGGTTTTGTTCTAAGGTATAGTATTCGTTGCCAATAGCAGTGCTGCGAGTAATGGTGATCTCTCGACCATCAGGGTAGTGAATGAAATTCAATTTACCCCGTGTACCAAGTACCGTGTAGCGCTCGAGATAACCGTCTGGCCGAGACACCTCATAGGTGTCGGCACTTACTTGTTCAATAACTGCTCTAACGCCTGGGTGTGATACGTTATCCCATTTACCCGAAATGGCTTTATTAAAAATTAAGCGGTCATCCGTCGGCGTAATAATATAGATTTTGTTAGCGGTCGATGGTGGAAATGAGGTCACTAGGCCAGGGCCTCGATTGTCTAATTGGAGTGTTTTGTCGTAACTCAGATGCCAGCCTAATACCGTGTTACCAACTAAGGATTGATAGGTATCTTCGTGTTGCACCCGCGCGGCGTGTGACGAATAAAACAGCGACAATGGCACCAAGCCTGGAAATTGCGATGGGAAAAGCGGCATCTCAAGATCAAAGGTTCCCAGCCCAGGCTCAATTGGCGAATGGCTGTATTGATTCGCGGCGGTAACGCCAGGTTCACACAGTGGATCAAAGCACCGAGATTGCTCAACCGCAGGAACATATTCAACTGTTGCGGATGGATATTGAGTACCGTTATTGGTATTTACATCCCACCGAGTGAGAGACGCATATTCCAGTGTGCCTCCTTCATCATAGGTACCGGAAATGTAACGATATAAATGTGGTGCAAAACTAACGCTGTGGCCACCAATTTTACGAAGATTATTGCCGAGTTCAACGTCGTCAGGTGTTGCGCCTCCAGTGCTGATAAAACAGGCTTCTACGTCAAGTCCTTCTTCAATCAACGTGCCACCATTAAGTATCGATTGAACGTTGTTCGCATGGGTGTTGATCACATTTTGAACTATTGGACCCTCACTATCGTAAATCTCAGTTAGCGTGGTTTGTTGACATTCACTGGAGGCGCTTGCAAACGACGTTAATTCCGTTTTGTGGCTAGTATCAAGGCTGAAATCCGAAAAGTTCAAATTTACCTTTTTACAGCGCCAACGCGGCTCAGAAAATATCGGGTGCGTGAACCCAACAGGGTCTTGTGTAACCTCAATTCCATATCGGTTTAGACTCGAGTCGCATAATTCCATAGCCGAAGCCTGACTCGCGTACAAAGAAAGAAATAGCAGCGGTATCGTTTTTAGCATTTGCTTAAATTTAGTGCCAACCCGATCGCCGTGAAATATGTGATGTTTTAAAACGCGCATTTGTTCCATTTGCTCCATTTGTTAGAAACCAGCCTCCGAGGCTGGTTTAGTAAACTTCTTTTTTCCTAAGAAGCGGCTACTGGTATTACCCCTTATTAACCAAACCATTGTTGATCAAACCCAGTTGAAAGAACAATAAATCATTGAATGAATAAACGCCTCACCCTGTAGGGTGATATTAAAAGCATTCAAGGATGTTGTTAATTACGCCGAACCCATTTATCCATCCATTGAACGTATACACTGTTATTAATATTGGCGAAGGGCTTGGATCAAGAAGGACATAGGATCAGACCTTTGATTTATGATCAACCAATATTCAACTAAAGGGAATACTTCTATGACAGGCTCGATAACTCTTATTATCAATGTAAAAGCAAAGCAATAGCGTAAACTCAAGTTTCTATTTTACAAACAAATGAACAACAATGAACTGGCCAAAAAGAATCATCTGCATGACCGAAGAAACGGTCGAGACACTCTACCTTCTGGGCGAGCAAGACCGCATCGTTGGCATTTCAGGCTTCACAGTTCGCCCTCCCGAAGCCCGTAAAGAGAAGCCAAAAGTCTCAGCGTTCACCAGCGCCAAGATACCGAAAATTTTGGATTTAAAGCCTGACTTAGTACTAGGCTTCTCCGACCTGCAGGCCGACATCGCGGCCGAGCTCATCAAACACGGCATAGAAGTCTATGTCTTTAACCATCGAACCGTGAACGGCATTCTGAGAATGATTCGCACACTGGGTCGATTAGTAGACGCCTCGGATAAAGCCGATGCTTTGGCTTTATCCTATGAAGCTAAAATCAAGAAAATTAAAGATCAGACTAATCAATGGGAGGTTAAGCCAAAGGTTTACTTCGAAGAATGGTATGAGCCGATCATTAGTGGCATAGCTTGGGTCAGCGAATTAATCGAAATCGCCGGTGGCATTGATTGCTATGCAGAAAACGCGAAGCACCAAGGTGGTAAAGATCGGATTATTGCTGACCCCATCGACGTAGTGTCGAGAGCGCCCGATATTATTATAGGGTCTTGGTGTGGCAAGAAATTTCACCCTGAGAAGGTTGGGCAGCGACCTGGGTGGAGCATTGTGCCTGCCGTTCTAACAGATCAGGTATTCGAAATTAAATCGGCATATATTCTTCAACCTGGGCCAGCTGCTTTATCCGATGGGCTTGATCAAGTTTTTGAAATCACCACTAGATGGCAAAAATCAAGGAGGCTAACTCAAATACTATAGTCGAGACCTAGAGCAGATCATTCCTCTCCTCTAAATGCCTCGTTTTTAGCGCTCTTTAAGGTTATCTTAAGTTTCCACGCATAAACTGTCATTTAAATCGCCTATTTTAGTCTGCTAATAGGCGCAACCAACTATGACTTAATTTGCGTATGAAAATTCTAGTGGTCCGTTTCAAATTAATGGGAGATGCCATTTTAGCAACGTCACTGTGTCATAGTTTACGACTCAGTTTCCCTGATGCAACGATCGATTATGTTACCTATGCACCTTACGACCAGCTATTAGAAAACCACTCATCAATAGATACTGTATTAGGGATAGATAAGAAAACGCGTAACTCGCCAATCAAGTACCTAAAGCTCGTAAGGTCTGTTACAAAGAAAAATTATGATGTGGTTATCGACGCTCAAGGAACAGCGAAGAGTAACTTTTTTGCGTTGTTATCAAGGCAAGCTAAGTTCAAAATTTCAAGCGCTCGCAAGCGATTATCGTTTGGTTTCACGCATCAGCTCAACAAACCTGCTTCGGCAGATAAGTTAGAAGAGCGATTAAATCTATTAACTCCTCTAAAAGAACATTTTAAAATCACAACAACTCGAAGTTTTGACCTTAATTTGACTGACGATGAAATTTCTAAAGCGAAATCTAAGCTTGTAAAACTTGGGATTGACTTCAACCGACCGCTTTTTGCGTTCGCCATCAGTGCCAATGAGTCTTACAAAAAATGGTGTCGTCTTGAACCTATAGAATTGGTCAATCATTGCCGCAATGAATATGGCGCTCAAATAATACTATTCCATGGCCTGCCAAGCGAGCGCTTCGATGTGGAGCTATTTTCATCGGCGTTAGAATCGATGGATGATGTATTTCACGGCTTTGAGATTGAATCAATACGATGCCTGCCAGCACTATTCTCATTGTGTGATCTTTTCGTTGGTAATGAAGGCGGCCCAAGGCACATTGCTCAATCTGTGGGCACTCCGAGTGTTGCGATATTCTCGCCCAGCGCCGACAAGCAAGAATGGCTTCCAGCCAATGATCCTCGTCACCAAGGGTTTGAATGGCGAGATGTTCCTGACCATCATTTCGACGAAGACATTGAATATGAAATCGGCGATTCGGAGTATTATCGTCGTTACAACAGCATTAAAGCCGATATGGTCAAACCACTGATAAAAAACGTGCTAGACAATTCCAACTTCACAATCGTAGAACCCCGGAACCCCGGAACAATTGTCATGAAAATTCTTGCCGAAGACTGAGCTAGTACGAAATAATTATTCTATGCCTTATGGAGCCTCAGCCTAAACGGTTTTCGTAACTGTAAACTGGCGTCCCACTTTTGTAGCCTTTTTTACCCACTTTTGCGCAAGTGGATTCTGGGTATGCATCAACTATCGGCACTTCTAAATACTGTAGCCTAGAGTTGCTCTCATCTTTAGGCGGGTAGCCGCCAGCAGCTAAGGTAGTGGAGGTGCGTTCAATTATATCGGTGATATCGAAAACTTTAATATTGCAGCCCACAACGTCGTCAATCACTCTAAAAACGGCACGATAAGAACGGCTCGGCTTAAGCGAGACACTTGATATCGCATCACAGGCTCGGGTCTCACCTCGCCGCTTCTCGATATAGCTTACTTGAAAGATGAACCGCGTGTCTGTTTCGACCATCAACGGATTAAAACGATGCAGATCCTTTGCATAATTTTTTCTAAATACTTTCTCGCTCTTGCCTCGGCGACTGCATTGCTCATCTTGATAATACGTTACTGCTATTTTTTTCCCTCGCGTAGCTTTGGTATTAGACACAGTCTCGATCACAATCATCGCGTTGCGCGCCTCTTGTTGTGCATAGGCTGGTAAACCGTTACCGATGGTTAAGGCACCAAGTAAGCCTACCGCAGTGAAAGATGAATACTGTCTCGCTATAGCTCCTTGAAGACGAAACTGCGTTCGTGAAATTTTATTCATAAGTAACCTTATTTTCCCCGATAATCAGTAATTAACGTTTATCCACCATAGACAATGCAGGTCAGCAAGGGCCTCATGTGTGACTGGCTGCATTTCAATTCGCTAAAAGCGGGCACTCTATCCTCAATAAACTATTAGACAATTGCTGACTAAATGCTAGCACACTGCGATATTTAGTCAGCGTCTTTAGAGCGCAGACACAAGTTAGTCCGCTTCAACACATTGCAATGAGTCCGAACAATCTCTCGAGCGAGCCTGTCAAGACGCCCTGTACTACTTAACAATCTTAATAAGTTGACCGGCTTTAGGCTCACCGCTTGGATACAAATCGTTCAGCAATCGGATTTGTGCTTCTGCGTATTTATCTAGGTTTGAGCTTTTTGCAAGCGACGCAATGGTATCGCCTGCGCGCGCAGTCACGAGCTTAATATTACGGCCTTCCGCTAGGGCAATCTCGTTTGGCTTGAGCTTGCGTATGCTCTTAGTAGTATTAAAAAAGGTTTGATTGGGCAGCTCAGTTTTCCCCAAGCCGGTCATTACAAATGCTTGCCCACCACGGGTTACGGTACTAACTCTATAACGTTGCTGCTGACCTGTTTTCGGGTCTTGCGCTGTAGCGATGCCCGCAAACGCTTGGTCTTCAGATGTCGATACGTTTTGTACATCGCTGACGGATTGAAATTTTGAGCTTAAATAAGCGGATGGATCAATGGGCGGTGCGATCGAATCCATCTGCATTTTAATGATTTGTGAGCCGTCAGGCGATATCGCGCCGAGCACCGATTGAGTATTTTGAACTTTCCAGCCAACTGGGAATTCAACAAATAAATTTAGACTCTTATGATAGAACTTATTGCCGCGTGTAATACCCTGCGATTCACTTTCGCCAAACGCCATGCCATTACTCAAGCGTAAGAACCGTCCATCGTCAGGTACTGGTTGACTCAAATCACGATATTCTTCGGCGGCCCTAATGACCCCTTGTAAGCGTTGGTCATTACGCGGGTGCGTCGAAAACAGACCATGGTAACCCTGAATCTCGACTCCTTCTTCCTTAGCTCGCTGCTTAGCAAACAGCTCTTGATTCTTTAGAATGCCAATAACATCAATCATGTCTTCAGGATTGTAATTATTTTGCGCTATGTATTTGGCTCCCAGCTCATCGGATCGCAGTTCTTGATTTCGACCATAGCCACTCATCAGTGCGCCGCCTAGCATTTGCGATGCTTGTAATAGCTCACTACTACCAGTGCCTATGGCTACCGCGACTGAGGCGACTTGACTCACTTGTTGTTGTGCTGCTCGCTGAGCACCGTGGCGGTCGGTAACGTGACCAATTTCATGACCAATAACACCCGCCAGATGTGATTCCTTATTCATGTAGGCCATGATGCCTCGTGTCACATAAACATAACCTCCAGGCAGGGCGAAAGCATTAACCTCGGGGCTGTCTAATAGAGTAAAGGTAAATGGTAAATCTGGGCGATGGCTTTTCTTCGCAAGCCGTTGACCAATGTCATTAACGTATTGTTGCAATTCAGGGTCGTCATAGACCTGATATTGCTTGAGTATTTCTTGGTGGTATTTTGCACCGGCATTTTTTTCCCAAGCTTCGGACATGGCCAACTCTGGCCTGCCAGTCACTGGATTAGTGGCACAGGCTTGCAATACCAACAACAAACAACTTATGGCTACTAACTTTATGATATTAATCTTCATCGGTAAATCCTCTAATAAACCTGGTGCCGCAGAAGCCAAGGCTAAGGAGATGGCATCAATAGCTTGAGGGCGTCAATATTCTTGCATCGAGGCCAATTACAAAATATAAGCCAAGATATAGAAAAATTCCTTACCCGCCACCTTTACTGTGGGCCGACAAGGCCGCCATGTTTATAACACACGCTTACCTTCGACCCAATGAAGGATAGGCTTCCACTCTTTCATATCTTGTTTTGCATCACTGAGCGGGAATTCGAAAATCCCGATACCAGAGTCAGCCGCTTTCACATAGTTTTGTGAATTACGTAGAGCACCCACAAACGGAACATCGAGTGCTTTTAAAAACTTTACTAGGGCGCTGTGAGAGTGATAATTTTTCTGCGTTCGGTTTGCTATCACGCCCATAATCACGTTGGAATCGGCGGCCTTTACCTTACCCACAATATCAGCAATGAATTTTGCCGCCACACGCATGTCTATCGAACTTGGCATCACTGGAATAATCACCACATCAACCAGGTCGATCAACTTCGCTACTTTCTTGTTATCTGTTCTGGCGGGACAATCGTAAATTATCCGCTCAGTATCAGCGTCTGGATAAATTTTACCCTTGAGGCCATTAAAACCCTGAATTGGGTTTTCATCTTTAGGCCGCACACGTAGCCAATCCATGCTTGATTGCTGAGGGTCGAGGTCCACCAACGCCGTTGACATTCCCCACACCGAATAGTAGGTAGCTAAATTAGTAGCGACAGTCGTTTTGCCACAGCCACCCTTAGGGTTTACAACCAAAATTGAACGCATATATTCGTCCTCGACGAGCAGTTAGAATTGGTATTTATCTGGCGCAGCATACTATTTTTTGCACTTATTTGCCAAATCTTGCCAAAAAATTAAAATCCCCACCGACCTGTCAACATAGGTAAATCAAGCCATTGGACCACGGATCACTTGCCAAATTAGAGTAAAACGAATAGTTTGAGCTTCCCAGCAGGAGATATTTACGTGAACCAAACCATATTGCTCGTTGAAGACGAAAAAGAAATCGCTGACACATTGACTTATGCGCTCTCATCCGAAGGCTTTCAACCCTCTTGGGTATCAAGTTGTGAAGCCGCCCTAAGCAGCATTAAGCAGCATTCTTACGACTTAGGGATTTTTGACATTGGATTACCTGACGGTAACGGCTTCGAGTTGCTTAAAACCATTCGCCACTCCGGCAACGATATACCAATTCTGTTCTTAACCGCACGCGGTGAAGAAATAGATCGCATCGTCGGGCTCGAGATTGGCGCCGACGACTATGTAACAAAACCATTTAGCCCTCGTGAAGTAGTTGCAAGGGTAAGGGTCATTCTCAAACGGCTAGAGAAACAACAAAAAATTCTCGAACAAAATACAATCCTGGAAACCGATAAGAGCGTATTCCGCCATGTCCCTGAGCAAAGAGTTGTCACTTATCAAGCCAGCCCGATCGATTTAACCCGCGCTGAATATGAGTTAATGATCTCATTCATAGCCCAGCCAGGCCGAGTATTCTCACGACGCCAACTTATCGAAAATATTTGGTCTAGTAACCACCCCTCAGACGACCGAGCAATTGATACCCATATTAAGACCTTGCGAGCGAAGCTAAAAACATTGAATCCTCACAAAGAGTTCATCATTACTCATCGCGGATTTGGTTACAGTTTAGAGCCATAAGCTCACTCTGACCTGCTAATGCTGCATGATTCAACATACAATACTGCCACCTACTGCTTACTATGAAGATTAGTTATAGCCTTCGAGCGTTCGGTATCTATTTTGTTATTCTGGGTAGTTTGATTTGGTTCACTCTGGATAATGCTATCGAACGCCTTAACGACGGCATGAGGCAATCGGCTGAAAGTGTTCTGGTTGATGTCGCTCAAATACTGGCTACCTTTATTGAAGACGAAGCGATTCAAAATGGTCGACTAAGTACTATTCAACTAAAACGTGTATTCGAACAGTTAAGGTTCC
>Ga0316189_10007753_pt1 | contig 10128 bp, 10 predicted proteins | sample LowCovwburrow_MG_FD_204930 | JGI IMG/M metagenome (GOLD analysis project Ga0316189, IMG submission 204930) | Coastal sediment microbial communities from Maine, United States - Lowes Cove worm burrow | ecosystem: Environmental > Aquatic > Marine > Coastal > Sediment | place: USA: Maine... | reverse complement strand
CCAACAGGCAGACAACCAACAGCAGCAGCACGGCGACAACCCTGAGGGTGCGGGACATCAGCCTTACGCCTGGGAGATGCGGATAGTGGCGTTAACCCGACCCACATTGCCGGTGCGGGTGATGGCGATCTCAGTCACCAACAGCCGCTCGCGGTTCTCGACCTCATCGAGCCAGGCCACGAGGTCGTCAAACACGGCATTTTCCAGTCGCACCTGGATGTCTCCGCGACTGTTTGGCTGCAGGCGGCTGACTTGCAAGCCGTGTCGACCGGTAGACTGGTTAACCAGCGACGTGAGGTTGCGCCTGGAGGCACTGGCTCCTCCGCCTTCGCGCAGGCGGATAATCTCCGACACCATGGCGTCTACTCGCTGCAGGCTCTGGGCCACGGCCTCGTTCTGCACTGCCAGTTCGGAGCGCCGCTCAGCCAGCGGCGCCCAGGCGACCATATAGAGCAGGTAAAGAGCCAGGGCAATACCCAGTACCAGCAGGCTCAGTTGTTCCCGCTGGTTGAGCCCGGCAAACCATTCTTTCACGACTTGCTCCCCACCCGCAGACGCGCCCGCACCTTGTCACCCTGGGCGCTGCTGCTTTCCATGACCGCCTCGAGGCCGGCCTCGTTGATATCCGCTCGGACCCGCTCCACTGCCTCAAAATCGGCGGCCAGTATATTCATACGCATTTCACCGCCGCGGGTGCTGAAGTTGTAGTTGATAGCATCGATAGAGGTACCCGAATTACCGGAAATAACAATGCCCACCTGCTCAATCAGGTGAACAAAGCCACTGTTCTGGCCGGTTCCGCGCAGCGCAACAAGCTGGCGCTGCAACTGTTTTTCCGGCTCGGGGGCATTTCCCCGGGGATTGGCCTTGCGGTAGCTACTCTCCACCGCGGCGCGCAGCGCCAGGTTTTCCCGCTCCAGCTTCAGGTAGTCGGTGTACGTAAATACTATCTGCAGGGCAAAGGCGACAGCAAAAACGGCAGCTACCGCGCGCCACTCCCGCCACCAGCGCGCCAGTGGCAGGCGCACGCCAAATGCGCCCTGCAACAGGTTCAGCGCAGGCTGCGGTGCCTCGCCCAGCAACAGCGCGGAATACAAGTTGCCGCGGCGCCACTGCACTTTGTCCTGCAGCGCCTGCGGCAGCAGTGCTATTTCGGCTTGCTGCTCGCGACCATAGAAAACAATGGCCCCGGGCTCCGGATGCTCGGCGAGTAGCCCAGCCAGCATCGCCGGCAACAAGGCCTGCTCTACGGTAAAGCCACCACACTCATCATAGCGGACGATGGCACTGTCACCCTCCAGCACAATGCACCATTCACCCTTGCGCCAGGGCAACAACAGCGGCTCGGGTAGCCACAGCCTGACACCCGGAAAGTGTTCCAACTGCGCCTGCCAGGCCTCCATATTGTCCACACTGCAAACGGCCACGCCCAGTTCGAGCTTGTCCAGTGCCACACTGGCGAAATGCAGGTCTTCAATGTCCTGCGCCACCCGCTCCTCGAGCATAAATGGCAGCGACCTGGCGATATGTTTTTTCTCTTCCCCACTAAAAGCAAGTCGCAACAGGCGCACATCCGCCCCCGGGGCCGCGAAACAGGGCGCACTGCGCTGCTCCGCCATGGCGGCGTATAGATCCTCCCGGACCCGCTCGTCATCCAGCCAGCGGGGTTCATCGCTGGCGCCGGGCGCGTACCAGGCCAGGCGGCCGTCTACCAGTCTAATGATGGCGCTATTGTGCAAGTGTCCTCTTCTCCCCGTATGGCCTGACTATTATCAAGACTGCCACTGGCCCGCGCTACTGCAGTTACCTGTCGCCCACTGCGCTGGAGCACACTGTACAAGCGCATCCGCCGGTCGGCAACTTCCACCTCCGCCGATAAAAGAAAGTACCCGGTGGACTCTCCCAGCAGGCTCTTGGCTTTCTGCATCTGTTCCTGCTTGGAGGCAAATACCGGACTGGACAAAAAGTCTTCCAGGTCGGCAAAACCGGCGGCCTGCCGCTGCTCCACCAGTGCCTGCCCATCGGCGACGCTGAGCGGGCTGAGGTCGTCGTCGGCATTGATGGAGCGCAGCACAGCGGCCGACGCAGTATGAATATTCAGGGTCGCCGGTTGCTCGGGCCAGACGCTCACCAGCGGTTCAAGATTGCGATAGATGTCCGGGGTGATATTGGCTACGGCACGCAGCTCACTGACGCTGGCCATAGGCCGATTGGCGGCGCGGTAACCCGGGGTGAGGCCAAAGTAGTAATCGTCCTCCGCACCTTCCAGGGCAGGTTCAATATCCCGGTCCAGCCAATCCGAGACGGCCCGGGTTACCGCTATCGCCTCCTGTTGACCCAGCTGGGGCTCCTCAAATGTCTGCAACAGCCGGATAAACTGTGCCTGGGCGGGTGTAAACCGCGTAGCGCCCACCGTTGACTCTCCCTCGGGCTCGGCGGCAGTTTTTGTAAGGGCATTGAGGTTGAATCGACCCTGCAGGTCGCGCAGGCAACCCACCATCCAGCCTCCCTCATCCAGCGCATAAGGTGCCGGGGTCTGGGCCCAGATTTCAACCAGGTCATCCCGCGGCTGGTCCTGGCCCTGATCGGAATCGTAATCAGCCAACAAGGCAAGCGTTGCAAGATCTTCCGCACCACGCAGGTAAGCACTGGCCTGCTCTGCCAGCAGGATATTGGCAACGCGCTGATAGAGCCGGCTGAACTCCAACTCCATTGCCACCACCAGCGCCGCGCAGAGGGCGAACACGAGCAGCGCCGCGATCAGGGCGGCACCGCGTTGCGAGCTAGAGCGGGGGTAACGCATAAATCCGTCTCATCTCGCCCATATCCTCAAGTTGCAACCTGAATTCAAGCGCTACGGGCGGCGCCAACTCGGTACCGGCGGCGCCGGTATTCGCGATCCAGCTGCTCTCCCAGTCACGCGTATCCAGCGCAATACCGCGCCCGTCGGGCTGGGCCCGGTCAAGCCCGCCCAGGAATACCAGTTCCAGAACCTCTACATCTTCCAACAGGCGAACCTGCTGCGGAGTGCTATCCGGTGCCCGGTCCAGTACGAAATAGGCATCGCGCCACAGGGCACCATCCTCCAGTCGATAGTTTACCCGCTGCAAGTTACTGCGCTGGCTGTTGTTGGGGTTGTGCCAGCCGGTACGGGTAAAACTCAGGGGAAAGCGAGCCGCCGCACCACCAATCATGGCGGGCTCAACCTCGCCAAACTCGTCCCGCACCGGCCGGGCTGCAAACTGGCGCAGGTCTCTTGAGATGATCATCCAGGCGCGGTCCAGCTCGTAGGTGCGCTGGGCCGTGCTGCGTATGCTCTCGACCGCCAGCAGCGCGCTGGACAGGCTGCTGTAGGCAATAGCCGATATAAATGCCGTTATCGACAGCGCGATGAGCACTTCAATCAGGGTAAAACCGCCTGGGCGCCTAACCATTCGGGTTGCCTCCTCCTGGGTTTACTCCCGGATTTGTGCCCGGGTCAATTACCGGGTCCGCCCCGGGGTCTGCCGCGGGGTCCACCCGGAGGTCGGAAGACAAAAAGGCCACCAGGGTGTAAAGCGGCTGATCGCGCTGCTCCTCATCGGCCGCGACGGAGATTTCGACCCGGTTAAAATTGCTCGACTCGGTAGGTCGACTGTCGATCCACCACGAGAACTCCCGCTCCGCCATGGTCGAGACGCCGCTGTCCTCCCCCTGCAGCAGGTTCTGGCTCGCCCGGGACAGAATGCGAAGCTCTTCCAATTTGTTGGAGGCCACCATCTGGGCCAGGGATTTGTCCCGCAAATAGCCCGTTGCATCGACGTGCTGCGACAGGGCAACCAACAGGGCGGGCAGAGCTATGGCCACCACTGCGAGCGCCACCATGACTTCCACCAGGGTGAAACCGCCGGTGCGGACGGCCCTGTGTTCCGGCTGCGGCAGGGTATCGGGCTTCGACGCGGTAGAACTAGTCAAGCTCCACCTCCTCCCCGCGCGGTAACAATTTAAAGCGACCGAGCAGGTCCCATTCGATACGCCACAGTAACTCTCCATCGTCCTCACTGCGGATATCGATGGCTCCGGCGGTCACCTCGCCGCTGGCATAAAACACCACCTGGGGGGTCGCTTCCTCGTCTTCACTCTCGACCAGGCTCAAGTCTTCGATGGGGGCATTTTCGAGCTCCAGCTGCAATTCGAACCCCGCGGGAAGCACCTGAGGCGCGAACACATCCTTGCCGGTTTCTGGCAGTCGCCAACCCACCGGCAGTCGCTCTCGCCACTCGTAGCTGTATACGGTTTCCCGATCGACCACGTCGCGCTGCAAGAGCAGTCCGTAATCACGCCCCGTCAGTTGCGCTTCGTCCAGAGCATAGGCGGCAACCTCACCCAGGTTGCGCACCCGCGCCTCCGCTTCAATATCCTGGCCGCCGGAGCCGATATTGAGGCTGACCAGTGAGGTGACCAGCACGACAACAAACAGGGCAACCAGCAGTTCCAGCAGGCTGAAACCCATCTGGCGTGACCCTGCCATACAGGGCTATTCCTCCTCGCGCCAATTGCCGACGTCGGCATTCTGGCCGTCTCCGCCGGACAAGCCATCTGCGCCCAGCGAATAGATATCGATTTCCCCGTTCTCACCGGGGCTCAGGTACAGGTAGGGCCTGCCCCAGGGGTCGATCGGCACCTGTTGCAGGTAGCCGCCCTCTTTGAAGTTGCGCGGCTCCGGATCCAGGCTACTGGCTTCCACCAGCGCTTCCAGCCCCTGCTCCGTGGTCGGATAGACATAGTTGTCCAGCCGGTAAATCTTGAGCGCTGTCTCTATCGCCTTGAAGTCCGCGTAGACCTTCTGCACCCGCGCTTCATCCGCACGATTGAGCACCGTGGGTGCGACAACGCTGATAAGCAGTCCCATAATCACCAGCACCACCAGGATTTCCACAAGGGAAAAACCTCGCTGGATGCCTGTGGCTTGCACTTTGTGTTTCATAATGTCATTTCACCATTGTGTTGAGATCAAAAATCGGCAACAGCACGGCCAGCACTATCGTCAGTACCATGCCGCCCATAAATACCACCATCAGCGGTTCAAACAAGCTCATCATCGTGCCAAGCGTCATTTCCAGTTCGCGCTCCTGGTTGGTCGCCGAGCGTTCCAGCATGGTCTCCAGTTCACCACTGGCCTCGCCGCTGGCTACCATATGGACCATCATTGGCGGGAAGTGCCCGCTTTGTTGCAGCGCACGATTCAGGCTGCTCCCCTCCTCCACGTTCTCGGCCACAAGCTGGGTGTCCTCCTGCAATACCAGGTTGGTCAACACCGCACCTGCTATGCGCAGCGCCTCCAACAGGGGCACCCCGCTGGCCATAAGAATACTCAGGGTGGAGGCGAACCGCGCCGTATCGAGTGCAATTACCAGTCGCGATATGCCCGGCACCCGCAACAAAAAGCTGTGCCAGCGACGTCGCCGCTGTCGATTTCGCAGCAGCTGTCTGGCAATCAGCGCAAGCGCGACCAGGCCCACCACCAACCAGACACCGTAGTCGCGGAAAAAATCGCTGCTGGCAATCAGACCCCGGGTCAACAGTGGCAGCTCGCGCCGACTGTGAGCGAAAATGCCCACCAGTTCAGGTACCACAAAGACCATCAAGGCCACGACGACGGCAATCGCCACCCCCACCAGGATAAAGGGGTAGATCATCGCCATCTTGAGCTTCTGGCCCGTGTACTGGCGCTGTTCGGTATAGTCCGCCAACTGCTCCAGCACCGGCCCCAGAAAGCCGGCATGTTCACCGGCCTTCACCATCGCCCGGTACATCTCGTTGAACACCTGCGGGAACTCGCCCATGGCATAAGCCAGGGTGTGACCCTCGGCGACCCGGGAGCGAACCTGCAGCAGCGTGCCCTTTATTCGGGCGTTGCGGCTCTGCTCGGCCGCCGCCTGCAGCGCCTCGTCCAGGGGCAGGTTGGACTGGATCAACGTCGACAACTGACGGGTCAGCATGGCCAGGTCACCGGCGCTTATCCCGCGCCGCAGCAGCGAATTACGCAAGCCCGAACGGGTGGGTTCCGGCCGGTTTGCTACCGCGACCTCCACCGGCCGCAGACTCTGCACCCGCAGCTGGGAACGAATCTGGCGCTCCGAGTCGCCCTCAAGCACGCCTCGGACCAGTTTTCCATCGGGGTTTAGTGCGCGATAGCGATAGGCAGTCATAATTTAGTCACGGGCTATCAGGCGACCGCAGTCACCCGCAGCACTTCCTCGATACTTGTCTCTCCCGCCAGCACACGACGCCGGCCGTCCTCTTCAATACCAGGGCAGCGCTGGCGGGCTTCCGCCAACATGTCCTGCTCACTTCTGCCCTCATAGATCATGGTGCGCAGGACTTCGTCCACCTCTATCATCTCGTAGATACCGGTGCGCCCCCGGTAGCCGCTGTAATTACATTGCGCGCAACCCTTCGCCTTGAAAATACCAATCTCCCCTGCATCCGGCGCGACCGCGAGCACCTCTCGCTCGGCCGGGTTGGCACTGACCGACTCCCTGCAATGCGTGCACAGCAGGCGCACCAGGCGCTGGGCCATAACGGCCAGCAGGCTGGAGGACAACAGGAACGGCTCTATCCCCATATCCTTGAGGCGGGTAAACGCGCCGATTGCCGTATTGGTGTGAAGGGTCGACAGCACGAGGTGGCCCGTCAGCGACGCCTGCACGGCGATCTCTGCCGTCTCCAGATCGCGAATCTCGCCGACCATCACTACATCGGGGTCCTGGCGCAGAATGGCTCGGAGGCCACGGGCAAATGTCATATCAACCTTCGGGTTAACCTGGGTCTGGCCAACGCCCGGAAGCATGTACTCGATGGGGTCCTCGATGGTGAGGATATTGCGGCTTGCCTGGTTAATCTCGGACAAGCCCGCATAGAGTGTGGTGGTCTTGCCCGATCCGGTGGGTCCTGTCACCAGAATTATGCCGTGCGGGCTGTGCAGGTGTTTCTGGTAAGCTCCCAACACCTGGTCATTCATCGCAAGCTGCGACAACTTGAGCTGGCCAGCTGCGGTGTCAAGGAGACGCAGTACCACCCGCTCGCCATGAGCCGACGGTATGGTGGACATTCGGATATCCACGGCGTGGCCCGCGATCTTCACGGAAATCCTGCCATCCTGTGGTACCCGCTTTTCGGCGATGTCCAGCCTGGCCATGACCTTGAGACGCGATACCAGCAGCGGGGCCAGCATTTTCTTGGGCGAAAGCACTTCAGTCATCACACCGTCTATGCGATAGCGCACACTGAGGCGGTCCTCAAAGGTCTCTATATGAACGTCAGAGGCCTGGTCGCGTACAGCCTGGGACAGGATGGCGTTGATCAGGCGGATGATGGGCGCATCGTCCTCCGCATCCATCAGGTCCCCCGCCTCGGGTATGTCATCCGCCAGCCGGCTCAGGTCCACATCTGAGCCGATGTCCTCCGCCATTTGCACCGCCGCGTTATTATCCCTCTGGTAGGCCAGTGTGAGGCGCCGCTGGAAGTCGGGCTCAGACACATCCTGCAGCTCAAACGTTGAGCCAAGGAAGCGCCGCAACTCGGTCAGGACCTCGATGCCTGGCGTTCCCTGGTGGACCACTACCGCTTGCTCGCCACTGAAATCGAGCAATACGCCATTTTGCTTGGCATAGGTGAACGGCAGAACCCGCTGCCTGCCCCCGGCACTGACGGGAACCTCGGTGAGCTGGACAACGGGCTCAGTCATTACGGGTTCTCAAAATTGACGGTAGGCTGGCTGGCTTTAATCTGGTCCAGCCGCTCCAATTGCTCCTGCCACTCGGGCAATACAGGCAAGGTATCGTCCCCGAGGAACTCCAGGCCCTCCGCCCGGCGCAGCAATTGCTGGTCACGTATGTACCGATATTTTTCCGCCGAAGCGCCGGCCAGGGCCTGGTTATCCCTGATAATCGTGGGACGAATAAAAATCAGCAGGTTTGTTTTGGTCGACTGGACCGCATCGGTGCGAAACAGTCGCCCGAGGTAAGGAATGTCCCCCAGCAGAGGCACTTTCTGGGTACCGTCCTGAATGTCATCCTTGATCAATCCACCCAGCACCACCACGCGATTATCCTGGGCCAGCACCTTGGTTTGTATCTTGCGCTCATTGGTAATGAGGTCCGAAGCGACGGCGCTAAGGCCGCTCAGGCTGGAGACTTCCTGCACAATATCCAGCACCACCGAATCCCCCTCGTTGATATGGGGGGTTACGGTCAGCGTAATCCCCACGTTTTCGCGCTGGATGGTCTGAAAGGGGTTCTGGGCGCCGTCGCCCCCGGCCCCGGTATTGGTGTAGGAGCCGGTAACAAACGGCACGTTCTGGCCTACCGTGATATAGGCTTCCTGGTTGTCCAGGGTCAGCAGGCTGGGTGTGGACAAAATGTTGGCGTTGTTCTGTTCATTGAGGGCACTGAGAATAACCGCCATGGTCAGACTGTCACTGATCTGGCCCCAGCCGAGGGTGGTACCGCCCGTATTGGCCAGTGCACCAGCCAGTCCACCCAGACTGATATCGGGGTCTGAGTCGTCGTCGGGCAGGATCGCATCTGCGATGGTTCGCGCCCGGGCATCAGCCGCGTTGATATTGCTGCCGAAGGCTCCGCTGCTATCAGCAAACAGCCACTGTATACCCAGATCCTGGCCGTTGATTACTTCCATTTCTACAATAATCGCTTCTACCAGCACCTGTGCCCGACGAATGTCCAGGCGCTGTATCACCGCTTCTATCGCCGCCATTTCATCCGTATCGGCGGTGATAATCAGTGAGTTGGTGCCCTCGTCTGCCTCAATCGTGGCCGAGTTGTCAGAGCGCGGCTTCTTGGCGCCCTCGGTCGTGTCCAGGCGGTTGATATTCTGCATTACCCGGGTCAGTACGTCGGCAATTTCACTGGCCTGGGCGTACTCCAGATAGACTACCTTGACGTTACCACTTTGCTCCAGCGGGGTATCCAGGTACTCCACCAGTGTGCGCATTCTCGCCCGCTCCAGCTCGTCACCGCTGACCAGTACGCTGTTGGTACGGGAATCTGCGACCAGCAATACCTCGGACTCGCCCCCGGCCTGTTTCGCCTCGGACTTGGCCAGCTGGTCCAACATGCTCACCACGTTTTCAGCCACGCCATAGCGTAGTTTGATGATATCCGTTTGCTGCACAGCGGACTGGTCCATGCGCTGAATAATGTCGCGGATACGGTCAATGTTGGATGACAGGTCGGAAATAATAATGGCGTTGCTGGGGGCATAAGCGGCCATATGCGCCTGCTGTGGCACCAGCGGCCGCAGCACCGGGATCAGCTTGGCAGCCGAGATGTTGTCGAGCTTGATAACCTCGGTGACATATTCGTCTGTGGTCAGGCCTGAAGCGCTGTCGCGCACCTGCACCGGCGCTGAGCGCGCATCCTTGCTCTGGATAACCCGGATAACGCCACCCGAGCGCACGGCAGTGTAGCCATGTACCTCAAGGATGGACAGGAACAGTTCATACAGTTCATCTTTTGAGACGGGCTTGCTGGACACCACCTTCACCTTGCCCTTGACCGAGGGGTCTACCACGATGGTTGAGCCGGTAGCTTCGGCCACAAACTTGATCAGCTCCTGGATATCGGTTTCCTTGAGATTCACAGTGAAATCCTGGGCCGTCACCGCCCCCGACACAAAGGCAATCAGGACTGCTAACACTACGCTTCGGGCTGATCGGGTCAAAACGTTCACTAAACGGTATTCCTATCTACTGATTCAGTTATCGAAGGCAGTGGCATCACTGCTCCGCCGACCCGTCGCCCAGATTGACACTAATGGTCAGTGGCTCGTCGTTACGCTTTAGTTCAAACACCGCCTCGGTTGCGGTGCGCATGGTCTGGTAGAGCTGCAAGGTATTGGCGGGGTCATTCAGCGCGATGCCGTTTACCCCGGTCACCAGGTCACCCGGCATGAACCCCAACTGCTCAAACTGCTCCTGCTCCTTGCCCGGTGCAATACGATAGCCCGTCAACTCTCCATTTTCGCGTACCGCACTGATGGTAACCACCTCAGCCAGCGACTGGGGGTTCTGGTAGAGCCGGTTCCGATACGTTTGCGCCAGCTGGGCGGCGTCCTTTGTCGCGGCCG
>Ga0316189_10007752_pt1 | contig 10130 bp, 9 predicted proteins | sample LowCovwburrow_MG_FD_204930 | JGI IMG/M metagenome (GOLD analysis project Ga0316189, IMG submission 204930) | Coastal sediment microbial communities from Maine, United States - Lowes Cove worm burrow | ecosystem: Environmental > Aquatic > Marine > Coastal > Sediment | place: USA: Maine... | reverse complement strand
GGCTGGATATGTTAATCAGTCCGTCGGAAATGTCCGCAGAGCAGGCGCGGGAGACAAGTCTTGCCTATCTGCGCGGCGTCTTTCCCGGGCACTTTCCAGGATAAGGCATGGACCAGAAGCAACTCACAGCGCTGATAGAATCACAACCGGCCCACAGCGCACTGCCGCAGGTGTTTTATACCGACGAGGGCATTTACCAGCGGGAGGTTGAAGAGATCTATCTCAAAAGCTGGATATACGCCGGGCACCTGAGTGAGATTCCTGAAAAAGGCGACTGGTTCCTGTTTGAAATGGTGGGTGAGTCGGTCATCATCGTCAGAAACGAGGATGGGCAGGTCAGTGCGCTTGTGAATGTCTGCCGGCATCGCGGCTCAAAAATCTGCCTCGAAAACAGTGGCTGTTCAAAAAAACTGGTTTGCCGCTATCACGGCTGGAGTTATGGCCTGGATGGCAGACTGCACTCGGCAGCCCATATGCCCGATGATTTTGATAAATCAACGATCCGGCTGAAGAGGCTACATACCGAAATACTGGAAGGTATGATCTATATTAATTTTGCCGAACAACCCGCGAGCTTTGAACCGGTTCGGGAAGATCTGCGCCCCTGTCTGCGTCCCTACCGTCTTGATAAGGCAAAGGTAGCCCACCGGCAGAGCTATCGTATCAAGGCCAACTGGAAGCTATCGGTTGAGAACTACACCGAGTGCTACCACTGTGCGCCGTCGCATCCGGAATATACCCGTGGTCATGCACTGGCTAAACCGGGTGCCCGCTCGACGAGGGAAATGGAGGAAATCATGGCCCGGGCCGGCGAATGTGGCCTGAGTGATAGGGCATTAAACCGCGTTTATCTCGATGAACCGGGTTTTGGCACCGGTTACGCCTTTGAGCGTTACCCGATGTGGCGTGGCCATGTCACCGGCAGCGAGGATGGCAAAGCGGTCGCACCATTGCTGGGAGAGGTCAAGGCTTACGACGGCGGCACCACTGATTTTCAGGTCGGGCCGGTGACCTTTGCACTGGCCTATTGCGACTACATCGTGATTTACCGGTTTACACCGGTCTCGGTGAACGAGTCCGAGTGCGATATCAGCTGGCTGGTCAATGGTGATGCCGAGCAAGAAAAGGACTACGACGTGGCACGTCTGAGCTGGTTATGGGATGTCACCACCCTGGCGGACAAAAGGATTATCGAATACAACGCCGAAGGCGTGAGTTCGCGCTACTACGAACCGGGGCCGTATTCCAGCATGGAAGAATACACCTGGAAATTCATGTCCTGGTATCTGAAGGCGATACGGCCATAGCGTGATGGTATATCATGTTGATGGTGAAACCATCGGCCTTACCCACTGAAATCGACAAGGAAGTACAGCTTCGCCGTATGAAGCGGATTCCGCTGCTGTTGCTTTGCCTGATGGCGGTGCTGTTCTTTCTTACGCTGCATTCTCCTGCCGCCTGGGCAGCCTGGCTGCACGCCTTTGCCGAGGCCGGCATGGTCGGTGCACTGGCTGACTGGTTTGCCGTTGTCGCCCTGTTTCGTCACCCCCTGGGTTTACCTATACCGCACACCGCCATCATTCCGAATCGAAAGAATGATATCGGCGAGAGTATGTCGCGCTTTGTCGCAGATCACTTTCTTGAGCCGGAGGTGGTGCGCAAGAAACTGCAGAACACCAACCTGGCGGCATTCGTGGTCAGTTGGCTCAAAAGTGACAAGGGTCAGCGCAGCGTTGAAGACCTCACCACCGCGGTTTTACGCTGGGCACTCGGCGCCTTGCATGAGAAAAGGGTGCGCAAGTTCCTTTCGAGGCTTTCCAGCAAACAATTGGCGGATGTCAGCCTGGCACCATTGCTCGGCAACACGCTGGAATGGCTGGTACGCGGGCAGCGGCACCAACAGATACTGACCCAGGTATTGCGCTATACCATCGTGCTGGTACACGACAACCGCGATGCGATCCGCACCAGGGTGCAAAAGGAAAGCCCATGGTGGCTACCCGGTTTTGTGGATGACCGGATTCTTAAAAAGATGCTCGAGCGCATCGAGCATCAATTATTCGAAATGGCGCTGGATCAGCAACATCCGTTGCGTGAGCAGTTCAACGGCTGGATTCAAAAACTGGCACACGACCTGAAGAACAGCCCGGAACACCGGCGCCTGGGTGATGACTTCAAACAGCAGTTGCTGGATAACGATGAATTGCAGGATTACCTGTACGGCCTGTGGCGGGAACTGGCGCGCAATATCGAGTCGGATATCGATAAGCCGGAATCGGTGATCCGGCAGCACGTGGGTCAATGGCTGGATAACGTGGCAGCTGAGCTTGAAAAAGATGAGGACATGCAGGCCTGGGTCAACGCCTGGCTGGTCAATGCAATTACCCTCGTGGTCGGTCGTAACAGTGCCCAGATAGCCAGCCTGATCAGCGATACGGTACGCTCCTGGGATGGCATGGATACCAGTCGCCGGGTCGAGTTGGCGATTGGCCGGGATTTACAGTTTATCCGTATCAACGGCACCCTGGTGGGGGGATTGGTAGGCTTATTGATTCACGCCGTGAAGCTGTATCTCTGACATTATTCAGGCGCGTGAAACAAACTTGCCGTTGGTCGTGTTCACCTTGATGCGCTCGCCGGATTCCAGGTATTCGGGTACCTGTATTTCGAGGCCGGTGGAAAGTAATGCTGGCTTGGTACGGGCGCTGGCACTGGCTGCTTTGAGCCCCGGTGCGGTTTCGGTGATATCGAGTTCCACGGTCTGGGGTATTTCAATCCCGACAATCTGACCATCGACCAGCAGCGCGACCATCCCTTCAAGGTCTTCGGTCATATAACAGGATTGTTCTTCAATGGCTTCGGCATCGAGTGTGTACTGGCTATAGTTTTCCGTATCCATGAAGGTCGTGACATCACCTTCGCGGTACGAAAACTGAACCGACCGCCTGACCAGGTCGCCATCTTTTACAAAATCATCACCCTTGAGCGTCTGCTCCAGTTTCTGGCCGCTGCGGACATTAAAAAAGCGGACCTTGAACAGCGTTGATGCACCCCGGGCGGATGGATTGCGTTTTTCGATCTGGCGCGTGAAGTAAACCTCGCCATCTATTTCCACGACGGAGCCCTTTTTCAGATCACTTGCTTTTGGCATGTTTCTAACCTGCTGTGTGAGCACCGGAGAACCGGTGCGGAATCAATCATTATACTTGGAACACGGGGCGGGTATGTCGATACCAGGCCTTAATCTGCGGCTTCAAAGCGGTTTTTACTACGGTTTTTACGAACGGTTTTTGGGTCCCATATGGTGCCGCTCATGGCAATCCACGCGCCGGGTGGCAGGGACTGTACGGCGCCAACAGCACAGCCAATATTAAATACCGCATCCGTGTCACGAAAACGTGCCGGGTTGAGGGCGCCGGTCAGGACGATGGTTTTATTGGGGATGTCGCTCAACAGTAAGGCGGTTTGAACCATGCTGTCCGTACCATGGGTCACCAGGATATGGCTTGTATCACTGGCTGCGATGGCATCGTGTATCATGAGCCTGTCCTCGTCCGTGATATGCAAACTATCCTTACGCATCAATGCATTGACTTCAAATTCGAAGCCCACTTGCAAGTGATCAAGAATCTGCCCGATCAAGGGTTCGCCTATCTGGTAGTCACTCATATCGTCAAAGTATATTTTGTCGATAGTGCCGCCGGTTGTAACAATAAGTAGTTTTTTCATTATTATTGCCTTATTGAATTCATTGCTGCGTATATATTGCAGCGGGTAGTATAGCGTGCAAGCGTCACGGATAAATAAATATGAATAATCAGGTCGGGCAGGGTAAATCAGACTCGAGGAATTCGCAATACGGCATATTTGCTGTCGTGGCGTGGCTCATTCCAATGCTGCTGTTTTTGTTGATGCCACCCCGCCTGCTGGCCCAGGTTGAGGAACCGGCAAGCCGGCTTTTACCTGGCAGCGCACCTGAACTGGTTGAAGATACAGTAGAAGAAGCGGTAAAAGAAGCAATAGAGGCGCCTGAAGAAGAGCTTGAGGAAATACCCGTAGAAGTAACGGTCATTCTGCCAAATGAACAGCAAATGGCCATGGCAGTATCAACCCCCGAGTTACGCCAGCAGGCACTGCTGGACCTGGCGGTTGCCGCCCATGTAGTCAGCCGCGCCGAAGAAGGTCTTAACGCGGATACCGGGGTAGATCACGTTGCCCTGGCACAAATGTACCTGGATGACCGTGCCTGGCTGCAAATGCTCATAGACAAGCATGGCTGGGTGAAGCCACACAGCTCCGTGCTTGATCCGGCGGCATGGCAGCTGATCTTGCAACTCCAGCAACATGACCTGGAAAATATGCCCCTGTTAACACCGGTGGCCATGCCTGAGCAGGTCTTGGTTTACCAGGTGTTCCAGCGCTCACCGCAGTCTTTGGCCATGTCTAATTTGCCAACTCTGTTGCTGGAAGTAGAAGCCAACGCTATCGGGCTCTGGAGTGCATTTTTGCAATTGACGGAGGTTGACGATGTAAGCCATGCGGCCTGGAAAGTGGTAGAGACCGCCTGGTTTACCGATCGCCTGATGCCGCCACCACCACCGCCTGTTGAAGAACCACCAGCAGACCAGGTCCCGGAAGAACAACACCTGTGGCTGGAGGACATTCTACCAGCGATGTCGGAAGTCGCACGGAGTGCTGTCGAAGCGCGTCCCCCGGATAGCAAAGCGCTGATAAGGCTTCGTTACTCGATACTTAACGGTCTGCCGAAACTGACGGGAGAAGAGAACGCCAGCACCTTGATGAACCTCAGGGACTCCCTATATCTTCTCAGCCTGATCGATGGTTTGCACGAAGGTCTTTATTTTGAGTTTGTGCAGGGGTTGCTGTCGATCACCTATCGATTACTCGAACTTCCCGTCGATGATCAGGCGGCATATTCGCTGCTGGACTGGTTATTAACCGAATTACCTGCCATTTCGGCGCATTATGCAAGGGACTTCGCCGCCGTGGACCCGCGTTTGAACACGGTGATGACGGCAAGTTATGGCGTACTTGTTGAGATTGCCGGTTTTGAAACCGAGGCACTCATCAGCCAGGAGCCCGGGACAGGTGATCCGGCAAGCATGGAAGCCGCTGATGCTGATCCCGCCATACCGGCAGCTGTTGCAGATGACACCCTCGCTCAGCAAGATGGTGAAGAAGCGCCGGGTGAAGAGACAATGACAGACATCGGGGTCATCGATGACACCGATAGTAATGAGCTGAAAAGAAAGGCCTCGCGGCTTTTGTTGGCCAACGCAGTGGCGCAACTGGCACTGGTTATTCCCGATATGGCCTATTACTTCGAAACACCGGTTCGCGCGAAAATCGCCAGGGATACCAGCACCTGTATCAGCCTGGCTACAGGTCAGGATGATAATGGCAATTCAAGCACAACGCGCCGTCAATTTGATGCCTGCATGGATAGCCTGTTACGACTGGCAGACAGGGACAGCCGCCTGACTGAACTGTCGGGCGACATGAACGGACCCTTTACCACGGACACATTGCGTCGCGAGCTCAGTGTCGCCCCGTGGCAAAGAGTCAACTATGCCGTGGGTTATTTGCACGAACGTTTTTCGACCGACTGTCTGCCGCCAGCCAATGTGCTGCCCAATCCCTTGGAGTGGGCGGTACTTGCCAACATCATGAGCTGGTACGCAGAAAAATACCCGGAGTTTTTTGATTCTACGGAAAATGAGAACCGTATTGCGAAGATGCGCATCATCGGTGAAGAAATTGTCCTGGCCATGATGGAACAATCAGAATGCCTGGCTGCTTCCGGGTCGGGCTTCAATGACCTGATCAGCCGCATCATGACTGATTACGAGATTGTCCTTCGCGATCTTGATGCCGGTATGAGCCAGGCCGAAGCAGATTTTCGTGCTACCCGGCTCAAAGCCGGAGCCGATGTTGTACTGGTTGAGGATGCCTCACAAAATACCGCTTTCCGGCCGGATGACCTCGTCATCACACCCTGTGACATGCAGAATGCCTGTGAAATGACAGGCAACCTCAGCGCAACGCGTGCGTTGATTGGCTTGTTTCCTGATGAGTACCTGTTGGCAGAACAGACGGGAATGGGCCGTATCGAAGTCTGTTACCGCAATATGGAATGGGTGGACAGGCGATCCGAGCTGGTAAGAGCGGACGATGAGAATGTTGCCAATTATTTTGGGCACCTCGGTTTTGACCTGGTTGGCCGTTATGTTGAGAACGAACAGATAAATGATATTTTCGGTTTTCGTTTTACCGACTCACAAGAGCATCATTATTTGTTTGCACAGGCTTCTGAAGAGGTGCTGAACGACAGTTGTCCAGTCAAATGGGTAGGTACTCGCATGGTGACGCCTTTGCGGGAAAGCCGTGGTGGCATTGTACCCAACCGCCTGACTTATCTTGCCGCGGCGAGAAAACTTCCATCCCGGTTACTGCAAAATAACTGGGACAAGGGAGAGGAATGGCGTGACTGGTTTGTAACAGGACTTGGCGTCGAACCATTGGAGCTTCCAGTTGCTCCTGAAATTACAGGCAGCCTGAACCAGCACTTACAAAGCCTGTACCAGGCACAGCAACTCGATATTTATCAGCGGATCCTGTTACCCAATGCCCGCAACGCTCAAGGTGATGACATATCGCTATACGATGAAATGTCGGAGGTGACGACAGCCAAGGCCATGTTACGCACACAAATGATGTTGTTTTATCCGGAATCACTCTATACCTCTGATTCAATTCGAATGGCAATCGTGGGAAATGCAGGCTTGCTGGACCAACGGACCTTAAGACGTTTCAGGGAAGACAATGTACCGATGACATCTGTCAACAGGATTGCCCGCGACCGTTTGTTCAAATTTCGCGAGGTCTGGTCAAAACAACCGGATGGCGTACGCAAACAGTCTTCATTACCAGCCAGCCTGGTACACGCACTGACCCGCATTAATATTCTGTACCGGCAGTTTTTTATTACCCGTCCCGAGACGCTCCAGGAAATCGAAGCCGCGACCCAGGCAGAGCCGGAAAGCCAGCCCGAGACCTGACAGGGTGCTCCGTTACGTTAATCAGGCCTGGGCCTGGTTACGCTTTCTGAAAGCAAATAAATAGAAGACAGCCAGCGTCACCTGCACCAGTGCCGGCAGCCTTTGCGGCGGATTACTCCAGGCTTCCATGACGCCAATGGTGAAATAAAGCATTAAAAGCAAACCGGCCCAGATCATGCTCCGGTATTTCCCACGCACCAGGCCGGGCAGGGGAATTAACAAGGGCAGGCAGGCAATCAGGCTCAACCAGCCATTACCGGCCCCTAATGGCGCTGGTAATAACCAGTGCCAGATCACCTGCCAAAGTAAGGTGGCCACATAGGCGGCCAACATCAACTGTGTCCAGCGTTTCAGAGAATTTCCAATACGGATTCAGGTGGACGTCCGATACGTGCTTGACCATTTGCCAGCACGATAGGACGCTCAATCAGGATAGGTGCCTCCAGCATGGCGGCGATGAGCTGTTCATCAGCCAGTTGCTCGTCATTAAGCCCCATGTCCTTGTATTCCGACTGACCCTTACGCATCAGGTCCCTGGGCTTCATGTCGAGCTTGCCAAGGATTGAGCCAAGCTGATCGACCGTCGGCGGTGTCTCCAGATACAGAATAACTTCAGGTTCAACACCGTTATCCCTGAGTAGTTGAAGCGTGGTTCGTGATTTGGAACAACGCGGATTATGCAGTATTTGAGCTTTCAATCGAGTGTCCTTGTGTCAAAATATGAATCGGTTGATCATTATACCGTTACACTGAAACAAAACATGCCAACATGTGCTTAAGCGGGAGGAAATTTTGAACGTACTGGAATCATTCAGCAGCATCCCCCGTGTCAGGCGTTTGGCATCGCATGTTTGGCGGCATTTCAGTGAAGACCGGCTATTCGATGAGGCAGCTTCACTGAGTTATACCAGTCTGCTGTCCATGGTGCCTTTGCTTGCCGTTGTATTCGGCGTAGCGTCGATCTTCCCGGTATTCCAGCAATGGAGTGAGCAACTGCAGTCATTTGTATTCACGAATTTTGTACCGGCATCCGGTGATCAAATTCAGTCTTACGTCTCCGGTTTTCTGGAGAGTGTCGGTAAATTAACCTTGACGGGAACCTTTGTCCTGATCATTACGGCCTTGTTACTGATGATCAGAATTGAACGCACATTTAACCTGATCTGGCGTGTGCCCACAGCCCGTTCGATTGGCAACAGGGTGGTCATGTATTGGGCAGTGCTGACTCTCGGGCCACTGGCCCTGGGTGCCGCCATTGGCTTGAGTGCTCAACCGGTATTTGAGCAAGTCGCGGTAGGTGCTGCCACGCATTCAAACTGGCGGGCGCTTGGCATATTTTCTTTGTCCTGGCTCGCATTTGCCCTGATGTTCTTTCTGGTCCCGAATCGTCGTGTTCGATTGAGCCACGCGATGGTCGGCGCATTCCTGTCTGCCGCCCTGTTTGGATTGGCCAAGAAGGCATTTGTCACCTTTGTGGCGAATGCAAGTTTCAACGTGATTTACGGCGCCCTGGCGACCATTCCCATATTTTTATTCTGGCTTTACCTTGTGTGGATAGTCGTACTATTGGGCGCATCGCTTGCCGCTTCCCTGACCACTTTTAATGACCGCAAGGTTGATTGGGGCTGGCCCAAGAAGTGGGGCTTTTTACTCGCCTATCGCCTGGTCGGTTATTTGTGGAAAGCGCAAACGGAAGGAAAGGCGCTTTCAGTTGAGAGTCTGCTGGCTTCAATGGAAGGCGTAACAGAACCGATACTGGCCGGGCAGCTTTCCCTGCTATTTGAAGCAGGATTGGTGACACGTAATGAAGAAGGCAGTTGGCTGCTGTGCAGGGACCTGGATACAGTCAGTTTGCTGGATCTTTACCAGGCGGGCGAATATTACCTGCCGGTTGGAGAACAACTCGAAATTCCAAGTGAAAGTGAATGGGATCCGGTCTTTTTCAGGTCTATCTCAGAGCATGACCTGAATATGCAACAATCACTGAAAAAAATGTATACGCAAACCGACACCTGAGGACAGGAAGAAACATGACAAGAACATTGAGTTTGGCTTTAATGCTAATGGTTTTCATGGCACCCGGATTACGGGCAGATGCTGAAGATGAACAAGCGGTTGATTTCACCCTGCAGCAACTGCACGGTGAGGCCGTGAGTGTTAGCGATTTTCGACAAAAATGGGTGGTGCTCAACTACTGGGCCACCTGGTGTGCGCCCTGTCGAAAGGAGATCCCGGATCTGTCCAGTCTTCACGCGGCACGTGAAGATATTGTTGTACTTGGCCTGGCATTTGAAGACACATCGCCGGAGAACTTCGATGAGTTTCTCGAGGAATATGATCCGAGTTACCCGATTCTGCTGATAGACGTATATGCCCCACCGGAGCCTTTCGGCGCACCAAAGGCACTACCAACGACAATTATTCTCAATCCCGACGGTGTTCCGGTTAAGACCTATGTCGGGCCGGTCACCCGGGAGGATATTGAGTCTTTTATTGACTCGGAATAGTTCACTTCATAACTCACAGTTTGAAAACCATTGATCATTGGGGAAGCCGAGGCTATGCGGTGGCCTACTTCAGGACTCAGCGGTGGGAAAAAACAATTGATCAGTCGGGAAGCCAAGGCCATGCAGTAGCTTATGCCGGGACACGCCACAAGTACGTCCTGTAGGCTCTGTCGCGACATCCCTGTCGCTCAAGGTCCCGGCATAAGCTACTGCACCCCCTCGGCTTTGTGCGAATGCGGGGGTCAATGGTTTCTGGAAGATACACGTGGTTTGATTCTAAACTTGATAAGCACAGGGCTTTTGCGAATGTTTGGGTATACGACTTCTGATAGATGCACGTCGTTTGATATTAAGCTGGGGTGTGTATTAACTTATCAGGACCGTGAGCGACATGGATGTCGCGCCCGAGCGTACATGGATGTATTCACAGCGAGTCCTGGGAAGTTAATACACATCCCAGCTCCCCCAACCGTGCAGATTATCGGAAGTAAGGCTTCTGAGTTTCTCCGTTTGCTGGTCTGGGCACGGCGCCCGTCCAGTTAAG
>Ga0316189_10007751_pt1 | contig 10131 bp, 8 predicted proteins | sample LowCovwburrow_MG_FD_204930 | JGI IMG/M metagenome (GOLD analysis project Ga0316189, IMG submission 204930) | Coastal sediment microbial communities from Maine, United States - Lowes Cove worm burrow | ecosystem: Environmental > Aquatic > Marine > Coastal > Sediment | place: USA: Maine... | reverse complement strand
GGGATGTTGAAAATACTTGGCGTTTTAAACGTTGAGACTTCACGTTTAACAGCTAATCATGTTCATAGGATTTTAGAGGAAAAGGAGCGCGTGATGCTAAGTTTAGAGGGCGTATTGTCTATGGATAAAATGGCTGCCAAGGCTTTGGAAAAACTCTACCATGATAGTGTTCGAAAAAATAAAATCCTCTCGATTTTTGGAAATCAGAATGGTAATATTTCTGAAATACTGAAGGAGACCAACACACATTACATACTTAGTTCAGATAGGGTGTAGCATTAATAACAATGCGCTAATCTTAAAATATAATTAACCTGTTAAATATTCAAAATGAAAATCTTAGTGGTAGACGATAAACAAACATTGAGCGATTTATTAGCTCAATTTCTAGGACAAAAACATCATGTAGTGACCAAACAAAATGGCCTTCAAGCTTTATATTGGTTACAAGAGGGTGATATTCCTGATTTGATTATTTCCGACTTGGAGATGCCTGAACTGGATGGGTATCAATTAATATCCAAAGTTCGTTCAAGTGGTTATTTTTCTGATATTCCTATAATAGTGCTTAGCTGTCGTGATAGTAGTGCAGATAGGATAAAGTGCTTAAAACTTGGCGCTAACGATTACATGGTGAAGCCGTTTAATCCAGAAGAACTATCTATAAGAATAGATAATATTTTGGAGAAAAACACTGCCACTTAGAATACGCCAGTTAAAACGGACTATATCAGGATTACCCTATGTCTTGTTATTTTGTTTGATAGCGATAAGCTCTAAATCTGTGATTATTTAAGTTGTATGTAGTTTCTTATTACTACATATAAGGTGTTTTACAACATATTTAAAGGACTACACAACAACAAAATTATTAAATGTAGCTTAAAACCTACATTTATAACAAGTATAAGACTACTTGTCTAACTGATTAATTTATACTAAAATCAAAACGTCCCATGCTAGAAGTCTGTAACGATACTTTACTTGTTGTTTACGTTGGCGAAGATTCCAAATTTGTTAGCGAATTTATATCAGAGTACCCACAAAGTCGATTGGAAACTTGTAGAAACTCATTAGAGGCTACTACTATTATAGGTAGCACTAGCAATATTAGTGCAATCGTTTGTGAGTATAAACTTCCAGGACAAAATGGTATTGCATTTTTTAAAAACTTGCAGCAACGTGGTGAAAAACTTAAAATGCCGTTTATACTAATTCATAGTCAAAGGGATAGCGAATTACAAAAAGAAGCTTTAAAGGTAGGGGTTGACGACTTTTATGCTAAACCAGTACCATTTGATGGTTTGTATGAACGCATTACTTTTCTTAAAGATTTAAAAGGTAGCCTTGATAAAAATAATATAAGAACCGCTAAGAATACGATAAAACCGTATAAAACCCGCTTCTTAAAAAGAACTTTTGACATCGTGGTTGCCAGTATTGCACTCTTGTGCGCAGCTCCATTTTTGTTATTGTTCATCATAGCTATTCGTCTAGAGTCTAAGGGTAAGGTCTACTATATTTCTAAACGGGTAGGCACAGGATATAGAATTTTTAATTTTTTAAAGCTCCGGTCTATGTATCCAGATGCAGATAAGCGCATGAAGGAATTTGAACATTTAAACCAATACGCTGAATCTGATAAAGTAAAAGTATCAACCAATAAAACCTTGGATGTAACCATTCCAGAATCGGCTACCGAAGTATACCTGATTGGGGACGATGAGAAAGTAAGTGAATCCGAATTTAATAAGGCAAAAAAAGAAGATTCTGAAAGTGCCTTTATCAAATTTGAGAACGACCCAAGAATTACTAAAGTAGGCCATATCATACGAAAACTAAGTATAGACGAGTTGCCACAGCTTATCAATGTTATAAAGGGCGACATGTCCATTGTAGGTAACAGACCATTACCATTATATGAAGCTGAACTATTGACTACAGATGAGTGGACTACTCGTTTCAACGGCCCTGCCGGTATAACCGGTCTTTGGCAGGTCGAAGCTAGGGGAAGAAGCTCTAAAATGTCTACCCAAGAACGCAAGGAACTAGACAATAAGTACGTAAAAATGGCGAATAGTAAGAATGCTTTTTGGCTAGATATGTGGATCATCATACGAACCTTTAAGGCGGTTTTTCAAAAAGAGAATGTATAGGGATGACAAGCTCGGAGCCTAACAATTATCGAGAAATTATATGGTCGGCGGCAAAGGGTCGGCTCACAGCAGTGAAGGAATGTTACCCGTCCGAGTTAGGATCAATATGATTTTTTAATAGATACAGCATAATAGAAAATGTACAGGCTTTTTAAAATACCATCAATTTTAGTTTTAATCATTGTTTCATTTCAACATATACAGGGGCAAACTAGTGATGCTATGGATAGCACTATAGTAACGGGCGACTTTTATTTTCCAACGCTTGAGGTGATTATAGATTCGGTTATCAAACGGAGTGCGATGGTAAATTTCAGAAATAATAATATTGATGTAAAGGAATCTACATTGGCAACGGAACGTATTCATTGGTCAAGAAACGTAGGTTTCCAGGCCGATTCTAGATACGGTAATCTTAACAATTTTTCCAGTAATGAAGATGGAGATGCGCTCTCCCAAGTGTTAACTACGACAAAACAGTTTAATTATAGTGTCGGGTTTTTTTTAAAGTTCCCGTTGTTTGATGGCATCAACAGAAAAAACCAAATAAAACTGGCAAAATCCGAGGTAGAGGCGGCTAAAAGTATGGTGGAATTTGAGAATGAGCAAATAAGACGAATGGTCATTACCCTATATCAAGAACTACTGCTAAAGCAAAAGCTACTTCAAATACGGTCCAAAAGCTTAGGTGACGGCAGGGTAAATATGCAAATGGTAGAAAAGGAATTTAGAAACGGTATCGTACCCATATCCGAGTATGTGCGAATAAGCGGAATGACCATAAATATGGAGGCAGCGTACGAAACCGCACTGTCTGAATTTATCACGACGAAAAAAATGCTGGAAGATATGGCCGGATTTGTATTCGATTTAAACGGTTTTAATTAAGGGTATGACACTAATAGATTTTATAAGACTTATTGTAAAGCACCTGGTCCTACTAATCGTAGTGCCGTTGCTGCTTGGTTTTTTGGTCATCGTACTTACCATGAACCCCTCTTATGAATTTTCCTCGCAAACTATTTTATATACGGGTTTGGCCACTGGTTCATCCATAGAGATGGATAAAAAGTTTAGTACCTCGGCTACCAATGCCGCTTTTGATAACCTGATCAATATTATAAAATCTAGGGAGACACAAGAAGAGGTAGCCGTGCGATTGTTGGCACTGCATTTAATGTTACCCGAGGCAAATCCAAAGTACATCTCAAAACAATTTCATGATGAGCTTAAGGCCAGTGTGCCCGAAGAGTTATATACGTATGTTGAAACTGGATATGCTATAGGCCCTGTGGCAAAAAATAAGAATGATGATACGGATGAAATTGATTCCCTACTTCCCCCAGAAATAAATGCTGCCAATTACGAAAAGACGGTTCAGAATTTATTAGAACTGATGCGTAGTAGCACCGATAATTATATCTACGAATTATTGAGCTATGACGATAATAAACACTATTCGCTAAAAGCATTATCGGATATAAAGGCACAACGAATAAATAGTAGTGACCTGATTAAATTGAGTTACACAGTAAACGATCCGGGAATCTGTCAGCAGACCCTTGCCATATACAATCTTGTCTGTATAAAAAACTACAAGGTCATTAAGGAAAACAGGTCCGGTACGGTGGTCAAGTATTTTGAAAATGAATTGGCCAAGGCAAAAGCAAGTCTAGATGAGGCCGAAAGTAAATTGCTTGAATTTAATAAGAGCTCCAATATCATTAACTACTACGAACAAAGTAAAGCCGTTGCTGTTGTAAAGGAAGATTTGGAGGTAGATTATAAGATGAAAAAAGCGGAGCTGGCAGGACTTCAGGCAGGTACAAAGCGTTTAGAGGATAAGTTACAGCTGCAGGAAGTGATCCAAATGAAAAGCAATAGCCTTCTTGAAAAAAAGAAAGAATTGGGCGACCTCAATTATAAATTGGCCTTAACCCAGGCCGAACTGCAATCCAGCAGTCGCAAAGTGGACAGTACCAAGATCAGCGATTTAGAAAGGCAAGCCGAGGAACTGACCGAGGTGATAAAAAACGGTGTGGATGAATTGTATACCTATCAAAACTCAATTGAAGGATTACAGATCACAAAAGTACTACCGGATTGGATGAACAGTGTAGTAGAAACGGAAAACCTGAAAGCGAAACTTAAAGTTATAGATGGCCAAAAGGAGCAGTTTCAAGAAACCTATGCTAACTACGCGCCTGCGGGTGCCAATATGAAACGTTTGGAACGTGAGATTGCAGTGTCGGAACAGGGCTATTTGGAAATTCTTCATGGACTTAATTTGGCCAAACTAAAACTGCAGGACAGTGAACTCTCCTCCAGTTTAAAAACCGTAGATCCGCCCTACTATCCCTTATCTCCCAACCCAACAAAAAGACCCATATTGATCATTGCCGCCGCATTTTTAGGAGGGCTTTTAACCCTAGGAATCATTTTTGTAATGGAGTATTTTGATGATACGCTTAGGAATGCTATTAAGGCCAGTAAAGAAACAGGTTTTACGGCTTTGGGAATGACACCTAAAATCATCTTGGACCCCAGAGGCATTGACCTTCCCTTCATTCAAAAACGACTGATAGAGATGATTACGCAAAACATCCTACAGTTTTTCGGCACCAAAAGTTTAAAGGAAAAACCAAAGACCATTATCGTGTTTAGTACCCAAAAATCCGAAGGTAAAACGGTTTTAGCGGGCAATATTGCAAAGACCTTAAAGCAGGACGGTAAAAGTGTATTACTGCTCAATTACGATAAAAAACCCACAGCTACAAAACCAAATCAAAAGCCTTCTATTCTAAACAAAATTTTGGGCTATCCAGATACGCGCATAGCCATGGATAATGAATTTCTGGCCGATGTTTCTACCTATCTAAATACCTCCGAGCACTATTGCTATAAAATGGATAGCAACTTTTATAATGCAAAAAGGTATCAGGACCTTTTAGGGGAAGAGGAACAGTTTACCAAGAAATCACCGGATTTTGTAATCATAGAATTACCGGCTATCATTTATAATAATTACCCCGTAGAATTATTTACCAATGCAGATTTGGACATTCTTATTTGCCGCGCCAATAGGATATGGACAGATGCGGATGAATCTGCACTCATCAATGTAAAGGAAACCTGTGGCTCCAAACTTAACATCATCGTAAACGGTGTTCACATTAATGAGATTGAATCCGTATTGGGAGATTTACCAAAAACACGCAACAAGTTCAGAAAAAAGCTCAAAGCTATTTTCAAGTTTCAATTTTTATCTAAAAATCATATTTAAAAAGGGAACCTATGAAAATGCTCAAAAAAATAGTCCGCGAAGATAATTTTCTGTCATTAACAGGGAACCTTGTGATTGCTGTTTTAGGTATTGCAGGTTTTGCCTTGCTGGCTAGAAGTTTGTCCTTGGACGTTTTTGGAGAATGGGTATTGTTTGTAACCGGCGGTTCTTTTGTAGAGATGTTTCGGTTTGGGATTACCAATACCGGCTTAATACGGTTTTTATCAGGAGCAGATGCCGATGCTCGTGTAAAATTAATCGGTTCAAACGCTTTAATAGGTCTGGGAGCTACGATCCTTATCGGAGTACTCTTAGTATTTTTTTATACCGTTTTCCACGAAACCATAAGCAATTCGGGATATCACCTTTTTTTTAAATGGTACCCGGTACTGGCCTTTTTAAACTTGCCTTGGAACAATGCTTTGGTTGTTTTGCAAGCCGATAGGAAATACGGAAAAATATTAGCAATCAAAGCCTTAAAAAGCGGATTCTTTTTTATCATCATTTTAGTACATTTCTTTTTTCTGGAAATGACCTTGACCCAATTGGTAATCGGTTTATTGATGGGTAATGCCATTACCTCCTTAATCAGCATTATTCTAGGATGGGACGGTACCAAATATATCACAAAAGCCAGTAAAAAAACCAATAAGACATTGTTGAATTTTGGTAAATACACCACGTTTACCCTCATAGGAAGTAACTTATTACGAAGTGCGGATACCATAATTATTAGTTTAAGCCCCATGGGAAGTGCTGCCGTAGCCCTCTATAGTATTCCCCTAAAACTAACCGAACTCCAACAGATTCCTTTACGAAGTTTTGTTGCTACGGCATTTCCAAAAATGTCAAAAGCTAGTGTGCAAGGAAAAGTTAATGAAGTCAAGCAATTATTTTACACCTATGCAGGGGCACTTAGCTATTTATTCGTCATTATGAGTTTGTTTACGTTCGTGTTTGCGGAGTATTTGGTTTTATTTCTGTCTGGTGAGCAGTACCTTAAAGTGGACCCAGATACAGGGTTTAATGTGGTGGCAATAGTTCGTGTATTTTCTATCTACGGGCTCTTATTGCCTATTGATCGGATGACAGGGGTTGCTTTGGACAGCATCAATAAACCCAATATCAATGCTATAAAAGTATTTGTGATGGTAGCGGTCAATGTCATTGGAGATGTTGTGGCTATTTTCATTTTTGAATCCTTGTTACTGGTTGCAGTGGCATCCATTGTATTTACCCTACTTGGTATTTGGCTGGGCATGTATTTCTTGAACAAGGAGTTGAATTTGTCCTACAAAGAGATTTTTTCCAGCGGAATTACCTTCTATAAAAACGGATTTAATAAGGCCACTCGGCAACGAGTTGCACTGCCTAATAAACAAGTAAATTGAATACGGACAGCAATCATATAAATCCTTTCGATAAGATATCCGGATCGGCAAATTTGGCTAGACCCAAGGTAGTTGTAGCCTTGTTCGGGTCTGTAGTGCTCATAGCCTTGTTACTTGCAAAAATGGAGATTGCCGGGGTAGGGGTGCTCTTGGCACTTTTCTTCGGTAGTATTTTTATTTATCTTGTTTTTAAAAACCCAGTTCTTGGTTTTTATGCAACCATCGGATTAAACTTTATTGTGCTTGGTATTGGCCGCTACGTGATGGGCCTTCCTTTAGGGTTCGGGATAGACGGAATCATGATTTTAACCTTTTTGGCACTGATTTTTAAGCGATTTAGGGAGGGGGTAGATTGGTCTCCCGCCAATCAGGATATTACCATTTTGGCCATTATTTGGTTGGGATATTTCATTTTTCAAATTGCAAATCCCGAGGCCAGAATGATCGAACCTTGGATTGCCGGAAGAGGGATAGGTTTTTACTTCTTTTTCTTCATCATACTCACGTTTATGCTTATCAATACCAACAAAAGGTTGGATACCTTTCTTTATGTGTGGGGTGTTTTTTCCATACTCGCAACCCTTAAAGGTATCGGTCAAATGGTTTTTGGGTTGGATTTTGCCGAACAAGCGTGGTTAGATCGGGGAGGTGCGGTTACCCATATCCTGTTCGGTAAACTAAGGGTATTTTCATTTTTTAGCGATGCCGGTCAGTTTGGCGGTAACCAAGGCTATGCAGGCGTAGTTTTCCTTATTTATGCTGCGGCCAAGAAAGGACTGCCAAAGGTGTTCTTTATAACGGTGGGAATCCTTGGAATTTACGGTATGTTAATATCGGGTACAAGAGGCTCCATTGCGGTGCCATTCGCAGGTTTTATGACATTTTTTGTTTTAAAGAAAAATGTTAGAATACTAAGTATGGGCGTCCTTTTTTTAGCTGTAATTTTTGTCTTTTTTAAATATACCACCGTAGCTAATAATAATGCGCAAATAAGACGAATGCGAACTGCTTTTGACCCTAACGACGCATCGTTACAGGTACGCCTCGCCAATCAACAAATACTAAAAGGGTACATGACCTCCAGACCTTTTGGTGGTGGTATTGGCCACGCGGGCGACAAAGCGCAACGATTTTTGCCAAACGCATTTCTTTCCCACGTGGCCACGGATAGTTGGTATGTGATGATTTGGGCAGAAATGGGAATAGTAGGCTTAACATTACACTTAATTATTCTGTTATACGTGATTGGAATGGCATCTTTTAAAGTGATGTTCAGGATTCGGGATCCAGTAACCAAGATTAAAATGAGCGCATTGATTTGTGGAATGGCCGGCATCATGTTGGCCTCTTATGGCAACGCCGTATTTGGTGGTATGCCAACATCCTTGTTGATCTACTCGTCCATGGCATTGATGTCCAACCCCAAAATTTTTGAAAGAAAACCGGAGGAGTATGAATCGGAATTGCTTGTAAAATGATTCGTATCAGATAGCGACAAACGGTTATAGATAAAGGCAATTAGCATCCCCGTTGGGTCATGTTTTATTTGCGAATTGAGTAGAATGAAATACGAATATATACAGGAATTTGAATTGATACAAATAACTAGGAACAGATAGAACGAGTTGCGGTTACCTAGGATTTTTGCTCAGATAAAGACCGATTAAGAATTATTATGGCGATAGCCCGATTAAATTAAAAATTATGAATACAACAGCTGAACACCCTATGGTATCCATTGTTAGTGTAAACTATGATCAGCCAGAGGTTACCTGCGAAATGCTGGAAACCTTGCGGAACGTAACCTATCCTAATTTTGAAACCTTAATCGTGGACAACGCCTCGCCATCTACTTCGCCCTATGCAATTAAAGAACGATATCCAGAAGTGGAACTCATTGTTAGCGAGAAGAATTTAGGTTTTGCAGGGGGTAATAATATTGCTTTAAAGAAGGCTAAAGGAGATTATATTCTGTTGTTAAATAATGACACCGAAGTGCAGCCCGACTTTCTAGACAGCCTAGTGGACTTAATGGAGTCGGACGATACCATAGGCATTGTAAGCTCCAAGATTCTGTACTTCTATGAAGACAATACCATACAATATGCAGGGGCATCTCCTATAAATCCTATTACGTCTAGAGGAAGGCATTATGGCTACAAGGAAACGGATAACGGACAATTTAATGAGGTTACGGAAACCTTTTATCCGCATGGTGCTTGCATGATGATTCGTAAAAGTGTTTTGGAAGAATTAGGCTTGTTGTACGAAGGTTATTTTCTGTATTATGAAGAACTGGATTTTGCGGAACGGGTGAAACGGGCGGGATATAAGATTTATTTTCAGCCCAATTCATCCATCCTACATAAGGAATCTATTTCCACGGGAAAGAACAGTCCCTTAAAAACCTATTATATGAACAGAAATAGGTTGTTGTTTCTAAGAAGGAACAGTAAAGGCCTTACATTTTTTCTTGCTATGCTGTATTTCTTTTCGGTCTCACTTCCAAAAAATACAATAAAATATCTATTTGATAAAGCCCACTTATCCGCTTTGTACAGGGGAGTAGTTTGGAACATAAAGAATTTTGATATTAATAAAAATCAGCAATTAGCATAAGCAATACGTAAATAGGATGAACAGAAGAAAAGCTCTTGGCGGAATTTTAGGTATCACGGGACTTGGCCTAGCTTCCTTTACTGGTTTTAAACTTTTTTATTCACCTTCAAACGTGAATAGGGGGCAATTACAACGGTTCGAGAATTTACTGGCAGAACTGGTAGACGTCATCATCCCGGCAACGGAAACCCCTGGGGCAAAAGATGCGCAGGTTCAAGACTATATTATCTCGTTTATGGAATCCTGTTCCTCCAACAAGGAATATTATAATTTTCTTAGCGGATTAGAGGATGTACAAGAAACCTGTTTAAACGATTACAACGCTAGTTTCCAAGAGTGTACAATGGCACAAAAAACAAGCGTTTTGCAAAACTTGGACGGAAACTACGATGCCAATAGCCTAGTGTCTATAATCGATAAAAAAATAAGAGGACGTTCTTTTTTTACCATCCTCAAATCCTTGACCGTGGAAGGTTATTGCACCTCTCGGTTAGGAGCAACACAATTATTGGCCTATCAACCTGTTCCCGGTAGGTATAATGCAATTACAACACTTCAGCCCAACCAAAAAGCCTGGGCAACAAGTTAATATACTATGGAAAAGCAAACAGAAATACATACGTTCGATGCTATCGTAGTTGGATCCGGTATTAGCGGTGGTTGGGCTGCCAAGGAACTTACA
>Ga0316189_10007750_pt1 | contig 10133 bp, 7 predicted proteins | sample LowCovwburrow_MG_FD_204930 | JGI IMG/M metagenome (GOLD analysis project Ga0316189, IMG submission 204930) | Coastal sediment microbial communities from Maine, United States - Lowes Cove worm burrow | ecosystem: Environmental > Aquatic > Marine > Coastal > Sediment | place: USA: Maine... | reverse complement strand
GCCTTCCCGGCGGCACAATTCGGCGATGGACATCTCGCCTCGAAGCCCCTCCAGGACAATGTGGATCTTCTCCTCAGTGGAATGCTTGCGGCGGGTGCTACGACGGATATCCTTAACCGCCTTTTCAGTGTTGGACATACTCATATCGAGACTCCTCTGCTCATTTAAAAGTAGCAGAACTGTCTCTTAGTGAATCAGGTCGTTTGGTAACTCATGCTTTGACGGCGCACAACTCATGCTTTGACGGCGCACAGGATGAGGATGAGGGCCCCCGTTCGAAAAACTCTCCCTGGGGGAGAGTCTAGACGCCGCAGCGCCCCTTAGGGTGTTGTGATCAATACAGGAACTGTTCGGCATCCGGGAGCACTGGGCAGTCACGGCCCTCCAATGTACTTAATCACTTCCTGTTTCCATTCGGGGCTGCTCCTTACCCGCAACAACGCCCGGTTGATGGCTTCTCGATGAGGGCTCTTGGGCTGGAGTCCAAATCCGTAATTTTGAAGCTCAAGCTCTTCCGGCAACACCACTAGTGACTGGTAACGCCCCTGTTCCTGGCCTTGTCGAATGCTATATTTGAGAAAAGCCTCGTCTGACACAACCGCGTCCAACCTGCCTGCGTCCAACTCGGTCAGAAGACTCCCAAGATCAGGTGCTTTTCGATGTACTATTCCATTTCTGTCCAGGTACTTTGAAGACGTTGAACCTGCAAGTGCCCCCACCCTGACATGATGCAGATCGCCAGGGCCTGTTACACGATTGCTGAGATTCTCCAGTGTGAAGGCACCTGCTAACACGGCGGTAACCCCCGCAATTAGAAAGGTACTGCCAATGGCCAGAATAGCGGAAAGTATGCGCGCAACAGGGGTCTTGAATTCGTAGTAACGAACGGGGCCACGACTGACAAAAAGTGCGCCCACAACGAAAGCTTCCAGCCATTTACCGGATCGACTTTTCATCGAGTAGAGCTTGTCATTCTGCTTATGTTCGAGGGCGTAAAATAAGCCTCCAACGAGGGCGGCAATCAAAATAACAATAGCAAGCGCGCGCAAGACAACCGGGCTGGTCAGTGCTGCCGTGAGCGTTCCTGTGATGCCAACTTCATTGACGGCGATGCCGGTATAGGTTTCATAAAACGCATGCGAGAAATCGGTTATCTTCTCTCTCTCCGCCGTGATGGAGAGGCAGGATATCGCCACATCGGCCCGCATCTTTGTTTGACTGCTCGCGATGGCATCAAGAATGTCGGCAAGTTTGCCGTCGAATATTGAATAACTCACGCCGAGCTCGGCTGCTACCTTCTCCCAGAGTTTGATTCCTAGCCCGGAATATTTTCCGTTTTCGACGATAACGAAGGGCGGGCAGTGGCTGACAACAACACTCAGCTCTTGAGCGGACGAATCTGGCGGCGTTACATGTTGTCCTAACAGGGGCAAGGAAAATCCAAGCCCGATTATCAGAAAAACAAGTTTGCGAACGTATCTACCCGGCGTGAGACGAATCGCGGCTCGTACGTTTGTATGCGTTACAGGCTGTCGTGCGAAACGGTCAAAGTACTCTCTGGAAGATGTTGTCATTCTCATGAAAAAATTGGATTCTGCTGAGGTTGATGACGATGTGGCCAGTACGTCCCCAGTTTAACCTGCCAATCGCAGCTTGTGTATTTCCACTGAACCCTGGATATGACTATCTCCGGGGTGCGTTGGTTCTATATCCCATATTGGCGTCGCCTGGGCGGGCTGAAGCGCCCCGGCGAGTACCCACAATGCGGCGTATGAGCTAGTATTAATCGTGGGACTACAAGCGCTGCGCTGATCATTCGCATTAGTTACGCGGCACTATAGGGAAACTATTTACTATTCTTATAGACTTTTTATAGAACAGAGCGTCCGACTTTTTGGAGAGATCCATAGACTGGGAGTAGGGAGGTGTATATCCCCAACCCCTTCATACATCGCCTGGGTGCAGCCTGATACCGAGAGAAGTAGCGGCGCTGGCTGCTCCCCCGATCGGGACCGATCGGTCGGTAGTGCCGCGCCTAACTTAGAGACGGCACCCTGCCATCCCTAAATAGGGCCGGCGACACCTGCTCATGTGCCAGCCCAACCTGCATGCAAACTGCATCCTCGAAAGTATTGGCGACGATTTGCATGCCGGCCGGCATATTGTATGACGTCAGACCCATGGGTACATTCAAAGCAGGATACCAGTTGAGCAAGTTCCACAAGGGCGTTTGAAATGCTCCGGCATGCGGATCCACCGTCTTCCCATTAATTTCAAGCGAATCCTGCGTTGGATCGTAATCAGCAGGTAAGGCCGAGGTATTCATGGTTGGCCCTATCAGCGCACTGTAGCCTTGGGTGAAGACCGCTTCCTGCACCTTGATGTTCAGCGCTTCCTGGGTATTAGCTGCCTCAAGCGCGTCTTCAGGCCCCATCCCTGTGGCTGCGACTTCGGCGAAATAGCGCCCATACGTCGTAAGCTGATCCGCGTACGCGACGAGATCTTTCATTTGCCCTCCAAAGGAACCCGACAAAAGTGCTTTCGTAATTGCAAGCCGTATCATGTTGCCAGTCATATCCAGCCCCAGATCGACCTCCTCAACAATGGCTCCCTGGCTACGCAGACCTTCGATAGCTGACATGAACAGTGCTTCGGTTTCAGACTCGACTTCGGCCCACCCCTGGTCCACACAGTACGCAATTTTCATCCCACGTACGTCAGGGTACTCCAGAGGCAAGGTAAGCTTGGGTCTCAGAGCCGTCAGCGACTGCGGCGTCGGTCCCGTCATGTTGTTCTCCAAGAGAATCATATCTCTAAGCGTTCGCGCCATCGGCCCGCTTGTAGAAGGAAACAGGAACGTTGCACCCAGGCTGGCAGGAATACGTCCATAGGGAGGCTTGAACCCATAAAGACCGCAGAAGGCTGCCGGTATTCGTATCGACCCGCCCATATCTGAACCAGTTGCCAACGTTGTTTGGCCAGCGGCCAAGGCACCACCCGAACCTCCTGATGAGCCACCCACCGTGTACTTGGTGTTCCACGGATTACGCGTGACACCCCAAAGTTCGGTCCAGGTTACGCCTGCAAAATACATCTCGGGAACGGTAGTAATGCCGTGCAGGATAGCGCCGTCCGCAAGCAAACGATCAGTGAGTGGGTCATTAGTGGCTGCACGCTGGGAAAAAAGTCGATGTCTGAGGCGGTGTCAGGCGCGTGGTAACAGTGGCGGAGGGGCATGGGAGGTAGATTTTTTACTTTCTTACTCTGGTTGCCTTATGCGATTGCTAGGCCCGACCATCGACATGGTGTTTCAGTATCCTTGGAGCTGGAAAAACTCGGCAATAAGTGGCATAATATATGCCATTAAAGCAGCGTTAACAGATGATGATTCGAGACCATTATGTCAAACACTCAAGGTGCCGCAGCTGTAGACGGACGCCGTCTTCGCAGCGAACGTAGTCGACTCGCCATCATCGAGGCGGCACTGGCCTTGCAGGATGAGGGCGTACTGGTCCCCACAGCCCAGCAGATCTCAGATCGCGCGGGTGTCGGTATTCGCTCCTTCTTTCGCCATTTTGAGGATATGGAGAGCCTTTTTGAAGCGGCCGATGATCACATTCGAGACTCCTACGAAGCGCTATTTCTCGGTGGGGATCGGGACGGAACACTGGAGGAGCGGATTGATCACGCGGTGGAACGTCACGCCGACGCCTATGAAAGCCTCAGTAATATTCTCCTGGGCACCCTTGCCCAGCTTTGGCGTTATGAAACATTGCGCAAGAATTACGCGCGCAACCAACACGGCTTGCGCAAGGATCTGGACGACTGGCTGCCGGAACTGACAGCTCTGCCCCGTGATACTCGTGAATCCATTGAAGCGATAGCCTCTTTTGAAATGTGGCACAGGCTGCGGTGTCACCAGGGGCTGAGCAACAAGGACAGTACCAGGATCATCAAGGGCTTGCTGAAGAGCCTGATTGACGACGACTGAGGTGTAGTCAGCGCCCGGCTATCTTGGCTCGCTGGCTCTAAGCAACGACAATAACCACCACCTAAATGCTCGCTATCGTGAGCAGGTTTTTCATAAACGATTTCCCTGTGGCAAGAGAGACGGAGTTTGATCTGTCATGGCATAATGTGGCATTATATGTGTCAATTAAATTTGGCGTTGTCTCCCGGGCAACACCGGCATGACGACAGAGGTATTACTTATGAAAAAAATGCTTACATTGGGTGCAGTGTTGGTTGTGCTGGTGGGCGTTTTTTTGCTCTCACTGCCCACGATACTGCACAAGGCGGGCCTTCATCCCGAATACAGCGGGCCGACCACAACGTTACCGGGCAAGCGCGCCCTGATCATTACTACCAGCCACGGTGTGCTGGCGGCGCCGGGGGAAACCGAGGGCCCGGCCACCGGGGTGATGGCCTCTGAGTTTACCCACCCCTACTATACGTTCCTCGACGGTGGTATGGAGGTGGACATTGCCAGCATCAAGGGCGGTGAAATCCCCATTGACCCCCAGACTTTGCAATTCATGATCCGGTCGCCGGAAGACGATCGCTATCTCAATGATGCCATTGCCCAGGCCAAGGTGAAGAACTCCATCCCCATTACGGACGTTGATATCGACCAGTACGACATCGTTTTCATATCGGGTGGTTGGGGTGCGGCCTACGACCTGGCACAGTCCCCCGTGTTGGCGGCCAAGGTGAGCGAGTCCTACTACGGTGATAAGGCTGCAATGATTGGTGGCGTGTGCCACGGTGTGCTGGGTCTGGTCAACGCGCGCGACCGAGACGGCGAGCTGTTGATCGCCGGGCGCCGCATGACCGGGGTGACTGACAAACAGATCAAGGAACTCGGCATAGAGCTCACGCCGCTGCACCCGGAGACGGAGCTGCGCAAGGCGGGTGCCGTATTTGAAAGCCAGACCGCATTCAGGGATATGCTTGCCACACACGTTGTTGCCGACGATGAGCAGCGCTTTGTCACAGGACAGAACCAGAACTCGGGCCTGGAGGCGGCGCATACTATGATGCGGATTCTTAGTGAGCGGGACTGATGGGTGGATAGGGTACAGGCCACGTTTAATGGTGGTCGGTAACATAAATGAAGAGGAAAAAAGATGAATAAAGTCCTGAAAATCCTGGTGCTCCTGCCCGCTATCCTGTTCCTCGTGACAGGGTTACGTTGGCTGGTAGCCCCTGCCGGGGTGGCGCCCATGTTCGGCTTGACGCTGGATCAGGGTGTCGGCTTGAGCTCCCAGGTTGGAGATATGACAGGTTTCTTTCTGACTCTTGGAAGCTGCATGTTAATTGCGTTGATTAGCGGTCGTCGCAGTTGGTATTACCCGGCGATCATGTTGCTGTCTATCACCGCCGTTGGCCGCATCCTGGCGTGGTTGGTGCACGATGCCACCTTGGCGCTGGACCTGATTGCCCCGGAGGTGATCGTGTCGATCATCTTGCTGGTGGCGTCGCGCCGGCTGCCAGAAGAGGCTTGAGTTGGTGAAAGTTTCCGATATCCGGCAGTGGGGCCTGGCCGCCTCGCTGTTATCGGCCTTTTCAATTACCGGGATACAGGCAAGTGAGGAGCTTGACGCGCTCATCGATGCGCCACCCGCGGCCGCTTCACCCCCGAATATCGTTTTTATCCTGGCAGACGACCTGGGTTACACCGACATTGCCCCCTACGGCAGCGAGGTCAACACGCCCACCCTGTCTGCCCTGGCGGAGCAGGGGGTGCGATTCACCAACTACCACACCGCCGCCAACTGCGCCCCGGCCCGTGCCATGCTGCTCACCGGTGTGGACAACCACCTGGCGGGTGTGCCGAATATTCCTGAAATGCTGGCGCCCCAGCAGCGCACTTACGCCCACTACCAGGGCGTGCTGGGTGACAACGTGGTGACCGTGGCCACCCTGTTGGAAGATGCCGGCTACCACACCTATATGGCGGGCAAATGGCACCTGGGGGCCACTCCGGAGAAACGCCCCAGCCGACGCGGTTTTGAGCGTACGGTGGCGTTGATGGATTCCGGCGCCGACAACTGGGAGCAGCGTCCCTACCTGCCCCTGTATGACCAGGCCAACTGGTTTGCCGACGGTGAGCGCATCTCCTTGCCAGAAGACTTTTATTCCTCACGCTTCCTGATCGACAAAACCATCGAATTCATTGATAGCAACCTGGAGGACGGCAAGCCGTTTTTTGCCTATGTGCCGTTCCAGGCTGTGCACATACCCGTGCAGGCGCCACAGGAGTACATCGACAAGTATATGGGAGTGTACGACGCAGGCTGGGATTCACTGCGCAATCAGCGCCTGGAACGGGCGGTGGAGCTGGGCATTGTGCCAGCGGATACCGCCATGGTGGATATGGCGACCACGGACGATTGGGACGACCTTGATACCCAGCGCAAGCGTTATGAGGCCAAGCGCATGGCGGTTTACGCGGGCATGATCGAAGCCATGGACTTTCATATCGGCCGCCTGGTGGCGTACCTCAAGTCACAGGGGCAGTACGAAAATACCATTTTCATTTTTACCTCGGATAACGGCAGCGAAGGCAGCGGCCCCGCCGACCCGATGGCCTTCCCCGTCAATCTCGGCCCCGGACGGCTGGGCTATCATCTGGATTATAATCGCCTGGGCCTGAAGGGCAGTTACAATACGATTAGCCCCAGTTTCGCCAGCGCATCAGCCAGCCCCCTTTCGTTTTACAAGTTTTATACGGGGGAGGGCGGTATGCGTGTGCCGTTGATCATTGCCGGTGAGCCTTTGCCGCAGACCGGTGAGCTGAATCGTGCATTTACCTGGGCTACGGATATCACCCCCACCATCCTGTCCATGGCCGGCGTCGCACAGCCCGGCGAGCGCTATGCGGGCAGGCCGGTGTTGCCCATGATTGGTCGTGACCTGACGCCGTTGCTAACAGGGGAGGCTGAACGGGTATATACCGCGGACGATGCGGTGGGCTACGAGCTGACCGGCCATGCGGCCCTGTTCCAGGGCGATTATAAATTGGTGGTTAACCAGCCGCCCCTGGGCGATGGCCAGTGGCGACTGTTCAATATTGTCGAGGACCCCGGAGAGACGGTGGATCTTGCCAGCATCCAGCCCGCAACCTTTCAGCGCATGTTGTCCCGCTACCAGCGTTACCAGCGCGAGAATGGCGTGCTGCCCCTGCCTGCCGGCTACACACAGATGAAGCAGTTGGTGTCCAATACGCTACAGGCACAATACCGCGAGGGAATACTGTTGTTCCTGTTGGCCCTGCTGGTGTTGTTACCATTTTATGTCGCCTATAGAATGAAAAAGGGATCGTACTGATGACAGATGTACACCGCCTATACGCCATAACCCATTCTCTCTACTCAGGCCGGGCTCGCGCCTACCTGATCAAGCAGGGTATCCCGTTTCAGGAGCTGTCCACCGGACACGAGAGCTTCAAGGCTGAGGTTCTGCCCAAGGGCAAATTGCCAACCATACCGACACTGGTGACCCCGGGCGGAGAGGTGATTCGGGATGGCGCCGCAATCATCGAGCATTTCGAGGCCGCCAATGGCAGGCCCTGCCAGCCCGCCGGGCCGCGCCAGCAGATTATCAGCGCGCTGTTTGATGTGATTGGCACCGACGGCCTGTTGCGCCCGGCGATGCACTACCGCTGGAATTACCCGGAGGAGAATCTGGAGTTTATTCGATACCACTTCCTGTACTCACAGCGCGACACGCCCCAGAGGCAGGACAAAACCGATTACATGATGGATCGAATGCGCTACGCGGCGCAGATTTTCGGCGTTACCGAACAGTCGCAGGGGCTGGTGGAAGAGCTCTACCTTGAGTATCTCGATGCGCTCAATGCCCACTTTGAGCAATACCCCTACCTGTTGGGCTGGCAGCCCTGTGTCGGCGACTTCGGCCTGCTTGCGCCCATGTATGCCCACCTGGGAAGAGATCCCCACCCGGCGCGCTTGATGCAGCAGCGCGCAACGCGCGTCTATCGCTGGGTTGAGCGAATGAACCGGGTAGACCAGGACGTGCCGGAGTATTTCACGCCGGGAACGGAATTCCTCGCGGACGATGAGGTACCGGAAACCCTGTTAGCGGCGCTGCGAGTGCTGGCTGAAGATTTTGTACCCGAGACCCGCGCCGCCGCCGCATGCATCAATGACTGGTTGGCCCGGCACAAGCCCGAGGCTGGAACCGCCGCTGTAGGTCGGCTGACCAACCCCCTGAGTAATGGCGAGTTTACCGTGCGCGGGCAAACCATCAGCGCCCTGGCCCAGCCCTACCGGTTTTACCTGTTGCAACGTGTGCAGGCAATTTATGCTGGTCTTCCTGCGAGTGACCAGGCCTCGGTGGAGCAAATGCTCGAAGCCTGCGGTATGTCCGAGATTCTGTCGATCACTTTGGACCGTCAGCTGGTGCGAGCGGGTAACCTGGAAGTCTGGCAGGGCAAGGTCTGAAGCATTCCTGAATGGGGGCAGGCCACGAGCGGGAAATAGTGGGCTGTCCCCAATGAGGCCATGAGCTAGAAGTCATACCGCAAAGTGGCGCCGTAAGTGCGCGGCGGGGCCAGGAAGTATGCGTCCATAGCACTGAATGGGAAGGTTACAACTGTTTGGCTGGCGTAATCGTCATCGGTGATATTTTTGCCCCAGACCGAGACATTCCACTGGTCATTGCGCCAGCCCACTTTTAAATTCACCAGGTTGCGGTCGTCAAAATCTTTTGGCTGTAAATCCGATTCGCTCGCCACATTGGTGGAGTGATCGTCCATGTAGCTGTAATCCGCTCGAGTGTAGATGGCGCCGTCCGCCAGCGGGAAGACCAAGGTTGCCGCAAGGTTGCCGCTGTATTCCGCGGTGAAGGGAAGCTCCAGTCCGTCGTCAGGGCCATCGGTGACCTCATACTTATGCATGTACAGCAGGCCTGCGCTGATTGTCAGGTTGGGTAGTGGCAGTGCCTCGAGGTAAAAATCCAGGCCGGACGTTTCCACCGTGCCGAAATTGCTGACAAATGTACCGGCGCCGCTTTCGAGCTGCTGCTGGGACTGGTAGTCATCGATCTCGGTGTAGAAGGCCGTGGCGTTAATTCGAAGGGTTGCGTCAAGCAGGGTCGACTTCACGCCCAGCTCGTAGCTCATGGTGTCCTCGTCGTCGAACGCCCTGTCCTCGGGCGCGCCGCTAACGCTATTGAAGCCGCCGGACTTGGACCCCGTGGCAGCGGTGGCAAATGCCATGGTGTCATCGCCAATATCCACACTGGCGCTGAGCAGCCAGTCGACATTGTCAGTGCTGCGCTTGAGGTTTGCATCGATAGGTGTCGCGATAGAATCCAGCAGTGATCTGCCTATGAGTTCCTGGGATGCCGCAGTAGAGTAATTCCTCGAATACAAGTCGGCCTTTTTCTCTTCATCGGTCCAGCGCAAGCCACCTTTCAGGTGCCAGCGGTCCCCTACGTGCCAGGTTGTCTGACCGAAAATGGCAAACGTCTCGGTTTCCAGCTTTATTTTGCTGCTGATGTTGTCACCCGGCTGTGCCAGGAGGCTGACGGGCAGCGGAAACGGCAGATCCTGTTGACCTGCTATGGTGAGGAAGTCCTCGCCGATAAAAACGTAGGGTGAGCCATCCCCGCGCTTGGTGGTTTGATCGTAATAGAATAGCCCTAGCTGGTAATCCACCTGCTCACCCAATTCTGAGGACAGCCTGAGTTCCTGTGACAAACTGTCGCCGGAGTATTTATCGTTTCTAACGGATAAGATCTCCAGCTGGGAACGGTCGGCATCAGTGCTGCTGGTATAATCATAGTCGTTCCAGGCCGTGATCGATTTTATCGAGCCCCAGGTCTGGTCATAGTCGGCTGTGAGCGCCAAGGTGTCGGACTCAAGTTTAAAGCGGCTGTCGACGTCAACGGCAATATCCCGATCGTAGGGGTCGTTCTTATCCTGTGGCAGTCCCTGATTTGTCAGCTCGTTGTTTACGGAATCGCTCTGCACGGAGTCGGCTCCGCAGCAGGTAGTGTCGCGATCCACGTGGCTGCCATCCAACAACAGGCTGAGGTCGTCGGTGGGTTCCCACAACAGCTTACCCCTCACGTTCCAGTTGTCAGCATCGTTGAGGTCATCGCCACCA
>Ga0316189_10007748_pt1 | contig 10134 bp, 8 predicted proteins | sample LowCovwburrow_MG_FD_204930 | JGI IMG/M metagenome (GOLD analysis project Ga0316189, IMG submission 204930) | Coastal sediment microbial communities from Maine, United States - Lowes Cove worm burrow | ecosystem: Environmental > Aquatic > Marine > Coastal > Sediment | place: USA: Maine... | reverse complement strand
CTGCAACCGGTTTTGCCCGGCCCTTCTTCGCCTCATCCGCAATGAACTGGGCGGCATCTTCTTCCGCCGAACCGCCAATCTCACCGATCATGATAATTGACCTGGTTTCATCATCGGCCAGGAACAACTCAAGTACGTCAATGAACTCTGTTCCCTTTACCGGGTCGCCGCCGATGCCGACCGCCGTCGTCTGGCCCAGCCCCTCGTTTGTTGTCTGGAATACCGCTTCATAAGTCAGCGTGCCCGAGCGCGACACCACACCAACAGATCCCTTGGAGAAGATGTTGCCGGGCATGATGCCGATCTTGCACTCATCAGGCGTCAGAATCCCGGGACAATTGGGTCCGACAAGGCGTGAATTCGATTTCGCGAGCCGCGCCTTCACTTTCACCATATCCATGACCGGCACACCTTCTGTGATGCACACGATAAGCGGTATTTCGGCTTCGATTGCCTCGATGATCGCGGCACCTGCACCTGCCGGCGGCACGTACACAACCGACGCATCGGCACCGGTTGCCTGCTTGCCCTCTGCCACGCTTGCAAAAACCGGCAGCGTCTCGCCGCCCTGGCCCGTCCATGTCTCACCACCCTTTTTCGGATGGATCCCGCCCACCATCTGCGTACCATGATAGGCCAGCGCCTGTTCGGTATGGAACGTACCGGTCTTGCCGGTCAGGCCCTGCACGAGAACTTTGGTGGTCTTGTCGATAAGAATGGACATCGCTTCACTTCTTTCTGTCGTTTGGCACTTCAAAGCAGAAGCACCGGGCACAAGGGTTACAGACCCTACTTTGCCTTTGCCAAAATCGTCACGTTCAACAAACCGGTTTCACCAGCCGCTGCTGCCTTGGAAATCAGGAACACCTTGTAGTTTTCGTTTCCGCCGGCCCACGTCGTAGTTCGGAATTCACCGTCAGGCACGTCCTTGCTGGCAGGGTCTTTCCCGGCCAGCTTCTGCATGCCTTCAGACACTTTTGCAGCATCATTGCCGCCATCAAGCACAAGCGTGCACGACGTTGCAGTGCCATCAGCGAAATCGGGAAATGTCTGCTTGAAATTGTCGCTGACCGCTGTGCGCACCACGCCCAGCCGGAAGAACTTCTTGCCGACCTGGACATCCCAGCCCTGCAGCACTTCAGGGTTCGGGTCAGGTGAAAACGGTTTCAGGTCGGATTTCTCCAGCGCCTGCCATGCCAGCCTGGTTGCCATATCGCTAATGGCACCGATTGACGGCACCTGTGAATAACAGACCTTGTTGAATACAAAAACCGGGTCGGCCTCGTCATCAACCGGACCCTGTGCCCGTGCATCTGAAACCGCCGCCTGCAATACGAGCACGCCCACGGCCGCGCTCAGTGCAAACCTGCCAAGCTTGAATGTCATATTGCCGATCAACCCTTCACCGCCTTGACGATCTTCTGGGCGGCATCGTCCAGGTCATCAGCGGCAATGACGTTCAACCCGCTCTGGTTGATGATGTCTTTGCCCTTCTCCACATTGGTGCCTTCCAGCCGGACAACCAGCGGCACCTGCAACCCGACTTCCTTGACCGCGGTGACGACACCTTCGGCAATCACGTCGCAGCGCATGATGCCGCCGAAAATATTGACCAGAATACCCTTCACCTGCGGGTCGGACGTAATGATCTTGAAGGCAGCTGTTACCTTTTCAGTGGTGGCCCCCCCGCCCACATCCAGGAAGTTGGCAGGCGATGCGCCATAAAGCTTGATAATATCCATGGTCGCCATGGCAAGGCCTGCGCCGTTCACCATACAGCCAATGTCCCCATCCAGTGCGATATAGGCGAGGTCGTATTTAGACGCTTCGACTTCCTTGGCATCTTCCTCGGTCAGGTCACGAAGCTCAGCCAGTTCGGGATGACGGAATTCAGCATTGCCGTCGAACGACACCTTGGCATCGAGCACACGCAGGTGCCCGTTGCCGAGAACCACCAGTGGATTGACCTCGAGCAGGCTCATGTCTGTTTCAGTGAACGCCTTGTACAGGGTTGGAAACAGCGTCTGGCCATCTTCGCGCGCAGCCCCGTCCAGTTTCAGCCCGTCACACAGACTGGCAACATCCGCCTCGGTAATGCCGGCAATCGGATCAATGGCGACATTGATGATCTTCTCAGGCGTTTCTTCCGCAACAGCCTCGATGTCCATGCCGCCCTCGGTCGATACCACGAAGGCAACCTGGCCAACGGTACGGTCCACCAGAATGGACAGGTATAGCTCGCGCGCAATGTCGGCACCGTCTTCGATGTAAAGCCGGTTGACCTGCTTTCCGGCCGGGCCAGTCTGCTTGGTAACCAGCGTGTTGCCCAGCATTTCGGAGGCGTTCTTCACCACCTCCTCGACCGACTTGACCACCCGCACGCCACCGGCAGCATCAGCACCCAGTTCCTTGAAGCGGCCCTTGCCACGCCCGCCGGCATGGATCTGCGACTTGACCACCCACACAGGCCCGGGAAGCGATTTGGCGGCGGCTTCTGCCTCTTCCGGCTTCATGATCGGCACACCGTCAGAGACCGATACGCCAAATGATTTCAACAGTGCCTTGGCCTGATATTCATGAATGTTCATTGTGTTTCAGTCCCGTTTGAGTGTCTTTTCGCAAGCTGCGTCAGGTTTATTGGCTCAAGTGAACAACGAAAACGCAACGCCGCAAAGCCCCTTGGCATACCGTATGCCAAACGCCCCGGCGTTACGCCAAGATGTCGTCAGGCCAGATCGGGTGCAATCTGCTTGGCTGCATCCATCAGGCCATGCACCGCGCTGATGGATTTCTTCAGCTCCGCCTTTTCTGCAGGGTCAAGCTTGATCTCGACGATCCTCTCGATACCGCCTGCTCCGATCACCGTAGGCACACCGACATAGAGATCTGTCAGCCCGTACTGGCCGGTCAGGTGAGCAGCACACGGCAATACGCGCTTTTTGTCTTTCAGGAAGCTTTCCGCCATGGCGATTGCCGATGCAGCAGGCGCATAATAGGCAGACCCGGTCTTGAGCAGGCCAACGATTTCCGCGCCACCGTCACGGGTGCGCTGGACAATGGCGTCGACCTGTTTCTGGGTCGTCCACTTCATCTTGATCAGATCCGGCACAGGGATGCCGGCAACGGTCGAATAGCGCACCAGCGGCACCATCGTGTCCCCGTGTCCGCCGAGCACAAAGGCGGTGACGTCTTCAACCGACACCTTGAATTCTTCAGCCAGGAAATACCGGAACCGGGCTGAGTCCAGCACACCGGCCATGCCCACCACCATATTGGCCGGCAGTCCTGAGTATTTCTGCAGAGCCCACACCATGACGTCGAGGGGGTTGGTGATGCAGATCACAAATGCCTTCGGGGCATATTTCTTGATGCCTGCGCCGACCTGGCTCATCACTTTCAGGTTGATTTCCAGCAGGTCATCGCGGCTCATGCCGGGCTTGCGCGGCACACCGGCGGTTACAATCACCACGTCAGCACCCTTGATGCCTTCGTATTTGTTGACACCGGTCATGTGCGCATCAAACCCGTCAACCGGTGAGCTTTCTGCCAGGTCGAGCGCCTTGCCCTGCGGCATGCCTTCGACAATATCGAAAATCACGATATCACCGAGTTCCTTGAGACCGGCCATGTGAGCCAGCGTTCCGCCGATCATGCCACCGCCGATAAGAGCAATTTTGTTACGCGCCATTTTGCGTTCCCCTGTGTGTTATGCGAATAGGCACCCGCTTTTAGTCGCGCCGGTCTGGTGACCGCAGTGCGACGGAACCTTTTCGCTAGTGCGAAAGATGGCCGTGTACTAAACCCTAGGCGCGCTGATCGCAAGTAACTAGCACCCCACAATTGGTCTATGACGGGTGGATTGGCCGAAAATCACTCCGCAACTGCGTTTGGGGCCTGTTGCCACCATTGTGCAGACTGCATTTCCGTCAGCCTGGAAACGGTGCGGGCGAACTCAACCGGGGTATCGGCATACCGGTATATGCCCTGGGGCGGCGTATCGGCGCTGATCACCACCCGGACATGGGCGTCATAGAGCGTATCGATCAGATTGATGAAGCGCCGCGCCGCATTGCCCTGTGCTTCGCCCAGTTCACGCACGCCTTCTATGAACACAACCTTGTAGGCGTCCGCAATCGCCAGGTAGTCGGCTGCACCCAGCGGCTTGTCGCACAGGTCGGAAAACGTGAACCAGGCGGCTCCCCTGGCTGTCTGCGGCACCGGCAGTATCCGTCCCTGCACTTCCAGTTCACCCGGCACGCTATCATCATGACCTGTGACCTTGCGCCACAACAGTTTCATACGTGCCAGTGCACCGGGGCCCAGCGGACAGAAATAGACCTCTTCGCCCGACAGTTTGTCCAGCCTGTAGTCTGACGGCCCATCCAGTTGAATGATCTCGAACCGGGACTTGATGAATTCGATAAACGGCTCAAACAGATTGCGGTTCAGCCCGTTACGGTAGAGATCATCCGGCGGGATGTTGGACGTCGCCACGATTACGCATCCGGCTTTGTGCAGGGCCTTGAACAAACGCCCCAGGATCATGGCGTCGGTTATGTCCTTGACCTGGAACTCATCCAGGCACAGCACATTTGCGCGGCCCGCAATGGTTCGGGCAACCGAGGCGATGGGGTCCGCATCAGCATCAATCAGCCCCTTGTCCTGATCCTTGCGATAGGCGTGAATGTCACGATGCACTTCCTGCATGAATGCGTGAAAATGAACGCGGCGCTTGGTCTTTGGCGCAATGGCATCATGGAACAGATCCATGATCAGGGTCTTTCCCCGTCCGACGTCACCCCATATATAGACACTGTGCGGCATAGCATCGGATGGCTTGCGCTTGAACAACCAGGCCAGCCCGTTCGCCGGTGCAGGCGGGCCATAGCCATCCAGTTGCAGGGCAAGTGCATCCAGCCGCTTGAGCACATCAAGCTGGCCGGCATCTGTTTCCAGTCTGCCGTCTGCAATCAGGTTTCTGTAACGGGTAGATGGTCGCCGGGGCATTTGTGAACCGCAATGGATTACGAAAGCGCACCACTGGTAGCGTGCACGCTGCCGCTGTTCAACCCTGCATGGAAAAAATCATCCAAGGCTCGGCCAGTAGGTAACCGCCGCGGTGCCATGCAGCATCACCAGTGACAGGTAAGCCGCGCACATGACGGATGCCCTGTATGGTTTCATCAGCGCAATATCATCCCGTGCCGGGCCCAGCCGGGTACTCTGGAAAAACGCGACCACTGCAATGGCGACCAGAACCGGGTTGTGCAGAACCACACCGCCGATTGCGACAATGCCTGCCACTGCGAACATTGCGGTACGCACGTGCCTGGGCAGGAACGACTGCATCACCGCGCGCAACACGCGCCCCCCGTCCAGCGGGAATACCGGTAACAGGTTCAACAGGTTGAGCCCGCCTGCGATGGCAGCCATCACATAGGCCAGTTGCACGATCCCGGGTGAATTGACTTGCCACACACTGACGATGATGGCCGGTATCAGCGCAACAACCGACAGGCCTGCACCCATGATTGCGCAGAATGCGTCGTCTGCCAGCCTCAGATGGGGCACACGGGACACCGCAACGCCGCCCAGAAACGGTATGAAGATAATCTTGCCCCATGGCTGGCCGATCATGCGGAATGATAGCAGATGTCCGAATTCGTGCAGCACGAGCAGGCCTACAAAGATGGCCCCGATTTCCCAACCCAGCAGCAGCGAAAACGCGGCCGCTGTAGCCAGCAGGGAAGCACCGGATATTACCGCGGCGGTCCATCCGTTCGACCCCTTCGGCTTGGCATTGCCGGTTTCAATCCAGCTCTTCAGCCGGGCAAGCATCGAAGCGGCATCCATGTGCGCCAGGGCAAAACCGGTTATCGAGCGCGGACCCCAGACTTCACGAAATGTTACCCTGGTCCCGTTTTCCTGCGGCTCAAGATCAATGGTACGTTCCAGCAGGCGATCATTTTTCTGCATGCCGTCGATGCCGGTGCGCCGGACCGTGATAGACCTGCCGATTTCACGTTCGATTATTTCAAACTGAAGATCCCAGGCGACTTTGCTGCCGTCGTCACGCTTGAGAGAATAGAATATCCGGACATGGCCATCATCATCCGTCTCGACATGTTCAAAATGCTGCTGCCATGAAAAATCACCGGACATGTAATCGATGGAGGGCCAAACCTCCTCAACTGACCGCTTTATCAGAACGCTGCGATGCAGCCTGACCGGCCGCCGCCAGTTGAAAACAAACAGCATTGACAGTGCTGCCACTACAGCAACAAGCACAAAAACCCAGTACGCCATGTCGTGTCCGTCCCCACACCCGGTAACTCAAACGGTCAGACTCGCACACCTGATATTAACGAGACGTCACGAATTTCGCTGCAACCCTCACCAACATGCAGCTCCGACGGCTTCAGACTGCGATCATGATAAACAAAGCCTTAAACCAGACAGCCGCGAACTGTTGTCCGCGGCTGGATTGCTACTTTTGCATTCGGAAAGATCGATCGGCGTTAATTCATAGTTGGAATGGAGAACTCCGCCCCGTCCTTGATGCCTGACGGCCAGCGCGAGGTGACCGTCTTGGTACGGGTGTAGAAGCGCACTGAGTCCGGACCATGCTGGTTCAGGTCACCGAACGACGACTTCTTCCAGCCGCCGAACGTGTAATAGGCCAGCGGTACCGGGATCGGTACATTGACGCCAACCATGCCGATATTGATGCGGTCGGCAAAATCACGCGCCGCATCGCCGTCGCGGGTATAGATCGCAACGCCATTGCCGTATTCATGGCTCATCGGCAAATCGAGTGCTTCTTCGTAATTCTTGGCACGCACCACCGACAGCACGGGACCGAAGATCTCTTCCTTGTAGATGCGCATGTCCTTGGTCACATTGTCGAACAGGCAGCCGCCCATGAAGTATCCGTTTTCATAGCCCTGCATCTTGAAATCACGGCCGTCCACGGCAAGGGTCGCACCTTCATTGATACCAACCTCGACATAATCACGAATGCGTTCCAGCGCCTGACCGGTCACCACGGGGCCGTAATCGGCTTCCCGGTCGGTTGACGGGCCAATGCGCAGGTTTTCGACCCGCGGCATCAGCTTGCTGACCAGCCTGTTTGCGGTGTCTTCGCCCACCGGGACCGCAACGGAAATGGCCATGCAGCGTTCACCGGCTGACCCGTAACCGGCCCCGATCAGCGCATCGACCGCCTGATCCATGTCCGCATCCGGCATGATGATCATGTGGTTTTTCGCCCCGCCGAAGCACTGCACCCGTTTTCCGGCCGCACAACCGCGTGAATAGACATATTCGGCAATCGCGGTTGAGCCGACAAACCCGACAGCCTGGATATCCTCATCGTCAAGGATTGCATCAACCGATGCCTTGTCACCATTGACCACGTTCAGGATCCCGGCAGGAAGTCCCGCTTCCATCATCAGTTCGGCGAGCCGCATCGGTACCGACGGATCACGCTCGGACGGTTTCAGGATGAACGCATTGCCACACGCAATGGCTGGCGCGAACTTCCACATCGGGATCATCGCCGGGAAATTGAACGGTGTGATACCGGCGGTCACGCCGAGCGCCTGGCGCATGGAATAGATATCGATGCCGGGGCCTGCATTCTGGGTGTACTCGCCCTTCAGCAGGTGCGGTATGCCGGTGGCAAATTCACAAACCTCGACGCCGCGCTGAATATCGCCGTGGCTGTCGGGTATGGTCTTGCCATGCTCGGAAGACAGCATCTGGGCGAGTTCTTCCTTTTCGGCATTCACCAGTTCAACGAACTTTGTCATGACCCGGGCACGCCGCTGCGGGTTGGTCGCTGCCCATGCCGGCTGGGCGGCCTTGGCGTCTGCGACCGCCGTTTTCAACTCGGCCTCACTGGCCAGGGCAACTTTCGCCTGAACTTCGCCCGTGTTCGGGTCGAAGACATCAGCAAACCGTCCCGATGTCCCGGCAACCAGTTTGCCGCCGATGAAGTGTCCGATTTCCTTGACCATACTCAGCACATACCCATCCGCTATCGGCGGACAGCTCCCTTGAATTTGTTGTTCCGATCTGCGCGGAACCTAATCAGCCTGTTCCGCTTAGGCAAGCATCAGTTTGCCTGTTTTTGCGGCAGCACAACTGAGGCAATCCCATTATCACTTTTTGTTGCGATGCAACATTTTTGCCTTTTCGATGCTGCAATGCAACACTACATTATCCTGCAGTACACCCAGTCTTACAAATGAGGGGGCTGAAAAGGATAATACCATGACAATGCATTCCACTGCGCTGGAGACGGCAACCGCCATTACAATCCGCAGGCTTTGGAGCACCGAGAAGGATGTGTTCAGAAGCCACTTCGACCGGCTTGATCCGGCCTCGCGCGCCCTGCGCTTCGGCGCTCCTGTTCACGACAGCTTTCTTGATATCTACGCACGCTCGGCGTTCTCGAACGGCAACATGGTGTTCGGCGCTTTCGTAGATGGCGAACTGCTGGGTGTCGGTGAGATCAAGCTGCTGGCAAACAGCCTGCCTGTGCGAGCAGAAGCGGCGTTTTCCGTCGTGCCGGAATGGCAGGACAAGGGTATAGGCGATGCCCTGTTTGCCCGCATCGTAGCTGCCCTTCAAAACCGTGGTGTGCGTTCGGTTGTTTTGTGGTGCAAGCCATCGAACCACCGCATGCGCCACCTGGCCGACAAGCACAATGCCGAGATGAATTTCGTGGACGGTGATGAAGCCTGCGGCGAGGTTCGCCTGCGCTGGCCGATGCCGTCTTCAATCATCGAGGAAGTCTATGGCGAGGCGATCTGCTACTCGAATTCCCTGTGGCAGAATGCCTGGCTCAAGCCGGGCCAGGCTTGAGGCGTGTTTGCCAATTGTGAGCAGCGGTTTTGATGCAAAGATACGCTCTCGATGATCTTCGAGGCTCAGAAACTCTTAGTCCCGGACATGCGAAGGTCAGCGATGCGAGCAAAACTGCCACACTGCAGTTTTCTCACTTGATTCACACACTCACGATGCCATTGTTTCGCGTATGTTTGAATTGAGCCCTGTTGTCGAAGTTGAATACCATTCGTCACCATTTGAATGGGCACAATCAGAATCCTCTGAAACCTTCATTCAGCTCAACGACCGTTCCTCCGATGACGATGTTGCGCGGATGGTGGCTCTGCTGGCGTCGTACAATGGCATATTGTCCTCAGGATCAATCGGGAAAGTAACCCATGCGGTTATGACCGCCGACGACCTGGCCCTGCCGGGCGGACTTATGGTGAGAGCAGAAAATATCCAAATTCCCCCAAGTTGCTGCTGTGGTTTGGAGGACTGGCGCGAGTGGTTCTCGGTAGAACCCGGCGGCATATCACCCTGGCTCGGACACGATCCTTCACCTTGGGTGGAATGCAAACCGGATTTAGCGATTATTTGGGCAGATGGCAAATTGGGCGAGCAGTCGCCTAGCGTGCCGGTCTCGTATTCGGATCTCGAGGCCGGTCGCCAATCGGCAAGGGCCGATCTCATTGCGTTTACAGCTAGACTTTCGAGCTGGCTCTCTAGACATGCTCCTCAAAATACTGACTTGTCCCAGCGCTTTTCAGAAATCTTCGATATATACTGAGGTCGTTTTGGAACCAGAGCCAACGAACAGCTCTTTCGCTCACTTCATGGTTCCTGACCCTAAATCGCCACCCCCGGCACCCAGGCATACCCGTCATCATCAAGGATCACCGCCTCGCGCAGACCGTGCGGCTTGTCCAATGCACCGGCCAGCACCGTCCAGCCGCCGGTACGGGCGGCAGCTTCTGCCTTGTCCGGATCCACGCCATAGGCTCTCAGTTCCGCACCAGCACCGCGGCCTTCAGCCTGTGTGGCGATGCCATAAAGCACATTGGATCTGTAGGTATGGTCGGCATGGATCATCCATATGGACCCGCTCAGCGAGAACACCGAAAAATCGTCACTGTGATGCAGGACTTTCGCCCCCAGCACTGAAACTGCAAAATCGCGATGCTTTGAGGTGTTGCTGACAAGCAGGTTGACGCCGATGCCGGGTCCGAGCGAATGCCCGAATTCCACGGCATCCATAAACGGTTCCGCAGGCTTGCTGTCTTTCGTCATTTCTGAAGCAAA